>CXWL01002829.1_pt1 | contig 79021 bp, 38 predicted proteins | sample 590931 | NCBI WGS metagenome assembly CXWL01 (sample SAMEA3498368, study PRJEB10139) | groundwater metagenome | biome: water well; material: biofilm material | place: Germany | collected 2015-04-27
GCTATAGGTAATTCTTACCGCATCCATCCCCAGACTGGTCACAAAAGTGGTCACTTTAGATTTGTCATCTATTGCGGGACGAGTGGAGCTCTCTCTGGATATTTCGATCAAAGCGGAAAAGACCGACGGTTCACTGAACCGTTTTCTCAACGAGAGATTTGAAAAGATTGTTTGCAGACCAGGAAAAAGTTACGATACTCCCAGCAGTTTCCCAATTTATGGAGAGGTGGGTGAGCGGCTGAAACCGACGGTTTGCTAAACCGTTGTACGGCGTAAAGCTGTACCGAGGGTTCGAATCCCTCCCTCTCCGAGCTCTTTTTAATATATTGCGCGTGTCATAATCTCCGCTCCACCGCGCGACGTTGTTATTTTTCCGAGATCGAAGGCGCGGTTTTAAAAAAGTACGCGAGCTCGTCGAGGCTTTTGATTTTTTTACAGGGCGGCAGGGATTCGAGGAACGCCTTGCCGTAGCCTTTCTTCAGGACGCGCGAGTCGAGACAGATCACAGCACCCCGGTCGGTCGAGGCGCGAATCAGACGGCCGAAACCTTGGCGGAACTTCATCACGGCCTTGGGCAAAGACCAGTCGCGGAAGTACTCCCGCCCGTTTTCCTCGAGCCAGCGCCGGCGCGCCTCTTCCAACGCCGACGACACGTTCGAAAAAGGCAGCTTGACCATGACCACGCAGGACAGCGCCGTTCCCGGAACGTCGATTCCCTGCCAGAACGTGTCCACGCCCAGAAGCACCGCGTCGCCGGCCGCCTCGAACTCACGCACAAGCGCCTCGTGGCCGGACGCGCCCTGCGCCCACACCGGGCGGTTCTTGATCTTCTTGCGCAGAAGCCCATGCACCGTCTTGAGCAGCTTCCAGCTCGAGAATAAAAGGAAGACCCCGCCCGGCACACGCGCCACGATGTCCGCGCAGGCCTGTGTGACGGCCGCGGCGTGCGCCGCCTCGTCCTTCGGATCGGGAATGCCTTCCACGCACCACAGCGCGGCCTGCGTGCCGTAGTCGTAGGGGGAATCGAGAATCAGCTCGCGCGCCTCGGGCAGGCCCACGCGCGACTTGAAGTCCTTGAGCCCGTCGCCCGTCGACAGCGTCGCCGAGGTTAGAATCGCGGGAATGCCTCGAGAAAACAGGCCCTCCGAGAGCCTACGCCCGACGTCGAGAGGCGCTGAGCGCAGTTCCGGTCCCGTGCGCGGCCACGCCACCCAGCGCGCCGTGGCCGAGGAGTCCGGCTTGAGAATGGACATCAAGTCGTGGCCGAACTGCGAGACGCGCGCGTGGAGCTGGCGCATGTCCGTCTCCTCAGGGGTCCCTTCGGCCGCGGCGGCGGCCTCGGCCAAGGCCTTGTCGAGCAGGATCAGCGCCGCGGGGGGGGCGTCGGGAGCTTTTTCGATCAGCTTGCCCTGATTTTCTTCGTCGAGATCCTTGATGCCGTGCTCCGAGGCGATCTCTTCTAGAAAACGCCCCATGCCCGAAGCGGCCTCGCCCGCGATCGCTTCCAGCGTCCCGTCGCCGTTTATCTTCGCCGTGGCGCGGACCTCCTCGGTCAAGGACACCACGCGCCCCAAACCCGCGGCCGAGCCGTAGCGGGAAGCCGCGGCGTCCTCCAGGTTATGCGCCTCATCGAGGATCATCGCATCCGCCGGAGGAAGACGCGCGCCCGAGAGCAGCAGCGCATGGTTGACCACCAGTATGTGAGCGCGCTCGGCGCGCTCCCGATCGCGCCGCCACAGGCAGCGGTCCCAATACGGCCCGCCGGGCCCCATGCACACGTCGGTGTCGCGCGCCAGGCGGTCCCAGAGATTTTGCGGCACCAGCTCGGGCAGCGCGGAACGGTGGCCCGACTGAGCGTCGCGCGCGTAGGCGTCAAGACGCTCCAGCACGGCCGCTCCGCCCGCCGATNNCCGCCGACACCGCGTCCGGACGCGCCCGCAGCCGCGACAAGCGCTGCACGCACAGATAATTGTCCGCGCCCATGAGCATCGCGTAGCGAAGCGGCAGCCCCAGCGCCTCAAGCGCCCGCGCCGCGGTCGGCAGCTCATGGTTGAGAAGCTGCTCCTGCAGCGCGCGCGTGTGCGTGGACACGATGACCCGGCGATCGCGCGTGGCGGCCCATAAAGCCGCGGGCAGAAGATACGCGAGGCTCTTTCCCACGCCGGTTCCGGCCTCAACGACCAGGTTCGTGCCGCGCTCAAACGCGCTCCACACCGCGCCGGCCATCTCTTCTTGGGGGGGGCGGGCCTCCCAGCCGGCGCGGGCGCGGGCAAGGGCGCCGTCAGGGCCGAACAGCGCGGCGAGGTCCATGAGACGTTGTAGCATTTACCCGACGGGATGGAGACCTGGGCTAAAAGACCCATGCAAATCGGACCATAAGACCTATACATAAATAGGTCTTAAGACCTATGTCACAAAAAGGTCCAATGGCACCAAGCGGTGCCAGGCATTAATAGTAGAATTACTATTATAAAATATGCGTTTATTAATAATAACGGGTGTAATCAAATTATATCTATTCACCGAGTTATCCACTTATCCACAGGCAAAATTAGCCCCGACTCGTTGACGGAGCCCGCCGCAACTGCTAGACTGGACTTCGATGGACGCCTCCTCGTCAACAGAATCGGTCGAGCGCCTCTGGAAAACCGCGCGCTATCTGCCGCAGACCGTGCGCTTGCTCGGAACCCGCTACCGGACCCTGTTCTTGGCCCACGCCCAGCATTGCCGCCCTCAGGGCGACGCCGCCATCGTGGCCGATGCCCTGGCCTTCGCGGAATTCCTCTCCAAGCAGGAGCGCGTCGGCCTTCTTGCCCCGGAACGCGCCGCCCTGAAAGCGGACGCCCGCGCCTTGCGCCGCCGTTTCCGCCTGCACCGCGACGGCGACACGGTCAGCGCCGCCGAGAGATGGAAAATCTTGCAGTGGATCGGGCTCTAGATGGCCCACCAATCGGCCGCTGATTCCGGCTATCGCACAACGCCCCTGCTCGATTTCGTCACCGGCCTAATCGGACGCGAGGACGCCGTCCTGCGCGCCATCCGTGAGGAGACCCCGGCCAAAGGCCTGCCCCCGATCAGCATCGGCCCCGATGAGGGCCGGCTTCTTCATTTCCTGGCCTCCGCCTGCCGCGCGAAAAACGTCGTCGAAGTGGGCACGCTCGCCGGCTACTCCGCCTGCTGGCTGGCGCGCGCGCTCCCGGAAGGGGGGATGCTGCACACAATCGAATACGACCCCAAGCACGCCGCCGTCGCCAAGGACAACATCGCCCGCGCGGGCTTGGCGAAAAAAGTAACCGTGCACGTCGGCGCCGGGATGGACGTCCTGCCCAAGCTCTCCGCCCAAGCGCCCTTCGACCTTTGCTTCATCGACGCCGACAAAACCGGCTACGCCGACTACGCGCGCTGGGCCGCCAAAAACGTGCGCTCCGGAGGCTTCGTGATCTGCGACAACGCCTACCTCTTCGGCCAACTGCACCGCGACGATTTGCCGGCCGGCCATGACGACGCGCCCAAGATCGCCCCGATGCGCGCCGCCCTCAAGCTTCTGACCGACGAGACCCTTTTCGCCTCCTGCGCCATGATCCCCACCGGCGAAGGGATGGCGGTCGCCGTCCGCCGTTAAGCCATGCCCGTCTCGACCACGCGGAAAATCGAGCAGCCCGCAGACGTCGATCGCGATTCGGGCTGGAAAGTCATCCTCTTCAACTGCGAGTGCCATACCTTCGATCAAGTCGAGCGCATCCTGATCAAGGCGGTCCGCTGCAGCATCGCGCAAGCGCGCGCCTATTCGTGGGAAGTTCACTCCAAGGGCTCGGCTCAAGTCTATCGCGGCGCCCGGGAACGCTGCGAAGCCGTCGCCGATGTCATCGGCTCCGTCGGCCTGCAAGTCAAAGTCACCCAGTAGCGCGCGATTTGCTAAATTACTCTCATGACGACGGGCGCTACCTCTTTGAAGCTGCCGCATCGGCCGCTCGGGAAAACCGGGCTGTCGGTCTCCGAGATCGGCTTCGGGGGCTGGGGCATCGGCAAGTCCATGTGGGGACCCACCGACGACCATGAGTCCATGCGCGCCTTGCACGCGGCCTTGGATTCTGGTCTCGATTACTTTGACACAGCCTACGCCTACGGCCATGGTCATTCCGAACGCCTGATCGCCCGTTTATTTAAGGAAACCGGCCGCCGCGCGACGGTCTCCACGAAAGTCCCGCCCAAGAACATGGAGTGGCCCGGACGCGCCAACTCCCGACTGGCTCTGGCCTTTCCGCCGGACTGGGTGCGCTTGAGCGTGGAGCGTTCACTGCGCAACTTGGCCTGCGACGGGCTCGACGTCTACCAATTTCACGTGTGGCACGATTCCTGGCTTCGCGATCCGCTCTGGCCCGAGCTCGCCGCGGAGATGGCCGCGCTCAAAAAAGAAGGCAAGGTCCGCAACTGGGGGGCCTCGATCAACAATAACGACCCGGGGTCGGCCATCGAACTGGTCAAGACCGGACTGGTGGGCGTCGTCCAAGTCCTCTTCAACATGTTCGACCAACGCGCGGCCGATGTGCTCCTGCCGCTGTGCAAGGAGGCGGGAGTCGGCGTGATCGTGCGCTGCCCGTTCGACGAGGGCAGCTTGACTGGCATGCTCACGCCCGAGACGCGCTTTTCGCCCGAGGATTTCCGTTCGCATTATTTCGGCGGCGACCGCCTGCTCGAGACCTGCCGCCGAGCCGACCTGCTGGCCCGCGCGGTCATCGGCCCCAAGGCGGAGACCTTGGCCGCCGCCGCCCTAAAATACTGCCTGAGCTTCGACGCGGTCTCCACCGTCATTCCCGGCATGCGCCGCGTCTCCCACGTCACCTTCAACGCCCGCGCCTGCGACAGAAAATATTTCGACGCGCGCGAGCTCGCCGCCATCGCCTCGCACCGCTGGATTCGCGACTTCTACTTATAGACGCATCCCTGCGTTGCTTGCCTTGACTCCGTAACAAGATCCCGTTATTCTTCATACGTTGATGACCCAACGCATGTTCTCGACCTTCTTTGCTGCGGTTCTCGCTTTTTCTGTTTTATCCGTTCAAGCCGTCGATGTCGATAAAGAAGAAAAAGCGCGGCAGATCTGCGCCGGGGCCGAGAATCACTACCGCCGCGGCGCGTTCAAAGACGCGATGCGCGCCGTGGAAAAAGCGCTGGCCGCCGACCCCGAACTTGGCGTCGCCTACGAGCTGCGCGCCCGTCTGCGGCACGTGGCGGGGGACGTCGCCGGGCAGAGAGAAGACGCCACGCGCGCCCTCGGACTTCTTAAAAACAGCGGCGGGACCAGCGACCTGATCGCAAAGGGCGGAGCCCTGCTCCTGCTCGGAAAGGCGGACGCAGCGCTTGAGGACTTCAACGCTGCTATTGGCGCCGCGCCCGAGGACCCGGCCGCGCTGGCCGGCCGCGCCCGCGCTTGGCGCGAGAAGGGACAGTTCGCCAAAGCAATCGAGGATCTCAACGGCGCACTCAAGACCCTTCCCTCGGCCGCCTTGTGGCTGTACGCGCGCGCCCACTCGCGCTACGACCTAGGCGACAACGCCAAGTCGCTTCAAGACCTCACCGCGGCGCTGCGCATCAACAAGGATTTTTCGCTGGCCTTCACCTTGATCGGCGCCGCGCTCGCGCGGCAAGACGACCTGGCCCGCGCGACGAAGGCGTATGAGAGAGCCGCAGCGCTTGACCCCGCGTCCTCTTCGGCCCGGCTCGGGCTTGCGGCGATCAAGCTGCGCCAGGACGACGAGCCGGGGGCCATGGTGGAATTCCAGGAAGCCGTCCGCGCCGACGGCCGCGATTACGCGCCCTATTACAACCGCGCCGAGCTGCACTGGCGCGCGGGCCGACGCACGGCGGCTTTGGGGGATTTTCACAGCGCTGCGGCCGCGCCCAACGTCACCGCGGACGCGGCGATGCTGTTGGGCGATCGCTTCTCGGCGCTGCAGCTGTGGACCGAGGCCGCCGACGTCTACGGACGCGCCCGCGAACTGGGCGCTGGAGCCGCGTCCTTGGTGCGCCGCGCCCGCGCCCACGAGGCGCTCAAGGATGTCAAGGCCGCCCTGGCCGATCTCGAGGAAGCGGTCGCTCTCGACCCCGAGTCCGCCGCAGCGCTCGCCGCCCGCGGCCTGCTCCACGAGCGCGCCGGCCGAGACAAGACCGCGCTGCAGGACCTCACGCGCGCCGTGCAGCTGGCGCCGGCCGATCCCGACGTCCTGACGGCGCGCGCGGGCTACCACGCGCGCGCCAAGAACGCGGCCGCGGCCATGGCGGACTTCAACGCGGCCATCGCCGCCGACGATAAAAACGCCGCCGCCTACAACGGCCGCGGAACGCTTTACGCCGACGCCGTCTTCGATCCTGCCGCCGCCCTGCGCGACGTGACCAAAGCCGCCGAGCTCAAGCCGCTCGATCCCGGCTATCAATTCAATCTCGGCTCCCTGCGCCTGCGCAATCGCCTCTACCTGTCCGCGATCGCCGCCTTCGACGCGGCCCTCGCCCTCAAGGGTCCCGGCGCGCGCGTGCTCGAGCGCCGCGCCGACGCCAAGTTTCAGTTCGGAGACCGCTCCGGCGCGATGAAGGACATCGAGGCGGCCTTGAGCATCGATCCGACCAGCGCCGGGATATACGACAGCCTGGGCTACATCCGTCTGCGCGAACACGATTATGAGCAGGCCGTGCGCGACTTAGGTCGCGCCCTCGAGCTCAACGAGCGCCTGCTCAGCGCCCGCATACACCGCGGCCTGGCCTACGGCGCCCTGGGACAGTTTGCCCAGGCGGTCTCCGATTTCGAGCTCGCCGTCGAAATCGAGCCGCGTTCCAAGGAGACTTGGACGCACCTCTGCCAAGCCCGCCGCCTGCTGCGCGACCCCCGCGGCTCCTTGACCGCGTGCGATCGCGCCCTGGCGTTGGACGTGCAATACGGTCAGCCCTATCTGCAGCGCGCGCTCACCCGCCTGGCGCTCAAGGATCACGCGCGCGTCGTCGAGGACATCGACACGGCCTGGCAGCTCGGCACGCGCCGCGCCGAAGGGCAGCTGGCCAAGAGCATCGCACACGCGGTCCTGCGCCAGTACAAAGAGGCGCATAGAGCTTATACAACGGCCATGGAGCTTGATCCTTACGCGCGCGGCACGTATATGGGCTTTGCTCCCGCCGACGTCGGATCGGGGGACTTCTTCTCCGCCATCGGCGAGCTTGAGGAAGCGCTCAACCGCTCCAGCCGAGATCCCTACGCCGCGATCCTGCGGGCCGATCGCCTGCACAACGTCGAGCGCTTCGATGACGCCGTCGCCGAGTACACCAAGGCCATGCAGGCCGACGGCATGGCCGTCGACGCCTACATCGGACGGGGGGACGCCTTCACCGCTCAGGACTCGGTTTCATCCGCACAGAAAGACTTCGCCCGGGCTATCGAGATCGAGCCCGGCAACTCCGGCGCCCGGGTCAAGCTCGCCGTCGTTCTTACCATGCGCCGAGACTACGACGCGGCCCTCACACAGCTGGCCGCAGCGCTTAAGTCCGATCCCAAGAACGCCGCGGCTTTCCTGCGCGCGGGAAACGCGCGCTATTTCCTTCAGGAGTATCCCAAGGCCCTCGAGAACTACGAACTCGCCGTCAAGGCCGACCCGCTCGACGCCAACGCCCTCAACGGCATCGGCCTGGGCTACCTCGCCCTTCAACGCCGCAGCGAGGCGATCGAGAACTTCAGCCGCGCCATCGCGGTCAATCCCTTGATCGCACGCTATTACCGCAACCGCGCCTCGGTCTGGACCGCCGAGAAGAAGTTCGACAACGCGGCCGCCGACTTCAGGACGGCCGGACGCATCAACACCGACCCCGCGCTGGCCGCGGAGTACAAGAAGCTCATCGAGCAAGCCGAAGCCCGCGCCAAAGCCAAACCCTCCTGACGATGTGACGTCTTGATGACTTCTCGTTTGCTAGAATCCCCGAAATGAACGACATCCCCGAGCTTTTCGGGAAAGGACGCCCCGTCTTTTCCTTTGAATTTTTCCTGCCCAAGGCTCCCGAGGACATGGACAAATTCGTCGCGGACGTCAAAGAGCTCAAGGGGCTTAAGCCGGACTACGTCTCGCTGACCTACGGCGCGGGCGGGTCCGGACGCGCCCGGACCGTCGAGGCCGCCGGCCGCCTTCAAGCGGAGACGGGCGTGACCACGGCCTGCCATCTGACCTGCATCGCCCACACCCGCGCCGAGATCACGGGCGTGCTCGACCGCCTCAATACGCTTGGCATCCGCCATCTGGTCACTTTGCGCGGCGACGCGCCCAAGGACCAGGCCGTGCCACCCCCGCACCAGCGCGAGTTCGGCTACGCCGAGGATCTCGTGCGCTTCATCAAGACGCGGGGGGGCTTTCACATGGCGGTGGCCGGCTATCCGGAGACGCATCCGGAGGCGGCCTCCGCCGAGGACGACCTCGCGCGATTTGTGTCCAAGGCGGCGGCGGGTGCCGACTGGGCGATCACCCAGCTTTTTTTCGACACGAAGGACTACTTCGCGTTCGTGCGCCGCGCTCGCGCGGCGGGCGTGACCGTGCCGATTGTGCCGGGGCTGATGCCCGTGACCGGCTACGCGCAGCTCAAGCGCTTCGTGCAGCTGTGCGGGGCCAAGATCCCCCGCGAGCTCGAGGAGCGCCTCATCCCGCTGCAGGATAACCCCGAGGCCGTCATCCGCGTGGGCATCGAATGGGCCACGCGCCAGGGCCGCGAGCTCCTCGACGGCGGCGCGCCCGGCATTCATTTCTACACCCTCAACCGCTCACATTCCACGAGCGCGATACTCGCGCGTCTGCGCGGCGCATGAGGCGCCGGCGGGCGCCTGGCGTCCTGCTGGCGGCCGCGCTGGCCGCCGCGCCGGGGGCGCGCGCCTTCCAATCTCCCGAGCCGCCGGAGGAGATGCCGGGACGAGTGATCGGCGATATCCGCGTGGAGCGCACCAACGTCTTCGATCCCACCGTTTTGGGCGAGGACATCTGGCCTTTCCGCGTCGCCAACAAGCTCCATTACTCCACGCGCGAATACGTGATCCGGCGCGAACTGCTTTTTGCCCCCGGCGATATCTGGGACCCGCTGACCATCATCCAATCCGAGCGCAACCTGCGCGCCAACGGCTCCTTTCGCCGTGCTGACATCTATCCGATCAAGCGCCCCGACGGGCGCGTGGACGCGGTCGTGCAGGCCCAGGACAGTTGGACGACGAACCCGCGCTTCTCGGCGGGCACCGAAGGCGGCGAGAGCTTCTTCGGCCTGGGCCTGGAGGAAGGCAACATCCTGGGCTACGGAAAAAGCGCCTCCTTCGACTATACCCGCACCGGAAACAAGACCAACTATTCCTACAGCTACGGCGACCCCCGCTTTCTCGGCTCGCGCATGGCGCTCAACGGCCGCTACGAGCGCGGCACCACGGGCGACGTGGGCGCGGCCTGGCTGACCCGTCCCTTCTACTCCCTGGAGTCCGACAACGCCAAGGCCGCGGCCTGGAGCCGCTCGGTCGTCGAGGTGCCCCTCTATCGCAACGCCGATGAATTCTCCAAATTCCGGGAGCGCCGGCGCGTCGCCGAGGCCTCCGCCGGCATGCGCCTCAACGCCAGCCGTGACTTCGTCCAGCGCGGCGAAGCGGGCTGGTACTCCGATCGCGCGCAGTTCGAGCCCTTGCCCCAAACCGTCCCCGGGACCTTGCCCTATGACCGCGAGCTCTCGGGCCCGACCGTGGGCTATTCGTGGGTCCAGGCGCGCTACGTCAAGGAGAACTACATCGACCGCATGGAGCGCGTCGAGGACTTCAACCTGGGCAACGAGTTCGCCGTCCGCGGCGGCTGGATGGGGGCGGCGACGGGCTCCGACCGCGACCGCGCGATCTTCAACGTCTCCAACCAGCACGGCGCAGCACTGGCTCCCGGACGCTTCGCCATCGGGCGCGTGGGACTGACGGGGCGCACGGTCAACGGCAGCGTGGAGAACGGACTGGCCACGGCCAACCTCAACGTCTTCTGGAAGACGAACTGGCGGGGAGACCACACCTTAGTCGGCCACATCGAAGGCGGCTTCGGCCGCTTTCTCGACCGCGAGAGCTACCTTGCCTTGGGCGGCAACACGGGCCTGCGCGGCTACAAGAACAACAGCTTCATCGGCGACAAGGCCGTGCTGCTCAACTTCGAGGACCGCTTTTTTTTCGAGGGCGAGTGGTTCCACCTCGCGCGATTGGGCGCGGCGCTGTTCGTGGACGCGGGTGCCGTCGCCACCGAAAACAACGCCCTCCTGTGGCGAAGCATCAAGGCGGACTTAGGCGCCGGCCTGCGCGTGGCCTCCACGCGCTCGCGCAGCGGCAGCGTGGCCCGCGTCGACCTGGCCTACGCGCTCAACGGCGGGCCGGGCGGCTCTCGCTGGGTCGTGTCGATCAAGGGAGGGCAGGCCTTCAGCCTGTTCAACAGCGCGTCCACCCGCGTCGACCCCAGCCCGACCTCAAGACTAAATTAGATCTAGTCTTGTTTCATTTTGCTAGGATAGGCCCCCTATATGAGGAATAGAGTTCTCCTCGCGATTTTGTGCCTCGGCGTCTGCTCCTGCGCCTCCATCGAGCGCGTAGCACTGCGCTCGACGGCCGTCATGCTCGAGCGCGGGCGCGCGGCAGCACTCGATGAGCCCGACTGGCAGCTCGGACGCGACGCGATGGCCTCGCAAATCAAGCTCATCGAGATATTGATGGTCTCCGACCCCGACAACCGCACGCTCAGGCGGCTGGCCACCGAGGCCTTCAGCGGCTATGCCTTCCTGTTCGTCGAAGACGCCGAGCCCGGCCGGGCCAAGGGCCTGTATCTGCGCGGGCGCGATCACGCGCTGGCCGCGCTGGCTCTCAAGCCCGAGTTCGCGGGTCTAGCGGCCAAAAACAACGAAGACTTCGACGCCGCCCTCAAGACCGCGACCAAAGACGACGTACCCGAGCTGTTTTGGGCCGGTTTCGGCTGGGGAAGCATGATCAATCTCTCCAAGGACGATGCCGCAGCGCTCGCCGGTCTGCCCAAGGCCGTCGCGCTGATGGAGCGGGTCAACGAGCTCGACCCCGGCTATCATTTCGCCGGCGCCGATATTTTCCTGGGCGTCTATTACGCCTCGCGCCCGGCCATGCTCGGCGGCAGCCCGGCCAAGGCCAAGACCCATTTCGACCAGGCTCATCGCGCCACTAAGGGCGGCTATCTCATGACGCACGTGTTCAACGCGCGCTGGTACGCGGTGGCCGTTCAGGACCGCGAGTTGTTTAAGCAGCTGCTGACCAAGACCCTCGAGTCGCCGTCTGGAGCGCTGCCGGAGGCGCGCCTGACCGACGAGGCCGCCAAGAAAAAAGCCGCCGCCTTTTTGGAGAAGATCGATGACTATTTTTAGCGCCGCCATTCTCTCTGTCTGTTTGGCCGCGCCCACGAGAGCGCAGACCGTCATCAAGTTCGCCACCTTGGCGCCGGACGGATCGACGTGGATGAAAGAGCTCAGCGAGCTCTCCAAGGACCTCGAGAAGGAGACCGCGGGCAAGCTTAGGTTTAAGTTCTATCCCGGAGGCGTGGCCGGCGATGAGAAAGACGTGGTCAAGAAGATCCGCATCGGGCAGCTGCACGCGGCGGGATTTACCGGCGTGGGCCTGGGAGAAGTCGCCCCGGAAGTGCGCCTTCTCGATGCCCCGTGGTTGTTCCGCTCGCGCGCCGAGCTCGAGGCCGTGCGCGCGAAGTTCGCCAAGGAGCTGCAGGCCTCCGTGGAGAAGGGGGGGTTCGTCCTCTTGGGCTGGACCGACCTCGGCTCCGTCTACGTGTTCAGCAAGAACGCCGTCGCCGGTCCCGCGGACATGAAGAAGGCCAAGATGTGGGTGTGGGAAGGCGACCCGATCGCCGCGGCCGCCTACAAGGCGTTGGGGGTCAGCCCCGTGCCGCTGTCCGTCGTCGACGTGATGCAGTCGCTGCAAACCGGGATGATCGACACCGTCTACGGACCGCCGTTGGGGGTGATCGCCCTGCAGTGGCATTCCAAGGTCAAGTACATCTACCCCGTGCCCATGGCCGAGGCCACGGGTGCCGTGCTGGTCTCCAAGAAGTTCTTCGACGCTTTGCCCGAGGATCAGCAGAAAACCCTTCTGGCGCTTTCGGCCAAGCATCTCAAACGCCTCAACGATCTCAGCAACGCGGACAACGTCAAGGCCCTGGAAGCCTTGAAGACGCAGGGCCTGGAGTTCACAGCCATGCCCGGAGCGGACATGATGAAGACATACGCCGAGCTCGGTGCCTCCGCGCGCGCGGAACTCTCCGGGCGTCTTTTTTCCGCGGAACTGCTCGGAAAATTCGAGAAGGAGCTTGCCAGCCTCCGTGCGCGAACGCCTAAAAAAAGCTGAAGACCTTTTAGCCGCCGCTGAGGCGGCTGTGATGGTCGCGATCTTGGGCGTCATGGTCACGCTCGCCTTCGCGCAGGTCGTCCTGCGCCACTTCGGTGCCGGCCTGCTGTGGGGTGAAACCCTGCTCAAGCACTTGGTCCTGTGGACGGCCTTCCTCGGCGCCGCTCTCGCGGCGAAATCGGAAAAGCATTTCGCCTGGGAGGCCGCCCATCTCGGCGCGCCCCAAAAGGCCAAGCCCTGGCTGCGCTTGTTTTCCAACCTCTCCGGCGCGGCCATCGCCGCCTTGCTTCTGCATGCCTCCTGGGTCTACTTCGTCGACGACCGCGCCTCGGGCGCCGAGCTGATGACCATCGGCTCTGTCGTGGTGCCCTCCTACGTCGCCGCCGCGGCGATACCCGCCGGTTTTACGCTCGTCTTGATCCACCTTCTTTTTAAGAGCGTCGACGCCGCATTCGAAACGGCGGCACCGTGATCTCTAATGTCACACGCGACTTTCTGAAGAGTTATCCACAGACTTGGTTTGGACCAAGTTTGTGGATAAGTTTCCCTCGGGAGGAATGGAAGTGACTTTCCTCGTGCTTGCGGGCTTCGGAGTCTTGGCCCTGATAGGCGCGCCTGTCTTCGCCCTATTGGGCGCGCTGGCGCTGTGGCTGTTCCACGGCGCGGGCATACAATCCTCCGCGGTCATCATCGAACTCGCGCGCCTGGCGTCTTTGCCCTCGCTGATCGCCGTTCCGCTGTTCACCTTCGCCGGATACCTGCTCGCCGAAAGCAAGGCCCCGCAGCGGCTGGTGGCGCTGGCCGAGGCGCTGTTTGGCTGGCTGCCCGGCGGAGTGGCGGTCGCGGGCTTGTGCGCCTGCGCCTTGTTCACCGCTTTTACCGGGGCCTCGGGAGTGACTATCATCGCGCTGGGCGGATTGATCTATCCGCTGTTGCGCCGCCAGGGCTACCCGGAATCCTTTTCGCTCGGACTGATCACCACGACCGGCAGCCTCGGCCTCATGTTTCCTCCCAGCCTGCCGATCATCCTCTACGCCTTGGTGGGGAAAATCTCCGTCGATAAGCTTTTTGCCGCCGCGGCCTTGCCCGGGCTTCTTCTCCTGGCCGGACTGTCGTTGTATGCCGTCGTCGTGGCCAAGCGCGAGGGCGTGCGGCCCATTCCCTTCACGTGGGAGGCCCTGCGCCGCGCCGCTCGCGACTCGACCTGGGAGATCCCGCTGCCGCTGGTCGTCATCGGCGGCATTTACGGCGGATTGTTCACCGCCTCCGAGGCGGCTGCGGTCATGTGCTTTTACGTCTTGATCGCGGAAGTGCTCGTCTACAAGGACGTGTCCTTAAGCCAGATTCCGGAGATCGCACGCCAGAGCATGATCCTCGTGGGTTCGATTTTGATCGTGCTCGGCTGCGCGCTGGGCCTGACCAGCTACATGATCGACGCCGACATCCCTGGGCGCATCTTCGCCTTCCTGCACGAGCACGTGCGCAGTCCCTGGGGCTTCCTGGCCCTGCTCAACGTCTTTCTGCTCATCGTCAACATGGTCGAGATCTTCTCGGCGATCGTGATCGTCGTGCCCATCATAGCACCCGTGGCGGTCCAATACGGCATCGACCCGGTGCACCTCGGAGCGCTGTTTTTGCTCAACCTCGAGATCGGCTACATGACGCCGCCGCTGGGCCTCAACCTTTTCCTGTCCTCCCGCCGTTTCGACAAGCCGCTGCCGCAGCTCTACCGCGCCGTCGCTCCCTTCTGGATCCTGCTCGTCGGGGCCCTGATGGTCGTCACTTATTGCCCGAGCCTCAGTCTCTGGCTGCCCAAACTCCTCAAACTCCCATGAACCAAAAAACAACTAAAGAGCTGCTCCCCGAGCAAAAACAGGCCCTGCTCAAGAAGATCCGCGAATCCCACGCCTACCTGAAAGCCTACGCGGACATGGATTTCATGGGCCGCAAGGACCTGCGCGCGGTGCGCCTGCAGCTGGAGCTGCTTAAGCCCGAGCTGCTCCTGCGAGAGCACAAAATCCGCTCGACAATCGTTGTCTTTGGCTCAGCGCGCATACTCTCCGGCGAGGAAGCCCGCCGCGGCCTGCGCCGCGCCCAGGAGGATTTAGCCGAGCACCCGCGCGACGTCGAGTTCAAGCGCCGGGTCGTCGACGCGGAGAAGAAGGTGGAGCTGTCGCATTGGTACGAGGAGGCGCGGCGCTTCTCGGCTCTTCTCTCGAAGGCGCAAGAGGCGGGCCAGGACCTCGAGCACGTCATCATCACCGGCGGCGGGCCCGGGATCATGGAGGCGGCCAACCGCGGCGCGTGGGAGTGCGGCGCCAAGAGCATCGGGCTCAACATCACCTTGCCGCACGAGCAGGATCCCAACCCCTACATCACCCCGGAACTTTGCTTCCAGTTCCACTACTTCTCCCTGCGCAAGATGCACTTCCTGATGAGAGCCAAGGCCTTGGTCGCCTTCCCCGGAGGGTACGGCACTCTCGATGAGCTCTTCGAGACGCTGACCTTGGTGCAGACGGGCAAGAAACGGCCCCTGCCCATCGTCCTCGTGGGCAAAACCTTCTGGAAGCGGCTCATGAACATGGATTACCTGGCCGAGCAGGGCATGATCCATTGGGAAGACATCAAGCTCTTTAAGCTGGTCGACACCGCCGAAGAGGGCTGGGACCACATCCGCAAATTCTGGAAGACGCACCGCGAGGCCTTAGCCGCATAATGATGCGCGTTGCGTTCCTTTGCCTCCTTGCGCTGCTTCCGACATCGGCAATTGCCGGGGGGCCTCAGCTGACGCCGGCGGCGGCGGCACAGCTCGACGAGGGGCTGACCAACCTCTACAACCTCGACTACGCCAAGTCGCGCGCCGCCTTCCGAAAAATCGTGGAACTCGAGCCCGACAATCCGTTTGGCTACCTGTTCGAGTCGGGGGGGATTTGGTGGCAGTCCTTCCAAGAATACGGTTTGTTCAAGGACACGCCGACGCTCCAGGGGCAATTCGAGCAGGACGTGGAAGCGGCCCTGCGCAAGTCGGAACCCTACATGTCCTCCAAGGACCCGCAGATGCGGGCTGACGGATACTTCGTCTCCGGCATGTCCTTGGGCACGCGCGGCCAGTGGAGCCTGCTCCGAGGCAAGTGGTTCGACGCCTATTTCGACGGCAAAAAGGCGATCAAGCACCTCAAGAAGTGCCTCAAGTACGACGACCAGTACAACGACGCCTATCTCGGACTCGGGGTCTTCGACTACCAGGCGGCGCATCTGTCCGGCATCGCCAGGCTCGGGATCCTGCTCGGCGTCAGAGGCGATGAGAAACGGGGGCTTGAACGCATCACCTTGGCCATGGAAAAGGGCCGCTATGCCAGCCGCCAGGCGGCGCAGTTCCTCGCCATGATCTATCTTGTCGATCTCCACGACGACGCGCGCGCTTTGCCGGTCATCGAACGTCTGCGCAAGGAGTTCCCGGCCAGCGCCTATTTTCTCTTCTTGGAGATCATCGTGCGCCATCGCCTCGGCGATTGGAGCGACTCGTTGGCGCTTGCCCGCGAGCTTCACCGCCGCATCGACGCTGATCCCAAGGCCTTTCGACGAAAGTGGCTGACTTTGGTCTGCGGCCTGACGGGGCCGGATTGCCTGGCCAAAGACGACGTGCAGCGGACGTTGGCGTGGCTTGACCACGCGCTCGAGGATACCGCCAAGGACAAGAAAAAACCGGGCAAGAAGCCGGAGACTTTCCGCTCCCATCTGCGTCTGATGCGCGCCGCCGCGCTCGACGTCCTGGGCCGGCGCGAGGAAGCCGTCGCGGACTATCAGAAAGTCCTTTCGCTGCCGCCGATCGGCGACTTGCGCGAGATCGCTCGCGCCTGCCTGGCCGCGCCCTGCGGCAAAGACGAGCTTCTCAAGCGTCTGCGCGACTGGTCGCGCGAGCCGTAGCGGACGAGAGCACCTTAATTCCGCCGTAAGCGCGAAATCGCGCAGACCTGAGCGTATAAGTGAACTAAACCTCCGCCGCGGCCCTATAACCGGTCTTTTGGGCCCCAACGGCTGGTGCTTTTGTTGCCATGTAACCGTTCAAGATGCTGAACGATTGGCTGGTGGTCGGGCTGAACCATTCGACGGCCTCCGTCGAAATTCGCGAGGCGCTGTCCCCCAAGCCGCACGAAGCGGGCCGGATCAATGCCGTTATTAAGGACGCGGTCGGCCAGGAGGGGGTCGTCGTCCTGTCGACCTGCAGCCGCTTCGAGATCTACTGCCAGCCCGACTCGGACGGAGAACAGGCGCTCGTCGCGTGGATGACTCTGCGCGCGGGCCGCGACCTCGCAGCCTCCTTGTATGTTCATCGCGGCCAGGAAGCCGTCCGTCACCTTTTTCGAGTCGCGGCGGGTTTGGACTCCTGGATCATGGGCGAGACGGAGATTCTGGGCCAGTGCAAGGCCGCCTACCTGGGCGCCTGCAGCGAGAAGACGGTCAACCGCTACGGGCACCTCGCCTTCCAACGCGCTTTGATGGTGGGCAAGAAGGTGCGCAACGAGACGAGCATCGTCGGCGGCATCGCCTCGATCGGGGGGGCGGCCGCGATGATGGCGCGCAGCATCTTCTCGGATCTCAAGGAGAGCTCGATTGTCGTGTTCGGGGCGGGGACCATGGCCGCCTCCTCCGTGCGCCATCTGCGATCCAAGGGCGCCGGTGAGCTTTACATCAGCAACCGCAGCCTCGACAAGGCTCAGGCCTTGGCCGCCGAACTCGGCGGCCAGCCCGTCACGCTCGCGGAAGGTTTCGACCGGCTGGACCAGGCGGACATAGCGGTCTTTTCCACGGGAGCCGACCGCTACCTGCTTGACGGGGAGGCGGCTCTCGCCCTGTCGCAGCGCCGCGGCGGCCGGTCACTCTTTATCATCGACATCGCAATGCCGCGCAACGTGGCTCCCGAGGCCGCCCGGGCCGAAGGCGTCTATCTCTACGACATCGACGACCTCAAGGGCGTGGTGCAGAAGAGCCTGGCCAAGCGCGAGGATGACCTCGCCCGCGCCTCGGAGATCGTGACCGCGGAAAGTGCGGACTGCTGGGTGCGCCTGACCCACCCGCTGCCGGACCTGGCGGCGGCCGCCAAATAGCCGGCAGTGTCCAGGCACCGTTCTCGGAGGCTATGCCTCCATCCCGTGGTCGCGACATAAACTGCAGCCGGGGCGATATTGAGGACATTTTTGTATAGTTGAAAACATGATCCTCAACCTGACGCTATGGCTTGGAATCCTGGCCTCGGGCGGCATGCTCGCCTGGAGCGTGATGCGCCCCGGCTTGGGCCGCAACGTGGTCGACCCGCACGGCTTGGTCATCGTCTTTGGAGGCTTGTTCTCCGCGATGCTCGTCAGCACGCCGGCGTCCCAGATCGCCAGCGCCTTCAAGACCCTGTTCTGGATCCTTCGTCCTTCCGGCCTGCCCAATACCCGAGACACAGCCGAGGAGCTTACCCGCCTAGCACAGAAGGCCCGTGCTGAGGGCGGCATCTTGGCGCTGCGCGGGCTCGACAATGGCTTTGCCGACGGCTTTCTGCAGCGCGCGGTCGCCACCGCCGCCGCCTGCGGGGAGACCGACGCCGCGCATGAGATCCTGGGCGTGGAGATCCGCCGCCGCCGCGTGGCCCGCCAAGAGGACGCCAATACCCTGCGCACGATGGGCACGCTGGCCCCGATGTTCGGCCTTTTGGGCACGCTAGTCGGCATGCTCCAGGTGCTCAACTCCATGTCCGAACCGGCTCGCCTGGGACCGGCCATGGCCCTGGCCCTGTCATCGGCCTTCCTTGGCATCGCCATCGCCAATTGGGTCTGCATCCCGCTGGCTGGGCAGATACGCTCTCAAGCGATGCGCGAGACGCTGCTCTATGAGATGATCGCCGACTGCGTCATCGATATCTCGGCCAAGCTGCCCACCTTCCTCATCGAATTGAGGCTCTCGTCGTATCTCGACGACGCCAAAGAGATCGCAGGGCCCAACCGTGAAACAGCGTAGCTACTGGGAAGAACGGGAAAACGACCTCGAAAGCGAGCTCAACAAAAGCGCGTTGTGGGCGGTGACCTACGGCGACTTGATGAGCTACTTGATGATCTTCTTTCTCATGCTGTACATCGCGACCGCCTCGCGCAGCGTCGGAATGCAGATGAGCTTGAAGTCCGCCGAACAGCGTTTTTCCGGCGAGGCGCAGTCGATCCAAACCCTGTTCTCCCGCCAGGGCACGCAGAAGATCGCGCGCTTGGAAATCGGCGAGAATAAGATCCGCATCGTGTTCCTGGCACCCGTCCTGTTCGACCCCGGCAGCGCCTACTTGAAGTCCGACGCCTTTCCCCTGCTCCAGGACATCGTGCGCGCCTTAGCCGAGCTGCCCAACCCCATCCAAGTCGAAGGACACACCGACGACCGCCCCCTGGGGCCGGGGGCCAAGCACGCGTCGAACTGGGAGCTCTCCGCGGGCCGCGCCTTCTCGGTCCTGCGCTTTCTGGAGATCAACGGCATCCCCCAGCAGCGCCTATCGGCGATCGGCTACGGCGAATTTAGGCCGCTGCAGCCCAACAACACGCCCGAAGGGCGCTCGGCCAATCGCCGCATCGAAATCAACATCCTCAGGCGGGAGAACTAAGCGTCGGCGGGGCCGGCGTTTTTCTCTCCGCGGGGATGCGGAAGACGAAGCGGCTGCCGCCGCCGACCGCCGATTCCACCCAGATGCGTCCGAAATGCATGTCCACGATCCGGCGGCAGATCGACAGGCCCAGGCCGTAGCCCTTGCGCGAGGCCTCGTCGCGATCGAGCTGCTTGAAGCGGTCGAAGACCGCTTCCTGCTTGTCGACGGGGATGCCCGGGCCCGTGTCGCTGACCGAGAATTCGATCTCCGCACCGACCCTTGTGCACCCGAGCGTTATTTTGCCGCCCTCCGGCGTGAATTTCAACGCGTTGCCCGACAGATTCATCAAGACCCGCTCCACGAGGCCCGCGTCGCAGTCGAACTCGATGCCGTCGGCCACCGCCGTCTCCACGGTCACGCGCTTGGTCTCGCCCGGAATCTGATACATCGACTGCACCGCCGAGATGATGGCCGTGGCGTTGGTCTTCTGGATGGCGAGCTTCATCGTCCCAGAATTCATCTTCGCGATGTCTAAGATGTCGGAGACCAGCGAGGACAGCTGCGTGGACGCGTACTTCACCATCTTCAAATAGCGGCTGTCCGCCGGCGCGGCCGCGGCCTTGCGCAGCTGGATGGAGACCATGCCGTCGATCACCGTCAGCGGCCCGCGCAAGTCGTGGACGATCTCGTGGAAGAAGTCGACCTTGACCTTCTCGAGCTCCCGCTCGACGGTGACGTCGCGCATCAGGATGAGGACCCCGATCTCTTCTCTGTCGCGCGCGACCGACAGCGCCTGGCATAGGTAGATCCGCATTTCCGCGCCTTCCCCGATGCGCATCTCGACGCCGCCCTTGAGGTCCTTGGTCCCCGGCTGGATCGACTTAAGAAGCTCCAGCAACTGCGGCACGCGCAGGACGTCCATGCCCTGCATCGTCTTCGCGGAAGCGCTCTTACGCAGAATCCGGGAGGCGATGGCGTTGAAATACAAGAGTCGCGCGTCCTTGCCCACGAGCAGCACACCTTCCGGGATGTTGTTGACCAGGGCGTCGATCTTCGCCTTCTCCTCGAGGATCTTGTCGTACTGGAATTTCTGGTAACGGCCGACCCGGTCGGCCATCTCGTTAAACGTCACGCGCAGGCGTTCGAATTCCCCGGCGCCCAAAGGGGGGACCGATCGGCTGAAATCGTTGGCGGCCACGCGGGTCGCCCCGGCAAGGAGAAGCTCGATGGGTTTGACCAGGCGCGAGCTGAGAACGTAGGAGCCGCTGAGCACGAGAAGAAAAAGAAAGATGAGAAAAAACGCCGCGTTCAAGGCGTTGGCGTTCTCCTCGGAATAGGCTTCCTGGCGCGTCTGCAGGCTGACCGCCTGCCAGCCCAACGATTTGACCGGCGCCGCCGCGGCCACCCAGGTCTGCTCCGGACCTTCGATGGCATCATACCAGGCGCTGGTCTCCGTCGCCGGCAGCCGCCAGTCCGAAAACGGCGGCGCTCCGCCGATGCCCGCGATGGCTTGGCCTCCTTTGTCGACGAACAGCAGACGCCCGCTGCCGCTGTCGCCCATCATTTTCATGCGCCGCACCAGGCCTTGCAGCGAGTAGATCATGTACACGCAGCGCCCGTCGCTGAGCGGATGAGCCACTGGGATCGCGCTGATTTCGGCGACCGGCCGTACTGCGCCGAACATCAGCAGCTTCGTTTTCAACGCCTCCGCGATCAGTGTCTGGGACCATCCGGAGGCTCCGCCGGAGGCGGACAACTCCGGGATCGTCAAATAGGCCGTCTCATGGCCGGCAGCGTCGATGAGCGACAAATACACGATGGCCGCATCATTCAACGCGCGGTTCATCGCGTTGCGCTCCAGCCGTGGGATCCCCTGCGCGCGATCGAGATCGTCAATGAAAGTCAATGAACGGTTGAGCTGCTCGAGCTCGCGTTCGGCCTGATCGACGGTGAGCGCGGCCAGCCTCTCGTGGAGATGGCGCGCGTTGTCCTTGACGGCGTTGCGTCCAGCCAGGATCCATGCTCCCACGCCCAGCAGCGGCAGCGTCGCGAACAAGGTCAGAATCAAGAAATAGCGCGCAAACAGCTTCATATGGGCTTGGCCGCCGGCGGCGCGGTCGCGACGAAAGACAACACTAGACGAGCGCCGTGCCCGCCCGCGCGGTTGGAGGCGTCGGCGTCGCCGCCCCAGCGCCGCAAGGCGCAGCGCAAGGCCGCCAAGCCTAGCCCCGCATGACCGCGCCGGGGCACGGCGAACGGCTCAAAGCGCCGCTCAAGCCACGCGGCCGGAAATCCGGGGCCGTCATCGAGAAATTCCAGGCTCACACCTCCGTCGGGCTCGACGGCCGCCCGCACGCTCAGCTTGCCAGCCTTGGGCAACGCCTCAAGAGCATTGCGCAGGACATGGTGCAGGAGCAGGCTCAAGGACTGTGCCTCGTAAAGCACGGCGGGCAAAGCCGGGGGGAGCTCGCGCAAAAGGAGCACGCCGCGCTGGCGGAAAGGCGCCTCCCAAGAGGCCAGCACCGCCTGCACGCTCGGCAGCAGCGGAGCACCCGTCACGGGAGCGGGCTCCTCGGAAAGGGCGAGCTCGATCGTCGACAAGGAGTCAAGCGCCTGACTGAGGCTAGTTCCCGTCAGGCGCAGAAGCGCGCGCTGCCCCGCGGGCAGCGAGCCGCTCGACAGCCGCCGCAGATACGCGTAGGCGGCGCGCAGGGGCGGATGCAAAAGGCGCAGGAGCCGGTTCCAACCGGGGTCAAGCGTCGGCTCGATGGCGGGGAAGTCGATGGGCCCAGACGACGGAGGGGGCTCGGGAGCGGCCGCCGCAGGCTCGGGTGCCGCAGGAATCTGCGCCGCGGCCTCGGCCGCGGCGGCTTCCACGCGCGCGGCCGCCTCGCGCAGGGCTACGGCTTCGGCCTGCAGCGCGGCTTCGCGCCCTATCGCGGCTTCGCGCGCGGCCGCAGCTTCGGCCTGCAGCGCGACCTCTCGCCCCTTTGCGGCTTCGCGCACGGCTGCGGCTTCGGCCTGCAGCGCGGCATCGCGCCCTATCGCGGCTTCGCGCGCGGCCGCGGCTTCGGCCTGGAGGGCGACTTCGCGCTCCATCGCCGCCTCGCGCTGGGAGGTGACCTCCCGCTGCAAAGACAAAATCGTCGCCAGCGCCTTGTCCAGCTCTTCTCTTGCCGCCGCCGCGTCCTTTCGCGCGTCGACTGCGCGGATATCGACGGCGCCGCGCTGTGCGGCGGCCTCCTGCTGAAGGAAGAGAATCATCTCCTGAGCCTTCTTGAGCTCCGCGCGCGTGGCGGCCTCTTCGCGCTGCACTTCGGCCGCGCGCAGGATGACGGCCTCCCGCTGCAGGTCGGCCTCGTTTTGCTGGGCCGCCTGGCGCTGCAGGGCCTCTTCGCGCTGAGCGGCGGCCTCGTTTTGCAGGGCGGCTTCGCGCTGCAAAGCCGCTTCGCGCTGGGCGGCAATCTCGGTTTTGAGGGCGGCTTCTCTCTGCAGCGCCTCCGCGCGCAGCGCGGCGGCTTCGTTTTGCAAAGCGGTTTCGCGCTGCAGGCCGGCCTCGCGCGCAGCGTCGGCCTCGGCCTTCATTTCCGCTTCGCGCTTGGCCGCGGCTTCGCGCTGCAGCGCAGCGTCAAGCTTCGCGGCGGCCGCGCGCCGCAGCCCCTCCTCGCGTTGAGCGACAGCCTCGCGCTTCAAGGACTGGATCTCCGCCCGCGCGGCCTCCAGTTCCGCCCGCCCGGCGGGATTCTCACGCAGGACGTCGGCTTCCTTGCGCAGGGCGGCCTCGCGCTGGATGGCCGCCTCGCGCTGCAAAGCGGCCTCGCGCTGCAAGGACAGGATCACCGCTCGGGCCAGTTCCAGCTGCTTGCGCGCGGAAGGATCTTCGCGCTGGACAGCGGCTTCCTGATGAAGGGCGGCCTCGCGCGCCATGGCCGCGTCCCGCTGCACGAGGGCCTCGCGCTGCAAAGACAAGATCACCGCCCGGGCCTTGTCCAACTCCGCGCGTGTGGACTCCAGCTCGAGTTGAGTCGCGTCGAGCTTGGCCAGCACCCCCGCGTCGTCGGGCTTGATGTCCTGGCGGCCGCGGTCGCGGGCCTCGTTCTCCCGCTGCAGGCGGGCCAACCCCTGTTCCAGGCGCCGGCGCATGCCCTCGATCTCGGCGGCGGTCTTCGCGTCGCGCGCGCCGGCCTCGGTGGCCGAGCGGTCCAACTGCTGGTTGGCGCCGCGCAGCTCCCGCCGCAAAGTCTCCTCGACGGCGCGGCCCGTGGCGTCGGAGTCGGCGACCGCAGACTCGGCCTTCCGGCGCAGCGTCTCAAGGCGCACGAGCTCGGCGCGAAGAAGGAGCAGCTCTTCCTCGAGCTCCGCGACGCGCGAGGTCAGTTTCGCGGCCCGCTCCGGCGACAGCGCCGTGCCCTGCGCGCGCGCCGCGGCCAGATCCTCGAGCGTCGGGCGCTCGGCCAGTGCTGCGCGCAGGCGCTCGAGCTCGGCGGTCAGCGCCGATGCGCGCAGGCGCTCGCTCTCGAGATCGGCGGAAGCCTTGCGCAGGCTCTCCCGCGCCGCGTCAAGCGCCTCGCGCCGCGCCGCCTCGGCGGCGGCGGCCGCGGCTGGAGGACGAGGCGGCTCGTCGGGCGCTCCCGTCTGGGCCTTGAGATCGTTGAGCGCCGAAGCGGCCTCATCAAGGCGGCGCCGGGCGTCGTCGATGGCGCGCTTGCGGTGGCTCATAAGATCTCTTCGTCCGCCCCGGGCCGGTCGACGCGGATCAACCCCTTCGAGGAGAGATGGAAGAACGCATCGAGGATCTTGGAACGCGCGGCACCGATCTTATCTTTGGCCTGGGGCGCGGCGGCCGCCTGGCGGACCTCTTCATTGGGCCCTTGAGGAAGATCACTGAGCACGCGCTGCAGCAGGTCTTGGGGTGCGCCGCGCAAGGCCGCGCCCCACGTCTCATAGGGGACTTCGCTGAGCAGACGGCGGAAATCGGGATCAGAGAGAGCCCGGATATCCTCGAAGGAAAACAGATTGCTCTCGATCTCCTCAACGCCGCGGGAATCGTTGACGGCCAAGCGGCCGAGGACGTCCATGCGCGCCTCGCTGGGCACGCGGCTTAAGATCGCCGCCAAGCGCTCGGAGCCGCGCAGGCCGTTGGCGACGGCGACTTTCAGGCGCTCCTCGATCTCCGCCAGGCGTTCCGGGTCCATGACGCTAAGCTTAAGCAGCGAAGCCGAGGCGTCGGCCTGGGCGTCGGCGGACAGGCGCGAGAACAGACGCGAGGCCGTCTCGGGATGAGACTTGGCGAGATACGCGAAAACTTGGGCTAAGTCCTCCGGCTTTTCTCCGGCCAAGATGCGGGCGGCACCTGCCGCATCGGCCTCCACCAGAAAGTCGAAGCGTTGGCCCAACGCCAGGGCGGGCGTCTCGCCCGGAGCGGCCGTCGAGGCCTCGATTAAGCCCGCGGGCATGCCCGGGGTCAGCTCCGGCAGCAGCTCTCCACCTTGCGCGGGCGCGGGCAGCGGTTCCATGCCCCGCCGCTGGCCCAGCTCCATGGCGAAGACTCGCGCCGCGCGGACCAGCGCGCCGGAGAGAATTAAGGCGACAAAAAGCGCGGCGAGAACGGCGCCTACGGCCAAGGACAGCGCGCGCCAGTCGCCGGGGGTCGAAAAAGCCAGCTTCCACGCCGGGCGCATCGGAGCGCGCACGATGCTGATCTTATCGCCGCGCGAGTCGTCGATGCGCAGCAGTTGCGGCAAAAGCTGCGAGACCTCGCGCGCTTCGGTTTCGTTCAGCGTCGAATCGAGCACGACCACGGCCTCGATCTTTTTTATTTCAAAGCCCGCGTCGCGAAGGCTTTGCTCGAAGCTCTTTTGAAAAGGCTGCAGGGACGGCGGCGGCGGCGCGTTGGCGGCCTTCTCCTTGGCGGCCTTGTCGGCGGCCGCCTCCGAACGATCTTTATAATAACCGGGCAAATCCAGGATGCGCAGGGCTTCCTTCACCGTCGAGGAGGCATTCGTGCCCCCGGGCGAAGACAGGGGCGTCATGATCTCCGCTTCCGAGCGAATCTGCACGCGCTCGCCGCGGATCTCAAGAAGCACCCGCGCCCGCCCGGGGCCGACGATGCCGTCGATGACCGAGAGGGCGCGCGCGCTGAGGCGTTCGGCGACAAGCGTCTCCTCGGCCGACGGCTCCGCCGCCGGGGAGACGCTCGCCGCCAAAAGAGCCGCAATCACGAAAGCCTGCATGGCCCTCTAGGATAGATCATTTTTTCCCGGCGGCGGTTAAGGATTTATTATCAAGAGGAAGGACGAAAAAGAATCGGCTGCCCTTGCCGGGAGTCGATTCGACGCCGACCTTGCCGCGGTGCATCTCCACGAGCGATTTGACGATCGACAGGCCCAAGCCGGTGCCCACCGCCGACATTCCGTTTTTGACCATTTCGAAGGGGCGGAACAGGCGTGGCAGGACCTCCGCCGAGATGCCCACGCCGGTATCCGTGATGGAGCATTCGACGGCGCTGGCATTGGCGCGCAGGGCGACCGTCACCTTCCCGCCCCGCGGAGTGAACTTAATGGAGTTCGAGAGCAGGTTCGTGACCACTTGAGTGATCAAGTCGGGGTCCATCGTCAGCTGGGGAATGTCCGCCGGTATATCGGCGACCAAGGTCTTGCCTTCCTCTTCGGCCCGAGAGCGATGGAATTGGACGACGTCCTCAACCAAGCGGGTCAAATCGGACATACGCGGCACGAAGTCCATGCTCCCGCGCTCGATCTTGGCCGTGTTCAGCAGGCTCGTGACGAAATGCGCCAAGCGCGCCGAGTTCTGCTGGATGCGCGCCAGCTGCCGCCGGTCCTCCTCGCGCAGTCCGGCCGCGTCCGTGAGCAGAAGGCGCACGTAGCTTTGGATAGCGAACAAGGGCGAGCGCAGCTCATGGGTGACCGAGGCGATGAAGGTCCGTTTCATGTCCTCGAGCTCGAGGAGCCGGTCCATCATCTTATTGACGCCTTTTCCAAGCATTGCGATCTCATCGGAACCGGTGATCTCAAGGCGCCGCTCAAGGCGTCCGGAGCCGACGTCAGCCAACGCCTTTTCGATGACCAGCAGGCGCTTGGTCAACGTGCGTCCCAGAGGCAGGCTGAGCAGGATGCCCGTCAACAGCACGATGATAAAGGCGGTTCCCAGATCGTGCGCGATCGTCATGCGCGCCTCATGAAGCCTTTTTTCGAGCTCGCGGCTGGCGAAGCTGACTTCGACGGTGATCGCGGGCCTGCCGGAGCTCGAAGCGACCGAGACGGTTTCAACCCGCGTGTGATCGGATTTGGCTTCCGTCTTGGTCCCGGGCGCGTCCTGCCATACGTCGCCAAATCGGGCACGCGCAGACAAGACCTCGGGCCGGTCCCGGGCCAGAAAGCCCAGGTAGTCAAGCAGCATCAGCTGATCCCGGGCCAGATCCGACTCGCCGGCCATGGCGCGCACGTTCTGCATCAACAGTTGCACCTTCTCCTCCTGCTGAGAGCGCAAAGCCGCGTCCTCGATTAGGAGGAACACGGCGACGGCCGCAGTGGCCGTCACCGCGACCGCCGCCGATAAAATCAGCGCCAGTTTATGTCGTATGCTCATGGTTTCTGTGTCCTGCTGCCGATGCGCTCCAGGGCCTTGCGCGCCTGCTCGTTGTTCGGGTCAATCTGCAAAATCTGAAGGAACATGGCGCTGGCCTGCAGGTACTCGCCGCGCGCATAGTGCTCCACGCCCTTCTGGTAGAGAGCCTGCACGTCGCGCGTGTCGCCCGTCGGGACGATGGGACGCGCCTGGATAGGCGGGGCGACGATGGGCCGAGGCTTGGGCGCGGGCCGCGGCGCCGCCTTCGCCGCCGGCTCGGTCGCGGCCGCCGTCGAAGCGTCGACCTCGGGCTCGGCTACGGGTTCGGGCTCAGGCGCCGCGGGAACTGTGGGGGAGAAGTCGCCGGGCAGCTTCTTGCCGCTGAGGCGGTCATTGGAAACCTTCAAGTACTCGCGCAGGGACACGAGCTCTTTTTCACGCGTCTCGAGCTTAAGAGCGGCCTCCCAAGCCTGGTTGGCCTCGATATAGCGGCCGGCCATGAAGCGCAGCGAGCCCAGGCGCTCGAGCGCGGTTGGATTCTCGGGCTCCAGGGTCAGCACGTCCTTGAGCAGCGACTCCACGCGACCGGCATCGCCGCGCGTGTTGGCGAACTCCTGACGGTAGAGCATCTCGTCGATGAAGGAGCGCGGGTGATCAGGGGGCAGGCGGTCGGCCTTCAAGCCCACGGCCTTCTCGATCTCCGCCAGCAAGTGCTCGGTGCGGGCATCCTCGGGCTTCATGCTAAACGCATAGGCGCCATGCAGCAGAGAGAGCCGGTCGTCGCCGTAGAGGAAGCTGCGCAGCGAGGCCACGAGGTTGGTGTCATACTTGTCTTGGGGCGCGGGAAGCTCCGCGTGGAAATAGGCGACAAGCGTCAGGCGATTGGACAGGCGCAGGAGCTTAGCACTTAAGGGCTGCTTGAGGGCGTAGTCGCTTAAGGCCTTCTGCGCCAGGCGGTACTTGCGATCCTCGATGAGCGTGCGCACCTCGGCTAAGCGCGGATCGGACAGGTCCTGAGGCTTAAGCTCCTGGCTGTACTCGTAGCCGTACTCGGGTCCGTGCTCGCGCAGGCGCTTGGCCTGCTCGAGGAGGTCGCGGCTGATCTCCTCCTCGCCGGTGGGCGCGCCGAAATGGAACGACAGCGAGACGCGGTGCGTGCCGGAATTGCCTTTGACAGCACCCACGGGAAGCATGTAGGCGTAGTCGGTTTGGATCTTGTTGACGCGGTATGACGCGCCGAAAGTCATCTGCCGCCATTCATCGCTGCCCATGCCCAACGAGCCGCGCAGGCCGAACTGCCCGTAATCCAGCGTCGGATAGTAGCGCTCGGCGGCGAAGACGTAGTCGCGGCCGGAGGCGCCCGAGGAGGTCTTCTTGGTGCGGATCTCGCCCAACAGGCTCATCCACAGGGATTTATACGCCAGGCCAAGGTTGATGGAGCGCTCAAGCTTGTCGCTGCCCGAGAACGCCACGTTCGGCGCCATCAAGTGCTGCACCGACAGGCCGATCTGGAATTTCTTGGGCAGGCGGTAGAGAAAGCCCAGGTCGGCGTCGTAGGTGCTCTTGCTCTTGGGGCCGCTTAAGACCGGGTCCGCGCCCTGGTTGCAGCTTAAGCCCGCGCAGGCGTTCTCGGCCTCCGCAGGGGCCGTGAAAGAACGCGTCAGGTACTTGGCCGACAAGCCCACCATCAGCTGCGAGCCGGACTCGCGCTCGAGGACTTTCATGCCGAAGGCGCCGGTCAAAGTCTGCTCGACGTAGAGCGAGGACAGAGACAGGCGGTTAAGCCCAAAGCCCAGCGTCCTGTTCTTCTTGCCGCGCGACAACGGCATCGCGTAATAGATCTGGGAGGAGCCGATATCGGAGCCGTCGCCAAGTCCGACGTACAGCCGCGAGTACGCCGCCGACAGCTGGCCGCGGTCGATCTGCGCTAAACCGGCCGGGTTGTAGTACGGCGCGTACGCGTCGTCGGCCAAGGCAGTGAAGGCGTCGCCCATGCCCGGCGCGCGCGCGCCCACGCCCAGCTCGTCGAAGGCCGCGCGCGCGGGCATCGCCGCAGCAAGCGCCAGCAGCAGCGTCGCGATAATTAATCTCATCGCAGCACCACCAACGTCCCCGAGTTGGCCTGCTCATCGACCGACACGACGTACAGGTAGATCCCCGATGAGACGCCGCGCGGATCCCACTCCACGCTGGTGGCACCCACCGTGATATCGAGGCTGCGCACCAAGCGGCCGTGCGTGTCGTAGATGCGCACCGTACCACCCAAATCTCCGGGATTTTGAAAAAGAAAAACGGCCCGGTCATTTTTACCGTCGCCATTGGGCGTGACGAAACGGCTGGTCAAGCCTCCATAGGTAAACGCCCGCGGAGAGAACGTCCCGGCCATGGCCGACGCCAGGAAAGTGAGCGCAAAACCGACGATTTTGACCGACATCCCGCACAGGGTAGATGACAAGTGCGAAATCCCTGTTACAGCGGCACGAAATCGCAATGTAAATTAGAGCTGAGTTTTCAGAGTTTTTTAAGAGGTAACAATAACATCCAAGGAGGCGGTCCTTGACAAATGCCGTCGAAAAATACATACTATACACATGAAAAGGACAAATCTTGTGCTTAATGAATCTTTGCTCCAGGAAGCGGTTGCCTTATCCGGAGCCAAGACCTACTCGATGACCGTCGACATCGCGCTCCATGATTTCGTCCGCCGAGCCAAGGCCAAGAATATCCTGGAGCTCGCCGGAAGCGGACTTTGGGTGGGAGACCTTCCAGAGATGCGAGAGGACGCGGCGAAAAGACGCCGCACCGCCAAACGACGGCCATGATCCTCGTTGATACTTCGATTTGGATCGAACTCTTCCGCAAGGAGTCGAGCCTCCGCCCCGGAGAAGCCTTCGACATCGATGAGACTGTCACCTGCCTTCCCATTATTCAAGAAGTCCTCCAGGGTTTCCGCGACCAAGACGCCTTTCGTCGCGCGCGGGAAGCGATGCTTGCGTTGCCCATTGTCGAATCGCCGTTGAGCCTGGAGATATTCACTCGCGCCGCAGATCTCTACCGCCTGGCGCGCCGTCAGGGCCTGACGGTGCGCTCCTCCACCGATTGCCTGATCGCCGCCTGCGCTCTACGACACGATTTGACCGTCCTCCATCGCGACCGAGACTTCTCCGCGCTCGCCAAGATCTCGGATCTCCGCGAACGCCGCGTCTAATAAGGCGGCTTACTTAAGGATCACGATCGTGCCCGTGAAGATGTTGCCCTCGCCCTCGAGTTGGTAGATGTAGACGCCGCCGGGCACGCCCGCGCCATTGGCGGTGCCGTCCCATTGCAGGCTGTTCTGCACCGGCCCGGGCGCCATGTCGGCGACGACCACGCGTCCCTTCAAGTCGAGGATGCGTCCGTGCACGGCCGCGTCACGGGGGTTGTCGAAGGTGAAGACCACCGTGTCGTTCTTGCCGTCGCCGTTGGGAGTGACGAAGCGGTTGGACACGCCGGCCGTGTTGAAGGCGAAGTTCGACACGCGCTCGACTAAGCGCAGCTGGTAATGACCAAAGTACTTCGTTTCCAGATTAAGCGTCTGGTCCGATTGATCGAGCTTGCCGTACAGTTGGATCCACTTCAAGCCATCGTACCAGTAGACGCCGAGGTTGCTGGGCGCGGCGGCGACGCCGCCTGCGGCAGCCCCGCCGCCGACTACGATCACCGAGGTAACCCCGACCTCATAGCGCAGCTTCAGGCGGCCCATGCCGGGCATGGCCATGTTCGGCGCCTCCGTCACGCCGCCCTGTTTGGCGGAGAACTCCATCGACTGGACTACGCGGCCGCCCAGATCCGTCGTCCAGCTTGAGCCCTCGACGAGATAGGCGGTCATGGGCTGACCGGAGACGCCCTCGACGGGGTAAATGCTCGACGCCAGCAGCTCGAGGTAGCTGCGATCATCGGGAGCCACGATGTAGGCCGACAAGCTGCCCACCGCGCGCACCACCGAGCGGGCAGATGAGCCGGTGTTGTTCTCGGCGCGCACGTGATAGTAGTGCTGTGCGGCTCCGGACACGTCGGTCCAGAGCAACGTCGAGCTCGACACGGTCGTCTGGTGCTGCCAGCCGCCCAGGATCGCCGAGGTCGCGCGATAGACGCTGTAGCCGTTGAGCTCGGCGTCGTTGGGAGCGGTCGGATCGGCAAACGACACGCCGCTGGCATAGCGGGTGACCGGCATCCAGCGGATCGTGATCCCGCCGGCGGCGCTCGACAACGCCACGCCGAAGGGAGCCTGCGCGGCCTTGACCGCCAGGCTGAAGGTGATCGTCGTGGAGCTCGTCTTGGGGCTCTCGAGTGCTACTCCGGCGTAATCAGGCTGGCCCTTGTCGACTGCGGAGACCCGGAAGGCGTAGGTGCCCGTGCTCAGGCCGGTCAGAGAGAGCGTAACCGTCGTCGAGTCGACCACGATGACGGACTCATCGCCAAAGTCGTAAGGCGTCCTCGAGTCGATGTAGATCCGGTAGAAGTCCAGGTCGTAAGCCGACACCGCGGGCCAGTCCAGTCGCACGCTCGAAAAACCGGTCTGCGTCGCGGTCAGGTACGACGGAGTGGGGGGGACCGCGTCGTAAATCAGGGCCTGCGCCTGTTTGGTCGACTGCACGGACTCATAGGAGCGTAGGTCAGCACCCGACTTCAGACCGGCGCCGTCGGAGCTGATGATGAGAGCGTATATCGTCACACCCGGCTCGAGCTGTGTCAGCAGCATGTTCTCAAGGGTGCCCGGCGTTCCGGGTGTGGGAGGATTGCCGCCCACAGCGGGTGCTTGCAGCGAGCGCACGTCGGTGGCGAGGTTCCACCACGTCGTCGTGCTTCCGCCCACCGCGAAGACCGAGAAGCTGGCGATGCGGATCTGATAACCGGCCACCGGCGACTTCGTGGCGAAATTATCCGCGTTCGAGTCCGGCGCCGTCCACTGCAGGAGCATCTGCCCTTCCGCGCCCGCTAGACCGGTGAGGTCCGTGATGGGCGCGGGAGGCCAGGCGTCCCGCGGTGTGAACTTAACGGTCAAGGAGTCCGAGCTGACGAAAACCGCCGCCTTCGCGGCCGGTGTAAGCGCCGCGACAGACAGGAGGGTCCAGGCCGTCGCGATAAGCGCGACAGCCAAGCTCTTCCTCAACCGATGGAGATGTTTAAGAACCATCTCCTCCTCTAATCAACGTCCTCATAGTCATGGCGCCGTCTCCAACAGCACTTTCACCGGAGCGTCCAGCCAAAAGCCCGTCGTCAGGCCCGTGCGCACCATCGCCGCCCAGCGCTGGCCCTTGTACTCCGGCTTGTCCGGTACGTCCACGATCAAGCCCGCTTGACCTATCTCCTCGGGACCCACCGTCACCGTCGAGGTTTTCATCTTGATCCAGGACACGTCCGGGATCATTTGATAGCCCTCGGGCATCGAGAAGCGCGAGTCCCATTTCTCCACCGTGAGCAGGACTTTGAGCTCATCGGCGGCGAAGTTGGCCACGCGCAGCGATTTTTTGGCTTCCTTTCTCGTGTCATAGGCCTTGCCCACCGGCACGCCGGTGAGATACAAGGTCTGCGGCGTCACGTCGAAGTCCACCTGCTGCATCGCCTTTTTCTTCTTTTCCGCCTTCAGCGTCTCCGGCCCCGCTCCCATCGAGACGCGGATGCGGTTGGTGACCATAACGCCGAACAGCCCGCCGTTGCTTCGCGCGTTGAGCATGACCTGGAAATGCCTGCCGACTAACTTGGGATCGTCGGGCACGGTCATGATCAAGTCAAAGAACCCCAACCCCTTAGCCGGTATGCGCATGCGATCGGGCATAGCCTTAAACCAAGACAGGTCAGGCACGACTTCGTAGTTCTCCGACATCTCCGCCTTCATCGGCCGCGCGAACTCCACGATCACCTCGGTCTCCGCGTCGCCTCTGTTTTCGATGCCGAAGGGAACTTTCGACGCCTCTCTGAGGTTGTACGTCCGCCCCGGTTGCGCACCCTCGAGGATGACGTCCCCAAAGCGCGCCCCCAGGCCGATTTTAGCCTCAGCCGTTCGCACGAGGCCCAGGCCCAGCGCGGCCAGAGTCCCTGTCAGAGCCAACAGTCGTCTTTTCTTTTTCATCACAGAGGTGCGGCTGCTCCCAGCGTTATCGTCACTTCCTGCGCGTTGGTCACCGTGGTGGCCGGCGGCAGGTGGAACTTAAGCCACAGGTACGCCTTGCTTGCCGCCTCGTCCATGGTGTACGAGGGAATGGCGTCCATCGACTTATACGACGCCGCTCCTGAGGTGAGCACGTGCTGCGTCTTGCCTCCGGCCGTTCCGGCGTAGACCACACCCAAGCCCAGCACGTCGCTGCCGTCCTGGTCGGGCTGCGTCCCGCTAAATGCCCCGGCCAACGCCTGCACGTCCCCGGTCGTGGCAGCGCTCGTGTCCGTGAACACGCCCCACGCCTGCAAGGCGTTCTGCTCCTTGCTCCCGGTGTTGGTGTCCAGCGTCCAGCCGCCGCTGATTTGCGTCACCACCCGCACGTCCGTCGTCGCAAACGTGCTGCCGATGGTCACCGTCGCCGGCTTGACAGTGAACGTGTCCTGGTCTAGGTCCACGAAGCCTAGGTCCAGCGACGAGTTCGTCGTGTCGATGTCAAGCCGATACTGCGCGTTGGGCGTGATCGTGATCGTCAGCGAGTCCGAGCTGACGAACAACGGCGTATACGCCGACGCTTCCTGCGTCCATCCCAGCATCCCCAGGGCCACCCCTAGGGCCAACCACCATCGCTTCGTTCTCATGTGTTTGCCTCCTTAACTCGGAATTACAACGGTGCGGCTGCTCCCAGCGTTATCGTCACTTCCTGCGCGTTGGTCACCGTGGTGGCCGGCGGCAGGTGGAACTTAAGCCACAGGTACGCCTTGCTTGCCGCCTCGTCCACGGAGTACGAGGGAATGGCGTCCATCGACTTATACGACGCCGCTCCTGAGGTGAGCACGTGCTGCGTCTTGCCTCCGGCCGTTCCGGCGTAGACGACGCCCAAGCCCAGCACGTCGCTGCCGTCCTGGTCGGGCTGCGTCCCGCTAAATGCCCCGGCCAACGCCTGCACGTCCCCGGTCGTGGCAGCACTCGTGTCCGTGAACACGCCCCACGCCTGCAAGGCGTTCTGCTCCTTGCTCCCGGTGTTGGTGTCCAGCGTCCAGCCGCCGCTGATTTGCGTCACCACCCGCACGTCCGTCGTCGCAAACGTGCTGCCGATGGTCACCGTCGCCGGCTTGACAGTGAACGTGTCCTGGTCTAGGTCCACGAAGCCTAGGTCCAGCGACGAGTTCGACGTGTCGATGTCGAGCCGATACTGCGCGTTGGGCGTAATCGTGATCGTCAGCGAGTCTGAGCTGACGAACAACGGCGTATACGCCGACGCTTTCTGCGTCCATCCCAACATCCCCAGGGCCACCCCCAGGGCTGCCAGCCACTTCCTGCTTTTCGTTTTCATTGTCTTTTCCTTTTGCGGCATGTTTTACGGGTTCGGGTCGGGATCCGGGTCCCGAACCGCACGAGCATAGATACGGATCTCCTGCGCAACACCGGTGGATGTGACCACCGGTGTCGCGATCTTGGTCCAAAGCGTGCGCTGTTCGCCGACGGGCACCTGCACGCAGGTGCCGCCGCCCATGGCGATCACCAAGCTCCCGCACGGGGTCTCGGCGTCGCCGATCTTGTCTTCCGCATCATTGAAGTCGCCGGGCAGAGGCTCGGTCGGGTTGATCACCGTCCACACCACGAAGCGGTCAACGCCGGGTGTGGTTCCGGGGTACCAGGGGCTGCCCGGGGTCACCGTGGTCACGCGGATGTAGTAGGTCTCCTTGACGTTGCCGATGTTGGTGAGCACCGTCGAGGTAGTGACCACGATGACGGTGTTCATGTCCGTGGGCGCGGGCAGCGAGATCGTGCGCGTGGACATCTCCACGCGCAGCTGCATGGGCATCATCGTCGAAATCGTCGCGGCGTAATTGACGGCGCCCGCGGAGTTTATCGAGCCGACGCGGAAGTAGTAGGTGACCTCACCGCGCAGGCCGTCGACGGTCAAAGTGCTGAGCGCAACGTTGGGAGTTTGAGACGAGGTCCAGAGGGGGAGGAAGTCAGAGCGAGTGGAGACGTGCAGAACGTAGCCGGCGGCGGAATTAGACGAGGCGTCGGGAGGGGCCAAGGCCAGCGGCAGCCAGTTGACGATCATGCTGGTCACATTGATCTGATAGACGTCCGTGCCGGTCACCGGCTTGGAAAGGGTCGCAGTCGACAGGATGGTCTGCGCGTAGATGGTGGTCGTGCCCCACAGAGCACCCGTTCTTAAGTAGTAGGTCGTGTTGGGACTGAGAGTCTGCGGCGCCAGGCGGATCGCCTGGGCCAAAGTGGAAGACGTGTACAGCACGCCGCTGAAATTGGCCATCGTCGAGGCCTGGACGACGTAGCCGGAAGCACCCACTAGACCATACTGGACGGTGATGCTCGTCAGGTCCACCGCGTAGATAAACGGCGAGTCCGGCGGCAGCAAGTCTCCCCAATCGACGATTTGGTTGGGATCGTTCTCGTAATCAGGCCCGGTCTTGGCGCCGCCGTCGGCGCGCATCGTGATCGTAGAGGCCGTATCGAGGAAAGACGCGTTAACGTTAATTGAGATATTCGCGTCGTTAAAGCCCACGGTCGTAAACGTCGAGGTGAAGGTTCCGCCCAGGAAGTCGATCGCGGTGGCTCCCGCCGTCAAGCCGCCCGAGAACGTCATGCTCGTAATCGACAAGTTGCCCTCGCAGGCTCCGCAGGTCATCGTGGCAATGGACACGCCCCAGCGCCCGCCCGTGATCGTGTTGCTTGTCAGTGCGACAAACCCGGAGTTGCCCGAACTCACGAAAATACCCGCGCCGCTTGAACCGCCTTGGAAGGTGCTGGAGGCCAGGATCAGATTCACATTGCCGCTGGCCGCCCAAAACGCGTGGCCGGTCGGCCCGGTGGCGATAAGAGAGCTGCCCCCAATCGTCGCTCCCGTAGAATTAGCGACGATAACGGCGGTTTCACCCTGAACATAGGAGTTGACGATGGTGTTGGAGAAGAGGCCGCGCATGAGCAGGCCGGGGCCGCCTCCGATCACCGTGATCGTGCTGGCGCTGAGCGTATTGTACGAGCTAGACGAGTCATCGATCATGAAGCCGGCGTTGGTGCCGCTGATGGCGACGACGATTCGATCGAATGTGTTGTAGTTGTTCCCGGATACGTTGTTGGTGGGGTCCATCACGATGCCGAAATGGCTGCCGTCGGGCTTGGACTCCGTGATCAGGAGTTGGCTGAACCGGTTATATGAATTGCCGCCGCTAAAGAAGGCAATCCCCGCGCCGCTGCCGCCGGCGATAACGATCGTGCTTTGCAGGACGCTGTTGTAGCTGGAGGGGTTGCTAATCTGTATCGCGTCGTTGATCGAGTTCCATATGTAGCTCTGGGTGATCGTATTGGAGGAAGAGGCGTTGAAGAAGACGGCTGAGTCATTGCCGGTGCCGTTGCTGATGGACACCGTGCTCAAGATGAGAGTATTGGAGTTGGCGGATCTAAAATAAACGCCGATTCCGGCCGGATTACTGGCCAAGAACACGGTGAAGGTGTTCGACGAGGCTCCGTTGAGATATAAGGCGTTAAATCCAGAGGCGTTGGCTTGCGCCGTGCTGTAGGAAACCGCATTCAAGGTTCCATCCGAGTAGAGGCCGTGCGCGCCCTGCACCGTGATGCTGGAATGGCCGACCGAGCTGTAGCTTGAGATCGCCACACCCGCGAAGTAAATGCCGGCGTCCGAGTTCACGTTGACACTTGAGATCGTCACGTAGCCCGAGGAGGCGTACACGCCGTAAGGCACGCTGTTGACGCCAAGCACGGAGACATTGAGGATCGTAACACTGGTGTTCTGCACGAAGAACCCGGCCGTGGAGAAAGAGGGAGGATTGACCACGGGCGCTGAGCTCACAAAACTCGGGTCGGAGATAATCTTAAACTGGAAGCCGTTATTAGTGAAGCCGCGGACTTGCACGGCCTCGGAATAGGTCTGCGTGTCGCGAATGACCACGCAGGTATCGCCGCTCAAAATGGGGCTAAGCTTCAAGTAGTCGATCGCCGGCTGTATGGCGAGGAAGTCCCAACCACCCAACTTCGAAACGTTGGTGCCCGCGACACAGCCCGCGGGAAGCGTGGTGACCCAGTCGACGACGGAGTTCACGTCGTACTCATACGCCGGGCCGCTCCGGACGCCAGAATAGCCGACCATCGTGATCGTCGAGGCCGTGTCGAGGAACGAGCCGTTGACGTTGATGGCGATGTTGGTATCGGTGAATTGGACGGTCGTAAAGGTCGAGATAAATGTTCCGCCCGCGAAATGGATCGCGGTGGCGCCCGGAGTCATACCGCCCGAGAAGGTCAGGCTCGTGATCGTCAGGTTGAAAGCTCCTGGAGCCTGGGTCGCGATAAAGAGACCGTAAGTGCCGCCCACAATCGTGTTGCTGGACAAGCTCAGCGATCCCGAGTTTCCGGCCTCTAGACGAACGGCCGAGGCCGACACGCCTCCTCGCAGAGTGCTACTCGACAGGCTCAGGTTCACGCTTCCGCTGGACAGATACACGGCGTTGCCGATCGTGCTGGTCGCGATCAAGACGCTGTCGCCGATCACCGCACCTGTGGAGCCAGACACGTACACCGCCGTGGAGCCTTGGATATAGCTCGACATGATCGTATTAGAGGAACCTTGCATATAGAGAGCGGCGAAAGCCGCCGCGTTGCTCGTGGCCGTACTCCAGCTGATCGTGTTGTAATTAGCGTCGCTGCTTATCCAGATTCCATATTGGGCGCCGACAATAATGCTGCCAGTTACCGTATTGGATGAGGCGGCTTCGACATAAAGTCCATGATTAAGGCGCGCGGCTATCGTGCTTTGGCTGATCAGATTCGAATCGGCTCCGACATTGAAGAAAGCGCCGTACAAGTCCGCTTGCATGTAACTTTGTGTTATCGAATTGAAATCGGCGCCCGTCGCTGCGAAGCCGTGCCATCCGCCGCCGATCATTGTGCTCACGCTGATGACGTTAAATCTCGTGCCCTGAGTGAAGACTGCTCCCCGCAGTCCGCCCTGCATGAAGCTCCGAGTCACGGTGTTTGAAGTCGCCCCGCCGAGATTCAATCCGTCGTTGGTGCCGCCGATCATCGTGCTCAAGGCAATCCAATTGTAAGATGAGCCGACATACAAGACGGCTCCATATCTGCCGCCCCACAGATAGCTCCCCGTCACGCTGTTCGTGTCCGAATCCAAGACGTAGAACGCGCTGCCATTAAGATGGCTATTGCTTGCGAAAAGCACATTGAACGAGTTATTGCCGCCGCCGTTAAGATAGACGGCATGCATTCCCGCTGAGTTGTTGACGGCCGTACTAAAACCAACCGTCGTCATGGTCGAACCATTCAGCCAAAAGCCATACGCATTTCCAACGGTCACCGAACTGTATGAAACGGCGCTCCAGGAGCTAACCCGGATGCCTGCCTGGGTGATGTTGCCGCCCGCGTCCACGTTGACACTCGACATCGTCACGTAGTTCGAGGAGGCGTACACGCCGTAGGACACGCTGTTGGTGCTGATCACTGAGACGTTTAGAATCGTCACGCTGCTGTTCTGCACGAAGAACCCGGCCGTGGAGAAGGCGGGGGGATTGACCACGGGCGCTGAGCTCACAAAGCTCGGGTCGGACATAATCTTGAACTGGAAGCCGTTATTAGTGAAGCCGCGGACCTGGACGGCCTCGGAATAGGTCTGCGTGTCGCGAATGACCACGCAGGTGTCGCCGCTCAAATTGGGGGTAAGCTTCAGGTAGTCGATCGCGGGCTGGATGGCGAGGAAGTCCCAACCACCCAACTTCGAAACGTTGGTGCCTACCGCGCAGCCCGCGGGAAGTGTTGTGACCCAGTCGACCACGGAATTCACATCGTTCTCATACGCCGGGCCGCTCCGAACGCCGGAATAGCCGACCATAGTGATCGTTGAGGCCGTGTCGAGGAACGAGCCGTTGACGTTGACGGCGATATTGGCGTCGGCGAAGCTCACGGTCGTAAACGTCGAGGTAAAGGTTCCTCCGACAAAGTTAATCGCCGTGGCCCCGGCCGTCAAGCCGCCGGCGAAGGTCATGCTGGTAATCGAGATATTGCCAACGCAGGCCCCGCACGTCATGGTGGTAATCGACAGCCCCCAGCGCCCGCCCGTAATGGTGTTGCTCGCCATGGCAATGAAGCCCGAGTTGGCCGAATCCATGAATATCCCGGCGCCGGAGACGCCCCCCTTTAGGGTCGATGCGCCCAGGGTCAAGTTGACGTTGGAGCTCGAGATAACCAAAGCCGATCCGGCCGTATTGGTGGCTACGAACACCGTGGCAAAGATCACCGTGCCGGTGGAACCGGAGACGAACGCCGCCGTCGAGCCTTGCACGTAAGAGTTCGCGACCGTGTTGGACGAGCCCTGCAACATGTAGAGTGCCGGGGTGGCCACATTGGCGCTGATCACGGTGCTGAAGCTGATGGTGTTGAAGTCGGAACCAGGGTCCAGCCAGGCACCGTACTTGGAGCCAGACATGTAGCTCTGCGTCACGGTGTTGGAGTCGGACCCGTATGCATAGAATCCGGAAATTCCATTACCGATCATGGTGCTGAGACTGATCGTGTTGTAGTCGGAGCCGGTGCCCAAAGCGCTACCCCAACCGCTGTTGCTAAACATGTAACTTTGCGTCACGGTATTCGAATCGGATAAGAAGGTAAAGAGCCCCTCGAATGTCTTTCCGATCATGGTGCTGAGGCTGATGGTGTTGTAATGGGAGAAGTTGTTCAAGTAGACGCCGTGACTGCCGCCCCACAGGTAGCTCTGCGTCAGGGTGTTCGTGTCGGATTGCAGGGTCAAGAACCCATTGCCAGAGAGATGACTATTGCTCGCAAAAATCACCGTGAAGGCGTTGTTCTTGCCGCCGGCAATATAGAAGCCGTTGCTGCCCGACGAATTGTTGGTCGCCGAGCTGTAGGAGATCGTCGTCATGGTGCTGCCCGACAGCAAGTAGCCGTGCGCGTCGCCGACGGTCACCGAGCTGTAGCTTACCGCCGTCCAGGAGCTGATGCGCATGCCCGCAGTATAAATGTTGCCGCCCGCGTCCACGTTGACGCTTGAGATCGTCACGTAGCTAGAGGAAGCATACACGCCGTAAGACACGCTATTGGTGCTGATCACCGAGACATTGAGGATCGTCACGCTGCTGTTCTGCACGAAGAAGCCGGCCGTAGAGAAGGAGGGGGGATTGACCACGGGTGCTGAGCTCACAAAGCTCGGGTCCGACATAATCTTAAACTGGAACCCATTATTAGCGAAGCCGCGCACTTGCACGGCCTCGGAATAGGTCTGCGTGTCTCGGATGATCACACAGGTGTCGCCGCTTAAGCTCGGCGCACTCGCGCGCAAGTAGTCGATTGCCGGCTGGATGGCGAGGAAGTCCCAACCGCCCAGCTTCGAAACGTTGGTGCCCGCGACACAGCCCGCGGGAAGTGTGGTGACCCAGTCGACGACGGAGTTGACGTCGTTCTCATACGCCGGGCCGCTCTTTGCACCGGAATAGCCGACCATGGTGATCGTCGATGCCGTATCTAGGTAAGACCCGTTGACGTTGACGGCGATATTGGCGTCGTTGAAGGCCACGCTCGTAAAGGTCGAGGTAAACGTGCCTCCAGTGAAGTGAATCGCGGTGGCTCCCGCCGTCAACCCGCCGGAGAACGTCATGCTCGTCATCGACAGGCTGAATGCGCCCGGAGCCTGGGTCGCTATGAACACACCGTAAGAACCGCCCAAAATCGTGTTACTGGACAGAGTCAATACGCCTGCATTGCCCCAATCAAGCTGAATAGCCGGACCTGAAACACCTCCCTTCAGGGTGCTGCCCGTCACAATCAGGCCCACACTTCCGCTTGAGAGCATCAACGCGTGGCCAAGCGTGTTGGTAGCCAACAGCACGCTTGCGTCGATGACTGTTCCCGTCGAGCCGGAGATCCAGACGGCCGTTGAGCCTTGGACATAGCTCGACGAGATCGTGTTGGAGGACGAGTCCTGGATCCAGACGGCCTGATATAAAGCAGTGTTGTTGATCATCGTGCTGAGCGTGATCGTGTTGTAGTTCGAGTTTGTGAAAATTCGCGCGGCATAGCCCGAAGGATTGCTCAGCATGCTGCCGATCACAGTGTTCGATGAGGCGCCATTTTGCAAGTAATAGGCGCCGCGATTGGGCGCGTTGACGCTCACCGTGCTTTGGTTGATCGTGTTGTAGTAGGAATTGTTTTGAATTTGCGCGCCAAAGCCGTTGGCATCGCTATTGGCGAGGTAGCAGCCGTAGATGGTATTTGACGACCCGCCCGCTATATTCAATACGTTGCTATTGGCGCCGGCGCTGATTATCGTGCTCTGGCTAATCGAGTTATTGTTTGCGCCCGCTGAAAGGACGAACCCGACGCCGTTCGAATTTCCGATGTAGCTGCCGACAATGCTGTTTGATGACCCATTATTGATATTGAAGCCATAACCGGTGTTCGAATTTCCGGTCATCGTGCTGAGGCTGATCGTATTAAAACTCGCAGTAGTATTGAGGTTGGCGCCGGTCTTGCCGACAAACATGCTGCCGATCACAGTGTTCCAAGAAGAGTTACTCAGGACGAAGGCATTACCATTGGCAGCTGTGCTCGTGCTTTGACTAATCGTGTTGTAATTGCCCCCATTGCACGTAAATCCATCGCCAGCCGGATTGGTAATGTAGCTGCCGACGATGGTATTCGATGAGACCACGCTTAAGTTTAAGGCGTTATAACCCGCGTTACTGCTGGCGAAAGTGCTTTGAATAATCGAGTTATAATTTGAGTACGAGGCCAGATAAGCCCCGATGCCGGCGGGGTTGGAAGCTAATATGACGGTAAAAGTGTTCGATGAGGCCGCGTTCACGAACAAGGCATATATCGCCGTTCCGCTGGTCACGGCATTGGTGTAAGAAACGGAGTTCACATTGCCGTCCACGCGGATACCATGCGCCCCGAACACCGTCACGCTCGAATACGACACCGCCGTCCAAGAGCTGATCCGGATGCCCGCCTGGGTGATATTGCCGCCGGCGTCGACATTGACGCTTGAGATCGTCACGTAGTTGGATGACGCATAGACGCCGTAGGACACGCTGTTGGTTGAAATCACCGAGACGTTGAGGATCGTGACACTTGAATTCTGCACTAAGAACCCAGCCGTGGAGAGGGCGGGGGGATTGACCACGGGTGCTGAGCTCACAAAGCTCGGGTCCGACATGATCTTGAACTGGAAACCATTATTAGTGAAGCCGCGCACCTGAACGGCCTCGGAATAAGTCTGCGTGTCGCGGATGACGACACAGGTGTCGCCGCTTAAGCTCGGCATGCTCTGTTTCAAGTAGTCGATCGCGGGCTGAATAGCGAGGAAGTCCCAGCCGCCCAGCTTCGAAACGTTGGTTCCCGCCGCGCAGCCCGCGGGAAGCGTGGTGGCCCAGTCGACCACGGAATTAACGTCGTTTTCATACGCCGGGCCGCTCTTGACCCCGGAGTAGCCGACCATCGTGATCGTCGAAGCCGTATCGAGGAAAGACCCGTTGACGTTGACCGCGATGTTGACATCGTTAAAGGCAACGGTTGTAAATGTCGAGGTGAAGGTGCCGCCAGCAAAATGAATCGCGGTCGCCCCGGCCGTCAATCCGCCCGCGAACGTCATGCTGGCAATCGAGATGTTACCGACACAGGCGCCGCACGTCATCGTGGCGATCGACAATCCCCAGCGGCCGCCGGTGATCGTGTTGCTCGTTAAGGTGATGCTGCCGAGGTTGTCTGGATCCATCAAGAGTCCCGCGCTGTTGACACCCCCTCCTAAGGTGCTGCTCGTCACGCTCAGGTTCATGCTGTTTGCCGTCATCCACAGACCAGGCCTGACCGTATTTGTGGCAATCATAACGCTGCCGCCGATCACCGTAGACGACGAACCATCCAGGTAAACGGCCGTCGGGCCTTGGATATAACTGTCGACGATGGTGTTGGATGACGCTTGGCGAATATACAGGCCGTCGTAGCCGGCGCTGGAGCCTAAGGACGTTATCGTGCTGAGGCGGACGTTGTTATAGTTGGCGGCGAATTGGATAAACATGCCGCTGCCCAGCTGGCCGGTTATGAGGCAGCCTTGTACGGAGTTCGACGACGCGCCGGAGATCAGGAAGCCGGCATACCCCGTCCCGGCGCTGACCATCGTGCTTTGGCTGATCGTGTTATAGGCGGCGCCGGACACGAAGCCTGCCCCGTGGCCGCCGTAGTTGACGAGGTAGCTGCCGACAACGCTGTTCGATGAAGAATTATTCACGCTCAAGGCGTAATAGTTGGGCGAGTTCATGCTCATCGTGCTGAGAGTAATCGTGTTGTTCTGTGCATTCCCGCTCACGCTGAGCCCCGCCCCGGACGTGTTGGAGATCAAGCTGCCAATCACATGATTCCACGACGCGTTGCTCGTGATCGAAAGGGCCGAAGTACCCCCATTGCTCACCATCGTGCTTTGGCTAATTGTGTTGTAGCTCGAGCCGGTGATGTACGCAGCCGTGCCCGCGGGGTTGGAAGCCAAAATAACGCTGAAGGTGTTTGATGAGGCCGCGTTGAGGAAGAAGGCATAGATCGCCGTGCCGCTGGTCACCGCGTTGGTATAGGAGACGTTGTTAAGGATGCCGTCTACACGCAGACCGTGCGCCCCGAACACCGTCACGCTGGAATACGAGATCGCGGTCCACGAGCTGATGCGCATGCCCGCCTGCGTGATATTGCCGCCGGCGTCGACGTTGACGCTTGAGAGCGTCACGTAGTTCGAGGAGGCATACACGCCGTAAGACACGCTGTTGGTGCTGATCACCGAGACGTTTTGGATCGTGACACTGTCGTTCTGCACGAAGAACCCGGCCGTGGAGAAGGAAGGGGGATTGACCACGGGCGCTGAGCTCACAAAGCTCGGGTCCGACATGATCTTAAACTGGAAACCATTATTAGTGAAGCCGCGCACTTGGACTGACTCGGAATAGGTCTGCGTGTCGCGGATGACGACACAGGTGTCACCGTTCAAACTGGGGTTAAGCCGCAAGTAGTCGATCGCGGGCTGGATGGCGAGGAAGTCCCAGCCGCCCAACTTCGAAACGTTGGTGCCCGCAATACAGCCCGCGGGAAGTGTGGTGACCCAGTCGACGACGGAGTTGACGTCGTTCTCATACGCCGGGCCGCTCTTTGCACCGGAATAGCCGCTCATCGTGATCGTCGAAGCCGTGTCGAGGAATGAACCATTCACGTTGACGGCGATATTGGCGTCGTTGAAGCCCACGGTCGTAAACGTCGAGGTGAACGTGCCTCCAGTGAAGTGAATCGCAGTGGCTCCCGCCGTCAGGCCTCCCGCGAACGTCATGCTGGTTATCGATATGTTGCCGTCGCAAGCTCCGCAGGCCATGGTCGTAATGGATAAGCCCTTGCTTCCCCCGACAACGGTGTTGCTGGTCAAAGCAATCAATCCGGAGTTGTTCGCGAATAGATACATTCCAGCACCCAGGGGTCCGGCTTTAAGAGTGCTGGTCGTCACGGTCAGATTCACGCTCCCGCCGTCCATCTGAAGAGCGTCGCCGACCGTGTTGGTGGCCACGAACACCGTGCCGCCAAACACCGTACCAGTCGAGCCGTTCACATGCACGGCCTCCGAGCCCTGGATGTAGGAATTTAAGAACGCATTCGAGGACGATACTGTTACCAAGAGAGAAGGCCAGACGGTCGAATTGCTCGTGATCGTGCTCATGCTGATGACGTTGAAATCGGCACCGGTGGCGATGCGCGCGGCGATGCCCAGCGGGTTTAAAATAAGGCATCCCGTCACCGTGTTGAAGTCGGCGTTGATAATAGACAGGGCAAAAGGACTGCTCGCATTGACGCTGATCGTGCTCTGGCTGACCGCATTGTAATCGGCGCTGCTCGTTAACCCGAAGCCGTGTCCCAAGGGATTGGTGACATAGCTTCCGATCACATTATTCCAATCCGAGTTATTGATAAGAAGCCCGCTGAAGGTCGCCGAGTTGCTCGCCATCGTGCTCAGGGTGATCGTGTTGTAGTTCGCGTTCGAATTCAGGTATGCCCCGTGGCCGGCCGGGTTAGACGCCAGAATGACCGTGAAAGTGTTCGTGGAAGCCGCATTGAGGAACAAGGCAGCCTTCACCGTGCTGCTGGTCTGGGCGTTGGTGTATGAAACGTTATTGAGAGTGCCGTCCACCTGGATGCCATGCGCCCCGAACACCGTCACGATGGAATACGACACCGCCGTCCATGAGCTGATGCGCATGCCCGCCTGAGTGATGTTGCCGCCGGCGTCGACATTGACGCTTGATATCGTCACGTAGCCCGAGGAAGCGTACACGCCGTAGGACACGCTGTTGGTGCTGATCACCGAGACGTTTTGGATCGTGACACTGTCGTTCTGCACGAAGAACCCGGCCGTGGAGAATGAGGGGGGATTGACCACGGGCGCTGAGCTCACAAAGCTCGGATCGGACATAATCTTAAACTGGAAACCATTATTAGTGAAGCCGCGGACTTGCACGGCCTCGGAATAAGTCTGCGTGTCTCGGATGATCACACAGGTGTCGCCGCTTAAGCTCGGCGCACTCGCGCGCAGGTAGTCGATCGCCGGCTGTATGGCGAGGAAGTCCCAACCACCCAGCTTCGAAACGTTGGTGCCCGCGACACAGCCCGCGGGAAGTGTCGTGACCCAGTCGACGACGGAATTCACGTCGTTCTCATAAGCCGGGCCGCTCTTTGCTCCGGAATAGCCGACCATCGTGATCGTTGATGCCGTGTCGAGGAATGAGCCATTGACGTTGACGGCGATATTGGCGTCGTTAAAGCCCACGGTCGTAAAGGTTGAGGTGAAGGTGCCGCCCGTGAAGTGGATCGCCGTGGCACCTGCGGTCAACCCGCCCGCAAACGTCAAGCTGGTCACCGAAAGGCTGAAAATACCCGGAGCCTGGGTCGCGATGGAAAGGCCGTATGAGCCGCCCAATATCGTGTTGCTCGAGATTACCAACTCGCCTGAGTTGCCATCCTCCAATCGCACGGCCGCGGCCGACGCGCCGCCTCGCAAAACGCTGCTCGACAGGGTCAGGTTCACGCTCCCGCTGGAAAGAACCAAGGCGATGCCCATCGTGTTGGTGGCCACCAGCACGCTCCGGTCGATGATCGTGCCCGTTGAATTCGAAATCCAGACCGCCGTCGATCCTTGAACGTAGCTTTGGGAGATCGTATTGGAAGATGTATTCCCTATCAAAACGGCGGGATAAGAGCTGGTGGCGCTCGTCATCGTGCTCTGGTTGATCGCGTTGTACGCCCCGCCGGAGTTGATGCGGGCGGCGTACCCACTAGGACTTCTCATGTAACTGGCATTGACCGTGTTAAATGAGGAACCTCTCACTTCATAGGCGGAGAAGAATGAGCCAATGGCGATCATCGTGCTCTGCGTGATCGTGTTGTAGTTGGCGTTGAGATTGATCAGGAGACCGTGCCCCGCACTATTGGCCACGTATGAATTGCTGATCGTGTTCGATGAAGTGCCGCTGCCTGCAATGTTTAAAGCGAAATATTGGGCTGAACCGCTGGTGATTGTGCTCAAATCGACCGTATTGAGCCTTGAGCCATTGGTCATATTGACGGGGCTGCCAAAAGGGTTGTTTATGAAGCTGTTGAGTACAGATCCTCCCACCGACGCGTTGAATATTAGAGCGCCTGAGTTTGAGGCCATGTCGCTCCTTATGGTGCTGGAACTGACCCTGTTATAGGTTCCGCCTATCAGGGCGGCATAGCCTTTCGGATTGGTGATGCTGCTGCCAATGATGCTGTTTGAAGACGAACCGGTGATATACAAAGCGGAGTAGCCTCCTCCCGTGTCGCTTGTCATCGTGCTCTGGGAGACAGTGTTGTAATTGGCATTTCCGCTCAGGTAAGCCCCATTACCGGCCGGATTGGACGCCAGAATCACGGTGAAGTTATTGCTTGACGCCGCGTTGAGGAACAGGCCATATATCGCCGTTCCGCTGGTCACCGCGTTGGTGTAGGAGACGGTGTTTAGTATGCCGTCAACGCGCAAGCCGTGCGCCCCGAATACCGTCACGCTCGAATACGACACCGCCGTCCACGAACTGATGCGCATGCCCGCCTGGGTAATATTGCCGCCGGCGTCGACATTGACGCTCGAGATCGTCACATAGTCCGAGGAAGCGTACACCCCGTAAGACACGCTGTTGGTGGAGATTACCGAGACGTTTAGAATCGTCACGCTGCTGTTCTGCACGTAGAACCCGGCCGTAGAGAAGGAGGGGGGATTGACCACGGGCGCTGAGCTCACAAAGCTCGGATCGGACATAATCTTAAACTGGAAGCCGTTATTAGTGAAGCCGCGGACTTGCACGGCCTCGGAATAGGTCTGCGTGTCTCGAATGATCACACAGGTGTCGCCGCTTAAGCTCGGCGCACTCGCGCGCAAGTAGTCGATCGCCGGCTGTATGGCGAGGAAGTCCCAACCACCCAGCTGCGAGACGTTGGCGCCCGCCGCGCAGCCGGCGGGCAGCGAGGTGACCCAGTCGACCACGGAGTTCACGTCGTTCTCATAAGCCGGGCCGCTCTTTGCTCCGGAATAGCCGACCATGGTGATCGTCGATGCCGTATCTAGGAAAGACCCGTTGACGTTGACAGCGATATTGGCGTCGTTGAAGGCCACGCTCGTAAAGGTCGAGGTAAACGTGCCTCCAGTGAAGTGAATCGCGGTGGCTCCCGCCGTCAACCCGCCGGAGAACGTCATGCTCGTCATCGACAGGCTGAATGCGCCCGGAGCCTGGGTCGCTATGAACACGCCGTAAGAACCGCCCAAAATCGTGTTGCTGGACAAGCTCAGCGATCCCGAGTTGCCGGCCTCCAGCCGGACGGCTGAGGCCGACACGCCGCCCCGCAAAGTGCTGCTCGTCAGGCTCAGATTCACGCTTCCGCTGGACAGATAGACGGCGTTGCCGATCGTGCTGGTCGCGATCAGGACGCTGTCGCCGATAATCGTGCTTGTGGAGCCGGACACGTAGACCGCCGTGGAGCCCTGGACATAGCTCGACATGATCGTGTTGGATGAGGATTCGGATATCCAAACGGCGGGCAAGGCGCTGGCGGCGCTGGTCACCGTGCTCCAGGCGATCGTGTTGAAATGCGCCCCGGAATTGAAATGCGCGCCGTAGCCTGAAGGGTTCGAGATATAGCTCCCCGTGACCGTGTTGGACGTGCCAAGGACTTTCAGGGCGGCCCATCCTGACTTGCTTGCAATCAGGCTGGAGCTGATCGTCGTGCTGGCGGTTCCGACGTCAAGGTGAACGGCCTCTCCGGGCAGATTGGTGATCGAGGTTTGCGTGATGGTGTTCGAGGTGGCCCAACCCATATACACCCCGGACCCTCCGCTCAGGTTGGCCGTGATCGTGCTGAGGCTGATGGTATTGTTGCTCGCGTTGCCGAACATTATGACGGCGTTGCCGTTGGGACTGGTGATGGTGCTCTGAGTGACGAGAGTCGACGAGGGGCCGTTCATGTACAAGGCGTATCTGCCGGCGGCGTATAACGCCTCGAGTTTGCTGAGGCTGATCACATTGAGATTGGAATTGGAGGCAAGGCTCAACCCGTTGCCGGCGGAATTGAAGATGTAGCTCCGGGTGAGAGTATTGCTGTTGCCGTTCGACGCGTAAGCCGCGGAGTTCACGCAGGCGGCCGATCCGGTGCTTTGAACCACCAAGTTCTGTCCGCCCGCCAGATAGAACGCGTTGGCGTCGGAAACCGTCACGCTGGAATTCGATATCGAGCTGTAGCTCGTGATAAACACGCCCGCCTGCGTGATATTGCCGCCCGCATCAACATTGACGCTCGAGAGCGTCACGTAGTTCGAGGAGGCATACACGCCGTAGGACACGCTGTTGGTGGAAATCACCGAGACATTGAGGATCGTGACACTAGAGTTCTGCACGAAGAAGCCCGCCGTCGAGAAGCTGGGGGGATTGACCACGGGCGCTGAGCTCACAAAGCTCGGATCGGACATAATTTTAAACTGGAAGCCGTTATTAGTGAAGCCGCGGACTTGCACGGCCTCGGAATAGGTCTGTGTGTCGCGAATGACCACGCAGGTGTCGCCGCTTAAGCTCGGCATGCTCTGGCGCAGGTAGTCGATCGCCGGCTGGATGGCGAGGAAGTCCCAACCACCCAGCTTCGAAACGTTGGTGCCCGCGATACAGCCCGCGGGAAGTGTGGTGACCCAGTCGACGACGGAGTTCACGTCGTTCTCATACGCCGGGCCGCTCTTTGCTCCGGAATAGCCGACCATGGTGATCGTCGAGGCCGTGTCGAGGAAGGAGCCGTTGACGTTGACGGCTATATTGGCGTCGTTGAAGCCCACGGTCGTAAAGGTCGAGGTGAAGGTTCCGCCCAAGAAGTTAATCGCCGTCGCACCGGCCGTTAACCCGCCCGAGAACGTCATGCTCGTAATTGAGATATTGCCGACACAAGCTCCGCACGTCATCGTGGCGATGGACACTCCGTTGTTGCCACCGGTTATGGTGTTGCTCGTAAAAGTAATGAAGCCGGAATTGCTGATATCGATAATAATACCTGCACCCGTCTGGCCGCCCCGGAAGGTGCTGCTGGTCAAAGCCAGGTTGACATTGCCGCTGGAAAGCCACAGAGCGGTGCCGGTCGTGTTGGTGGCCACGAACACCGTGCCGCCGATCACAGTTCCAGTTGAGTTGGAGATGAACGCCGCCGTCGAACCCTGGATGTAGGAGTCTACGATGGTATTCGAAGACGAACTCCTGAGCCACAGCGCGGCAAACCCGCTGCCAGCACTGCTGATCGTGCTCTGGGCGATCGTGTTGAAATTGGACGAGGCGGTCATGTAGGCGGCGTAGCCTGATGGGTTTGTCATGACGCTTCCAATGAACCTGTTGGACGAGGACCCCGAGAGAAAAAGAGCCTGGGAGTTGATGCTGGCGCTGTTGACCGCCAAGGTGCTCGCGGCGATGGTGTTGTAACGGGAGGCGTTTGTAAAGTAGGCGCCGTAGCCGGGGGTGTCTTGCCCGTAACTGTCGGTGATGGTGTTGGATGAGGAATTGTTGAAATAGAACGCGATGCTGCCGGACAGATTGCACGTCACCGTGCTGTTGCTGACGGAGTTGTAATTGGAGCCGAGCCAAAATACCGCGCCGTGGCCGGCGGGGTTCGACATGAAGCTTTGCGTGACCATATTCCAAGATGAACTTTCGATAAAAAGTGGCGGGCCGCTAATGTGATTGCCGCTCATCCTGTTTTGAATGATCCGATTGTAGTTGGAGGCGGTCTGTATGACTAAACCATGTCCTCCCCTGCTGTTGACGATCGCATTGCCGAAGATCGTGTTCGAGGAGGGGCCGTTATACAAATAAATCGCGGCATGGTCGATTTCGCTTACCGAGAACGTGCTGAATCTGAGAGTGTTATAATTCGAGTTCAGCTCAAGGTACGCTCCTTCGCCGGCCGGATTCGATGCGAGAATTACGGTGAAGGTGTTTGAGGAGGCGCCGCTTAGGTACAGCGCGGCGTGGGCCGGGCCGCTGGTGACGATGTTGCTGTAGGAAACGTCATTTAAGGTCCCGTCGACTTCCATGCCGTTGGTCGTAAACACCGTGATGCTGGAGTATGACACCGTCGTCCATGAGCTGATGCGCATTCCCGCTGCGTAAATGCTGCCCGCCGAGTTGACGTTGACGCTGGACATCGTCACGTAGTTCGAGGAGGCGTACACGCCGTAGGACACGCTGGTGGTGGAAATCACCGCGATGTTCAGGATCGTGACGCTGCTGTTCTGCACGAAGAAGCCGGCCGTGGAACTGACCGGCGGGTTGACCACGGGTGCAGAGCTCACGAAGCTCGGATCCGACAGAATGTTGAGCTGGAAGCCGTTGTTGGTGAAGCCCCGCACCGTCACCTGCTGGCTGTAGGTCTCCGTATCCCGGATCACCACGCATGAGGCCGCACTCATCGCCTTCGGCAAAGCGTCGAGGGCGGATTGGATGTCACCGTAGAAGCCGGAGCCGCCAGCCTTGCGGACGTTGTTGGTCGTCACACAGCCCAGAGGTCCGATGGTCTGCGCGGCCGCGACCGCGGACTGGACCGAGAGCACCCCGTCGCGCTCCGCGGTCTTGACGGCGAAGTAGTAGGTCACGCCGCTGAGCAAGCCGCCGACGGTCATCGTCTGGCGGGTGCCGCGCGGTCCCGGCGCCGGCGGCGACGCGACGGAAGTCGCGGCCTCGAACTTCGCGTTGGAGAGAGCCGGGGACTCGGAGGGGGTGGTGCTGTACTTGATGACGTACCGGCCCGCCGTGGAGTTCTCGTCGCCGTCGTTGCCGGGCGCGGTCCATTGCAGCGCGATCTGACCGACGACCGTGTGCGACGACGCCCACAAATCCGTCACGCGCGCGGGCTGATAGGCCACGCCCATGAAGCCGTCGCGGTTGTGGTAAAGCGTCGAAGAGCCCGTCGAGACCGAGACCGCTGCGATGGAGGCGTCAGAGCGGTAGGCCGTAGACGTCTTGCGCGCGCCGCCGCCGTCAAGGGAGGAGCGGCTGTTTCGGTAGGAGGCGCTTGCGGAATCCGTAGCGGCGGTGGGGACGGCAAACGCGGCCAGGAGGGCAAAGACAAAAATAGCCGCGCGCGCTATACGGAACATGTGACAGAAGCGTAACCCTATAGTGCGAAATTCTTATTACAGGGTTGCGAAGCTATTAAGTAAGGGGCGTTGCGGGGGGCAAGCCCCGTTTGGTACAGTCCGGACTGTGACAGAAGTCACATCCGCACGCATCCTGGCCCATTACCTGGGAGGGGAAGACGCCCTCCCCGCGCTATCGCGCGTGGTACTTGAGAAGGCCGGCATTCAAGTCATGGCCGCCGCCGACCGGGCCGCCCTGCGCAAACTCGCCGTCGCCTCGCACCCCGACGCCCTGCTCGTCTCCCTGCAGTTGATCCCCCAGCCCGCCCGCGCCCTGCCGGTGCTGCGCCGCCTCTATGGCCGCCAAGGCCTGGCCGTCATCGTGCTCACACCCAGCAGCCGCAGCGCCGACTACTCGCGCATTTTGGCCGCCGGAGCCGACGACGCTCTGGTGGCCCCCGGCGATGCGGCGCTTCTGGCCGCGCGCCTGGAAGCGGCGCTGCGCACCGTCGAGCAATTCGCCGCGCCCTCGGCCTGGACGCGGGGTGTGCTGCGCACGCCCGACGCGGAAATCGCCGTGGACGCCCGCGCCCAACGCTGCTTGGTGCGCGAGGAAGGGCGCTACCGCGAGATCCTGCTCACCCGCAAGCAGCTGGCCGCCCTGAGCGCCCTGCTGCGCGCGGGGGGACGTCCGGTCGGTTGGGATCAGCTGTTCCGGCGCGGGTGGCGGCCGAGCAAACTTCGGCGCCGTTCGCGCACCTTGGTCCAGCACGTTTTAGCGCTGCGCCGAAAATTGGGGCGCGCGGGCGAGCGCATTAAATCGGTTCCGGGCGTGGGTTATCGCCTGTCCATATGACCCGTCGTAAATTTAGCTTAAATTTAGCAGCTATTGCGCAACGCAAACACGGGCCCTATACTAACGCGATGAGCCCGCGATGCCTGATCGCCGCGATCCTCTGTGCCACGGCCATTTTTTGCCGCGCGCATGAGTCCGGCAGCTCCCACTACAGCAACATCTCGGTCGGAGGGGGGCAGGCCCTGCCTGCAGCACCTCCCATCCAGATGCCGCCTCCGCGCAAACCTCCGAAGGCCTCGGCTCAGGCCCCCGCTCCTGCCGCGCGCATCCAGCCCGTCGCGACGCCGACGCCGCCTCCCGTCCACCCTATCGGCGCACGCTGGTTTCTGGCCGCGCTCGCGACGGCGGCCGCGACCGCATGGATCATGCGCCGTCGGGAAGGGGCAAGCCGCCGCGCCAACTCCGAGACCCTGGCCTTGGCCGCGCACGAGCTGCAGTCGCCTTTGGCCGCGATCGAATCATATCTCGACTTGATGGCCTCGGAGGCGCCGGCGCAGTCGCGAGAGGCGCGCGTCTGGCTCGAGGACTTAGGCCGCATGCGCACGACCACGACCCACCTGCGCCGCACCATTGGCGACATCCTGGACATGACCCGTGTGGAAGACGGCCGTATGAAGCTTTCTCTGCGCCCCATCGAGCTCGGCCCGCTGCTGAGCGCGGCCTCCGCGGCCTACGCGCCGCATGCCGCCGCGCGCGGCGTACGCCTAAAGCTCGTCGCAGCACCCGCGCCGATCTTCGCTCTCGCCGATCCTGATCGACTGCGCCAAGTGCTCGACAACCTTCTCGGCAACGCCGTTAAGTTCACGCCGTCCGGGAAGTCGGTGACGCTGGCCGCCCACGCCGACGGCGATGAGGCGTTCATCGAGGTGAGCGACGAGGGCGTCGGCGTTCCCGCAGGCAAGCGCGACCGGCTGTTTGGAAAATTCCAGCGCCTAGGCCCGGCCGTGGACGGCACCGAGGGCACCGGACTGGGTCTTTATCTGTCACGCCGCCTCATCGAGGCCCAGAACGGGAACCTGCAGTACGAACCTGTCCGGGATGGGGGAAGTCTTTTCCGCGTGACCCTCCCCAAAACGGAACAAGCCTGACCGAGTACGCTAGGCCTTTTTACCGAATTTTTACCCAAACGTTGCCAAACGTTTAGTATCCCGAAATATAAATTCAGGCGCGGCAGAATACACTGTTTGAATGCGGTCCGGAGCCTTCAGCGTGACTTCATCCTCGCAAAAGACGACCTCTCGTAAAGGAGATTCCATGCGAAAGATCAGTCTATTTATCGTTTTTTTGATTACAGGAATTCTCCATCCTCTGGTTTCCCACGCGGCTACCTACTATGTTTCGCCCACGGGAACGGCGGCTTGGACCAGCTGCACGAATAGCAGCACGCCCTGCGCCGTCTCCAGAGCCATGACGAGCGCCGTAGCGGGGGATGTGGTCCGCTTCCTGTCCGGCGACTATGAGCCGCCGGCCACCGTGCGCTGGGAACAACCGGCTTGGAATCCGTCGAACAGCGGCACCGCCGCCAACCCGATCACCTTTATGTCGGACGCGCTGCATGGGGCGGTGATCCATGACGCCGCCGATGCCGCGGCCAACGGCAATGCCGCCATCGGCGCCTTCCAGCGCCATTACATCATCTGGGATGGCTTTAAGGTCATCAAGGACAAAAGCACCGGCGTCTATGCCGACTCCATCATCATCATCACGGAGGGCAATTACAACATCATCCGCAACATCGACGGGACCGGACGCCCGCACAGGTACCACACCAACGGATCGATCATCTCGGTACATGCCGGAACCGGCAACCGGATCTACAACAATATCCTGCGCGGCATGACGGCCGATCCGACGCCCGTCGAGGCCGTGGTCAACGCCAGCGCGATCTATATTTTCCAGACGAATGAGACCTATATCTACAACAACACGGTCTACGATTCGAACAACTGCATCTCCTGGAAAACCGGCCCGAATCGAATCCACATCTACAACAATCATGTGTACAACTGCACCCGCACGGCCTTCTTCCCGACCATCGAAGTGGCCGGCACGACCGATATGTTCGTGCACCATAACCTGGTGCGCAACTCCAGGCAGTTCGTCGACAACGAAGATTCACCCGCCGCAAACTTTTTCAATCTTAGGGTTTACAACAATACGATCTACCACAGCGGGGCGATGCGCACTGGAATGTATTATGGGTTAAACGGCGGCAACCAACCCGGACGAAACACCCAGATCTACAACAACCTTTTCCATCTGGGGGGCAACTCACGTATTCTCGAACTATACGACAACGTGAGCGCGGCGGCCTTTCCGATCACATTGGATAACAACCTTTACTACAACTCCGCCGGCACCCCGAGTTGGATCCGCAACAGCACGACCAACACGACTCTCGCGGCCTGGCGCACGACCACCGGCAGGGAGCTGGCTTCGCTGACGTCGAACCCCCAATTCCTAAACGGCAGCGGCGCGTTCAGCACGGTCACGGATTTCCGGTTGGCCGCGGCTTCACCGGCCAGGGGGGCGGGCTTAGGCGGCGCGCACATCGGCGCATTCACCGATGATGCCATGATCATCGGATACGCGACGCCCTCGGGGCAGCAAGTCGACCTGGCTCCGGCGGCCCCGCGGAATTTTGCTACGCGATAGCGCCGCTGTTTGCTTTGCAAAACTATGGCGTTGCCGTGTACCCTCTGCTACACTTTGTAGCGCACCTAAAACATATCTGGCGATGCCAAAGATTTTCGAATGGAACGGATATAAGTTTTTCTTCTTCTCCAACGAGGGGAATCCTCGAGAACCCTGTCATATTCATGTTCGAAAGGCGGACAGACTGGCTAAATTCTGGGTGGAACCAAGCGTAGGGATAGCATCTTCCTGGGGGATGTCTCCAGGCGAGTTGAATCAATTAGAAAAAATTGTGGAAGAACACGCGAAGCTGATCGGGCGGAGGAGATGGCATGAATACTTCGACTCTTGAAGTTCGCGCGGCGAAGGCTTGGTTCGATGATGAGTGCCTATGGGTATTGCTTCAAGATGGCAGGCAGTTGGCGGTCCCTATGTCCTACTTCCCGAGACTTCTAAAAGCCACGCCAAAACAACGACGGAAATATGTTTTAAGCGGAGGGGGGCTTGGCATTCACTGGGATGAACTCGACGAGGACATCAGCATCCCGGGACTGCTGGCAGGCGTTCCCGATAACACGGGCCTACGAGGAAAGGCTCGATCATGAGTTCGAAAATTCAGCGCCTAGGCCCGGCCGTCGCCGATCTCAAGTGCAGACGTACTCTCCCGCACGCGGTAGCGGCGACGGGACCGCGAGCTCGCCCGCAGCGTTCCCGATAACACAGACCGCCCTATAATGCTCCCCGACAAAATCTCTCGTTACGCGGATGGCGCATGAAGCACACCGTCCTGATCGTCGACGACAGCGCCGACTACCGGCGCATCTTCTCGCGCGTGCTCGCCTCCGGCGATTTCCGAGTGGTCACGGCCAACAGCGCGGAGGAGGCCCGCCTCATCCTGCAAACCGCCCCGCCCGACGCGGCGCTGCTTGACTGGAATCTGCCCGGCGACAGCGGCATCGACTTGGCCCGCGAAATACGCCGTGATCCGCGCCTGGCCCGCATGCCCCTGCTCATGCTCTCGGTCAACGCCCGCCCGCAGGACCAGATCCAGGGCTTAAGCGAGGGGGAAGTCAACGCCTACCTAACCAAACCCGTCGACGCCCAAGAGCTCCTGACGCGGCTCAACGCCTTGCTGGGAAAAACCCGGCGCTGATAAATAAGAAAACAGCGTGCCCTAAGTTTTTTTACCAATAAATTACTGGCATTCAGGAGGCCGTCGATCTACAGAAGTATAGTCAACCGGTTGCCAACAGTAGCCCGTCCGCTCCCACCGGCTTAAGGATGCTTTGAGTTAGCGCAGAATCTTCTCGCCCCGGCTCCGAATACGCCATTCCAACCGAAAGTCCGCGCCGCCGCGCGAATTTAGATGAAACCTTCCAGTCGCTAATGATAATGTACACTACTGGATGGATTCTAAATCGAAGCGCCATTATGACGGACATTCATTGAATTCGCTCTTTAAATCGGCCGGAGGCCCCGCGGAGCGCCTATTAATTTAGCAGTAATTTAGCAGACATTGCGCCGTTATATAGAGAGGGTTTACACTTCCAACATGGATATTAAACAGGCCGGGCGCCTCTTCGCCGCGCTGACCGTTCTCCTCGCCATTTCAGCCGCCTCCGCCTCGGCCGCGACGTTTCCAAGCTACATCAACTACCAGGGCAAGCTCGGCGATCCCTCGGGCAATCCGTTCACCGGCGTCTACTCGTTCAGCTTCAGCTTCTACGATTCGCCAACAAAGAGCACGTTACTGGCCCCCGCGCAGGTCTTCACCGGCGCCAACGCGCTCAACGTGACCAACGGATTGTACTCGGTCCAGATCGGATCCTTTACGGCCCTGCCTGAGACTATCTTCCACCAGCCTGAAGTCTGGCTGGAGATCACCGTCGGACAGGGCGCAGGCAACCTCAACCCCGAGACCCTCGATCCGCCCGAGCGCCTGGCGGCCTCGCCCTTCTCCTTCCGCGCCATCGCCGCCGACAAGCTCGGCACGGGCATGACCGTCGCCACGTTTACGGCGGCGGGCAATCTCACCTTGCCCTACGGCGTGACCGCGGCGACCGCATCCTTTACGAACATGAACGTCACGGACTACATTACGACACTCTCCTCCGTCAACGCCTCGGCTTTCTTCGGCAACGGCTCAGCGCTGACCGGTGTCACCGCCTCCAACATCCCCAATACGATCAGTTCCAGCCAGACCTTTACGGGCGGGCTGCAAGTGTCGAGTTCCGCCTTTACTCTCATGGGCAACAACGCCGCGCCTTTTAAGATCGGCGCCTCCTCGTTTACCATCGACTCCAACGCCAACGTGACTAGCATCGCCTCGGTCACTGCTTCGGCCTTCTTCGGCGACGGTTCGCACCTGTCCGGGATATCCCCGGGCGAGGCGAACACCTATGCGTCCTCGAAGACGTTCACCAATGCGGTGCAGGTCTCAAGCGCCGCGCTGAGCATCACGGGCGCGGGAAATCTGCTCGTCACCTCGGGCGTAGTCGGCATCGGAACGCCCACTCCCGCCGCGGCGCTGCACGTCTCGAGCGCGGCCACCTTGGCGACGACCAACGTCTTCATCGTCTCCTCGGGCACGGTCGCGGGGCAGGAAGTCCTGCAGGTGCAAAGCGGCGGCCGGATGGAAGTCGCGGGCGGCCTGCGCATCAACACCACCTCGGCCAAGCCGACTTGCGATGTGACCCAGCGCGGCACGGCCTGGCTGCAGCAGGGAGCCGGCGGAGTCGCGGACTTGATGTATTTCTGCATGAAAACGACGGCCGACACATACCAGTGGGTTCAGCTCGGGATAGGAAATTAAAACACTCCACTCCATGCGGCTTATACCAGCGGCGTTGATGGCGGTCGCCTTTCTCCAGGCGCCGCTTCATGCCGCCTCCATCCGCAGCAACAACACCGGCGGCGGCCTCTGGTCGCTGACCGGCACGTGGGCCAGCGGCACCGTCCCCACCAGCATCGACACGGTCACCATTCGCTCAGGCGATACGGTCACTATCGACATCACCACGGCGACAGCAAGCACGACGACTATCGCCGGGACTTTAAGCTTCAGCCGGATCTCCAACTCCAGCTTTACGATGGTCCGCGGAAGCATGACGGTCACGGCAGGCGGCACCCTCGACATGGGTACTGAGGCCTCTCCCATCCCGGCCAGCGTTTACGCGCACTTAATACTGGCCCGCGGCGGCACGGCCGCCCAATACGGATTGACCGTCAGTAACGGCGGCAACTTTTCCGTCCGCGGCGCGACTAAGACGCCGTACGGCTTTGCCACGCAAAGCATCACGGGGGCTAAAACCAGCCTGACGATCTCGGCCTCCTCTGCGACGGGCTGGGCCAACGGAGACCGCATCACGATAGGGCCCGCGGCCGACGGCATCTATGGACCCACCGCAACGGATGAAAGAACGATCAGCATATCCGGGACCGACCCTCTGACTCTCAGCTGGTCGGGAGCCTTGACCGATGACCGCGCGCTGACCTCGACAACGCCGATTATCGTCGGCAACTTGACGCGAAACGTGCTGATACGCTCCTCTGGCACCGTGGTCGTTAACCCCAACGGAACAGCGGCCTATTTCAGCAATCTCGCCCAATATACGACGAGTTTTCTTCTTCGATATGGAGAGGTCGCCTATCTAGCCGACGACGGCGTTGACATCAACGGCTTAACTTTTGGGACGTCGGCCCGGGGTAGTATTTCCAGCTCTACGATCCGGCACAGCGCACGCGGACTCTGGCTTAACGGATCTTCCGGGAGCACGATTGCTTACAACAATCTCTGGGGCGCAACGGCGGCCGGCCTTTACTTCACGGCATCTCCAGATAACGATATCATCGGCAATCAAATTTTCGGGTCGAATGAGGGTATCTCCCAAAACGCAGTCTCGGGAAGCGATCGGAATCTGATCTTGGGCAACTACTCCCACTCCCACACATACGCCGGCCTATATAGCAGCCAAATGCACAACACCCGCATCGGTGAAAATTGGTTCTTCAACAATGCGGGCACAGGAGGGACTCCTGGACTCTACATTGAGGGTTTTAGCAACCACTCTGTCTGGGGCAACCGCAGCTATGCCAATAGCTCCTCTGGACTTGTTTTCTTCAATTCGGGTGTAACGGGAACTGTCTTGGCGCAAAACGAATTCTATGGCAACACCAGCGATGGGATACATATCCAAACTTTTTACTCCAACTTCAGCACGATTACCATCGTCGGCGGCCACAGCTATGCAAACGGGGCCAGCGGAATCGATATCAAGGACTACCAGGGTGTGACCATCGCCGACACGGCCTTCGGCTACAACGAGGCGGGCGACTCGCAAAACAATGACCTCGGCAACGAGATCGACATCATGGTGGGCGACAATAACGACCCCGAACAGATCGTCATGCGCGGCGTGCGCGTCAACACGGGCGGCATCGCGACGACCGGGCTCGAGAAGTCGAGCGCATCTGTGGTCTCCTACGATGAGAACTACGCGACCGGCACCGTGATCGTTCGAGGCGACTACACGATCTCCCAAACCACAATGACCTTGGATTACAATCAGCGACTGTACCTGTCCTCGACCACGCCCTCACGCCTGATGCGCGGCTCGGGACACTCGCTGACGGTATGCTCAACCAACGACGACAACGCGATCTCCCAGCTGATCATGGTGCAGCGCGCGGCCGGCGTCTGGCAGGTCAAGGGCTCGTCCTCCGGCGTCATGGGGACGTTGTCTGCGGGCGGCGGCTGCCCGGGCACGGGCTTTCCGGCGGGCACGCCCCAGGTCTACCTGGCCTTGACCGAGGGCGGCTCGCCCGCCGAAAACGACGCCCTTGATTTCACGTTGCTCAGCGCCAGCAAGTCCGCTCTCATGCAAAAGAAGCTTCTTTTTGGCCGAGGGGACCCGGGATTTAGAGGCGGAAGATCCAAGCTGACCGTCGCCGCCAGCGGTGGCTTGAGCCTGACTGGCATCGCCGGGGCGCCGACCCTCATCGACATGGTCGCCGGCGGCACCTATTACGCCTTAGTCAGCACCGGCGCCTTCACGATGAACTATGCCTCCATGTCGAACACCGACAATACCGGCCTGCGGTTATACGGCGGCGGCGCCGTCTCCATCGACAACAGCGTCTTCGACAACATGGGCATCATGACCGGGACCAACACCTACATAACACTCACCAACGTGATCTCAACTATCACGCTTAACTACGTCGATTTTAAGGCCACGCGCAGCACGCAGACTTGGGGAGCAATCGGCGCCTACAACGTGCGCGTGCTGGGCTCGGATGCGGGCGTGCGTTGGCAGTTCGGCGTCAGCACCGGGGCCATGTCGGGCGAAGCCTACGACAGCGAGCTCGGGGCCTCCAACAAGATCGAATGGACCGATTACGCCGCGCCGCCGACCTGCGGCTGGACGCGCAACGTCAAGAAGGACGGCACGGTGCACCACACCACCATCCAGGCCGCAGTCGACTTCATCCGCAACAACTTCCCGAGGCTAAGCGGCGACACCTGCGTGGTGGTGCGCGACACGCAGACCTATGCGGAAACCGTTCAAGTCCGCGGCATGATCAACAACGGTTACCAATTCATCATCCAGTCGGATCCGAGCTTCGTCAGCTCCGCGCCGCTGGTCAGCGCGACCAGTCCCTCGACGGCGGCGTTCTTCGTGCAGAACGCCAGCGTCACGATCCTGAACATTTCCGCAAGTGCTACGGGCAGCGTGCCTTACGGCGTTTTCGCTTCTTCATCTTACGTCACGCTCTCCAGCGTGAACGTCAACGGCGGCGTCAATATCTATACCGCGGGAATGCGAATATCGAGCAACAGCTCTGTTAGTTATTCCAGCATCAGCGTCCAGGACGCGCACGGGATTTGGATCAGAGGCTACTTAAACTCCGTCAGCCGCAGCACGATCGCCGCCAACAGCTTCGATCCCGAGAAAGGTTTGTTTTTTGACGCCGCATCCTCGAACACGATCTCCTATTCCATGATTTCCACTGCGGTCTATCTCAATTACGGGTCCGATTACAACTCGATCATTTTCAGCACGATCACGTCCTGGGATTTATATCAAACCGTGCTGCATTTGGATTCATCCTCAAATACTTTTTCTCAAAACTACATTCAAGCCCTCAATTCCGCCTATGCGGTCTATATGGGCGCCGGCGCCAACTATAACAGAATCATCCTCAGCTCCATGATCGGCAGTTCAGGGATTATGTTCCAAGGCGCGTCTTACGACACTGTTTTGCAGAGCTATTTGGACGGGTTTGAGTATGGCGTGAATATCACTGACTCCGATCACATGACAATAGATGGCTGCGTCGTCAGAAGCACCGGCAGCTATCCCACGATCTTCATTAACGGACCGACTAGTGTTTTAAATACCATCCGCAATTCTTATGTCTTCGGCAGCGTCCCGACGGCGGCAGGAGGAATCCACGTCCAGAATAGCGCTGATTTCACGACCATCAGCTACACCACCATCACCACCCAAAGTCCCGCCCTCTCTATTCATCAATCCTCGTTTACCATCCTAGACAACTCCTATGTCCAGGGCTCCACCGGAGTCTACATCGCTAAGTCGACCGGGGCGATCATCGCCGCCAGCGTCTTGATCGCCACCAACACCACGGGAAGCGCCTTGTGGCTGAGCAGCGGAAACGTCAACCTGACCCTGACGACCAGCACCCTTCGGGGCGGGCCGCAAGGCGCCGGCCTGTTCATGGGAATTAGCAACTCAGGCCTTATCAACTTGACGAGCAACACCATCACCAGCGGTCGATGGGGCGTGTCGATTGCCACGATGACCTGCGGGGCGTGCAATGGAAACCTCTCAATTACCAGCATGACCTTCTCAGGCGGGCTGACCGCGGGGGCTACCGCGATCCACTTCACGGGAGGAAGGTTCATCTCGACGTTTACAAGCGTTGCTTTCAACGACGCTAACATCGCCAAAAACGTCAACGGCTCGCCTCTGGCCACGGCCTCCACGGTCACCATGCGCGGATTTACCGGCGACAAGTCGGGCCCCGCCTATGAAAGCGACTTCTACGGCGTGGTCGATTGGATGTACTCGGGCCTGCCCGCCGGCTGCGGCGACGGCCTTAACGTCTCGCAGCTGGGCGGCTGGGATTCGCTTTCGATTATGGGGGCCGTCAACGCCCTGCCCAAGACCTTGACCGCCGACACCTGCATCGTCATCCGCGACACGCAGACATACTCCGAGTCGGTGCAGGTGCGCGGCTTTAGCAGCGCGGCCGGCTATCAGCTTAAGATCATGTCCGACCCGAGCTTCGTGAGCTCCGCGCCCGTGGTGAGCCCGCTTACAGCGTCTACTGCGGCCTTCTTTGTCCAGAATACGAGTGTCACGATCCTCAACATCTCCGTGGCCGGCGCCAACGACATGCCCTACGGCGTGTACGACTCCTCAGGCTACGTCACGATCTCGAGCGTGAACGTCGCCTCGGGCGGAAGGATCTATTTCGCCGGCATGAGCGTATCGAGCTACAGCGCGGTGTCTTATTCCAGCGTCACCGTGGGCGGCGCCTATGCCTATTATACCGAGGGAACGCTCAACACTTTTTCCAACAGCATCGCCCTGTCGACGGGCATCGCCGGGCAGACCGTTTATCTCAACGGCGCCTCCTCGAATACCTTCACGCTGTTTCTTTCCAGCAAAACCACCGGCGACGGTTTTCGAATCAGGGGCGGCAGCTACAACACCATAGATCAGAGCACGGCCATCGCCAACCTTGCTTCCGTCGTCGCCGCGGCGATCCAATTCGGCGGAAGCGCCGACATCGGGCAATACAACAGGATTACCCGCTCCTATATTGAGAATAGGGCCGGCTATACCATCTTTATGAGCAGCGGCAGCCGGTTCAACACCGTCGAATTGAGCACGATGATCAATCATACCGGGGTCTGGCCAACCGTGCGGCTCGACAGCAATACCATCTCCAATGTCTTTTCCGACGATATGATCATCAACCAGCGCGACGCCGCCGTTGGGCCTCCCGTCATGCATTTGCATGGGGCCGGCTACAATACTATCCTGCGAAGCACTATCGCCGCCACCGGCGCTCTGCCCAATGCTAACATCGCCCTTAGGATCGACTCCTCGTCAAACGCGATCTCGCAGAGTTACGTGTATCACGGGGGCGGGACCGGAATGTACTTCGGTGGGGCAGGCGACTACAATACGGTGAGCTTGAGTACCGTTGTTTCCAATACCACAAGCGTCAATGGCGACGCCGCGCTGATATTCACAAGCGGCGCCTTTGCCAATCATATCCGGAACAGCTTTATAAAAACCACAAACGTCGGGATGGGCGTACACTTCAACACGACAAATTCCAACACCATCAGCCAGAGCACCATCACCAACGCATCGGATTTGTACCCGGCGGTGCGCATCAGTGGTTCATCCTTACCGAGCTTCTTGATTGACAACTATATTCAAGGCTCGACGGCAGTGTTGGTATCCAATGCCGACGGAGTAACGATCGGCGGCAGCGTACTTGTGGCCACCCACACCGCCGGAAGCGCCGTATTGATGGAGGGCGGCAGCTCGGGCATAACCCTGACGAGCAGCACCTTTATAGGCGGCCCGGAGGGCGTGGGTATTAACCTAACTGAAGGCAACGCCGGCTCGATCATTCTGACGAGCAACACCATCACCGGTGGACTCTGGGGCTTGTCCATTGCGACCATGACCTGCGGGGCCTGCAACGGCAATATCTCGATTACCAGCATGACGTTTCCGGGCGGTCTGACCGCGGGTGCTACCGCGATCAACTTCACGGGTGGAACTTTCACCTCCACCTTTACGAGCGTTGCCTTCAACGACGCCAACATCGCCAAAAACGTCAACGGCTCGCCGCTGGCCACGGCCTCCACGGTCACCATGCGCGGATATGCCGGCGACTTATCGGGCCCCGCCTATGAGAACGACTTCTACGGCGTGGTCGATTGGAACCAGTCCTTGCCTCCGATCCTAGACTCTCCGGCAAGCGGCGCCTGGGTCAGCACGACCGCCCCCGTCATGACCTGGTCGACGGTCACCGCGGGCAACCACCGCCTGCAGCTTGCCACCGACTCCGCCATGACGGCCATCATCGCCGATTCCACCACGGCCAACGCCTATTACGTCTCGAATACTTTGACCCATAATACGACGTACTGGTGGCGCGTCACCACGGCCTTGGAACCGAACTGGTCCATGGTTTACAGCTTCGTAGTCGATATCGGCTCGCCGAGCTACGCCAACGCGCAGGTCTCCACCAACGGGGCGACGGGACCATGGACGGCCCTGCCCATGGCGACCTACCTCTCCTCGACCGGGGTCAGCGTCCGCCTCAGCGTGCAAGACCCGGACTCCGGACTTTTGGTGTCGACCGGCTATCCCACCGGCCTGATCGGGCACTGGCACTTCGACGAATCCTCCGGCACCGTGGCTCTTGACGCCTCCCTCAATTCGCTAACCGGGACCACCACAAGCACCTGGGTCAGCGGAGGTTACAAGGGCGGTGCCCTAGATCTCGGCTCGAATACTTCGGTCACGATCGACGACTCGCCCCTGCTGGACGTCTCGTCTTTCACCATCTCCGCCTGGGTCTATAAAAAGAGCCTGTTGACGAATTGGGGCGGGATCATGTCGCGTCAATCCGGGACGGGAAGCAACGACAGTTGGGCCCTTGTTTACAATGGGGCCACGGCCAACGACAATTATCGGCTGATCGTGAATGGAAACGAATACACCGAAGGCCCCTCGAGCGCCGACGACCTCGGTCGCTGGGTTCAATTGACGGCGACATATGACGGCCCGAGTCTCCGCCTCTATAGGAACGGCATACAGATCGCGACGGCCGCGACCTCCGGAGCCGTTATCGCCCCGGAAACGTCCAACCTCTGCATCGGCGCCGGGGCCAATGCCTCCGACCTCAAATGCAGAACGGAATACGCCAAGATCATCGTCGATGAAACCAGACTTTTCAACGTGGCATTGTCCTCGACCCAGATCCTGGCCCAATACCAATCCGACACCTTGGGCGCCCATAACAGAGGCAAGGCGTACAACGTCCACTACTCCACCAACGCCGGCGAGACTTGGAACTTCGTCTCCACCAACAGCGTCACCTTGACCGGAGGCAACGGCGACAAGACGCCGCTGACCCTCCAAGCCGACGGCCTTGAGCTTGTCACCTCCATGGGCGCGGGTGCCGCGACAAATCGAGTCAACATCGTGACCTCCGACATGGCGGGCAACGTCTCCACGGCCACCTACATAGTTTACGTGGACACAGCACCCGCCTCCGCCCCCGCCGGCTGCGACACGGCAGTCAACGTGAGAAAGAGCGGCAGCGGCTTTTATTACACCACGATCATGGATGCCCTTAACTCTCTGAACAAGACCTTAGTCAACGACACCTGCGTGGTCATCCGCGACACGCAGACCTACTCCGAGTCGGTGCAGGTGCGGGGCTTTAGCAGCGCGTCGAGCTATCAGCTTAAGATCATCTCGGACCCCGCCTTCGTGAGTTCCGCACCCGTGGTCAATCCGCCCGCCAACTCGACGGCCGCGTTCTTTGTGCAGAACACGAGTGTTACGATTAACGCCATCAGCGTCATTACGACCAATACCGTGCCTTACGGCGTGTACGCTTCCTCGGGCTATGTCACGATCTCAAGCGTCAACGTCGACTCGGGCGGAATGATCTACCGCGCGGGGATGTCGATTGCAAGCTACAGCGCCGTCGCCTATTCCAGCGTTACCGTAGGCGGCGCCTACGCCTACTACACGGAGGGCACGCTCAACAGTTTTTCCAACAGCATCGCCCTGTCGACCGGCAACGCCGGGAAAACCTTCTATCTCAACGGCGCCTCCTCAAACACCTTCACGCTGTTCTATTCGAGCAAGACGCTTGGCACGGGCGCCCATATCCGAGGCGGCGGATACAACAACATCATCCAAAGCACAATGGCCACTTTTGACGCCGGCGGCGGCACAGCACTACAGCTGGATACCACTTCTTCCAATACGATCACCCAAAGTTTCTTATACGCCCCGGGCAATACCGGAATTTGGGTTAGCCAGGCACACTACAACGTCTTAAGCCTGAGCACGATGATCGCCCACAACAGCGGCAACAACGACGCGGCTCTTCAGTTCGGACAATCAGGAAGCAATTACTCTCAATACAACAGGGTCACTTCGTGCTATATACAGAACCTCCTGGGCTATGCCGTTTTCATCACCAGCGACAGTGACTCCAACGAAATTTCCTTGAGCGCGATCTACTCAAACAGTACGCCCGCGGCCGTGATGATTGCAATCGATGCCACCTCCAATACCATCTCATCGTCCTATATCCAAAATATGGGAGGCTATGCCGTACGTATCAGCAGCGGCGACTACAACGTCGTGTCCATGAGCACTATGGTCAACAACACCACGGCTCGACATACTGTACTGGTGGAAGGCCATGCCACCTACAACATCTTCTCCGACGACTGGATAACCAATCAGCGCGTGGGGAGCACTTCTCGGGTCATAGCGCTGAGCACAGGAGCCGACAGCAACTCGATCCTGCGCAGCACAATCGCCGCGCCTTCCGGCACGAGCAATACCGTTTTTTATATCGGGTCCTCTTCAAATACGATCTCAGAAAGCTATGTGCAGCACGGGGCAGGAACCACCCTCGAAATTAAAAGTGGAGCTCACTACAACACCGTAAGCTTAAGTACTGTGATCAGCAACACCAGCTCATCCGCCGATTTCCCCATGCAGATCGGTTACTACAACGGGGCCGGGGCTAATTACAACGCCGTAAAAAACAGCCTCATCCAGAACACCGGAACCGGGATCGCTTTACTCATCGGCAATAACTCAACATCCAACACGGTCACGCTCAGCACGATTACCGCCGCCCCTTCCACCCATTATGCCGCGTTGTACATCTACAAAGCCGCCACGACCACCTTGAGCGGAGTCTATGTGCAAGGTTCCACGGCCGCTTACGTGTTCGGCTCGACAAGCACCGTCTTCGAATACAGTGTCTTAGTCGCCACCCTCACCGTCGGAAGCGCTGTCTGGGTGGCCACCGGCAACATCAATGTGACTTTGACAAGCAGCACCTTCCGCGGTGGCCCCCTCGGTGCTGGTATTTACATGGACCTGGACAACTCGGGCTACGTCACCATGACTAGCAACACGATCACCGGCGGACTCTGGGGCGTGTCCATTGCGACCATGACCTGCGGAACCTGCAATGGCAATGTCTCGATTACGAGTTTGACGTTCTCCGGCGGCTTGACGGCCGGGGCCACCGCGATCCACTTCACGGGGGGAAGTTTCATCTCGACGTTCACGAGCGTGGCCTTCAACGATGCGAACATCGGCACCGACGTCCACGGCCTTTTCTTGGACTCGGCGTCGACGATCACGATGCGCGGCTTTGCGGGCCTTAAATCGGGGCCTTCCTACGAAATCGACTTTGCCGATCCCAATGGCGTGATCGATTGGTACCAGTCCTTGCCTCCGATCCTAGACTCTCCGCCAAGCGGCGCCTGGGTCAGCACGACCGCCCCCGTCATGACCTGGTCGACGGCCACCGCGGGCAACCACCGCCTACAGCTTGCCACCGACTCCGCCATGACGGCCATCATCGCCGATTCCACCACGGCCAACACCTATTACGTCTCGACCAACACCCTGACCCATAATACGACGTACTGGTGGCGCGTCACCGAGGCCTTGGATCCGAACTGGTCCATGGTTTACAGTTTCGTAGTCGATATCGGCTCGCCAAGCTACTCCAACGCGCAGGTGTCCACCAACCCCGCGACCGGACCGTGGACGAGCCTTCCCATGTCCACCTACCTCTCCTCGACCGGAGTCAGCGTCCGGGTCACGGTGCAGGACCCGGACTCAGGGATTTTAGTCTCGACGGGATACCCCACGGGACTTGTCGGGAACTGGCACTTCGACGAGTCCGCGGGCACCGTGGCCCTCGACGCCTCAAGCAACTCCCTGACTGCGGTCACCACCGCCACCTGGGTGAGCGCGGGTAAAAAGGGCGGGGCCCTATTCGTCACCGGAGAGCGCATCGACCCGCCTGACTCGACAATTCTCGACCTGGCTGGCGCCTTCTCGCTGTCGGCTTGGGTCAACACGCAGGGCAGCTCCGATTACCAGCGGATCATCGAGCACGGCGGTAGCGGTTCCAGTCCCTTCACCGAATATGCGCTGCTGATCTCGAATACGGGCAAGGCCCGCATTGGAATCGGGGCCGGTTCCAACCAGGAATTCGAGGGCGTGACGACCATTCCCTTAAATACCTGGGTCCATATCGCGGGAACCTGGGACGGCGCGACCGCCCGCTTGTACGTCAACGGCGTTCAAGAAAGCACCCGCGCCATAGCTGGGGCCATCACGGAGCTTAACGACAAGACGACTATCGGCTACAGGTTCACCACCGTCGCCAGCCAGTTCTTTATGGGCTCGATTGACGAAGCGCGAATCTACAACGTCGCCCTTTCTTCGGCCGAGATCCTGTCCCAATATCAGTCCGACACGCTCGGCGCGCACAACCGCGGCAAAGCCTACAACGTCCAATACTCGACTAACGCCGGCACCACGTGGAACTTCGTCTCCACCAACAGCGTCACCCTGACAGGCGGCAACGGCGACACGACTCCGCTCACCCTCCAAGCCGACGGTCTGCAGCTCGTCGCTTCCACGGGTCCAGGTGCTGTGACGAATATGATCAATGTCGCGGCCTCCGACATGGCGGGCAATGTCTCCACGGCAACTTACGTGGTCTTGGTGGATCTCTTGCCCCCGACCTTGGGGTCTCCGCCCAGCGGCGCCTGGGTCAGCACGAGCGTCCCCGTCATGACGTGGTCGACGGCCGCCGCCGGCGCCCACCGCCTGCAGCTCTCTCAAAATTACGCGATGACGTCGATCATCGCCGACTCCACGACGGCCAATGCCTTTTATATCTCGACTAATACGCTGACCCATGGCGCCACGTACTGGTGGCGGGCGGCTGCGTCTGTGGGCACAAATTGGTCCCAGGTATACAGCTTCGTCGTTGACATCGCCTCTCCGAGCTACGCCAACGCGCAGGTCTCCACCAACCCAGCGACCGGACCGTGGACAAGCCTTCCCATGGCCACCTACCTCACCTCGACTACGGCCAGCGTCCGGGTCACGGTGCAGGACCCGGACTCAGGGATTTTAGTCTCGACGGGATACCCGACCGGCCTGGTCGGGCACTGGCATTTCGACGAGTCCTCGGGCACCGTCGCCCTCGACGCCTCAAGCAACTCCCTGACCGCGGTCACCACCGCCGCCTGGGCCAGCGGCGGGAAAATAGGTGGCGCCGTGAGCTTAGACGGGGGTCAACGCGTCACTCCCATCGATTCCCCGGCCTTGACCGCGACGACAGCCTTGACCCTGTCCGCCTGGATTAATACAAAACGCACCTCCCCTGACCAGCGAATATTGGAATACGGGGCCACAAACGGCGGCACTTTCCTTGACTACAATATTAATCTCCGTGAAACCAACAGGGTTGTGCGCTTTGAGCTGGGCGGAGTCACCGGCGAGCCCGAAGGAGTGACGAGCGTTCCTCTAAACACCTGGGTTCATGTCGCGGGAACCTATGACGGCGCCATGGCCCGCATCTACATCAACGGCGTCCAAGATGTCGCCGGCGCCGCCTCCGGATCCATCACCCATAACAATAACAGGATCAACATCGGCTACCGGTACGATGGAACCACGTACAATAAGTTCTTCAATGGAATGCTCGACGAGGTCCGCGTCTATAATATCGCTCTTTCCCCAGCCGAGATCCTCGCCCAATATCAGTCCGACACGCTCAGTGCGCACAACCGCGGCAGAGCCTACAACGTCCATTACTCGACCAACGCCGGCGCCACGTGGAACTTCGTCTCCACCAACAGCGTCACCCTGACGGGCGGCAACGGCGACAAGACTCCTCTCACCCTCCAAGCCGACGGCCTTGAGCTCGTGACCTCCACGGGCCCGGGGGCCGCGACGAACAGAGTCAACGTCGCGGTCTCCGATATGGCGGGCAACGTCTCCACGGCCACCTACACGGTCTTAATCGACACCACCATCGCCCCGGCGCCGGCCGGCTGCGGCGTGGTCGTCAATGTGAGACAGTCGGGGGGCGGCTCGCACTACACCCAGATCATGCCCGCCTTGAACTCGCTCTCCAAGACCTTGACCGCCGACACCTGCGTGGTCATACGCGACACAGAGACCTACTCGGAATCCGTCCAAGTCCGCGGGTTCAGCAGCGGCGCCGGCTACCAGCTCAAGATCATGTCAGATCCCAGCTTCGTGAGTTCCGCGCCGGTCGTCAATCCCCCGGCCTCCTCCATGGCCGGGTTCTTCGTGCAGAATACCAGTGTGACGATCCTCAACATCTCGGTGATTTCCACCAACAGCGTGCCCTACGGCGTGTTCGCCTCCTCGGGCTACGTGACGATTTCCAGCGTCAACGTGGACTCGGGCGGGAATATTTCCACAGTGGGGATGTCGCTTTCAAGCTACTGCGCGATTGGCTATTCAAGTGTGACGGTGCAGTCCGCCGACGGGATTTCGATCAACGGCGTCGGCAACCAAATCACCGCAAGCACGGCCGCGAGCACGCTGTCAACTGGCTACGCCCTGCGCTTTGCCTATGCCAGCTCCAATACGATCGTGTCGTCCTACTTCGCCAATACGGCGGGAAGCGCCGTCTATTTGAAGCGCTCCAGCTACAACGTGGTCAGTCAAAGCACCATCACCAACAACACCGCCACTAGCGGCAAGCATTCTCTTTTTATCGAGGACAACAGCGGCGGCAACACGTTCTCCAACGACATCATCACCAACCTCATCGGGGAGGGATTAGGAATATACACTAATTCTAACTACAACAGAATCAGCCTAAGCAGCATCACGACCTCTAAGGCCGGGGGCAGCTCCGGATCGGAAATTATCGATTCGTCCTATACCACGATCACCCAGAGCTATTTCATCAATCCCATCGGCTACGGGCTCCTGCTTTCTTCCGCTGCCTTTACGACCATCGACAGAAGTACGATACAAGCGGGGACCTTCGCGGCGTTAAGAATGCGCCATTCCAATTCCACTTCAGTTTCCATTCTCAACAGTGTGCTGAACGCCGACTCCGCCTCGGCCGTGATCCTCGAGGATAACAGCAACAACACTCTGGTCTCAGACAGCAAATTGTCGAGCCGCTCCAACGCGGCGGTGCAAATGAACCCCGGAGTCTCCAACAATGTCATCACTCGAAGTTTCGTCGTATCAAATACAAGTATGGGCATCGTTTTCGAGTCGGGAGTCGCGGGTAATGTCGTCTCGCAAAGCACGATCACCGGCGGCGGATCGGGCAATGGTGCGATCTTTTTCAGCCTTGCGGGGACGAACACCGTCGTCGACAGCTACGCGGCGGGACCTTCCGCAATATTTGTCGGTGGATCGACGGGAATCGTCATCGGCGGCAGCGTCCTTGTGTCCACGAAAAGCACCGACGAGGCCGTTGTCACTTGGGGCGGAATCGTGAACTTGAGCATTACGAGCAGCACGATTATAGGCCCCTCCGCGGATGCTTCATTATATATCTATCAGGCTTCCGGCTTGATCACCCTGACGAGCATCACCATCACCGGTGGGAACATCGGCGTGAAGGTTGCCGCCATGACCTGCGGGCAGTGCGCCGGCAATCTCTCGATTACGAGTATGACCTTCTCGGGCGGACTCACCGCCGGAGCCACGGCGATCCACTTCGTGGGAGGGACTTTCACATCGACGTTTACGACCGTCGCCTTCAACGACCCCAACATCGCTGTCAACGTCAATGGCTCATTCCTCGACACAGCATCGACGATCACCATGGTCGGTTATTCCGGTGCAAAGAGCGGCCCGGCGTATGAGAACGACGTTAACTCAGTCGTCGACTGGGTCACTACACTTCCCGCGGGCTGTGTTGCGGGTACCAACGTTTCAAAGCTCGGCGGCTGGGACTTCCTCGCTATCCAACCGGCGATCGATTACTTGAAGCTTACGCCGAATTTGAGCGGCGACACCTGTGTCGTCATCCGCGACACGCAGACCTACTCGGAATCCGTCCAAGTCCGAGGGTTCAGCAGCGCCTCGGGCTATCAGCTCAAGATCATCTCAGACCCCGCCTTTGTCAGCTCCGCGCCCGTGGTCAACCCGCCTCAGGCGTCGACGGCCGCGTTCTTCGTGCAGAACACGAGCGTGACGATCAACGCCATCACGGTCATCACCACCAACACCGTGCCTTACGGCGTGTACGCCTCATCGGGCTATGTCACGATCTCAAGCGTCAACGTGGACTCCGGAGGGAAGATCTATAGAGCCGGAATGTGGATATCCAGCGGCAGCGCGATCTCATACTCCAGCATCACGGTGCAGACCGCTTACGCACTTCGTGTCACCGGCGGACGCAACGATATCGCCTTCAGCACGATCACCAATAATCCCTCAAGCAGCATTGAAACGATTTGGATTACGGGGTCATCGAACTCGATCTCCCAAAGCTTCATTTCCTATAGAAACACAGGCTCAAGCGGCGACGCTCTCGCGGTCTCAAACGGCGTCAACAACACGATTAGCCGAAGCTCGATTACGTCCTTAGGCCCCAACGGAAGCGCCGCGTGGTTCGGCACTGCCTCATCGAACACGATCACGCAAAGCTATCTTTACACCCCGGGAAGCGGCAGCCCGAAGGCCATTATTTTTTCGGATTTTTCGGACTACAACACGGTCATCAACAGCACTGTGGCCAGCAGAGTCACTTCCGTCCAAATCACAAACACCTCTTCTTCAAATACGATCACGCAAAGTTTATTGACCAGTGAAGCTATCGGTTTGTGGATCAGCAACAATGCCGAATACAACACGCTGATCCGAAGCACGGTCACAACAACTGAGGCAGGCTACGCATCTCTATATTTTACAGACGGCAGATCCTTTACTCTTGTGGATTCCTACATACAGGCGAATAACGCCGATGCAGTTTACCTCTCCAACATGGTCGACACCGTCATCGGCGGCAGCGTTTTAGTCTCTCAGATCGATAAAAGCGCCATATGGATGACCGGAGCCAACAGCGGCCTGATCGTGACGAGCAGCACCTTAAAGGGCGGCCCCAATGGCGCCGCCCTTGCGATGGACGCGGGGAGCGGGGGCTCGGTCATCCTGACGAGCAACACGATCACCGGCGGCCGCTGGGGCGTGTCGATTGCCACGATGACCTGCGGGACCTGCAACGGCAACCTCTCGATAACCAGCATGACGTTCTCGGGCGGCTTGACCGCCGGGGCCACCGCGATCCACTTCACGGGGGGAAGCTTCATCTCGACGTTTACGGCCGTGGCCTTCAACGACACCAACATAGCCGTCGACGTCAACGGCATCTTTTTGAACTCGGCGTCGACGATCACGATGCGCAACTACGCCGGCATCAAGTCCGGCCCCGCGTATGAGCATGACTATGCCGATCCCAACGGCGTGGTCGATTGGATGTCCGCATATTTCACCATGGTCGGCGGGGCCTCAGGGTGGTTCTGGCAGGCTCCCAGCGGAGGAAGCATCATCCCCTCCGGCTCGCCGGCCAGTTGGCAGTGGCTGCCCTGGACGCCGGGCTCGGGGCGTCAGGTCCCGCAAGGCGGCGCCGGAGCCTGGACCTGGGGCAGCGAGTAACAGAGCAGCCGTAGCACATCCCCGAGCTTCCTGGAGGCCATCTTGGCAAAATCGCGCCCCACAGATCTGTTATAAGCCGGATTCTGCTATGGCGGGGCAGCCGTTCATGCCGAGCGTCGCGGTACGGTTTCGATTTTTACCGCCTTTTAACTGGGGTGAAGATGGACATAGATTTTTAAGTATTGACGGCATGCCTTTCGTATCCTTGCGCATAGCCGGCGAGGAGTTCGTCGCGTTGGTGGACACCGGCTTCGACGGCTACGTCATGCTCTCCCAGGCCGACATCAACCGCCTGAACCTGCGCGAGATGGGCAAGACGCGCGGGCTGAGCTCCATCATTGGCGGACTCAAACGGGCGTCGAAGTCCATTTTGTCCTTTCCATAGCCTTCGCAGTGGTAATCTACTCGGGCTCCGAGCACCGTCTGTTGGGTCCCAAGATCATCGCCATTTCTGCGACGGCGCTATGATACGTGAGATCAGATATTTTCCCATCCGGCACGCCGGCCGGGACTCCAATGATCGCTAGTTGGCGATCTAGAGTTTTTCCCAGATTTTTTTAAGGATCCGGTCGACCCTTAGACGCCGACACGAATTTTCCAGTAGTTGCCTGTCCATTGTCTTCCCATGGATCGAAAGAATGGCTTGCACGTCGTGGAAATCCAGCCCGCCTCCCGCGGCAAGCTTCATCGCGATCAAGTCCTCACGGCATACATAGGTCGCTCGAACAGCACCCCAGGCCACGGTCGCCCAGCCGCCGATCAATGCGTGAGGGATTTTGAGACGTTGAAGAATCTTGTGGGTGAGCCGGAGGTCATCCAGCACGCTTCTAGCGCGTGCCATTCCGGGGGGGGTAGGGCTGGTTCCAGAGGCGTGAAATATCCGCGGGGCGAAACCCGCAACTGCTAAGTCCCGCCTTAAAGAGCGTCCATGCGGCATCACGGTAGCGCTCGCCCTCACGCAAACATTGAGACGGCGACCGCCGCGTTTGTCGCGTGGACAGTTCGCGCCTCAATTGATCACGCAGCTTGGATTTAGCCATGGCTTTCTCAAATACTATAACAGGCTGCTCCCCTACATTCAAGTTGCAGTCTTGTCTCACGCAAGGGTCGAATCTCACGCCCAAGACCCACGAGAATGGGCAAAGCCCGAAAGCCTAGGACGGGACTGAATCTGTTGCACGCGCCTTCAAGACATCGACCGCTACCTTCTCCATTTCGCGATCGTCGTAAGAAATAAAACCTAAGCCCGGCGCTGCCGGCTTCAGCGCGATACAAGTGGCGCAGCCTCCCCAGACCCGTCAATAGGGATCGCCGATCCTTACCCTATTTTTACCTCAAATTTACCGTATTCCATCCAACCTGACATCAGTTTTCTCGACGGAGGGCCTATACTCATGACATGAACGAGATCGGGTCGACCAAAGCGAGCCGGGTCGTCAAAGAAGTCCTCGTCCTTCTCGCCGCCTCCTTGCTGCCGGTCGCCTCCCAGGCCGCCTTCCAGGTGCCCTTAAGCAGCGTGCGCGCCGCTTCCATGGGCTCGGCCTCCATGGCCGCCGCCGATGAGGCCGCCGCCCTCTTTATTAACCCCGCCGGCCTGGCCCTGATGAACAACTCCGAGGCCGCCTTCATGTACAACCGCATGTACGCCGGCCTGCCCGGCGTGGGCAACATCGGCACCGGCTACATGGCTTTCGGCATGCCCACCCAGCTTGGCACCTTCGGCCTGGGCGTGGGCAGCTTCCAGGCCTCCGATCTTAAGTCCGAGCGCACCTTGGCCGTGAGCTTTGCCCGCAAGGTCGGCAAGGTCCGCCTGGGAGTCACCGGCAAGCACCTCTCCCAGACCTACCTCATCGGCTCCGACCTGCGCGCCGGCCGCGACCCGGTGTTCAGCAACGGCACTTCGCGCTCGGCCGTCTCCGTGGACGCCGGCATCATCGCTTCCATTAGAGGGCCCTTCCGCGTCGGCGTGGCCGTGCGCAACTTAAACGAGCCCAACGTGGGCCTGATGACCAAGGACACCGTCAAGCGCGAGATCCAGGGCGGCGCCTTCCTCGATTTCGCCTCCCTCAACCTCAAGACCTCCGCCGACATGTTCATCCGCAACGACGGCATCGGCGGCCGCCAGTACCTGCCGGCCTTGGGGCTTGAGAAGGGCATCGGCGACACCGGCATGGCCATGCGCACCGGTATTAGCCCCACCGAGTTTACCGCCGGGGTGGGTATTAAGGTCGGCCAGCTGAGCTTCGACTACGGCCTGGTCATGAATTTCAACCTCATCAGCGACAACATGGGCTCACACCGCGTGGGGATGAGCTACCGCTTCGGCTGCGACGACGACAAGAAGGACAACCGCACCATGCCCAGCCGCAAGCTCAGCGCCGACGACGACCTCTGGCAGAACGGTTTCTTCGAAGTGAGATAAATCCAATGGCTATGAAATCATTCAGCGTAGGAGCGGCCCTCCTCTCCTTGCTGATCTCGTCGGCCTGGGGGGCGCCGACGATGATGGCCGGCAGCGCCACGGGAGCGCCCGGTACTACCGTCGATATCTCATTCGACTTCGATCCCGGCGCTGACGGTGTGGCCGGCCTGCAATTTAACCTCGTTTTACCGTCCAGCTTGACCGCGGGGCTTTACACGCCCGGAAACCTCCTTAACACCGCCGGAAAAACTCTCGCCATCAATCAGGCCGGCGACACGTTGACGGTCATCGTCTTCGGCCTCAACCAGCTGACCATGGGTGCTGGCACGATCATGACGCTGCCTTTGACGATAGCCCCCGGCACGCCGGGCGGCAACATGAGCCTGGTGATCTCCAACGCCATCTACACTAACGCCTCCGGCGTCGCAATCCCCGCCGGCCCCAGCGTCAACGGAACGGTCACCGTGCCCATGCCCGCCTCCGTCCTGACCTCCATTGCCGTTACACCTCTGGTGGCCACGATCCCCGCCGCCGGCTCGCAGCAATTTATCGCCACGCCCAAGGATCAGTTCGGCGCGCCCATGGCCGCCATCCCCGTCACATGGAACTCCAGCAACGCCTCGGCGGCCACGGTCAACGCCACGGGCTTAGTCACCGGCAATAACACGGGAAGCTCGCCTCTGACCTCGAATATCACCGCCACGGGAGGGGGCCTGACCAGCAACGCGGCCGCCTTGACGGTCAACGGCGTCTCGCGCGTGCTGACCTCGATTACGATCTCGCCCGCCTCGGCGACGATCGGCTCCGCCGGCACGCAGCAGTACGTCGCCACGGCCAGAGACCAGTTCGGCGCGGTCATGACGGGTGTGGCCGTGACCTGGAATTCCAGCAACTCCGCGGCCGCGACGATCAACGCCTCGGGCTTGGCCACTGGGACGAACGCCGGCGCCGGCGCGCTGACCGCGAATATTTTTGCCACCGCTTCGGGGATCACCAGCAACACGGCCGTTTTGACCGTCGCCGGCGTGGCGCCGATCCTCACGTCCATCACCGTCTCTCCGGCGGCGGCGACAATCGCCGCCGCCGGCACCCAGCAGTTCACCGCCGTCGCCCGCAATCAATTCGGCGCAGTCATGTCGGGCGTGGCGGTGACCTGGGCTTCCAGCAACGCCTCGGCCGCCGCCATCAGCGCGTCGGGCTTGGCGACGGGCAGAAACACGGGTGCCTTCATCCTCTCGTCCAATATCACAGCCTCGGCTGGGGGCGTGACCAGCAGCCCGGCCGTGCTGACGGTCAATGCCCCCGCTTCCGTCCTGACCTCCATCGCCCTGACGCCTCCGGCGATGACGATCGTCGCCAACGGCACCCAGCAGTTCACGGCCGCTCCCCGGGACCAATTCGGAAACCCCATGTCGGGCATCACGCTCACTTGGGCCTCTAGCAACGCGTCTGCGGCCACGATCAATTCCTCGGGGCTGGCAACGGGCAGAAACACCGGCCCGACCGGTCTCACGACTAATATCACGGCCTCTGCAGCGGGAGTGACCAGCAATGCCGCGATCTTGACGGTCAATGCCGCCGGCTCAGTGGTCACCTCCATCACTGTCACGCCCTCGGCCGCCGCGATCGCGGCGGCCGGCACTCAGCAGTTCACCGCCTCGGTGAAGGATCAATTCGGCGCGACTATGGGCGGCGTTGCCCTGACTTGGGCCTCCAGTAACGCGTCCGCGGCCACGATCGCCGCCTCGGGACTGGCCACGGGCAAGAACACGGGCGCAACGACGCTTACCTCTAATGTCACCGCCTCGGCTTCGGGCGTGACCAGCAACGCGGCCGTGCTGACCGTCAGCGCCCCGCCCCCGGTGACAGCACCCACGCTCGCGGCCGGCGCCGTGTCCGGACAGACGGGTACGACGGTCAACCTGCCCATCACGTTCAATCCGGGCTCGACGTCCGTCGCCGGCCTGCAATTTAATCTCACCTTGCCCGCCGGCCTGAGCGCGGGAACGGTCGCCGCCGGCTCGGTGGTCACCGCCGCCGGCAAGAGCATCAGCTCCAATCTTTCCGGCAATGTGTTAAGCGTCATCGTCTTCGGCCTCAATCAAACCACCATCGGGGCCGGGTCTTTGGCCACGATCCCTCTGACCATCGCCGCCGGCACCGCCGCCGGAACGTTGGCTTTGCCGATTTCAGCCGCCGTCTACACCAATGCCGCGGGCGCGCCGATTGCCGCCGGAGCCAGCACGAATGGCTCGGTAACCGTGACGGCTCCTCCGCCGCCGGCGCCTGTCTTGACCTCCATCGCTTTGACTCCCGTCTCGGCCACGATCGCCGCCGCCGGCACCCAGCAGTTCACCGCCACAGCGAAGGATCAGTTCGGCGCCAACATGTCCGGCGTTATCGTCAGTTGGGCGTCCAGCAACCCCTCCGCCGCCGTGGTCAGCGCCTCCGGCATGGCCACGGGCAAGAACACAGGCGCGTCGACGCTCACCTCCAATATCACCGCCTCGGCTTCGGGTGTGACCAGCAACGCGGCCGTGCTGACCGTCAGCGCGGTGCCGGTCGTAACGGCCCCGACTTTAGCGGGGGGAAGCGCTTCAGGACAATCGGGCACGACGGTCAATCTGCCCATCACCTTCAACCCCGGCGCGACAGCCGTCGCCAGCCTGCAGTTTAACCTCACTTTGCCCGCCGGCCTAAGCGCGGGAACCATCGCCGCGGGCCCTATCCTCACGGCCGCGGGCAAGAGCATCACCTCCAATCGTTCGGGCAACACCTTGACGGTCATCGTCTTCGGGCTCAATCAGACGGCCATCGGTGCCGGCTCCTTAGCCACAATCCCGCTGACCATCGCCGCCGGCACCGCCGCGGGGACGTTGGCT
>CXWL01004441.1_pt1 | contig 78664 bp, 76 predicted proteins | sample 590931 | NCBI WGS metagenome assembly CXWL01 (sample SAMEA3498368, study PRJEB10139) | groundwater metagenome | biome: water well; material: biofilm material | place: Germany | collected 2015-04-27
CCCGGGTCCGATCCGCCTATCTCCGCGCGTTTATCGCCATAGTCCGGAGCAAGCCCCGGACGAGTCGGAATGTAGTCGTTCATTGGGGCGTCTGGAAGGCGCCTCAGCGCCCGCCCTGGCCGCGCAGGCCGACGAAGGCGCGCTCGGCCAAGGTGCGGCGGGTGTAGGTCCAGTCGTCGGGCGCGATCTCGCGCCACGCCGGCGTCTGCGCCAGCACGTCGTCGAGGTTCAGCCCGTCTTGAACCTGCTGCAGATTGCGCCCCTCGCGCACCATCGCCTCAACGCGGGTCAGCGTCGTTTCCATCAGCAGGCGCACAGCGGCGGTGTAGGCGTGATCGCGCATGACAGGCCCATGCCCCGGCACGAGATAATCGACCGGATAGTGCTCGATCTCGCGCAGCACCCGCGCCCACTGCACCGGCCATGACGCGCCGGTGTAGGGGAGCGGCGATTGCACCAGAATGTCGCCGGTGAACAGCACGCGCTGACGCGGCAGCCAGATGGTCACATCGTGTGGCGAGTTCGCCGGTCCCCAATCCCTGATCTCGATGCGTGTGCCTTCGAAGTTCAGGTTGAGCTGGCCATCGAACACGCGCTCGGGCGTGACGATGCGCAGCTCGCTCAGTTCGCGGATCTCACCTTGGCGGCGCGCGATGATATCGGCGCGCTCTGCGCGCTCGGGCGCCGTCAACGCAACGCCGTTTTCGCCTGCGCCGCGTGCGAGTTCCGCCTCAAGCTCGGCCAGGCCGGCGCGGCGCGGGCTGTCGTCGTTGGTGGAGAGCCTGCGCCAATAGGTTTGGTTCAACTCGATCCAGCGCGCCGTCTCGCGCTCCGCGATCAGCTCCACATTCGGAAACGCGTCGCGATAGGCGATGGCCCCGTTGTTGTGGTCGAAATGCCAGTGCGTGGTCACAAGCTTGCTGACCGGCTTGTCGGTGATGCGGGCGATCAGCGCGATATCGGCGCGGGCGCGCGATGGCAGGTAGTTCGAGTCCACCACGAACACGCTGCGCCGGCCGACGATCACGCCGACATTGGAATGCGGCCATTCATCGGTGGCGTCGTCATGCAGGATCGCGAACACGTTCTCGCCCAGTTGCTCGACCCGCGCGTGATCGTCGCCGATCGATTGCTGCGCGGACGCTGTGCCCGGAAGCAAAGCGGCGCCCGCGAGCGCTTGCAAAAGCTGGCGACGGTGCATGTGCATGAGCGTTCCCCCGAAACGATTTCATGGCAGCAGAGGCGCCGCGCGCGCGAAAGCCGGCTTGCGACAGACGGCGGCCGCCATGGGCCGAGCTGCCTTCAACTTGGCGTGAGGGACAATCTGGCCGCGCATGACCCGTCGGGAGACTCGGCGTAAGCGCTTGCCCCACGTCTTGGGAGGGCGAGACCATGGTGCGGAAATTCGCAGCCGAGTTCATCGGTACGTTTGCGTTGGTTTTGCTCGGATGCGGCGCAGCGGTGCTCGCCGGCTTTAATATCGTCGGCCAGGACGGCATCGCCTGGGCGTTCGGCTTGGCCATCGTCGCCATGGCCTACGGCATCGGCGCCGTTTCAGGCTGCCACATCAACCCCGCCGTCAGCTTTGGCGCCTGGATCGCCGGGCGCATGAACCGGACTGACATGCTGGTCTATTGGGCCGCCCAATGCCTCGGCGCCATCGTCGGCGCGGGCGCGCTTTTGGTGATCGCCTCGGGCTCGCCCGACTACAACATCACCACCAGCGGCCTCGGGCAGAACGGCTATGGCCTGACGGGCTCGCCCGGTGATTACTCGCTCGCCGCCGGCGCCGTGTTCGAGATCGTGGCGACGTTCCTGTTTGTGGTGACCATCCTCGGCGTCACCGCCAAGAACGCCCCGAGCCAACTCGCCGGCTTGGCGATTGGCTTGACGCTCGTGGTGATCCACATTGTCGGCATTCAGGTCACGGGCGTTTCGGTGAACCCGGCGCGCTCGCTTGGGCCTGCGGTGTGGGTGCTGGGCGATGCGATCGGCCAACTTTGGCTCTTCATCGTCGCGCCGTTGATCGGGGCGGGGCTGGCCGGATGGGCGTTCCGGGTGAAGCTGTTGACGGAAGAACGCTGAAGCAGCCGCGGCTGCTGGCGGCGGCGCTGTTGGCGTTGTCGCTGGCGGCTTATCTCTACGCGCCGATACCAGCACCGCGCGTCACGCCGCCAAGCGCGGGCGATTGCGTCGAGCTGCACCTCTATTCGAACGGCTATCACAGCGACATCGGCGCCCCGGCGGCGCTGTTTCCGGAAGATCACCCGTTGCGTCGGCTCTATCCGCAGGCGCGCGAGTTTCTGATCGGTTGGGGCGATCAGGCGTTCTATTATTCTGACGGCACAAATCTCTGGCTTGGCGTCGACGCCATCATCCCGCCCAGCCCCAGCGTGATGCACATCACCTACGACGCCCCCCAGGCGGCCGCCTATCTCGGCCCAAACGACGATCTGGCCGTGCCGATTTCGCGCGAGGGCGCGGCGCGGTTCGTGGCCTTCATCGACCGCGCTCTGATCCTCGACGGCGCCGGCGACGTGATCGTGACCTCCACCGGGAAAGTCGTCGGCCGGTCCGCGTTCGTGCGCACGCGCGGCTCGTTTCACCTGTTCAACGTCTGCAATCAATGGATGGCGCGGGCGCTGCGCGCCGCTGGCGTGAACGTCAACGCGCGCGCCGCGTGGCTGGCCGGCCCGCTGATCCGGCAGGTGCGGGGCGTGACCCAGGCGGCATGCTTGCCGGCGCCCCGATAGCGTAGGAACCGGCGTCGAGTCGGCCCATATTGGCCCCATGAGCGCAGAAGCCGCCCCCCAATTCGTCGCCAACCCGTCCCAGGCCGACATCGCCTATCTAGGCCTGTTGGACGACATCCTCAAAAACGGCGTCGATCGCGGCGACCGCACCGGCACCGGCACGCGCGGCGTCTTCGGCCGTCAGCTGCGCTTCGATCTCAGCGCCGGCTTCCCGCTGCTCACGACCAAGAGGGTGCACCTCAAGAGCATCATCCTCGAACTGCTCTGGTTCCTGCGCGGCGACAGCAACGTGCGCTGGCTGCAAGAGCAGGGCGTCACGATCTGGGACGAATGGGCCAACGAAGACGGCGAACTTGGCCCCGTCTATGGCAAGCAATGGCGTTCGTGGGAGACCAAGGACGGCCGCGTCATCGATCAGATCGCCAACGTCGTGGACGCGATCAAAACCAATCCGAACTCACGCCGCCATATCGTCAGCGCATGGAATCCGGCCGAGGTCGACCAGATGGCGCTGCCGCCGTGCCATTGCCTGTTCCAGTTTTTCGTCGCTGACGGAAAACTCAGCTGCCAACTCTACCAACGCAGCGCCGACGTGTTTCTCGGCGTGCCGTTCAACATCGCGAGCTACGCGCTGCTCACGCAAATGATGGCGCAAGTGACCGGCTTAGAGCCCGGCGATTTCGTCCACACCTTCGGCGACGCGCACCTCTATCACAACCACTTCGACCAAGCCCGCACGCAGCTCGCGCGCGCGCCCTACGCGCCGCCAACAATGCTGATCAACCCTGAGCGCACAGACATCTTCGCGTTCGAGTACGGCGATTTCAAACTCGAAGGCTATCAGGCGTACCCAGGGATCAAGGCGCCGATTGCGGTTTGAGTCCGCTATTCGCCGGGAGCGATCGTTGGCATACCGAGGCCGCCTATGACGCTACGGGCGTGTTTGGCTGACACAGCACGTTGCTCGTGATGTGTCGCATTATTTCAACGGCGCGAGAGTTTGGATCAGAAGTCCCGGCGTCAAAGTATATGGTGAGTTCAACTTCGTCAGACGGGAAGGCAACTGAGCACACAACGCCTACGGGCGCAGTTTCACACCGCAACGATTTATCGGCGCCAAATGATCCGCCGAGCCGAACTCTCTGAACTCCGACGGATCGAGGGGGCGGTAACAATTCGACTTCCGGGAGAATGCCTTCTGGAGCCCATTCGCCAGTATGACTAGCGATCTGCTCATGTCTCGCGCCGAAGACGCCGCGGCGCCTGGAGAAGGCCAAAGCAACTGTATCGCACCCATCGCGTCCTACGGTGACGGTTTGCCCGTGCTCCGCCGTCGCCAGAACTAGGATCATGCCGAGAGGAGTAAAGAAGACTAGCGCGAGGGCCAGCAACAGCGCCGCGCCGCAGCCGAATGCAATCTTAGTCCACATACCCGCCAATCAAGCCTTGGCCCGCGAAAAGCGCAACGTCGCCTTTGGGCCAATAGCGAAAATCTACTTCGTCATTCCGGGGCTCGCGGAGCGAGAACCCGGAACCCAGGGGCCACCGCTCCGTCGTTTGCCCCAGGGGTTTCGGATCGCGCCTACGTCGCGTCCGGAATGACGAAAGAAGAAGCTGCCTCCCTTCTCCTGGTTAAGGAGAAGGTGGCCGCGCAGCGGACGGATGAGGTTTGCTTTCGTTTGCCGCGCGAGGCTCAGTTTCATCCGGACGCGCCGGTAAACCTCACCCGTCGTTCGCTTCCGCCTTCGCTAAAGCTACGGCGGACAAGCCGCTCACTGACACCCTCTCCCTATCCGGGAGAGGGGACGGCCCATCAAGCCATCACTGCGTCGAATACCGGAAGCGCAGCACGTTATCGCTCTCCGAACTCTCGGTCACGCTGCCGTTCGGGTCGAAGCGGAATTCCATTTGTTGGCTGCGCGTGCATTGCAGCGGAAAGCCGACGACAAGCCATTCGTGGCCTGCCGGCAGAGGTGGCCCCTCCGATGCGTCGTCGTTGGCCGGCTCGGCGTTGAGAAAGCGCGCGCCGCCGCGTGTATCGATGTAGCGCACGAACCATTGGCCGGGCGCGACCGCCACTGTGCCGCTCATCCCGCCTAAAAGCTGATCGGGATTGCCAATCCGGTTGGGGCGAATTTCGACGGCGATCTCCGCCCATTGCTGTTCGCTTCCCGTCCTGCCCGTGCAGAACGCGGTCAATTGCGCTGAGGTCAGCGGAATGACGCCGCTGAGATTGGCGATGTCGGTATAGCTTCGCGCAACCGCGCTGAGGCCGCGCCTGCGATAGACCAGTTGGCTCTCGCCGAGACCACCGCCCGATGCCGTCCACTCGAACGTGCGCGGCATCACTTGCGCGTACATGAGCGACCCGAACGCCAGGTTCGGCAGCACGGCGACCGGTGCGGCGCCTGGACTCATCTGCGTGAGGCGCACGCACTCATGCGTGAACGTGCGCACCTCACTCTGTACCGCGCCGTCCAGAATAAACTTGAGCCGGTGAGTACCGGTCGCGCCGCTCAAATCGACGCGCCGCGAGAAGATAACCAAGCCGTTCTGCGGACGAACCGTCTCCACGCCCAGCAGGCGCCCGTCCAGCTCCACATCGATCGTCGGCGCGCGCGCTGTGTTTGGCCGAACAGCGAGCCAAGCGCTGATCTGCATGGTGGCGCTGGCGAGGTTTTGCGCGCAACGCAATTGGTTGGCGCCAAAGCCGTTGATCGGCAGCGTGGTTTGCTGTTGCGCCGGCCGGCCGGGCTGCGTTTGGCGCAGCACCGTGTTGGGGCGGGGGTTTTCCGGCGGCGCTGTGTTTGGCGTCGGCAGCGGGCCGGGTGGAATCTGCGCGAAGCTCGGCGCCGCGAACGCAACGCAGCCAGCCATGGCCAGAACGCAAACCAGCTTCCGCATACGCACCCCCCGGATTGTCGCACCCATCTTGGCCCGGTCCTGGCGCAGCTGCCAAGGCTTTACCTCACACCACTTCTGGAATTTCGGCATATCGCTCGGCAGCCTGTGATAGGCAGCCGCGCGTGGCAATTGTCGAGCCGGGCGGCGCGGAAGCGCTTTGGGATGGCGGCGATCGATGGCAGGCTTAGGCTCACATGAAACCGCGTGAACTCCTCGCCACGGCGCAGATACCCGATGGCGACGAACTGCGCCTCTATAAGCGCGACGCTGACTTCATCATCGCTCTTGGCGCCAACGAATTGATGTCGAGCCGCTCGAGCGGTTCGGAAGAGGGGCTCGCGCTGCTGACGTGCGATCGGCTGCGCACCGAGGCGCCGCACCTTCTCATCGGCGGTTATGGCATGGGCTTCACGCTGCGCGCCGCGCTCGCGCGCCTCGGCCCACAAGCGCGGTTCACTGTCGCGGAGATCGTGCCTGAGATCATCGACTGGGCGCGTGGGCCGATGGCGTCGCTCACCGCAGGCTGCTTGGACGATCCGCGCGTCGATCTTCTCATGTTCGACGTCTCACGCGCCATCGCAGCCGCGCAAAGCCGTTTCGACGCGATCCTGCTCGATGTCGACAATGGCCCGGACGGCCTCACGCGTCCGGAGAACGATCACATCTATTCGCTGCTCGGCCTGCAGGAAGCGAAGCGCGCATTACGGCCCAACGGTGTGCTTGCGATCTGGTCCGCCGCGCCCAACGAGCGCTTTGCGCGGCGGTTGAAGCATGCGGGGTTTGATGTCGAAGAGGTGATGGTGCGCGCCGGCCGCAATGGCAAAGGCGCGCGCCACGTGATCTGGTTCGCGCGCCGCTAGAGCTCGGCCACGTCCGGGATCACCATGCGGGTGATCTTCGCCAGCTCCGTACGCCCCTGATCGAGCGGCAGCGGCGTAAATTTGATCGTCGCGCCCACCATCTGCGGCTCGACCTCGCACTTGGCGATGAGAATCTCCCCGGCGTTAGCGGAGAGCGCCAGACCTTCGTCGGCGCCTGGCGGTTTGTTGGTGCCGGTGTAACCGGCGATCCGATGCGGGCCGGGGCTCAGCAGGATGCGTGTGAAGCGCGGGCTTTTCAGTTGCGCGGCTTCGCGTCCGTCGATCAGCACATTGATGCCAACCGCTTGGCCGACAAATTGATTGCGGAACACGTACAGCGCGGCTTTGCCGGCAACCGGCGCAAGCGCGAGCGCCTCGGTGCGCTGCTCGGGCGTCGCGTCCGCGACCTTTCTGTTGGTCTGCATGTTGCGATAAACAATGACGCCGCCGGCTGCGAGGGCGATCAGCGACAAGAGCATCATGATCCCGCTGCCCAGCAGCGCGCGCAGCAGGAAATAGGCGACCAGACCGACAAGGACGGCGGCGCCGTAGAGGACAAGATTACGTGGCATGAGCCCATCCTTGCGGACGCCGCGCCCCGGCGCCAGCACAAACCCTCTCCCGCGAGAAGCGCGGGGGCTCTAAGAAGCTCGGGTGACGAATATCAAACCCATTCCGAAACTGACGCTCGTTGTCGCCGTCGCCAAGAACGGCGTCATTGGCCGCGATGGCGGGCTGCCGTGGCGGCTGTCCTCTGACATGAAGCGCTTCAAAGCGGTCACCATGGGTAAGCCGGTGCTCATGGGTCGCAAGACCTGGGACTCGCTGCCGCGCAAGCCGCTGCCCGGGCGCCAAAACCTTGTGCTCACCCGTGACGCTGAGTTCCGCGCGCCGGAGGCGTGGGTTTACACCGACCTCGACGCCATGCTCGCCGCCGCCCGCGCCATGGTCGAAGCCGCAGGCGTCGACGAAGCCTGCGTCATCGGCGGCGCGCAACTTTACAATGCGGTGCTGCCGCAAGCGACGCGTATCGTCCTGACCGAGGTGAACCTCGCCCCAGAGGGTGACGCGCATCTGGTGCTCGATCTCACGCAATGGCACGAGGTGTCCCGCGAACACGTGCCGCGCGGGGAGAAGGACGATTCGGACTTCGTGGTTCGGGTGTTGGAGCGCTGACTCACACGCTTCCCGGCCGCAGCGAAGCGTAGAGCCGGGACCCATCGGGCGGCGGGCTCGGCGAGCGCCGGGGAGGTCTCCGTCATGGATCCCGGATCGCCGCGGTGCGGCGTCCGGGAAGCGTGGTGGTTTACGTTGCGAACGGGGAGACAAGCTTCGCGCTGCATCGTAGCTTTCGAGCATGTCCAATTTCGAAATTCTCGCCGAAGGCCTGCAATTCCCCGAAGGGCCGATCGCCATGCCGGACGGCAGCGTGATCTTGGTCGAGATCAAGCGCAAAACATTGTCGCGCGTGTGGAATGGCAAGGTCGAGGTGATCGCCGAAATCGGCGGCGGGCCGAATGGCGCCGCGTTCGGGCCGGACGGCGCGATCTATCTCACCAACAATGGCGGCTTCGAATATCACGAAGTCGCCGGCTTCACGTTGCCGGGCAATGCTGCGCCCGACTACGTCATCGGCCGCGTCGAGCGCGTCGATCTTTCCACCGGCAAAGTCGAGCGCGTGTACGACCACGTGGGCGAGAACAAACTCTCAGGCCCCAACGATCTCGTGTTCGATAAATCCGGGGCGATGTGGTTCACCGATCTCGGCAAGAATTATAGTCGCCACACCGATCGCGGCGGGCTTTATTACGCGAAGCCGGATGGATCGCTGATCAAGGAAGCCGGCTATGGCTTCGTCGGTCTCAATGGCGTGGGTCTCTCGCCGGACGAAAAGACCGTCTACGCGGCCGAAACCGAAACCGGAAAGCTGTGGGCGTTCGAGATCACCGGCGAGGGCGAAATCGCTGGCCCGATGTTCGGCTTGCCGGGGCGTTGTGTGGCGGTGCAGCCATCGCATGTGTTCTTCGATAGCTTGGCGGTGCAGGCCAATGGCGACGTCTGCGTCGCCACTCTGATCAATGGCGGCATCACCACGATTACGCGCGCCGGCGTTTCAACGCACACGCCGTTTCCCGATCCGCTGGTGACCAACATCTGCTTCGGCGGCGCCGACATGCGCGACGCGTTCATCACGCTGTCGGCCACCGGCAAGCTGATCAAGACGCGCTGGCCAGAGCCGGGTTTGAAGCTCAATTTCGCGCCATATTGAAAGGTCATGCTCATGATCCTCGTGCACCATCTCGAAGAAAGCCGTTCGCAGCGTGTGCTGTGGTTGCTGGAGGAACTTGGGCTCGCCTATGAGGTCAAACGCTATCCGCGCAATCCGCAAACGCGGTTGGCGCCGCCGGAGCTGAAGGCGATCCATCCGCTCGGCAAATCGCCGGTGGTGGAGAAAGATGGCCGCGTGTTGGCCGAAAGCGGCGCCATCGTCGAGTTCCTCGCTGAGAGCGAAGGCGGTGGCGCGCTTGCGGCGCCGCCCGGGCACGCGGCGCGCGCGAGCTATCTCTATTGGCTGCACTTCGCCGAAGGCTCGGCGATGTTGCCTTTGCTGCTGAAGCTCTATGTGGGCTTACTTGGCGAAGCCGGGGCGCCGTTGATCGCGGGCCGCGTCGATCCGGAGATCGACAATCATTTGTCACACGCGAATGCCGCGCTTGGGGAGGGAAACTTCTTCGTCGACAATCGCTTCACCGCCGCCGACATCGAAATGAGCTTCGTTCTCGACGCTGCGCGCGGACGCGGCGGGCTGGAGCGCTACCCCAATTTGATGCGCGCCCGCACCGCACATCAGCAACGCCCCGCCTATCAGCGTGCGCTGGAGAAGGGTGGACCCTACAAGATGGGCGCCTAAGGCTGGACATCCGCGCCGACACACCTTCGTATGCGCCCGCCAACGGAGCCTGAGCGATGCGCGCGCGTGATTGTAAGATTGTTGCGACCATGGGGCCGGCGAGCGACCCGCCGGAGCGCTTGGCGATGCTGGTCGAAGCCGGCGTCGATTGCTTCAGGCTGAATTTCAGCCACGGCGCGCGCGAGGATCATGCGCGCCGGCTAGCCGCGATCCGCGACGCGGAAAAGAAGGTGGGCGTGCCCATTGGCGTGTTCGCCGACCTGCAAGGGCCGAAAATTCGCGTCGGGTCGTTTGTGAATGGCGAAGTCAAGCTGCGCTACGGCCAGATCGTCACCCTGGAAGCGTCGAACGAGCCCGGCGACGATCAGATCATCCGCTTGCCGCACCCCGAGATCGTGCAGACGCTCGAACCCGGCGATGTGCTGAAGCTCGATGACGGCAAGATGCAGCTCACCATCACCGAGCGGCAGCGCACGCAATTGCGCGCGCACGTGGATTTTGGCGGCACGCTGAAAAACCAGAAGGGGCTCAACGTCCCCACGCGCCGCATCCCGATCTCGGCGCTCACCGAAAAAGACAAACAGGATCTCGCGTACGCGCTTGAGCTCGGCGTCGATTACATCGCACTCTCGTTTGTGCAGCATCCCGACGATGTGCGCGAAGCGCGCGCTTTGGTCGGCGACCGCGCCGGTATTATCTCCAAGATCGAAAAGCCCTCGGCGTTGGAACTGATCGACGAAATCGTCGAGATGTCGGACGCTGTCATGGTGGCGCGCGGCGACCTCGGGGTCGAGCTGCCGCCGGAAATGGTGCCGATTGCGCAGCGCAAGATCATCCGCGCCGCCCGCGCCGCCGGGCGCCCGGTGATCGTCGCCACGCACATGCTGGAAAGCATGGTCGACGCGCCGACGCCAACGCGCGCGGAAGCCTCCGACGTGGCGACCGCCGTGTACCAGGGCGCCGACGCTGTGATGCTGTCGGCCGAAAGTGCGGTCGGCCGCCATCCGGAGACGGCGGTGGCGATCATGGACCGCATCATCCGCGCGGTGGAATCCGATGCCGAGTATTGGGCTGGCTTGCCGCGCGACATGGCGCCGCCGCAAGCCACCACCGCCGACGCCATCGCCCTCAGCGCACGTCACATCACTGACGTGCTCGATTGCGCTGCCGTCGTGGCTTACACCGCGACCGGCTCGACAGCGCTGCGCGTTGCCCGCGAACGTCCGCGCTGCGGCGTGATCGGTTTGACGCCAGTGATGGAAACGGCGCGGCGGCTGGCTCTGGTGTGGGGCGTGAAGAGCGTCGTCACCGAAGACGTGGCGAACGTGGAAGAGATGGTCGAGAAAGCCGACGCCGCGGTGCGCAAGCTCAACGCCGTCGAGATCGGCGATCGCGTTGTCGTCATCGCCGGCATACCCTTCGGCCGCGCCGGCAAGACCAACACGATCCGCATCTTCCGCGTCGAGTAGGATTTCGTTTTCCTGCAGCGCTTTTGCGCCAGGTCAAATCGGCGGCGCGGCTTTCGCGCTACAATGATGTGCGCCCCGAGGCGCAATGCGCCCTGCACGCACGATAAACTGCATATCTTTCAACTGTCCCATCGCGCGCGGCGTGGCGCGGCGGAGCGAACTGAATGCGTGTGATCGCCGCCGCGCATCGCGGCATAATGACAACTGCTTTGGCTAACCAAGCGCACCCATTTCTCGATCGAGGCGAAAGGGAATGGAGTGCGGCGATGACGAGTCAGATTGTCGAGAGGCGCGACGCGAACGAGCATCATTTGCTGCCGGATGAGGTGATTGATCTGCACATCGGCAAGCGCATTCGCCGCCGCCGTCGCCTGATGGGGATCACCTTGGAAATGTTGGCCGGCGCCACGGGCGTGCGGTTCCAGCAGATCCAGAAATACGAGTGTGCAGGCAATCGCGTGCTGGCGTCGCGTCTTTACGCGTTGGCGGCTGCGCTTAACGTTCCGGTGCAGTACTTCTTCGACGGCCTGCCGCCGCAAGGTGCAGTGGCGAACGACCGCGATATTGGCGTCGAGGACAGCGACTTGAACGCGGAAATGCGGGAGATCGTCGCCATCATGGCGAAGTTGCCGCCCCGCGTGCGGCGCAAATTGTCCGAGTTCGCTAAATCGCTGTGCGACGAGGTGGGCGGCTAGCGCGCAGCGCCTTGTCGTGGCGTCACACTGGACGGCGCGCCGGCGCGCGTTAGCTTGCTGGCATGGCCAAGCTTCCCGCCCACATCGCCGAAACGCTCGTCACCCCCGCCGCCTACGCCACCGATGCGTTGCATGATGCGTATCGCTGGATGCGCGCCAACAATCCGTTGGGCGTCGCCGAGGTGGAGGGGTTCGATCCGTTCTGGGTGGTCACCAAGCACGCCGACATTCTGGAGATCAGCCGCAACAACGCTTTGTTCCCAAGCGCTGTGCGCGCGACCACGCTGACGAACCAAGCTGCGGACGAACGCGCCCGCGCCATCACCGGCACGCCGCACCTGGTGCGTTCGCTGGTGCAGATGGACGAACCCGACCACATGAAGTATCGCGCGCTCACGCAGGCGTGGTTCATGCCGCAGAACATCAGGAAGCGCGAAGACGAGATTCGCGCCTTGGCGCGCGAAGCCGTCGCGCAATTCGTGGCGCTGCCGGGCGCGTGCGATTTCGTCCAGGATGTCGCGCTGCACTATCCGTTGCGTGTTGTGATGAACATTCTGGGCGTGCCGCCGGAGGACTTTCCGCGCATGCTGCGGCTCACGCAAGAATTGTTCGGCGCGCAAGATCCCGACACGCAGCGCTTTCAGGCCGCACTCACCAACGAACAATATCTCCAGCTGATGCTGGCCGTGCTGCAGGATTTCTCGACCTATTTCGAAACGATCAGCGCCGATCGCCGCGCCAATCCGCGCGACGATCTCGCGACCTTGATCGCAAACGCCGAGGTCAACGGCCAACCTTTGCCGCCGTTCGAGGCGACGGGCTATTACACGATCATCGCAACCGCCGGCCACGACACGACGTCCTCGTCCACGGCAGGGGCGATGTGGGCGCTGGCGACCGTGCCGGGCCTCCTGCAGCGCGTGCGTGAGGACGCCGCGCTCATTCCCGCTTTGATCGAGGAGGCGATCCGCTGGACGACGCCGGTGAAAACCTTCATGCGCTCCGCGAGCGCTGACACTGAGTTGCGCGGGCGCGCAATCAAGGCCGGCGATTGGCTGATGCTGTGCTACGCCTCCGGCAATCGCGACGAAGAGGTGTTCGCAAGCCCGGACACGTTCGACATCGATCGCACGCCCAATCGCCAGATCGCGTTCGGATCGGGCGCGCATTTGTGTTTGGGCCAACATTTGGCGCGCTTGGAAATGCGCATTCTGTTCGAGGAATTGCTGCCGCGCTTGAAGCGCGTCGAACTCGCAGGCGAACCGCGCGCCACAGAAAGCTGGTTCGTGACCGGCCTCAAAGCGCTGCCGATCCGGTTCGAACTGGCTTAAAGCACTGTCCGCGCGTGCACGGTCTGTTTTGTGGCCAGCGAGAAGCGCGCGTCCGGATCGCGCACGCCCAGCACCATCTCAGCCATCGCGCGACCCACTTCCGGCCCATGCTTGAAGCCGTGGCCCGATCCGCCGCCCAGCAGGTAAGCGCCATCGAGCGTTGGGTGGCGATCGATCAGGAAATCGCCGTTTGAGCTGTTTTCGTATTGGCACACGCGGAACTCGCTGAACGGCCGGCCGCTGAGCGAGGGAAAACGGCGCTCCGCGAACGCGCGCAACAACGCCGCGCCCGCTTCGGTGATGCGGCGGTCGCCGCTGTCGGGATCGAAATCGACGCCGTGCGTATCGCGCGCGATCTTGAAGCCGCGGCCTTCGAGATTTGGAAAGCCGTAATAGAGATCGCCGCCGTTGAAATCGGCCCAGCCGGGCAGGCGGCCGGGTTCGAAATCATCGACGCCATCGGGCGGCGCGATGAAGGCCACCTCTTGGCGCGTCACGAAAATGCGCTGGCCCAGAGCTTCGGGAAACACCTTCGGCAGCCACGGTCCGCACGCGTACACGATTGCATCGGCGGTCGCGGCTTGCCCGTCGAGCGTCACGTCATGGCCGGTCGCGCCCGGCGTCGCGTGCGCAAGCTGATACTCGCCGCCCGCTGCTACGAACCGCGCGACAGTTTCCTCCACGCCGCGCCGCGCCATCAGCGCGCCGAATTCGCGCTCGAACAGTCCAAACGCGATGCCGTCGAAATTCATCTGCGGCCAGCGTTGCGCCAACGTGGCTGCATCCAGTTGCTCCAGTGGCAAATTCAATTCGCGGTGCACGTCGATCGACTGGCGCGCGTAATCGATCATCTCGCCAAAGCAAAACAGCACGCCGATCTCGTGGAACAGCGGCAGCGACGCCCGCTCCGAGAGCGCTTTCCACTCGCGCAGAGAATCGAGCGCCATCCGCGTGTAGATCGCGTCGCGTCCGTAGGTGCTGCGCGTCATCCGGCTTTCGCCGCCGGAGGAGGCGCGCGCGTTGGCGGGCCCCATCTGATCCACCAGCAGCACCCGCCGCCCCGCGCGCCGCAAATGCTCGGCCGTCCATGCGCCGAACACGCCGGCGCCGACGACGATCACGTCATGTGCGCTCTGCGTAGACGGTGCGGGCGTGCAGGCGGCGGCGGCAGCAGCTAAGGCGACGCGGCGTGTGATGCTCATGGGCGTCCCCCGATGCTTAGCGCACTTCGATGCGTGGCGGCGGCTTGTTCAAGCGCGCGATGTTGCCACGCGCCGCTTCGGCGATCTCGCGGAAACGCGCGGCAAGCTTGTGTGCGGGTTGCGCCGCAACCAGCGGCGCGCCGGCATCGCAGCTCTCACGCAGGCCGACATCGATCGGAATTTCACCCAGGAAAGGCACGCCCGCTTGCGCGGCTGTGCGCTTTGCGCCGCCTTCGCCAAAGATGTGTGCGCGCGCGCCGTCGGCCGTTTCGAAATACGCCATGTTCTCGATCACGCCGAGGATCGGCGCGTGGGTTTTCTCAAACATCGCCAGCCCGCGTCGCACGTCGGCGAGCGCCATTTCCTGCGGCGTCGAGACGATCACCGCGCCGGCCAGCGGCACACGCTGCAGCAGCGTCAGCTGCACATCGCCGGTGCCGGGCGGCAGGTCGAGCAGCAACACGTCAAGATCGCCCCACGCCACCTCGTCGACCATCTGGCGCACCGCGCTCGTCGCCATCGCGCCGCGCCAGATCATCGCCGAGGACGCATCGACCAGATACCCGATCGACATCGTCTTCAGGCCCCACGCCTCCAATGGCTCAAGCATCTTGTCGGCGCGCATTTCCGGCTTCTTGCCGGCGACGCCAAGCAAAGTCGGCGCGGAGGGGCCGTAAACGTCGAGATCGAGCAGGCCGGTCTTCATCCCCAATGACGCGAACGCGCAGGCGAGATTGACCGCAACGGTTGATTTGCCGACGCCGCCCTTGGCGCTCGCCACCGCGATCACAGCGCCTACGCGCGCGATGCCGCCCGAAGGCGCGGGCTTCGCGTCATGCGCGGTGAGCACGGCGATCACGCTCTTTGCGCCTTTGGCGGCGCGGGCGGCGGCCTCGGCGGCGTCGCGCACCGCCACGTAGCGAGAAACCGCATCGGCGGGCGCTTCGATGGTGAACGAGATCTTGCCGTCGGCGCTGGCGTCGAGCCCGCTCACGCACCCGGAGGTGAACAAACCCTTTCCGGTGATCGGGTCCAGGATCGCGTCCAGACGTGCGACAACATCGCCCGTCAACGCCTCCTTTTGTACCGCCAACCGGTTGTTCATGCTTGATCCCTTACCTCCCGCGCCACATATCGGCGCGCACGGGGCATAAGCAAGTTCACTTTGGGCCGCCAAGAATGGCGCGCTTCACGCTCCTTAAAGTCCGGCGGGGATAGAACATCTGATGCCTTGGAATGATCAGAGTGGTGGTGGCGGCCCGAAAGGCCAGGGTCCGCGCGACCAGGGGCCATGGGGCGGCGGTCCGCGCCGGCCTTGGGGCGAGCCCCAGCGCCCCCAGCGCGGCGAGCCGCAAGGCCCCGACCTTGAAGACATGTTTCGCCGCTTTCGCGACCGGATGCGCGGTGGCGGCGGTGGCGGCGGCGGCGCAGGCGGCGGCATGAGCCGCGGCGGCGTGTCCGCGCCGTTGATCGCAGGCATTCTGATCGCCGGCTGGCTGTTGACGGGCGTCTATCCGGTCGACGAAGGCGAGCGCGGCGTTATCACCCGCTTCGGCGTTTATAACCGCACCACAGGTCCGGGCATCCACGTGCATTTGCCGACGCCGTTCGAAGCGCGCCAGGTGATCAACGTCACCGGCCAACGCACCGCCGACATCGGCTTCGTCGGCCGCCAGCAAAACGCGCTGACCGACAATCCCGAAGAAAGCCTGATGATCACCGGCGACCGCAACATCGTCGAGGTGCACTTCCGCATCTATTACAACATCAAGGACGTGGTCGATTTCGCGTACAATGTGCGCGATCCAGATCTCGCCGTGCGCGCCGTCGCTGAGAGTGCGATGCGCGAAGTGATCGGTCGCCGCCAGCTTGAGCCGATCATGACCACCGATCGCGGCGCGGTTGAACTCGGCGTCGAGCAATTGATGCAGCAAGTTTTGGACGAGTACGAAATCGGCGTTCAGGTGCTGCAGGTCGAGTTGCTGCGCGCGGCTGCGCCATCGGCTGTGATCGAAGCGTTCAACGACGTCGTCAACGCGCGTCAGGACGCCGAAACCGCGATCAACAACGCCAACCGTGAAACCGCCACCATCCTCAACGAAGCGCAAGCGTATCGTGAGCGCGTGGTGCGTGAAGCAACCGGTGAAGCGCAACGCTTCAACTCGGTGTACGCGCAATATCGCCAGGCGCCGCAAGTGACGCGCGACCGGCTCTATCTGGAAACCATGGAACTCGTTTACGCGCGCGGCAATCTGATCATTCTCGACCAACGCGGAGGGGCGGTGCCCTATCTGCCGCTGGACAATATGGTCCGTCGCCCAGCCGCCACCGCCAGCGAGGGAGCACGCTAATGTCGCGCAATCTCCCCCTGATCTTCGGCGCCGCCTTGGTGCTGCTGATCGTCCTTCTCAATTCGGTGTTCGTCGTCCGCCAGGATCGCCAAGCCATCGTGCTGCGTTTCGGCGCCTACACCGACGCCATCAACGAACCCGGCACGAACGAGCCTGGGCTCTATTTCAAGCTGCCGTTCTTCGACACGGTGGTGATCTACGACAAGCGCAACATCAGCTTGACGCTCGAAGGTCAGCCGGTCGTGCCGTCCGACCAGGAGCGCCTAATCGTCGACGCCGTCGTGCGTTGGCGCATCACCGATCCGCGCCGCTTCTATCAAAGCGCGCTGACCGAGGATGGCGGCGCTTCGCGGCTCGAAACGTTTACGGAATCGGCCATGCGCCGCGCCTTGGGTGCGGTGACCTCCGACGACATCATTTCCGGCAGCCGCGCCGAATTGATGCAGCGCGTCGAAGCCGACCTCAACGCTTCGGCCGCGACCGAGCTCGGCGTGCGCGTCATCGACGTGCGCATCCGCCAGGCCGATCTGCCCGACGAGAACCGTGAGCGCGTCTATGAACGCATGCGTTCGGAGCGCCAGCAAGTCGCCGGCCGCATTCGCGCCGAAGGCAGCCGCGACGCGGTGGTCATCCGCGCTACGGCGCAAGAGCAGGCAGAGCGGCTGCGCGGTGAAGGCGAGGGCGAACGCGCCCGCATCTTCGCCAGCGCCTATGGCCGCGACGCTGAGTTCGCTGCGTTCTACCGCTCCATGCGTGCTTACGAGACCGCGCTCGACGCCAACACGCCGATCGTTGTGGCGCCGGATAGCGATTTCTTCCGCTATATGCAGCGGCGCAACGGTTCGCGCTAAGTTTCGGCAAAACACCTGACACGGCCGATTGCGTGGCTTTGCGGCTTCGCTAGGTTGTGAGTCGCATGCGCGCCATTGTTTCCGCCCTGATCCTGTTTTCGCTCGTCGCGTCGGCGTCGGCGCAGTCACGCTTGCCCGCCGAAGGCTTTGCCGATCTGGCCGAGCGGCTATCGCCGGCGGTGGTGAACATCGCCACCAGCCAACGCGTCGAGGGCGTGGATGATCTGCCGCGGTTTCCGCGCGGCTCGCCGCTGGAGCGTTTCAACGAAGGCCTCGGCGGCGCGCAAGTCACCTCGCTCGGCTCCGGCTTCATCATTTCGCCCGATGGCGTCGTGGTCACCAACAACCACGTCATCGAGGCCGCAGACGCGGTCGAGGTGATCCTTCAGAACGGCCAACGCTTCAACGCCACCATCGTCGGCCGCGATCCCGCCACTGATGTCGCGGTGCTGCGCATCGAAACGCGTACGCCGATGTCCTACGTGAACATGGGCGACAGCGACAGCGCGCGCGTTGGCGATATCGTGCTCGCCATCGGCAACCCGTTCGGGCTCGGCGGGTCGCTCAGCGTCGGCGTCGTGTCCGCGCGCAACCGCAACATCGACGCTGGCCGCTACGACGATTTCATCCAGACCGACGCCGCCATCAATCGCGGCAATTCCGGCGGTCCGCTGTTCGATCTCAACGGCGACGTCATCGGCATGAACACCGCCATCGTCTCGCCCACCGGCAATTCCGTCGGCGTCGGCTTCGCCACGCCGACCTCGATCGTGCGCCCGGTGGTGGACCAATTGCTGCGCTACGGCGAAACCCGGCGCGGCTGGCTCGGTGTTCGCCTCGCCAACGTCACCCGCCCGGTGGCGGAGCGCGCCGGCTATAACGGCGAGCGCGGCGCGGTCGTCACACGCATTACGCCGAACGGCCCAGCGGCGACTGCGGGTCTGCGACCGGGCGATATCGTGCTGCGTTTCGATGGCCACGACATTTCCGACAGCCGCACGCTCACGCGCATGGTCGGCGAGGCGCAAGTCGGCGCCCGCGTGGCGATCGAAATCGTGCGCGAGGGCCGCCGCATGAACATCGCCGCCACGATCGAGCGTCTTGAGGAGCCGGACGCCGTCGCCTCGCGCGGCGGCGGCGGCAGCGAAGAGGCGCCTGCGCCGCGTCGCGACAGCGGCCCGCGCAGCGGCCGCATCTTCGGCCTGGCGCTGGCGGAACTCGACGCCAGCCTGCGCGAGGAATTTCAGATCGAACCGGACGTTCAAGGCCTGGTGGTGTTGCAAGCCGACGTCGGCAGCGCCAACGAAAGCGTGCTGCGCGCCGGCGACGTGATCGAGGCGATGGCGTTCCAGAAAACCGACACCATCAGCGTTGCGCGCGCCGTCGCTGGCGCGGCGGCGGTGAACGAGCGCGCCATTGTGCTGCGCATCAATCGCGGCGGCGCCATCACTTATCGCCGCCTGCAAGCGCGCAGCTAGGGCTCCAGATAATCGGTGCAGGGCGGCAGCGGCTGGTCGAACTTGTATTCGCCCGCCGTCGCGTCGAACGTCGCCGCGCGCCGATAACTGCACGTCTCATCGCGCCACGGAGCAAGATCGGCTTCCGTGAGCGGCGGCTGCTGGGTTGAATCTGTGTTGCGGTCGCGCCGGCCGGGCGCTGTTTGCGCTTCTGTCGTCAGCAACAGCCGCGCCGGTCCGCTGGCATTGTTCAGATCGAGCGGCAGCACGCCGGTAAACTCATACGTGTCGTGGCAGGCTTCGCGCCGCGCGCGCGTGTCCTCTTCATCGAAGCAGGCGCGGATCATCAGCGAGGCGGACATCGGCGCCGTCAGCACCGCGCGCGCACTCTCACCGCTGGGCGTCGTCGCCGACACCGCGTAGAGCGTGACAAACGTCGCCGCGCCGCCGCCGCCCGAATACATTTGCTCCTGCGTGCTGGTGAGCCCAACCAGCGCCGTATCGCCATCGGCTTGGCGCACGATGAACGCCCACGGCTCGCGCTTTTCTTCAGGCGCCGCGGCAAAGCTGGCAATCTCGCGCTCCGCGCCCTCGGCGGTGAACACCACGCGCACGCCGGTTTCGCCGTTCAGCACGCACCACGCGCCGTCTTCGCTACAGGCGCGCTCGACGCCGTTTAGAGCTTCCATGCGGTTGCCCGCCGCGTCCGTGGTGAGCGCTGACGGCTGCGTCGGCGCTGGCGCCGGTTGCGGCGTGCAAGCGGCCGCAATCAGGGCGGCGGAGATGAGAAGCCGTTTCATGTCGCAAACTCCGTGCGCCGATAGCCTTGGAAGAAAAGCGCGGCTTCGAGATTGGTGTGCTCGATCCGCGCATGCGCTTGCGCCGCCACCAGCGGTTTCGCGCGATAGGCGATGCCGAGCCCCGCCGCTTTGATCATGTCCAGATCGTTGGCGCCGTCGCCGATGGCGAGCGCGTCTGCGGCGCCCGCGCCGATGGCGGCGGCTTCGGTTCGCAGCGCCTCAAGCTTGGCTGCGCGGCCGAGGATCGGTTCGCGCACCGCGCCCGTAAGCACAGCGCCATCGTCGATAAACGCATTGGCGCGGTCGGCGTGAAATCCGGCCAGCGCCGCGACGCGCGAGGTGAAAAACTCGAACCCGCCGGACACCAGCACGCAACGCGCGCCATGCGCCGCCATGGTGCGCACCAAAGTTGCCGCGCCCGGATTGAGGCGCACGCGCTCATCGAAGCAGGTTTGCAGCGCATCGAGTCCAAGGCCCTTGAGCTTCGCCACCCGCTCACGCAGCGCCGGTTCGAACGCCAGTTCGCCGGTCATGGCGCGCTCGGTGATGGCGGCGATCTCAGCCTTGATGCCGGCGAAGTCCGCCAACTCGTCCAGGCATTCGACATTGATGATGGTGGAATCCATGTCCGCGATCAGCAGCCGCTTGCGCCGCCCCGCCACCGGCACGAGCGCCCAATCGATCGGCATCTCCGCGACCGTGGCGGCGGCTTCCTCGCGCAAGTCCGCATCGACGCTTTCATAGATCCATTGCGCGCTCTCCCAGCCTGCCAGCACGTCTGGCGGCGGCAGTTTGCGCGACAGCGCCACCCGGCCCAGCATCAGCAGCGCTTCGCGATAGGCGGGCTTGTCGTCAGCGGGCGCGACAAAGACGAGGGCGTGGGCGGTCATCGGCGGAAAGTGCGAGATTTCGCTCTCCCGCGCCAGCGGGCTTGGCTATGAGAGGGGCCAAATGACGCGCGTTTTCCTCCTCATGGGCCCAACCGCCAGCGGCAAGTCAGCGCTTGCATTGGAGCTGGCGGAAGCTGTCGGCGGCGAGATCATCAATGCCGATTCGATGCAGGTGTACGGCGATCTGCACGTGCTCACCGCGCGCCCGAGCGTCGCCGATGATGAGCGCGTTCCCCACCACATGTACGGGCACGTCGACGCGTCGCAGCGTTTTTCGGTGGGCCAATGGCGCGACGGTGCGCTGAAGATGATCCGCATCGTCGAAAAGCGCGGCAAGCTGCCGATCATCGTCGGCGGCACCGGGCTCTATTTCAACGCGCTGACCAAAGGCCTCGTCGATATTCCCGCTGCCGACGAAGATGTGCGCGCTGAGCTGCAGCTGCGTCTGGCGCGTGAAGGCGCGCCGGCTTTGCACGCGGAGCTCGACGCGGAAAGCGCCGCGCGCGTCAGCGCCAACGATGCGCCACGCATTTTGCGTGCGCTCGAGGTGTTGCAAACCACCGGCCGCTCGATCGTCGCCCACCATGCCGACACGCAGCCGGCGTTACCGCGCAGCGAGTGGGCGGGCATGTGCCTGAAGCCGCCGCGCGAGGCGCTTTATGCCGCGATCGATCAACGCTTCAGCGCGATGTTGGAGGCCGGCGCCCTCAGCGAAGTGCGTGCGCTCGCCGCACGTGGGCTCGATCCGATGATGCCGGCGATGAAGGCGCACGGCGCGCCGGCGCTGATGGCGCATCTGCGCGGCGAGTTGAGCTTGGACGATGCAGCCGAAATCGCGCGCCGCGACACGCGTCGTTACGCCAAGCGCCAGTTCACCTGGATGGCCGGCCAGATGGAGGATTGGACGGCTGAGCCCTCGGTTGAACCTGCCGTGAGGATAGATTGCGCGCTTAAGCTCTTAAGAGGGTAAAAATTACCTTCAAGGTGGCCATTGACGGCCCGTGATGGGAAAACTATTCTAATAATGTGAGGTAGGCGGAAACGCCGATGCACTTGATCTCCACGAGACACAAACTCGCGGGCGGATCGAACACCCGCCGAAGCCAGCTTTTGTTCGAACCGACCGAATGGGGCCCTCAGCGGCCCCATTTTTTTTGCGCTCGGCTCAGCGCGCCAAAGCGGCGGCCAACGTCGCTTGATTGAAATAGCTGCGCCGCTCGCGCCGCGCCACGCGCGCGACGGCTGCATCGAAGCGCGTGCCCCATGCCGTCGCGTCGAGCGCAGCGTTCACGTCGCCCGCGCTGCGCACCGCGCCGAGATCGCGCGCCAGCGCTTCGAAGCGGCGACGATCGCGCGCGAAGCTCCGCGCCGGCAAACGCTCGACAATCCGTCCCACCGCATCTTGGCCGGCGGCGAGCAACAGATCGGCCGTGGGCGCGTCAGCGACCCGCGCAGCGGCGACGGCGCGGCGCACATCGTCAGCCGCGCTCGCCAGCGTCACCGCGCTCGTGGCGGCGGCCGGGCAGGCGCTCAATCGCAGCGCGCGCATGTAAGCGATCAGTCCGTCGAACGCCTGCGGCGTTGGCGGCGCGCCCTGGAACTCCTGTTCGATGACGTTGTGCGTGAACTCGGCGAGCGAGCGCACCTGCAAGCGTCCGAACGAACTCTTGCCCGAGGCCCCGGTGAGATCGGGGATGGCGATCGGATTGGCGACGCCGTCGCCGAGGCTATGGCTCGCCCATTCCGAGGTCACGTCGGCGTGGCCGGCGCGATCGGTCAGCTCCGGCAGCAAGAAGCGCGTGTTCATGCCGCCATTGGAATGGCACGCATGGCACGAAAGCCCAGCGCGCGCCGCCGGCCCGCCGAGCAGAACCGGCGAACGAAACAATGCGCGGCCGATCTCGATGGCCTGCGTCTCAGCGGCATCATCACGCGTGGCGAGGCATTCGCTCTGGTGATGCGTCAGATCGTGCGCGAGGTTCGCCGAGGGCGCGGTCCACGCCTGCTCGCGCAGCAACAGCGGCGGCGTGCTCGGCCCCGCCGCGCCAAGCAGCGCAAGCGCGAACAGAACCGCCGCGATGCGGATCAATTGCTGGCGACCTCGATCCAGCGCGCCAATTCCTCACGCTGGGCGCAGCTGTACGCGCACAATTGATCGAGCCGCGCCAATTGCCGGCGCGCGTCGTCCATGCGGCCCATCTGGATGTAAAGCTCGCCCAGATATTCGTTTGCGCCGAGATGGTTGGGATCGAGCGCCAGCGCTTCGCGATAATAAACCAGCGCTTCATCGGTGCGGCCAAGCTTGCGGCTGGCGAAGCCCATATAGTTCAGCACATCGGCATGCGGCCCAAACGCCAAATCGGTGCGCGCCAACGCCTCGAGCGCATCGTCGAAGCGTTCGCTGTTGATCAGCCCGACTGCGGCGGCGTAGGCTAGGCGGCCTTCGTGTTCGCTCGGGAAATTCCAGCCGGTGACGGCCGGATCGGCGGCCGGCGTTTGCGGATCGAGCGCGCGTGTCAGCGCGTCATAGGCGGTTTGAATCTGCGTGCGGCGCGAGGCGGTGCAATTGGCGGCGCATGCGCCCAGCATCGTTTGCAGCGCGGTTTGTTGCTCGACCGCTTTGCCGCGATCGCCGAGCTCAATGTACACCAAGCCCAATTGCAAATGCGCGCCGACCGGGCCGTTCTCCGCGCTCGCCGCGCGCTCGAACGGGCGGCGCGCATCTTCGTGATCGCCGTTCGACATGTAGGCCATGCCGAGCGCGAAATTCACGTTCGGATCGTCCGGCGCGGCGCGCTGCACGATGCGAAACTGGCGGATCGCTTCGCGGAACTCGCTCGCTTCCATGGCCGCGACACCCAGACGATAGGCGGCGTTGGGATCGGTACGGCCCGACGCGCTCGGATTTTCCGTGCGCGGCGAGGGACCGCCGCCACCGCCGCCATCGGCGAGCGCCATCGGCGCTGCGATCAAAGCCATTGCGGCGGCGCCTGCCAGAAGCCGTGCGAGCATGTGAATTTCCTCCCCTTGAGGCCGCTTCGATCCTAGTGCCGATTACGCCAACGGTCGCGCACGATTTCGTGAGCGCGTCAGTCGTGCTAGCGCTGCTGGGGCTGGGAGGCGAGCATGTTCGACACGTGGGGCGTCAATGAATGGGTGGCCGCCCTCTCGGCGGTGGTGGCCCTGGCTTCGTTCGTCGCCAATTGGCTGGTGGTGCGCCGCCAAACACAGCTGCAATTCGAAAGCCTCAAGGCGCAGATGGACGCCGAGATGATGGCGTGGGCGCACGAAGCGATTGATCTCGTGTCGGTGGGCGTCGGCTTGGCGCGCGGGCGCGGGGAGATTTATGGGGCGGAAGAATTTGGCCGGCTCAAGCTCGAGACGGCGCAGAAATTGTCGTCCTCCGCCGATCGCGGGCGTTTGTTCTTTCCCAACGAAGCGCCGGACAAGCACGGCCAGGACAAAGAGGGCGCCTTTCAAGGCTACCGGCCGCCGATCCTCGATGCCGTGATTTTCTCCTGCACGCAGGTCGAGCGCATGGCGGCCGAGCAGCCGGGGCCCGATCAGGTTGCGGCGGACTATCTGATCAAATGCCGGCGTCTGCTGGTGTCTGAGGTGCAAAACGCCATCGATCCGCGCCGGCGCGGCGAGATGCTGCGGCAATTGGCGATCGGACGTATGGACGATGTGAAGTCGAGCTTCCGCATCGCGGCCGAATTGGGTGAAGCGTTGGACAGCCGGTTTCCCGGCACACTGCTTATCCCACGCGGCGAGGCTTGGATTCAAGCGCGCGAGGCGCAGGCGCGGTCGCGGCGCCGGCGCTAGCCTTCGCGGCTCAGCGCGTTGCTCAATTCGTCGTATGAGCGGGTGATGCGGTCACGCATGAAATCGTCGCAGCTATTGCCGCGGCAGCGGCGCAGCATTTGCGCCAGTGCGGCGCGTTGCTCTTCGGCCTCCGCACGCTGGCCGAGCCGCAAATAGGCGAGGCCGAGATTGAGGCGCGCGCTCACGGGTGGATTGGGCTGGCTGACCACACGTTCGAGCGTGACGCGCGCGGCGTCGTAATCCTCGACGCCCATGAAGGCGACGCCAAGCGCCAGATTGCCGGCCGGATCGTCAGGGTTGTCGCGAACGTAGATGCGGAAGGCGTCGACGGCGTTCTGGTATTGGTGATGAAACAGCGCATCGACGCCCTGCTGATAGGCGTAGTGCGGTTCGTTGCGACCGCGCAGCGACGAGGTCATGCGTGGCTCGGCGCCGATGGAGTTCTGGGCCCAGGCCGACATCGGCATGGCCAGCAGCCACGCCATAGCCAAAAGGCCAATCGCCCGGACCATGATTCCCTCCCTGTGGTGCGGGAATGCTAGCCGCAAACGCGGCCAGGTTGAATCACAAGTCCGCGAGATCGCGGCGCTGACGCTGGCGCGCGACAGGTCCGCGCTGGCTGCGCTAAGAGGGGCGCCCGGCCGAGTGGGCGGCCGGGACCCAGGGGTGTTTATGAGAGCTTTTGCATTGGCTGGCGCCGCTTTCTTGCTGGCCCAGAGTCTTGCCTTGAGCTTGGCCTTGAGCGGGCAGGCTGCGGCGCAGAATCTGTCGCTTGAGGCGCCGGCGTGGGCGCAACCTCTCACCGCCGCCGACATCATCCCCACGACGGGCGGGCGCGCCGTGCTCGCCGCCGACGGCGTCGACGTGTCCGTGCGCGTGACCATCGCCCCGAAAAGCGGCGGCGTGGCGCGGGTGATCCGCTATGACGCGCGCGGCGCCAATCTGCAGCTCGCGCTGCGCCGCTTCACTGGCCACAGCGCCACCGGCTGGTGGTTATGGGGCTCGGATGCGCCGCAGCTATCGACGCCGGCTGCGTCGGTTCGCCAAGAAATCGCCAGCCTCGCGCGCGCGGCGATGGGCGTTTCCGGCGCGGTCTCGACCAACAGCAACACTGGCGCGGCCTGCACCGAGCAGGCATTCGTCGAAATTCACGCCAACGGCCAATCCACCAGCGCGACGCGCGATTGTGTGTCGAGCACCGAAGCAATCGGGCGGCTGGCGTTGCGGCTTTCGGAACTGGGCGGCTCGCGCAGCGAAGAAGAATTGGCTGCCGCTGCAATGAACGAATTGATGGCCGCTGATCGGGCGTTCGCCGCGCTTGCCGCGCGTGAAGGCGTGCCGGCCGCGTTTGCGCGCTACGCCGCGTCGGACGCGCTGCTGGTCACCTCCGGCTCGATCGCCAGCGGCGCCGACGAAGTCGCGCAAACCTTCGCGCAATGGCCACAGGGCGCGCGTTTGGAATGGGCGCCGGAAACCGGCCGCGTCTCCGCGCGCGGCGACATGGGCTGGACCTGGGGCAATTCGGTGCGCGTGGGCGCCGACGGTACGCGCACGCCGGGGCGCTACGTTTCAGTCTGGACGCGCGATTACGAAGGCAATTGGCGCTTCTCGTTCGACGCGCCGATCCGCTAGCCCGCGAAGCCGCCGCCTGCGAGATATGCATCTTCCTCGGGCGTGCTGAGCCGCCCCATCGCGGCGTTGCGATGGGGAAAGCGGCCGAAGCGCGCGATCAGATCGCTGTGCAGAATGGCGAAGCGCAAATATTCGGAATCGCCCAGCGCATCGAACAACGACACCGCGCGCGCTTGATCGGTCGGATCTTCGGAGTGTTCATAGGGCAAATAGAAAAAGCACCGCAGCGCCACCTCGAAGCGTTGGTCGAAGCCGTTCTCGATGGCCCGCTCGGCCACCGCACGCGCGCGCGGATCGGTGGCGAACGCGTGCGCCGAGCCGCGATAGAGGTTGCGGGGGATCTGGTCGGTCAACAGGATCAGCGCCAAGGCGCCTTCCGGTGTGGCCTCCCATTCCGCAAAACCGCCGCGCGCGGCGGTTTGGTGCGCCGCCTCGAAGTTCGCGCGCAGATCGGCGTCGAAGCCGTCATCCTTGGCGAACCATTTCTTCGGGCCTGCCTCGACCCAGAACGTGACAACGGCTTCAGGCGACATGACGAAGGCTCCTGCTGGCGCGATGCCACTGGCTTCCTGTAGAGAGCCAAACATGGGCGTCTTGACGGCGCCGCTCAAGGATTTGGCCCTAATGGACGTGTTTTACGATCGCGACGCCGATCATGGCTTGATCAAGGCCAAACGCGTCGCTGTCATCGGCTACGGTGCGCAAGGTCACGCGCATGCGCTCAATCTGCGCGACGCCGGCGCCAATGTCGTGGTGGCGCTGCATGATGGCGCGCGTCGCGCGGCAGAAGCGCGCGCGGCGGGCTTCCGCGTTGTCAGCGTCGCCGATGCCGCGCGCGAGTGCGACGTGTTGATGCTGTGCGCGCCGGATGAGGCGATTCCCGATCTCTTTGCCGCAGAAATCGCGCCGCACCTGCGCTCCGGGCAGGCTTTGCTGTTCGCGCACGGCTTCGCCATGCATTTCAAATTGATCGCGCCGCCCGCCGAGATGGACGTGGCGATGGTGGCGCCCAAAGGGCCGGGGCGGGCGCTGCGCGATGTGTTTACACGCGGCGGCGGCTTGCCGTGCATCGTCGCCGTCGCGCAGGACGCGAGCGGCCAGGCGATGGCCCTTGCTTTGAGTTATGGCGCCGCGATCGGTTGCGGCCGCGCAGGCATGATCGCCAGCAGCTTCGCCATCGAAACAGAGGGCGATCTTTACGGCGAACAAGTCGTGCTCTGCGGCGGCCTCAGCCATCTCATCCGCACCGCCTGGGAGGTGCAAGTGGAAGCGGGCACGCCGCCGGAGCTCGCGTATTTCGATTGCCTGCACGAGGTGAAATTGCTCTCGGACCTGATCCACGAACGCGGCATTGCCGGCATGCATCTCGCCATCTCCAACACCGCCGAGTACGGCGAATATGTCACTGGCCCGCGCATCATCGATGCGCGCGTGAAGGATGCGATGCGCGCGGTGATGGCTGATGTGCGCAGCGGCAAGTTTGCGCGCGAATGGATGGCCGAGCACCGCGCCGGCGCGCCCAACTTGCAGCGCATGCGCGACGCCGCGGCAAGCCATCCCATTGAAGACGCCGGCCGCACCGTTCGGGCAATGCTTGGAGAAGCGAAGTGAGCGAACTCGTCCTCACCACATATGATTGGGTGCCCGATGCGCCGCGCGGCTATGTGCGCGATCTGCGCGTGCGTTGGGCGTTGGAAGAGGCGGGGTTGGCGTATCGCGTCGAAAGCACGCCGTTCAAGGATCGTGGGCCCGCGCACTATGCCCGCCAACCCTTCGCGCAAGTGCCGTGGCTCACCGACGGCGACCTCAACATCTTCGAAAGCGGCGCCATCCTGCTGCACCTCGGCGAGCTGAGCGATAAACTCATGCCCACCGAGCGCCGCGCCCGCAGCGAAGCGAAGGAATGGATGTTCGCGGCGCTCAATTCGATGGAGATGGCCAGCGTCCCGTGGTCGCTGTTTCACTTTATGGGCCAGACCGACACGCAGATGTTCGGCTTTCTGGACAATTGGGTGAAAGAGCTGCGGATCAAGCGGCTTGAAGCTGTGCTCGCCGACCGCGAATGGCTCGCCGGCTCATTTTCCGTCGCCGATATTCTGATGGTCGACGTGCTGCGCCTGATCGACCGCTTCAAAGGTCTCCACGATGCGCCGCTCTGCAAAGCCTACATGGAGCGCGCCACGGCGCGACCAGCGTTCAAGAAAGCCTACGCCGACCAAATGGCGCATTTCGCAAAGGCGGACTGACTAGCGCGGGGCGTGCGGGCCGCTTAAAAAGATTCCATGACCACCATCGGCACGCCGCTTTCTCCCTCCGCGCTTCGCGTCATGTTTCTTGGCGGCGGTGAGCTCGGGAAGGAAGTCGTTATCGAGTTGCAGCGTCTGGGCGTCGAGACGATTGTTGTCGACCGCTACGCCAACGCGCCCGCCCAGCAAGTGGCGCACCGTGCGCACGTGATCGACATGATGGATGGAAAAGCGCTGCGGGCGCTGGTCGAACAAGAGCGGCCGCATCTGATCGTGCCGGAGATCGAAGCCATCGACACGCTGCAGCTTTTGCTGATCGAGAGCGAGATGCCGGTGAAAGTGATCCCCACGGCCACGGCCGCGCTCACGACGATGAACCGCGAGCACATTCGCAAACTCGCGCAAGAGCTTGCCTTGCCGACATCGCCGTTCGAGTTCGCCTCGCAGTTTCCGGAGATGAAAGCGGCGGTCGAGAAGATCGGCTATCCGTGCTTCATCAAGCCGGTGATGTCATCGTCCGGCAAAGGACAAAGCCGCGTAACCGGTCCGGACGATCTCTATCCGGCGTGGGAAACCGCAACCAGCGGCGGGCGCGTCAAGCAGCGCCGCATCATCATCGAAGGCCAGGTGCATTTCGATTTCGAGATCACGCTGCTGACGGTGCGCGCAGCCAGCGGCACACATTTTTGCCAACCGATCGGTCACGTGCAGGTGGATGGCGATTACGTCGAAAGCTGGCAGCCGCAAGCGATGAGCGCGAAGGCTCTCGAACGCGCGCAGGAGATTGCCGGCAAGGTCACCGAAGCGCTTGGGGGATATGGCATCTTCGGCGTCGAGCTGTTCGTGAAAGGCGACGACGTCTGGTTCAGCGAAGTCAGCCCGCGCCCGCACGATACCGGTCTCGTCACGCTCGTCAGCCAAGTGCAGAGCGAATTCGCCCTGCACGCGCGCGCGATCCTGGGTCTGCCCGTTGACGTCGCGTTGCGTGCGCCCGGCGCCAGCGCCGTGATCTATGGCGGCATGGAAGCGCAAGGCATTGCCTTTGAGGGCGTCGCCGACGCGTTGGCGGTTCCAGAAACCGAACTGCGGCTGTTTGGCAAACCCGAAAGCTTCAAAAAGCGCCGTATGGGCGTGGCGCTCTCGCGCGGCGTCGATACCGGCCAAGCCCGCGACCGGGCCAAGCAGGCCGCCGCCGCTGTGCGGCCGGTCGCAAGGTCTTAACGCGGCGTTTACGATTCCGGGCCGAGCTTCCCGCTCCCTTAGGGAGTCGCACGCTCATGTTCTTCTTCGGCTCACATTCCTGGCGCGGCGAAAGCGGCCGCCGCTATCGCTTCAAGTGCGTGCTGACGAAGAAGGGCCTGCCGCCCGCGGGCGTCGGCGGCATCTATATTTTCGTGCGCCGCCGCTTCGGCTTCTTCATGGAGGCGCTCTACGTCGGCAAGGCGCACGACCTGCGCAACCGGCTGATGGGCCACGAAAAGTGGCCGCGCGCGTTCTGGTATTACGGCGCGACGGAGCGCTACATCCTGCATCCGATCCGCGACGAGGTGGACCGCCGCCGCGTCGAGGAAGATCTGATCCACGCGCTGAAGCCGCGCATGAACGACGTCGAGATCCCGCAAGTCGGCCACAACGCCAAAACCCATGGCGCGGCGTTGCGGCGCGGCTTCGATCTGGGCGCTTTGATCGGCGGCAAGCAGCCGCGCGCCACCGCCAGAGCCTAACAGCGGCCTGAAGCTGGCCGCTTGACCGCAAGCCGTGGCCGCGCGACAGGGCGGGCCATGACTGACACGCCGCCGCCGGAAAAGCCCAACCTGACCGGCCAACTCACGGATTTCGTGAACAATATGGATCGCCGCGCCTGGCGCGCGGTGGCCGTCACGTTGATCCTGTTCGTGGTCGTCGGCGTGATGCTGGTGCTGGGGCGCTTGTTCTACGGCGCCGAGATCGAGGCCTTCATCGACACCTGGCTGGGCGGCGCCGAGCGCGCGCACTGGGGCCTGCCGGCGGCGATCCTGGTGTTCACGCTCACTGCTTATGTCGGCGCCCCGCAGATCGTGCTGATCGCCGCGTGCGTGGTCGCGTTCGGACCGGAGGTTGGCTTCTGGTATTCGTGGGCGGCGACCATCGTCTCCGGCGCGGTGACCTATTTCACCGGACGCCTCTCAAGCGCGGCCACATTGAAACGCTTCGGCGGCGCCACCGGCGGGCGCTTTACCCGCTTCATGGGCAAGAACGGCTTCCTCGCCAGCCTGATTGTGCGCTTCGTGCCGACCGCGCCGTTCATTGTCGTCAACATGGCGTTCGGCGCGGCCAATGTCGGATTCTTGGCCTTCATCGGCGGCTTGGCGCTGGGCGTTTTGCCGAAAACCGCGATCGTCGCGTTCGCTGGCGATGGCATTCTGGACGCGCTCGAAGGCCGGCTCGGGTCTGCCGCTCTGATGGGGGTGGCGGCGATCGCTGTTTGGTTCCTGGTGGTGCTGGTGGTGCGCAAGTTCGTCCGCAAGGACGACGAGAAGATCGAAAACTGATCTCGCCAGCGCGCACGCCACGCGCCAAGATAAGCCCATGATAAGAACCGTTCTTGCGCTCAGCGCTTTTGTCCTGCTGTCGGCCTGCGGTGGCGCGCCGCCGCCAGACCAGGGGTACGGCGCCGATGTCGCACTGCCCGAACCGCAAAGCAGCGCGCTGCCGACGATCAACACCGCGCGCCCGGTCGGTTGGGCCGAAGGCGCAGCGCCGGTTGCGCCGGAAGGCTTCAACGTCACGCGCTACGCCGAAGGGCTGTCGCATCCGCGTTGGGTCTATTTGCTGCCGAACAACGACGTGCTCGTCGCCCACTCGGCCTCCAGGCCGGCGCAGGGCGGCGGCATTGTCGGCTGGATCCGCAACCGCGTGCAGCGCGGCGCCGGGGCCTACGCCGATGACGGCATCGATCGCGTCACCTTGCTGCGCGACACCGATCTCGATGGCGACGTCGATGAAACGCACGTGTTCAAGGATCATCTCAACCAGCCGTTCGGCATGCTGCTGGTGAACAATTACATCTACATCGCCAATACCGACGCGGTGCTGCGCTATCCGTACTCAAGCGGCGTGACGCGCCTCGGCGGCGCCGGTGAGATCGTGATGCGCTTTCCCGTGCACGAAGGCGACAACGGCCATTGGACGCGCAACCTGATCGCCAACGAGGACGGCACGAAGATTTACGCGTCCGTCGGCTCGGCCAGCAACATCGCCGACCACGGCATAGCGGCCGAGGAAGGCCGCGCGGCGATCTGGGAGTTCAATCCCGATGGCACGGAAGCGCGCGTGTTCGCGACTGGCCTGCGCAATCCTGTCGGCATGGCGTGGTCGGAAGATACGCTCTGGGTGGCGGTGAACGAGCGCGACATGCTGGGCGACAATCTCGTGCCCGATTACATGACGAGCGTGAAGGAAGGCGGCTTCTACGGTTGGCCGTACTCCTATTACGGCCAAAACGTCGACACGCGCGTGACGCCGCAAAATGCCGAACTCGTCGCTTCGGCGCTGACGCCCGATTACGCGCTCGGCGCGCACACCGCATCGCTCGGGCTGCACATTTACAGCTACGATGCATTTCCCGAACATTATTGGGGTGGCGCGTTCGTGGGTCAGCACGGCTCTTGGAACCGCTCCGAACCCGCCGGCTACAAAGTGATCTTCGTGCCCTTCGAGGATGGTGAGCCCAGCGGCGCGCCGGAAGATTTCCTCACCGGCTTCCTCGATAGTCGCGGCCGCGCGCAGGGGCGCCCGGTTGGCGTTGCCATGGATCAGACAGGTGCGTTGCTGGTGGCTGACGATGTCGGCGGCATCATCTGGCGCGTGGCGCACGCCGACTGATTATTGCGCGGGCGTTTCCGGCGGGGCTTCCTCGGCCGCCTTCTGCTGTTGCTCGCCAATTTGTTCGATGCGGCGCGTCAGTTCGTTGAAATCGATCGCGCGTGCGCGCAGCAACGCAATGCCGGCGCCGATGATCAGCAGCGCCGCGATCGCAGCGCCCCCCAGGATCGCCGCAACGCCCAGCCGGCGCGGACGCTCAATGTGCACGGCTTCCACCGCATGTTCGTCATGACGGCGGCGCGACAGCAACAAACCGCCCAGCACGCAGACGGCCACGAACAGAGACAGCGTGCCGCCGATCAGGATGATCACTGAAATGCGCGTCAGCCGGTCGGCGGTTTCAAGCTTGGTGGCCAGCTCCGCGTTTTGCTCTTCCAGTGCAGCCACTGTCGCCGCGCGTTCGGCCTCGGCGCGCTCGGTGAAGTTCAGGCAGCGTTCTTCGGTCACCTGCGGCGTCACGCCGGCGTCTTCGAGAAACTGAATCAAAGCTGCGGTGCGGGTGGCGACGCCGCGGCTTTCGCGCGTATCGGCTCCGCGTGCGTGCCACGTGTTCACGCCGATCACGCGGCCACATTCGTCCAGCAAGGGTCCGCCGGATGAGCCCGACGAAATCACCGCTTCATGGTTGATCGTCGGCATCGGGTCGCCGGTCGGGGCGCGATCGCGCAGCGAAGCGATGTCGCCGCGCGAGCGCGAGGGCGGGGTGGGGCGCACCAATTCGTCGGCGGGGCGCGAAAGGTCGTCGAGATCGGGGAAGCCGAGGGCGATGATGCTGTCGCCCGCGCGCGGCTCGACGTTCGAGATGGTGAGCGCCGGCAAGTTCGGGCCGCTGGAAAATTCGAGCAGCGCCAGTTCGGTCAGCGCGGAAAATTTAATGATGCGGGCGGTGATCAGTCCGTCGCCCGAGGGCGGCACGATCGCCACGCCAAATGTCGGTTGCTGCCGCGCCGCCGCCACCACGTGGGCGTTGGTTACCACCAGGTTCGGCGCCACCACGAAACCCGAGCCGGTGCCGTAAAGCATCCGGCCTTCAGGGGATTCCGCGATCACGGCGACGCGCACGATTCCCTGTTGGGCCTCGTCGACGCTGGTTTGCGCAGCGGCCGAGCCCGTCAGGGCGATCGCCAGGACCGCCGCAAAAAACTGAATTCCCCTTGCGATCAAGCCGATCCCCAGCGCGAAGGCCGCAATAATCATGGGGGCGCGCAGCGCGCCCGGCAAGCGCACGCGCCAGCAACGCGCACATCTCCTTGTTGAAGCGAAACAAATGTGGCTGCGGCGTGACGGTTTGTGCTGTTGGCGACATCGGCCCGGCCCTTGCATCCCGCCTCGCATCGCGGCAAGTCCTCATCCGTCGGCGGCGGGGGCGGTCGGCTGCAGAATGCGGGCCGTTAACGAAAGCCCGTGTCGCGCACGCCCCATCGCCCTTCTTCCGGCCAAAAAGCCGGCGCCGTTCTTAGGATTGTTAAACTTGCCGCGCTAAGCCCAAGGACGGGCTGATTCGGTCGGTTTTTCAGAGACGGCGAGGTTTCGAGGGCATGCTTGGCAATTTGTTCGGTCTCGTGGCGCCGGATCTCGCCATCGATTTGGGGACCGCCAACACGCTCATTCACGTGAAGGGCCGCGGCATCGTCTTGGACGAGCCGTCGGTCGTTGCGTATGTGAACGAAGGTGGCCGCAAGGTCGTGTATGCGGTTGGCGCCGAAGCCAAGACCATGCTCGGCAAAACCCACCGCAACATGGAGGTCATCCGCCCGCTGCGTGACGGCGTCATCGCCGATTTCGACGTGGCCGAGGAGATGATCAAGCAATTCATCCGCAAGGTGCTGCCGCGCCCGGCTTTGATCTCGCCGCAGATCGTCATTTGCGTGCCCACCGGCGCCACGCCGGTTGAGCGCCGCACCATTCTCGAAAGCGCCCAAGCCTCGGGCGCCCGCAAAGTCATGCTGATCGAAGAACCGCTCGCCGCAGCCCTCGGCGCTGGCCTGCAGATCGACGATCCGTCCGGCTGCATGGTCGTCGACATCGGCGGCGGCACCACCGAAATCGCGGTGCTCTCGCTGGGCGGCCTCGTGTGGTCGCGCAGCTTGCGCGAAGCCGGCGACAAGATGGACGAAGCCATCATCCAATATCTGCGCCGCAACGAGAACCTGATGATCGGCGATAGCACCGCCGAGCGCATCAAGAAGGAAATCGGCACCGCCAAGGCGCCGGATTCCGGCCAGGGCATGTCGATGCCGATCAAGGGTCGCGACAATCTCTCCGGCGTGCCGAAGGAAATCATCGTCAACGAAGCAATGGTGGCCGAAGCGCTGTCCGAACCGGTGACGCGCATCGTCGATGCGGTGCGCCAGGCGTTCGAACAAATGCCGCCGGAACTCGCCGCCGACATTTACGATCACGGCTTGATGCTCACCGGCGGCGGCGCCTTGCTGCGCAATCTTGATGTGGTGCTGCAGGAGCGCATCTCGATCCGCGTTTCGGTTGCGGACGATCCGCTGCGGTGTGTGGTGAAAGGCTGCGGAATCGCGCTCGAGAAGATAAGCTCGGCCGAAGCGCGCCGGCTGCTCACCGAAGAAGTTTAAGCCGAGCGCTGAAGGAAGGGCGGTCGAAACGTGGCCAGACGCAGGAGCGTTGTACGGCGCGCGGGCGCAGGACGAAGGATTACGTCCGGCGCGATCATCGCCGTGCTCGCATTGGTGGGCGCGGTGGTGCTGATCGGCTCGCAATTCGGCCGCGCGCCGGGTGCGGGCCAAGCCATCCAGCAAACCGGCGATGATGGCGCCGCCGCTGCCGGCCGGGTGGCGACGGGGCCATTCCGCTCCGGCGAGAACGTGTTCCAGCGCTTCGGCGCGATGTGGAACGCGACCGCGCGCATCGAACAACTCGAGCTTGAAAATCGCGAGCTGCAAGCCTGGCGCGAACTGGCCGAGCGTTTGGCCGAGCGCAACGCGCGCTACGAAGCCCTGCTGCGCATGCCTGCGGATTCTTTTGGCGCCGGGGCCGACATCGAACGCTCGATCGCCGCGCAATTGGTGCTCGACAGCGGCGGCCCGTTTACGCGCACCCTGGTCGCCAATGCCGGCTCCGATCACGGCGTTCGCGCCGGCTACATTGCGGTCAACGAAAATGGCCTGATCGGCCGCGTCGTATCGGTTGGCCGCCGCTCATCGCGCGTGTTGATGTTGGACGATTACAACTCGCGCATTCCGGTGATGGGCGAAGCGTCGCGCGTGCGCGCGGTGCTCGCCGGGCAGGCGACACAAGCGCCGGATCTGATCACCGCGCCGTTCCAGCTGCAGGCGCCGCGGCTTGAATTCATCGTCGGCGCCGAAAGCCTGCGCGAAGGCGAGCGCGTCGCCACCTCCGGCGACGGCGGCCTTTATCCGCGCGGGCTGCCCGTCGGCGTCGCCCGCAGCAATGGCGAAGGCCAATGGCGCGTCGCGCTTGCCGCGAGCCGCCGCCCGATCGATTTCGTGCGTCTCATTCCGTTCGTCGGCGTTGAAGCGCCGGAAGCCACCGCCGCGCCGGGCGAGGGCGTGCCGCTGAACACAAGTTCCGCCGTGTCGGCCATCGGCCGCGAGGTCACCGCGCCGCCGCCGAGCACGCCAAGCACGGTCACGCCGCCGCCTGCGCCGCGTCCGCGCCGCGAACCAACCGCGCCAGCGCAACAAGCCGCAGCCGCGCCCGCGCCGACTGAAGCGCCAGCCGAACCGCCGGCGCAGCAACAGGCGCCGCCGCAATGATCTCGATGCTCCAACGCGCGCCGAGCCGCGAGATGCTGCGGGCGTTGGGTTTCGCGTTGGCGGTGGCGAGCGTGATCTTGCCGGCGCTGCCGCTCGGCCCATTGTTTGCGCAACCGCCGCTGCCGCTGGCCGTGTTGTGGGCTGCGTACGGATGGGCCGCCGAAGATGAATCGAGCTGGCGCGCGCCGATCGTGCTTGTCGTGCTGGGCTTGATCCACGATCAGCTCGCTGGCGGGCCGTACGGCCTGTTCGTCGCGCTCTATCTTTCCGCCTACATCATTGGCCGCGGCGCCGCCGTTGTCATGAGCGCGCCAAATCTCGTGTCGCTGTGGGGCGGCTTTATCGTCACCGCATTTCTCACGGTGTTGGTTGCGATGGTCATCGCGCCGATGGGGCTCGGGCGCTACGTGTCGGTGCGCCCATACGCCGAGGCCGCCACCATCACCGCGATCCTGTTTCCGCTGGTGCGTCCGCTGTACATGAGCGCGACCTCCTCGATCCGCGCGCAGCCGGGGAGCCGGCGATGAGCAAAGGCAAGAAAGTCGGCTCGACGCTTCCGAAACGCGACGTGAATGTGATTTTCACGCGCCGCGCTGCGTTGCTGTCGGTTGTCGGCGTTGGCGTGATGGGCTCGATCCTGTTTCGCATGGGGCAATTGCAAGCCACCAATTTGTTCAGCCGCGAATACACAGACGCCGCCAACGAAAACCGCTTCGACACACGCATCATCGCGCCGCCGCGCGGCGTGATCTACGATCGCTTCGGCACCGTGCTGGCGCAGACCAGCAAGGATTACCAAGTCGCGGTGGTGCAAAACGACGTCGAGGATCTCGAAGGCGTTGTCGGCCGTGTTGGGCAAGTGCTGGGCTACACATCCGAATGGGCGCGCCGCGCCGTCATCCGCGTGCGCGGCGGCTCGCGCTACGAGGCGCAGCCTCTCGCCGAAGGTCTCACCTGGGAAGAGTTCAACGCCATCAACGTGCGACTGCCGGAATTGCCTGGCGTCGTCGCGCAATCGGCGGACGTGCGCGCCTATCCCTACGATGTCGTGTACGCGCACCCCATCGGCTACGTGCAAAAGCCGACGCAACGCGATCTCGACAAGGAGATCGAAGCCGGCAACGAGAGCCGCGCCGTCTATCTGCGCAATCCTCACGTCCGTGTCGGCAAGGCAGGCCTTGAAGCGGCGATGGAAGATACGCTGCACGGCCACGCCGGCTATCGCAAAGTCATCGTCAACGCACGCGGCGTCGAGCAGGGCGAAGACGAACGCGAACGGCGCGAGCCACAGCGCGGCTCCGGCGTGGTGCTGACGCTCGATCACGAGCTGCAGCGCACCGCCATGCAGAATTTTGGCGAGCAATCGGGCGCCGCCGTGGTGATGGACATTCACACCGGCGATTTGTTGGTGATGGCGTCCGCGCCTGGCTTCGATCCGAACCTTTTCGTCAACGGCATCGGTCGTGAGCCTTTCCGCGCTTACAACGAAGACGAAAAGAAGCCGCTGTTCCACAAATGCGTCACCGGCGTTTACGCGCCGGGGTCGACATTCAAGATGATGGTCGGCATCGCCGCCAAACAAGCGGGCGTTGAGGACGATTGGGCGGTCGGCTGCTCAGGCGGCTTCTTCTATGGCGGGCGCACGTTCCATTGCTGGCGCGCGGGCGGCCACGGCCGCGTCGATCTCCACGACGCCATCAAACATTCGTGCGACGTCTATTTCTACCAAGCCGCTTTGCGCGCGGGGCCAGAGAAGATCGCAGCCGTCGCGCGTCAATTTGGGCTTGGCGAACATTTCGACGTCAACGTGCCGAACGTGCGCGATGGCCTCATCCCCGATCCGACCTGGTGGCGCGCCAATCGCAACGAAGGTTGGACGGGCGGTCTCACCGTCAATTACGGCATCGGCCAAGGCGCGATGGGCGTCACGCCGCTTCAGCTTGCGGTGATGGCCGCGCGTTTGGGCAACAATGGTCTCGCGGTGCGTCCGCGGCTCGTACGCGAAGCGCCGGGCGTCACGGCGCCGGGCGCGCCGCCGCGTATGGACGGCATTGAAGCGGAATTTCTCACGCGCGTGCGCGACGGCATGTTCGGCGTGTGTAACGAGCCTGGCGGCACAGCGGTGCGGGCAGGGGCGCTCGAACTCGTGCGCCATCCCGAAACTGGCGCGGCTGTTCCGCTCACGCCGGAAAATCGCAGCTGGGCGCCTGTACAGATCGCCGGCAAGACCGGCACCGCGCAAGTGCGCGCGCTCGGCGCCAATCGCGGCCGCCACTTCTCCACCATCGAGTGGAAATATCGCGACAACGCGCTGTTCTGCTGCTTCGGTCCTTGGCACGAGCCTCGTTACGCGTGCGCGGTCGTGATCGAGCACGGCGGCGCCGGCTCGGCGGTCGCCGGTCCGATCGCCAAGGAAATCATGCGCGCGACGTTGCAGCGCGATCCCTCGCGCCGCGATCCCGCGCGCTTGGCGGCGCTTGAAAGCGCGAGGCAAGCATGACGCTCGCGGCGACTCAGGGCCCGAACACGATTGCCGGGCGCGTCTCCAAGCTCAATTGGGGCATCATCACGCTCCTGTGCGCGTTGGCGTTCATCGGCGTGCTGATGCACTTCTCGGTGTCGTCCGGCGCGTGGACGGACATGCCGCTGACGCACGGCATTCGCTTCGCCGTTCTGCTGGTGATCGTGATCGCGGCGGCGTCGTTCTTGGACACACGCTTTTGGCTGGCGATCGCGTATCCGCTTTACGCGGCCACTTTGCTGTTGTTGCTTGCGGTTGAGGTGGTCGGCGAAACACGCATGGGCGCGACGCGTTGGCTGTCGATCGGCCCGTTGTCGCTGCAACCGTCAGAGCTGATGAAGGTCGCCATCGTGCTCGCGTTGGCGCGCTATTACCACCAGCTCGATCCGCGCAAGACCGGCACCGTGTTGTGGACCATTCCGGCATTTCTGATGATCGCCGCGCCGGTTGCGCTGGTGATGCACCAGCCCGATCTGGGCACGGCGATGCTCATTCTGTTTGCGGGCATCGCGGTGATGTTCTTGGGCGGCTTGCTGTGGCGTATCATCGCCGCGGGCGCGATCGTGGCGGTCGGCGGCGCTGTCTATGCCTACAATTATTTGCTGCACGGCTACCAACGCGACCGCATCGGCGTGTTTCTCGGCATCGTCGATGATCCGCTCGGCACGGGCTATCACGTGCTGCAATCGAAAATCGCCATCGGCTCGGCCGGCTTGTTCGGGCGCGGCTGGATGCAGGGCACGCAATCGCAATTGGACTTTCTGCCTGAGAAGCACACCGACTTTATCTTCACGATGATCGTCGAAGAATTTGGCCTACTCGGCGGGGTGCTGGTGCTCGGCCTCTACGGCGCGCTGATGGCGCTGGCGTTGAATGTTGCGATGCGCGCGCGCTCGTTGTTCTCGAAGCTCGCCGCCGCCGGCATCGCCGCCACGTTGGCCGCTTACGTGTTTATCAACACGGCGATGGTGATCGGCTTGGCGCCTGTCGTTGGCATTCCTTTGCCGATGATCTCATTCGGCGGCACAGCGATGGTGACGCTGATGTCGGGCTTCGCCATCGTCCTCAGCGTCGATCTCCACCGCGACCAGCACGGCGCCCGCGGCCTGCTCTGGTAATTACCACTTGCCTTTATCGAGCATCGCATCGGTGGCGCGGACCAGCGCGTCGACGATGCCGGGCTCCAAGCTCGAATGGCCGGCGTCGGGGATGATGTCGAGATTGGCTTCTGGCCAAACTTTCTTGAGAGACCAAGCCGAGTTGAACGGCGTGCACATATCGTAGCGCCCATGCACGATCGCGCCGGGGATGGTGCGGAATGTCGGGGCTTGTTCCAGCAGCCAACCATCGCGCTCGAAGAAGCCGTGATTGACGAAGTAATGGCACTCGATGCGCGCGAACGCCTCGACGAAGCGATCTTCATTGAAGCGCATCGGCAGCGCGCTTGGGCCGGCGATCGAGATTGTCTCGCCCTCCCAGCGCGACCACGCGCGCGCCGCGCTCAGTCGCTCCTCGCGATTGTCGGAGGTCAGGCGCTTGTGGAACGCCGCCAGCAGATTGCCGCGTTCGGCAATCGGGATGGGCGCGACGTAGCGATCGAACGCATCGGCGAACACGTTGCTCGCGCCGTTTTGGTAGAACCAATCGATCTCGGCCTTGGTCAGCAAGAAAATGCCGCGCAGCACCAAACCGGCGACGCGTTCGGGGTGCTTGGCTGCGTAAGCGAGCGCGAGCGTCGAGCCCCACGACCCGCCGAACACCACCCATTTGTCGATGCCGAGCCGCTCGCGGATGCGCTCAAGATCGGCGACCAGATCCCACGTTGTGTTTTCGCGAAGCTCAGCGTGCGGCGTCGAGCGCCCGCACCCGCGCTGGTCGAGCAGCACGACGCGATAGCGCGCGGGATCGAAAAACCGCCGCATCTCCGGCGACATGCCGCCGCCCGGCCCGCCATGCAGCGCCAAAGCCGCGCGTCCCTTCGGATTTCCCGCCTGCTCGAAATAGATGTTGTGCAGCGCCGACACCTTGAGCATCTCGCTCTGGTAGGGCTCGTACGCTGGATAGAGGTCGCGGCGGGGCGGGGGCGATTGTCCGTACATGCCGCTTGGTTACGTGGCGGCGATGGTCAGGGCAAGGCCGCTTGTCGCGCTATGCGCAGGCTTGGAAGAAACCCGAGACGGCCGTCTGCTCAGCCGCGTTGATCGCGTTCATTGGCGCCGTCACATCGCCTTCAACGAGCTGCAATTCGCCGCTGTTGCGGAAATTGACAAGCGCCGGGGCGTCGAGCGCCAGCCGCGCCGTCACCACCACTTCGCTCTCGCCTACACCCGTCCCCGTCAGGCTCGTGCGCGCTGCGCCCGATTGCAGCGTGAATGGCCAGGCTGGCTTTTGCTCGCCGCGCCACAGAATGGCGAAAGCAGAATTGGCGCCTGGATCGCATTGCAAGTTGATGCCCATGCCTTCGCTGCCGTTGGATGCATACATCAAGCGCGGACGCGGCGTTCCGCTTGGATTGCGTCCGTCCATGTCGAATCGCCATGTCATGTTGTCGGCGCCGGAAGGGCCTGCGGTTGCATCGGTCGGGATCGCGGGCGAGGCGCTTTCAGGCGCCTCAGGAACAAGCTGAGGCGCCGGCGCTTCCACGCTTGTGGTTTGGCCGCACGCAGCAAGCAAACCAGCCAACAGAACGCACGCAAAACGATTTTTCATGTCAGGCATCCATGAAGCCTCGCTCGCCTAACCGCGCGCGCCTCGCTAGGTTCCGCGCGTCGTGCAAACGTGATCGAAAATCGGCGGCGTTCCTTGGGCTTCAACGCACTCATCGGCGACCGCGCCACGCGCATGACGTTGGTCATGTGCGGCCTGTTCGGCACGACAGGCATGGTGCTGCCGTATCTGGCGCGCTGGCTCGAGGTTGAGCGCGGTCTGGGCGGCGCCGAGATCGGCGCGGTGCTTTCGCTTGCGTCGCTCACCCGCATCTTCACCGGACCTGCCACCGCGCTTCTCGCCGATGGCGCCGCAGATCGGCGAACGCCAATTCGCGTGCTCGCGTTCGCGGCCGCCGCTGCCTACGCCGCTTTCTTTTTCCTCGCGCATGATTTCTGGGCGTTGCTGATCACCGGCTATCTGGCGCTCAGCTTGATGCAAAACCTGGTGCCGTTCGTGGAAGCGGGCCTGTTGCGCGCTACGGCGCAAGGCAAAATCAGCTACGGCTTGGCGCGCGGCATCGGCTCTTTGGCGTTCATTTTTGCCAACGTCGCCGGCGGCGCATTGATCGCGCGCTTCGGCCTGGGCGCGGTTGTGGCGTGGGTGCTGACATCTTTGACCATCACCTTCCTCGCATCCTGGCTGGCGCTGCCGCGCGACCGCACGCCGGTTGAAGCAAGTCCGCGCAGCGCCGGCGCGCGGTTCGGCGACGCCAAAGACTTGCTGCGCGATCGGCGTTTCCTGCTGCTGATTTTTTCCTGCGGCCTCATCCAGAGCGGTCACGCTTTCTATTACGGCTTCTCGACATTGGTCTGGCGCGCGCAGGGCGTGTCTGCAGATACGATCGGTCAGCTTTGGGCGATCGGCGTCGCCATCGAGGTCGCGTTCTTGTGGAGCTTGCCCTTGCTGGAGCGCCGCGCCACGCCGGAAGCGCTGATCCTCATCGGCGCGGGCGCGGGTCTTGTGCGCTGGATCGCCATGGGCTTCGCGCCAACGGGTTTTGTGTTGTGGCCGCTGCAAGCGTTGCACGGGCTCACATTCGCGGCAGCGCATGTCGGCGCGATGCGGCTTCTCTATCGCGACACGCCGGAGAGGTCGGCGGGGCTCGCGCAAGCGCTTTATTCATCCCTGTCGGGCGGTTTGCTCATCGGTATCGCCACTTTGGGTTCCGGCGTGCTGTACGATCACATAGGCGCGCAAGCGTATTGGTCGATGGCGCTGATCAGCCTTGCGGGCGGCGCTCTGGCTCTTTTGCTTCTGAAAGCGCCCGTGCGGGGCTTCAAAGCTTAAGAATTTCTCTCCAGGCGCGAACATCGCGCGCCCTGCGGGCGCGCGCCCCATCTTTGCCCTTCGTTTCCTGTTACCCATTAAAGATCGGGGAAACGGAAGGGTTTTGATGGCCGAGGCGGCCGCATTCGAGCTTCGCGAGGAGGGGCGCACGCTGGCGCTGACGGGCGATTGGACGGTGGACACCATCGCCGCGCACGCTGAAGACCTGCGCGTTCTCGAACTGAAGCCCGATGCCGTGCTCGACGTTTCTGGCCTTGGCCGCATGGATGTCGCCGGCGCCTATCTCGTCGGGCGCACCATGAGCGGCGCGCAGGGCAAGATCCGCGTCCGCGGCGAACATCCCACAGCGCGTGCGCTGATCGACACCGCCGGCAAAGCCACCCGCGACACCGCGCCCGAGCCGGAGCGCCCGCGCGGCCTGATCGGTTTCGTTGAATTGCTTGGCCGCGCGGTCGCCGCGCTTGGCGAAGAGATCATCGAAACCGTCGGCTTCTTCGGCCAAACGCTCACGGTGCTGGGCCGTCAGATCGTGCAGCCCACGAAAATTCGCTGGGTGTCGGTCGTGCACGTGATGGAGGTCGCCGGCCTCAACGCGATGCCGATCGTGATGTTGCTCTCGTTCTTTATCGGCCTCGTCGTCGCTTACCTTGGCGCACGCATCCTCGGCGATTTCGGCGCTTCGGTGTTCACCGTCGAGCTGGTGGCGTTCTCGATGATGCGCGAATTCGCGGTCGTTATCACCTGCGTGCTGCTCGCTGGGCGCACGGACAGCGCCTTCACCGCCGAGATCGGCGCGATGAAGATGCGCCAGGAAATCGACGCGATGCGCGTCATGGGCATCGATCCGATGGATGCGCTGGTCGCGCCGCGTGTGATCGCCATGCTGGTGATGACGCCGATCCTGACGTTCGCGGCGATGATGGCCGGGCTGTTCGGCGGTCTCTTGGTGTCGTGGGCCGAGCTCGGCGTCAGCCCGAACATGTTCTTCAACCGCATCAGCGAATTGGTGCCGGCGCAGCATTTCTGGGTCGGCATGGTGAAAGCGCCGGTGTTTGCGCTGGTGCTGGCGATCATCGGCTGCAAGCAGGGGCTCTCGGTCGGCGGTGACGTCGCCTCGCTCGGTCAGCGCGTCACCACGTCGGTGGTGCAATCGATCTTCATGGTGATCCTGCTCGATGCGGGCTTCGCGCTCTGGTTCCTGGAGATGGACCTGTGAGCGAAGACATCGCGATCAAAGTGCGCGGCATCGTTACGCGCTTCGGCAGACAGGTCGTCCACAACGGGCTCGATCTCGATGTCCGGCGTGGCGAAATTCTCGGCGTCGTCGGCCCGTCTGGCACCGGCAAATCGGTGCTGATGCGCGAGATTATCGGCCTCGATCCGCCCACCGAAGGCACGATTGAATTTGTCGGCATGGAAGAGGCCGCCACGCCACGCATCGGCGTGATGTTCCAGGACGGCGCCCTGTTTTCGACCCTGTCGCTGCTCGAAAACGTCGAAGCGCCAATGCGCGAGCACACGAAATTCTCGGCGGAGTTTCGCCATGAGGTGGCGCAGCTGAAATTGGTGATGGCGGGCCTGCCGCCGGAACAATTGCACAAAAAGCCCGCCGAGATTTCCGGCGGCATGCGCAAGCGCGCTGCGGTCGCGCGCGCCTTGGCGCTCGATCCCGACATTCTGTTCCTGGACGAACCCACCGCCGGCCTCGATCCGATTTCGGCTGAGCAATTCGATCGCTTGGTCGAGGAACTCGCCCGTTCGCTGGGGCTTACCGTGTTTCTGGTCACCCACGACCTCGATACGTTGCATGCGGTGTGCGATCGGGTCGCGGTGCTCTATGATGGCAAAGTGGCCGCCCTGGGCACGATCGAGGAGATCACGGCCAACGCCAAAGGCTGGGTGAAAGAGTATTTTTCAGGCCCGCGCGGACGCGCGGCGGATCGCGCGAAGCGCGGGAGCTGAACCATGGAGACCAAAGCCAATTACGTCATGCTGGGGACCGCGACCCTGATCGGGGCGGTGTTCATCATGCTGTTCGCGATGTGGATGGCGAACTCGGAATTCCGTCGCGGCTACAACGAATACGACATCGTGTTCGCCGATCCCGTGCGCGGCTTGGCCGAAGGCGGCGAAGTGCGCTTCAACGGCATCAAGGTCGGCGAGGTGCAAACGCTGCGCATCGATCCGCGCGCCACCAGCCGCGTTATCGCCCGCGTGCGCATCTCCGCCGACATCCCGCTCAAAACAGATAGCGAGGCCCGCCTCGAGCCCATCGGCCTGACAGGCGTCACGCTCATTCAGCTGTCCGCAGGCACAGACGAGTCACCGCCCTTGCGACAAGCATTCGGCGGCCCGGTGCCGAGTATTCGCGGCGAAGGCAGCCAGATCGACATCATCGTCGAACGCTCCGAAGACATCGTGCTGCGCGCGTCGGAAGCGATGGCGGCGGTGCGCGATCTTCTCACCGATGAAAATCTCGAACGCGTCGCGCGCATTCTCGCCGATCTCGAAACCGTCTCCGATCAGCTCGCCAGCGAGCAATCGGTGATCCGCCGCTCCGGCGAAACCGCGCAATCGCTCACTGAAGCCGCCAATTCGATCACGGCTTTGGCGCGCCAAGCCGAGTCCGATTTGCGCCGCCTCGACACCGCCATCACCGAGGTCAACGCCGCCGCCGAAGTCGCCGCCGGCCAAACGCTGCCGGAGATCGCCTACGCTGCCGAGGAAATCCGCCGCGCCGCCTCCGCTGTCGCGCGCGTGGCGCAGAACATCGAAGAAAACCCGTCCGTCCTGACGCCGCAATCGCCGCGGCCCACCGTGGAGCTTCGGCCATGATCCGTGCGCTTTTGCTGACCTCCACGCTCGCTCTTTCCGGCTGCATCTCGTTGCTGCCGGAGCCGCCGCCGCCGCCGGCCGTGTTCGCTCTTGAAGCTGGGCAGGTGGAGCGCGCAGTCGGTGCGCCGATCGACGCGGTGATCGCGGTGTCGACGCCATCGGGCGAGCGCGCCATTCTCGGCGCCGATCTCATCTGGCGCACCGGAGACCAGCTCGCTTATGTCGCGCAGACGCAATGGTCCAACCGCGCCAGCGATTCATTGCAGGCCGTGCTCACCGAAACGCTCGCTCGCCAAGGCCGCTTCCGCGCCGCCGTGCGCAGCGGCGATGCGCGCAGCGAGTATGAAATTCGCTGGGATGTGCTCGATTTCGAGGTGCAGGAAAACGGCATGGTCGCGCGCTTCGTCGCCGATGTGAAGCTTGTCGGCGCGCCGGCGCGCCACATCATCGCGTCCGAGATCGTCACCGCCGAAGCGCCCGTCGCCGATCGCTCCGCCACCGCCGCCGCGCAAGCACTTGCGCGCGCCGCCCGTGAAGGCAGCGCGCGCATTGGCAGTTTCGCGGCCGATGCGGCCCAAGTTCACGCCGAAGCGGAAGCTCAGGCCAGTGCGGCGTCGATCAACAGATAGGCGCGAACCAAATCCGAGCTTTCGCCTTTCTTCTCGCTCTTGGCGAGATCGGGGCGAGCGCGGAAATCGGTCGCGATCTGACGGGCGTCGGCGTGGCGCTTGATGTGGCGCGAGACGCGGCTGACCGCGGCCGGCGCTGCATCGCTCACCGCTTGGCGGCGCGCGAGTGCGCCTTGGCGTGAACGCTGCGCGATCGTTTCCAGATCGGCCGGCGCGAGGGCGTTGTCGAGATCGACGCCAGCCGCGAGCACCACGTCGATGGCGTCAGCCTTCAACACCGTGTCCGGATCCTTGTTCTTCGAGCCGAAATCAACCAGGCCAAAGGTGTCGTCGTTGGTCGGTTCGTTCGCCGCTTCAAAGCTCTCTTCGCCGCGCGGGGAGAAATTGCCCCACGAGCCGAAGCCCTTGAAGGTCGAGCCGAAACCGCCGCGGCGGCTTTCGTTGGCGACAGGTGCTGCTTCCACTTTGGCGCGGCTTTGCGGACGCGACGCGCCGCGAGACACAGCAGCGTTGGCGGCGGCGTAGAGGCTGGTTTCTTCCTCAACGTGCGCACGCGCTTCCACTTTGCGCTCAACAACGCGCTCCACGGTACGCTCCACCGGGCGTTCGACGATGCGCGCTTGCGGCGCAGGCGCCGACACCGGCTTCTTCGCGCCGGCGGTCGAGGCAAGCGCGGACAAGCGCTTCTCGATCGACGCAGCGTGACGATCGGCGGCGGCTTGGCTTTCTTCCGACGCTTCACGCGCGGCTTGAGCGGCTTCCTGCAGACGCGACAGCGTGTCGGCGGCGGCGTCTTGCAACGCTTGGCTTTCGGCGCGGATGATTTGCGCGGCGCGCTTGGCGTCCACAACGGCGCTGCGCGTGGTTTCACGCACGGCCGAGGCGGTTTCGTTGGCGGCGAGCACGGCGTCGTGGGCCGATTTGCGCGCGGCGTCGGTCAAGCGCGTGGCTTCGCCGAGGCCATCGAGCATCGAGCTCATGGTGCCGTTCAGTTGCGAGGTTGCCGCAGCGGCGCTGTCAGCGGCGTGATGGAACGAAGAAGTGCGTTCCGCCATCACCGAAGCCGAAGCGGCGAACGAAGCGAGGTGGGTTTCCAGCGCGTCTTCGGCGGCGGTGATTTCGGTTTTCACCAACTTCGAAGCTTCACGCATCAGGCGCACTTGGCGGCCGATGGTGTGCGCCATGGTTTCGGTCTGGCCGCGCAGATCGCCATTCAGCGACGCGAGCGCGTTGCGTTCGTTCTCCAGCGTGCTCGCCATGAACATGGCGTTCTCGCGGGTGGCGGTGATCGCGCCGTCGAACAATTGCGTGTTGCGTTGGGCGATCGCTTCCAGCTCGTTCAAGCGGTTGAGCGCGGCAGCGACTGCGTCGTTCAGCGCTTCGATCTCGCCTTTCACGGTGAGGCTCAAGCGTTGGGCTTGCGCTTCGCTGGCTTCGATCGGGGTGCGGCTCTCATGCGCCAGGCGCGTGAGCTCCACCGCAAGCGAGCGGGCCTTCATCGCGTCGCCAGCAGCGGCGGCGCCGAGCCAGAACAACAGGGCCGGACCAAACGCCAGCGCGATCAGGCCGGCTTGCATCGCCGGGTCCATCGCCATCACGGCGTCGACGCCGAAATACGAAAGCGGGCCGCCAATGGCGCCCACGATCCACACCAGAGCCGCGAGGCCGCCGGCGAAGCCAGCCCACGAGAAGGGCGCTTTCACCTTGGCCGGACGCGCCGGGGGCGCGGTCTCGTCTCGAACGGTTTCAAGATCGATTTCCTGGGGACGCACATCCTCAAGCGCTTCGGGCTCGCCGAAGACCTCGAACGGATCGCGGTCGGTTTCTTCGAAATTCATGACGCAAAACTCCACACGCAAGACAGGCGTTGGAGCGCTCGGTGCAATGCACGTGCCAGGGGAGCGAGTGGCGTTCGCGCGTGGGGCGTGCGCCAGATTGGCGCAAATTGACGATGCTGCGCGCGTTTGGCGCGAGCTTCGTGCTTAACGCGCGGGCTTAACCCGCCGCGCTGTCGATCAGCAGAAACGCCCGCGTCGCGTCCGCGTTCATCGCCGCGCGGCCGCGCGCCAGCAATTCAGCAATCCGCGCGCCATCGCTGCGCAGGAACTGCATCGCTTCTTGGTTAGCGTGCGCGTCGTGGGCGAGATGGTGGGCCATATGGTCAACGGCCCCGGGCGCTGCGTCGCGCACGGCGCGCCGGCGCGCCTGCGAGCCGGAGCGCGAGCGTTGGGCGATGCGGTCGAGGCCGGAAGCGGAAAACACCTCATCAAGGTGAAGGCCCGCATGCGCGATCAATTCCACCACCGGCAGCGGCACGACCGTGGTCGCGGCGTGACGCGGTTCGGAGATCTGCTGCGCTAGCCGTGCAACCGGATCCTCGGCCTGGGCGCGGCGGCGGCGCGAGGACTGATCAGGCGCCGGATCGGGCTGGCCTTCTTCGAAGTTCGACAACAATTCGCGCCACGTCCAACCCGGCGCGGGCGCGCCACGCTCGGTCTGGCGTTCTGGTTGACGTTCGGGCGCTTGCTCGCGTTCACCAAACATCGGCGGTTCGGCGTCGCGGCGCGAACGCGGCGGCGGCGCCGATTCCAGCGGATCGCGGGTGGCGCGCCAGTCCGGGTGTTCGTAGCGCGGTTCCGCCGGCGGCTCGACGCGGCGTTGCTGTGCGGGCCGTGGGCGTGCGCGTTCATCCTCAACGGCCGCGCGTGCGCCCATCGCGGCGCTGCGGGCCGCTTCCGCCGCATCGCGCAAACGTTCCAGCGCAACCGCAGCTTCGCGTTCAACATTAACCGCTTCGCCGCGGATCACGTCGGCGGCGCGCTTGGCGTCGTCGATGGCGCGGCTGGTGCTGTCGCGCACGGCGCTGGCGGTGGAGTTTGCCGCCACAGTCGCAGCGTCGGCGGATTGGCGCGCCGCGTCGGTGAGGTCCGTGGCTTTGGCCAAAACCTCAAGCGCGGTTGAAAGCGCGTGTTCGAGCCGCAGCGCTGAATCCGCACTCGCTTGTGCTGCGCCGGAGAGGGCGTTGGTGCGGTCGTTAATCAAAGCCGCCGCCGCCCCGAACGAAGTCATGCGGTGATCGAGCGCCTGATCGGCGGCGCGCACTTCAGCCTCGGCTTGGCGCGCTGCGGTGGCGATCGATTGGGTGTGACGCGAGATCGAGTCACCGATCATTTGCGCTTGGCCGGTGAGGTCGCGCGAAATCTTCAGCAGCTCCTCGCGCTCGCGCTCCATGCCGGTAATCATTTGCCCAGCGCCGGCGCGGGCTTGGCCGGCCATGTCGTCCACCGTCTGCGCTTGGCGGGTCACCATGCCGTCGACCTCAGCCAGCCGGGCCAAAGTCTGCTCAAGCGCGGCGTCGAGCGCCGAAATCTCGCTGCGCACCGATTGCGCCAGCTTGCGGCCAGCGTCTTCGGCGCTTTGTTGTGGGTTCATCAGCCGGTCGGCGGCGTCGGCCAGGCGTTGCGCCTCGGACCGGGCGCGTGCGCCTTCGCGCGCGGCGATGCCGGAGAACACCGCCATCAAAGCCGGCAGCACGATCGCGGCGACCAAAGCGCCGATTTGGCTGGCGGGCAGGGCCGTCACGCCATCGACGCCCAAGAAGGCGATCGCCATGGCGATCACCCCAACCACCCACACGCCCGCCACCGCGAACGAAAGCGTCGCGATCAACGCGCCAGGCTTGGCTGAGGTTGAATGTGTCCGGTCGCTGTTTGGCGCGGCGCTGTCCATCGCTGCGTCGTCCTTCACGTTGCGCCCCCGCTCGAAGCGCACCACGCGCGCTTCACGCGTGATTAAGCTTACTTGTCAATGAAAGCTGAACAAAGTTGGCGCTTCCAGGGCGAACACCCCAGAAGGCGGCGTGCTTCAACTCAATTGCGAAGATTTCAGCTGTGCGGGCGCTTAGTCGGCGCAGGATTGGCTGTTTTCGGCGCATGCCGGCGCCTGGCGCGCGTTCGTCTCGACGCGTTCCATCGTGACACCGACCCAAGCCAGCGCCAACGCCACCAGGTAATCCCGGATCGCCGCGAGCAACGAAAGCATCTTCAATTCACCCCTGAAGTCGCTTCTTTGCGCCGCTTGGTCCACCACCGCAAGCCGCTGGCATCACAGTTCACCCCAAAAAAGCGAGCCCAGGCGGCTTGACCGGCGGCCGGCAATCGCTAGTTTACGGGTAATGTTACAACATAACGCATCGCACGGCTTCCACCGGGCCGGCCGCAAGGCGCACGTCGCCCATGCTGCGGTTGTGGCGTTGCACGCCATCTGCTGCGGCATGCCGGCTTTGGCGATGTTGGCGGCGGGCTTGTCCGGCGTCACCTCCGGCACCGCGATCCTCGCCGGCTCGATGGCCAGCGTCCACGATCTGCTTCACGCCCATGAAATCTGGATCATGAGCCTCTCGGCCGCGCTCGTCGCGATCGGGGGAACGCTTGAAGTGCTGGCCCGTCGCGGCAGCGCGCCGAAGCCGTTTCCCTGGCTGTTCGCGTTGTCCGTTGCCTGCTTCGTCTTCAACGTGACGGTGATCTTGCTGCACCGCGGCGTCTAAGGGCGCAGCAGCGCCCGCGCCATCGCCTTCAGCTGAGCGCCAACAATTCCGATTTCGGAACGATTAAGCATGCCGCGCAGCGCCATGCCGTCGAGCGCCGCCAGCACTGCGCCGGCGACCGCGGCTGCATCTGCCTGCGGCGCCTCACGCGCAATCGTTTCGCCCAACCACGCGCATCGGCGCTGATGCCGCTCGGCCAATGCCTGCGCGAGCAGGGGCTCGTGCGCCGCCTCTGCCCAAAGCTCGACGGTAAGTCCTGCGTCCCCCACCGCGCGCGTGATCAAATGGTCGAGCGCCGCGTCGATCGTTTCGGATGAAGGTTCGTCGGTGTCGGAAAAGGCGATCGCCGTGACGATATCGGTCTTGGACGCAAAGTACCGGTAAAGCGCGCCCGGACTGATGCGCGCCTCGCCGCAGATGTCTTCGATGGTGGTGTGGCGAAAGCCGCGCGCGCCGAAGCAATAGGAAGCTGCATCGAGAATTTGCCGGCGACGGCGTTCTGGCAGCTCAGGATCGGCGAGGCGGGTCATGGAATCGGACCCGAGCATACGCGCGTGCGCCGACCGACGCGAAATCACCGATCAATACAAACTTTAGCATAAATTCATGGCTTGCTGGCAGCGTCCGGGCGTTCCTTTCGATCGAGGCCCATTCTCGATGCCTGACATCATGCCTACAGCACTGGCTGGCGCGGCCGACACTCGCCGCCGCGAACTGCCCGCGACATGCGCGCTGGCGCTGCTGACGGGCGGCTTATCTGCGGCCATCACCGGCGAAGCGTTCGCGGTGTTCTGGGCTGGCGTGATGGGCCTGCTGCTGATTGCCGACGCGGAAATCTATCGCCGGCTCGACGCCGCCGATTTCAAACTCGAACGCAAGCACGTCATGGGCCTGTCGGGCTGGGCGTTCCTCAACTCGCTCTTCTACGCAACCTTGCCTGCTGCATTGTGGTTCGACGGCGAGGCCGCCGGCTCGGCTGCGGCGATGGTGTTGTGGGTGGCCGGCGTCGTCCGCCATTTTGGCAGCGGCGCGCGCGGCCTGTTGCCGGTGGCGATCGCGGGCGCGACGCCGCTTGCGTTGTCTGTCCTGTTTGCGCCGTTGGCGATCGCGGCCGCAAGCCCGGCGCCGGATTGGGATCTCGCCGTCATCGCAGCACTCGGCGGCGGCGCCTTGATGGCCTACGTCACGCAAGCGCGCTTGAGCGCCAGCGCCGCCGAACGCACCGCCGAACGCAGCGTTGGCGATCACGATCTGCAAGGCGTGCTCACGCAATTGCTGTTTGAAGCCAACGATTCCAGCGCCGTTCTCGTCGACCAAAACGGCTGCGTGCTGGCGATGACGCGCAGCGCCGCGGCGCAATTTGGCGTCGCCGACGCGGCGGGCCGCAAGTTCGAGGACTTTATCGTTTGGTCGCCGACGCGCTGGCGCGACGCGCTGGCGCGCGCGTTGAACGGCGAAATCGTGCATCACCCGGAAGACGAAGTGATGACGGTTGAGGGGCGCCGCTGCATCGATTGGCAAGCGCGGCCCTGGCGTGATCGCGACGGGGTGGTGCGCGGCGTGCTTGCGGTGGCGCGCGACGTCACCTCGCTGGTTGAAACGCGCCGCAACCTCGAAGCCAACGAAGAACGTCTGCGCATCGCCCTCGACGCCGGTCAAAGCGTCGTCTGGGAGGTCGATTACAAACGCCGCAGCATCTGCTGGTACGGCGATCCCGTTGCGCTCTACGGCGAAGCGTTCACGTTTGACCAGTTCGACAAGAACACCACCGCGATCATCCACGAAGACGATCGCGCCATGTTGGCGAGCTATTTCCACGACGTGGCGGCAGGCGAGGGCGGCAATGTCGAGCACCGCGTCGTGCGCGGCGACGGCAGCATCGGCTGGGCGCAATTGTGGGCGCGCCGCGTGCTTGGCCGCAATGGCGGCGTGCGCAAGCTGATCGTGATGTCCAAGGACATCACAGACCGCAAGCAACAAGAAGTCGCCTTCATCGCCGCCATGCAGCGCGCCGAGAAGGCCTTGCGCGCCAAACGCGCGCTGTTCGCCGAAACCAACGATGCGCCGGCCGAGCGTGAAGCATCGATCGAGCATTCCGATGTCAGCGTCGCCGATATGTACGAGCATCTCGCCGGCCTGATGGAAGAGATGGACACGCGCGACGCCGTCCTTGCCGATGCGATGGCTTCGCTGCGCGCCGCCCGCGAAGCCGCCGAGACCGCCAACATCTCGAAATCGCAATTCCTCACCTCGATGAGCCACGAATTGCGCACGCCGCTGAACGCCATCATCGGTTATTCGGAGATGCTGCACGAAGAAGCCGAGGCCGATGCGCGCGACAGCGACATGAAGGATCTCGACCGCGTGCTCACCTCCGCACGCCATCTGCTGCATCTCATCAACGACATTCTCGATCTCTCCAAGATCGAGGCAGGCCGCATGGACGTCTCGGCCTCCGATTTCGATCTGGAAAGTTTGATCGAGGAAGCCGCCCAAACCGTGCGACCGGCGGCGGAGAAAAATTCCAACGCATTGGTGCTCGATCTTGCCGACGATCTGGGCGAGATGCGCAGCGATCCGTTCAAGCTCAATCAGTGCCTGCTCAATCTCTTGTCGAACGCCGCCAAGTTCACGGAGCAGGGGCGCATCAGCATCCGCGCGCGCCGCAGCACCGAGATCGACGGCGATTACATCGAGATCAATGTCGCCGACAGTGGCATCGGCATGAACGCCGAGCAGATGGAGCGTCTGTTCAACCCGTTCGTGCAAGCCGAGACGACCACCTCGCGCAAATATGGCGGCACCGGCCTCGGCCTCGCCATCACCCGGCGCATGATGCAATTACTCGGCGGCGACGTGAGTGTCAGCAGCGTCGAAGGCGTCGGCTCTACGTTTACGCTGCGCTTGCCGGCGCGCTGGAACGAAGCCTCGCAGCTCGCCGAGATGAGCGACAACGTCAATGCCGGTCGTGGCCGTGTCGCGCTGGTGATCGACGACGAAGCCAGCGCGCGCGACATGGTGCAGCGTTCGCTGACGCGTCTTGGCTTCGACGTGCGCGGCGCGGGCCTCGGCAAAGAGGGCCTGCAACTAGCCGTCACCGCCGCCCCTGACGTGATCGTGCTCGACATAAATCTGCCGGACATGAGCGGCTGGGATGTGCTCACCGCGCTCGCCGCCGCGCCCGAGTGCGCCTGCATTCCGGTGGTGATCTTGTCCATCAACGACGATCGCCAGCGCGCGCTTTCGCTCGGCGCCTGCGAACACCTTATCAAACCGGTTGACCGCGACGTGCTGGCCGCGGTCGCCGCGCGTGTTGCGCGTCCGCCAGCAAGCTCCGCCTCCGTGTCGGCCGGTTCGCCGACAGCCTCCCTGTCGAAAATTGCGTGAGAAATCCCATGCGCATTCTGATCGCCGAAGACCATCCCGACAATCGCGAGATGCTGACGCGCCGCCTTGAGCGACGCGGCTATGAAGTTGTCTGCGCTGAAAACGGCGCAGAGGCGGTGGAGAAGGCGAAGGCCTGCACGCCCGATCTGATCTTGATGGACATCTCGATGCCGGTGATGTCGGGCATCGAAGCCACGCGCGTGCTGCGCCAAACGCCAGATGTCAGCAACATCAAGATCGTCGCGCTCACCGCGCACGCGATGGAAAGCGCGCGCCGCGAATGCATGGAGGCCGGTTGCGACGACTTCGCCACCAAGCCCGTCGATTTCGCCGGCCTTGTCGCGCTGATCGAAAAATACGCGGCGTAAAAACAGCGAACGTGGTTAGCGCGCGTTCAGCATAAAAAGTTCGAGCTATCCAAAATTTGATGGCGCATCTGCACCTAAATTAGCCGGACCTCAATCTCCTCGTCGTAAATTGGCCAATGGTATGGGACCAATTGGGTGCAGGGGGGCGAATGTCTCCGGCGCAAGGCGGTGAGGACGGCCTCGAGGCGACGCGCCTCGGTCGTATTCTATTGGTCGATGACCAAGCACAAAATCGCGACATGCTTGGGCGCAGGCTCGAGCGTCGTGGTTACCAAGTTATTCTTCGCGAAAGCGCGGTCGGCATCGAAGATCTGATCGCCGAGCTCGACATCGAATTGGTGTTGCTCGACTGGATGATGCCCGAGCGTTCGGGCCACGATGCGCTGCTCGGCATCCGCACCCGCTATGATGCGGAGCACGTGCCGGTGATCGTCGTGACCGCGCTTGACGATGGCGATGTGGTTTCCGCCGCGCTCGAAGGCGGCGCCAACGATTATATCTCCAAGCCGATCGATCTGCGGGTGCTCACCGCGCGCGTCAAAGCCCAGCTGGATCGCCGCGCCGCGGTTCTGGCGCTCGACGCCATCCGCAACGACCTCGAAGTCAAGGTTCAAGAGCGCACGCAGGATCTGCGCAGCGCCAACGAAACTTTGTCCGAACAAATCGCCGAGCGCGAAGCCGCCGAAGCCCGCGCGCAATTGCTGGCCCGCCACGATCCGCTGACGGGCCTGGCCAACCGCCGCCACTTCCTCGAAGAGCTCGACCGCCGCCTGGCGCTGGTGGGCGAGGGCGATGACGGCTTCTCGCTTCTGTTCATCGATCTCGATCGCTTCAAGCCGATCAACGACGTGCACGGCCACGCCGTCGGCGACCAATTGCTGCAAGTGATCGGCACGCGTCTCTCAAGCTGCATCCGCACGGATAGCTTCGCAGCGCGCCTCGGCGGCGACGAATTCGCGATCCTGCTTGAAGGCCCGGAAGGTCGCGACGGCATCGCCATCGCCGCGCAACGCATTCTGAGCGAACTCGCGGCGCCCATTCAGATCAACGGCCTGCGCCTCACCGTCGGCGCGTCGGTCGGCATCGCCGTATGCCCATCCGATGGCCGCAACGCCGCCGACCTCCTGCAGCGCGGCGACGCGGCGATGATGCGCGCCAAGCAAGATCGCGGCGCTTTTGTCTTCTTCGATTCAAGTATCGACGAGCAGCTCAAGTCGAAAGCCTCGCTCGAGGCCGAACTGCGCGCGGCGATTCCGGCCGGCGACATTGTTCCGTATTTTCAGCCGCTGGTGCAGCTCGAAACGGGCGAGGCCGCCGGCTTCGAGGTGCTGGCGCGTTGGCCGCACAAAACCCGCGGCATGATCTCGCCGGTGGAATTCATCCCAGTCGCCGAAGAGGCGGGCCTGGTGGATTCGATGTTCTGGGCTTTGCTCGCCCAAGCGTGCCGCAAAGCGCTCGATGTCCCGGGCGAATTCACGCTCGCCGTCAACATCTCGCCCAGCCAAATCCGCGACCAATGGTTCCCGGAAAAAGTGCTGCGCACGCTCAAGGAAACCGGCTTCCCGGCGCAACGCCTGGAAATCGAAGTCACGGAAAGCGCGATGATTGGCGATATGGCGCGCGCGAAAGCGTCGCTAATGTCGCTGAAGAACCAAGGCGTGCGCGTCGCGCTCGACGATTTCGGCACCGGCTATTCGTCGCTCTACCTGCTGCGCGCGCTGCCGATCGACAAGCTCAAGATCGATCGCTCGTTCGTCTCAAGCATGACTACCGACCGCGAGAACGCCACCATCGTCGGCGCGCTCGTCGGTCTTGGCAAAGCGCTTGGCCTGCAAGTGACAGCCGAAGGCGTCGAGGATGCCGCAACCGTCGATGCGCTCGCCGCGATGGGTTGCCATCTCGGCCAAGGCTACCTGTTCGGCGCCGCAGTGCCCGAGCCGATCTACGCCGCAAAAGTGCTGCGCGCGACCGCCTGACTTTAGGCGGCGGCCCCGACATGGGTATCGCGCCCTACAATCGCCTCGGGTGATTTCAGCGCAGACAGGACAATCGCAGTTTCAAACCGGCGCACGTTTCGATCAGCGGTGAGCGTCTGCTTCGCCCAAGTCCAATAATCGTCTAGCGTTGGCGTCGCGACGATGAGCATAGCGTCGAACTGTCCCGACACGATGTGGCATTGCACGACATAGTCATCCGCAAGCATGCGCTTCGCGAACTCGGCGTAGCCGTCCGGCGTCTCGCGATCGAACGTGACCATGATGACCGCCGTGCTCATGGGTTTGCGTGCCTCTGGCTCCACCAACGCAACGATCTTACGGATGACGCCCTTGGCCTTAAGCGCCTCGATACGTCGGCGGACCGAAGACGCCGAAAGCATCACCGCGTCGCCGATCTCCGCGTGGCTCAGAGACGCGTCGTTCTGCAAAATTTCGAGGATGCGCCGGTCGAAATTGTCGAGGTGCGGCTTGGCGGATTTCGTCATCTTGGCTCCGGCATCGGCGAATTTCGCTGCAAATGGTCGCCACAACGGCGAGAATTGCAAGCGCCGCATTGTGTAAGACAAATGTCGTTCGACAAGTCGGAGGCGCACATGCGGGCGGCGAAATTGCTGGTGGTTTTGAGTTGGCTCGCGGCCTTCAGCGCAGCGCCAGGGGAGGCCATAGTGCGCCGTCACGATCGCTCAGATCGCCTCTACCAAATTGAATCGTCGGAGGCGCCTGGGTTTGTCGATGTCATGGGCCGCGTCGGCGGCACGCTGATAGCGCCTGAATGGGTGTTGACGTCGGCTCATAGCGTCGAAGGCGTCGATCCTTTTTCGGATTGGCGCGTCTCAATTGAGGGGCGGCGCTATGATGTGACCAAGATTATTCTTCACCCGATGCGTGTGTCAGGCGCCGTCGATCCCGACTTCGACCTCGCGTTGCTCAAGCTGGCTGCGCCGGTTGCCGCAATCTCGCCGGTCCCGCTCTATCGTTGGAGCGATGAGATTGGCTTAGTCGCGCGCATTGTCGGGCGAGGCGTTCACGGTGCTGGCGTCCACGATGGCCGACGTCATCAGCGAGACGCTCTCTTGCGGCGTGCGTTCGCACGTGTGGATGGCGTCTACGAGCACGCGCTTGCGTTTGTGTTCGACACGCCCCCGCGCGGAGAGAATCTGGAGGGCGCTGCCGCCGCAGGCGACAGCGGTGGCCCAGCGTATCTGGAGCGAGACGGCGTTTTGTACTTGGCGGGTGTCGATTCCACCAACAGCGGCGATGGCGTGGAGGCCGCGCGCTATGGCACGCTGGATTCCTTCACGCGCGTCTCTGCGCACGCTGCTTGGATCGACGCCACGATTGCGGCCGATCCGCCGTCGAGTCTGACAGACTGGCCGCCTTTGATGCGCGCAGACACGGCCAGTGGGTTTCCCGCGACGCCTGCCGGCGCACTGGCCACCCAATTCCTCGACGCGATGCAATCAGACGCTGGCGCGTCTGCGTTCTTCGCGGCGCATGGCGCAAAATCCGCCGTCGATGCGCAACAGCAGGCGGAGCACTGGCGCGAACACGCCGCGCGTGTCGGCGTTCAAACGCTGTGGGGATCTACCGCGCTTGACGCGAACAACATCGCGTTCGTCACAGAGGGGGCAGGGCGCGTTTGGCTCGGCTACCTCTTTGTGATCGACGACAACGACAACGCGCGCATCGCCAACATCTTTTCTGGCAGCCTAGACGGGCCACCATCAGGACCGTCGCGATAGAAGCCTAAGCGGCGTACGCGAACCAGACGTTCGGTTCGACGTAACGGCCCATGTCGCGATCGAGTTCGATCTTCACCGGGATCAGTCCGCCTGGGATCGTGTAGGCGCCCGAGCTTTCGAACTTCTGGCCGCTCCAGGTTTCCCAGAACGCCACCGGCTCCTCGACCACCATCGAGCGTTCGGCATGGCCGACGATCTTGCCGCCGGCGGCCAGATGCGAGCGCAGCCAGGGATCGAAGGCGCGGCCGCTATCGTCTTTCCACTCGACGTATTCGTGCATCGGCACGTCTGGGTGGCGGGCTTTGGCGGTTGGGCGGACAGGGATGACGACACCCTTCAGTCCGCGTTGGGTGGCGATGTCGCGCATCGCCTTTATTACGAGGCGCGCCAACCCCTTCGAGCGGTGAACCTGCGGCACCGAGATGCCAAGCCCGCCCAGCATGTTGGGGGCGACGTCGGTGCGGCTGGCCGATTCAACGATCCAGTCCCAGCCCTCGGCAGGCAGGGCGGTGGGGTCGGCGCAATAGAAGGGCACGCAGCAGCCGACCGCGACCGGGTAACCGGTGGCCTCGTCGACCAAGCAGATTTGGTAATCGGCGAACCGCTCCAGCAGCTCGTCGTAATATTGGAAATGCGCCCGCGTAAAATTCAGGAAGCCCAAGGCGTTCCAGGCAGAGGCTTCAACAGCGATCGCCGCACGTTTCAGGGCGAGGCTATCGGCGCGCGTCTTCACGGCGTACCGGCTCATAGGTGGCACCACAGTTCTTGTTAACCATTAAGCCGTTGAGCGCGAGCAAAGCCTAGGAATTCTTCCAGCCATCCCGACCGCACGAAGGCGAGTTCACTAATAAAGGGTAAAACTCGCCAAGACAAGGGTAAATCTATGTTTACCTTTATTAACTGCAGCGCCTGTCTCGTTAACCATATTGCGCTGAATGCCTGACTAATCTTGGTAAGTATGGCTAAGAAACCATGACCAAAATAGTCCGAAGGGGGTAACCCAATATTTGTACTGTCATAGTATTCGGTAGGAAGGAGCGCCTCGCCCTCCAGCATTTACCTGGTCTTAGCCAAATGTCGAACGACGCCGCCCGCACAGTTCACTACAAGAATGACCTTCGCCGTCTGACCGCGGTGATCGGCTTCGCGCTGGCTTGCTTTGGTGTGATCCTGATCGCCGTCGTGGCCTTCGCCGGCTGGTCGGCCAACAGCGCCGCCGTCGTGCGCGAGCGCCAATTGGTCGAGAACGCGCTCGATCAGGCCGTCAGCCGCGTTCTGAACGAGGAAAAGGCCATTGCCTGGTGGGATGACGCCGCCATCAACGCCCAGGGCCGGCCGCTCGATATCGAATGGCTCGAGACCAACATCGGCGTCTATTTCTACGAAACCTACGGCCACGACGAGATCTACATCGTCGACGGTCAGAACCGTCCGATCTACGCCAACGTTGAGGGCGAGTATCAGCGCCACGCCGCGGTCGCCTATTCGCGCCACGCGAACGTGCTCGACGAAGTGGTCCAGGCCGCCCGCGGCAACCGCAACTCCGAACTGCGCGTCCGCGACGGCGCCTTCACCGCCGACCAAGCCCGCTACAGCTTTCTGCTCGGCGCCCGCGACGCCGGCTGGGCCGGGCACATCCTCACGGTCGACGGCGTGCCCGCCGTTGTCAGCGCCATGGCCATCGTGCCCAGCGTCGACGCCAGCATCTTGCAGGGCGAGCCCCACCTGATGGTGTCGGTGGTCAAGATCGACCAGGATTTCATGTTCGGCGTCGGCCGCACCTTGCTGATGCCCGATCTCGCCGTCGCGTCTCGTCCCACCTCGGACAACGGCGTCGTCTCGCGTCCGTTCTTGGCCGATGACGGCGCACCGCTCGGCCAATTGATCTGGACGCCGCGCCGCCCTGGCCAGCCGCTTCTGCTGTTCGTGTTGCCGCTGGTCATCATCGGCGTGATCGGCGCGGGCATCATGACCTCAATCATGCTCGGCCGCCTGAAGAGCGCCTCGCTTGAATTGGCCAGCCGTGAGCGCAAGGCGCAGCACGAAGCCAAGCACGATCAAATGTCGGGCCTGCCGAACCGTCGCCATTTCGTCGAGCATCTGCAAGAGAGCCTCGATGCGCTCGTGCAGAGCCGCAACAACACCCATGTCGTGGTCGCCTATATCGACGTCGATCGCTTCAAGGACATCAACGACACCTTGGGCCACCAAGCCGGCGATGCGCTGATCATGGCGGTCGGCGCGCGGCTCAAGAAAGCCATTGGCCGCGACGATTTCCTGGCCCGCTTCGGCGGCGACGAATTCGCCGTTTTGCGCCGCGTCGCTGGCGCCGAGGATGCCGCCGATCTCACCGAACGCCTGCAAAAAGCGTTCGAAGAGGGCTTCGACGTCTACGGCCAGAATGTGCGCATGACCGCCTCGATCGGCATGGCGCTGGCGCCGCAACACGGCATGTCGCCGCCCGAATTGATGCGCCACGCCGACATCGCGCTCTACCAGGGCAAGAACCAAGGCCGCGACCGCGTCATGACCTTCTGCGCCGAAATGGCAGCCGAGGTTGAACAACGCCGCGAGATCGAGCTCGAATTGCTGGAAGCTCTCAATCGCCAGGATCTGGTGCTGCACTATCAGCCGCTGATCTCGTGCGCGACCAACCGCGTCTCGAGCGTCGAAGCTTTGCTGCGTTGGCGTCACCCGACCAAGGGCGACATCTCACCCGGCGTGTTCGTGCCGATCGCCGAAGAGGCGGGGCTGATGCCCGCGCTTGGCGCCTACGTGCTGCAGCGCGCCTTCGCCGACGCCAAGAATTGGCCCGACCTCGACGTCGCCATCAATCTCTCGCCCGTGCAATTCCGCCATGTCGACCTCGTCGGTCTGCTGGAGCGCTTGATCGCCGAGCACAATGTCGATCCGCGCCGCATCGTTCTCGAAGTCACCGAGGGCGTGTTGATGGAATCGACCGACCGCAACCGCCAGATCCTCGACGCCGTCCGCGGCCTCGGGTTCAAGGTCGCGCTGGACGATTTCGGCACCGGCTATTCGAGCCTGAGCTACCTCTGCGATTTCCGCTTCGACAAGATCAAGATCGACCGCGCCTTCGTCACCGGCGTGCACGAGCGCAAGCGCGCCATGACCATCATCCAGTCTGTCGTCACCATCGGCCGCGGTCTGGGCATGGATATCGTCGCCGAGGGCGTCGAGACCGAAGCCGAAGCCTCGGTCATGCGCCTGATCGGCGTCACCGAACTACAGGGCTTCTTCTTCTCCCACGCCGTCCCGCCGGCCAAGATCGAAGCGCTGATGAAGTCGTTCGAGACCGAGACCCAGGCCGCCCCGACGAACGGCCTCCTGGACGCGCGCGCGCAGCGTCGTTCCTGAGCTGGAATTAGCCGACCGCGCGGTCGTTTCTAAGCCCGCCGAACCCGTCACATATTTGCCCTGACGGGGGAATTTCGGGCATGCGCCGTGCTATGGACAAAATTCGGTAAAGCCGGCATGCCATCCGAGCGCGCCGCCCGAGGGTTCAAGCCCTGGGCGGCGTATTGCGGGGAGATGCGTGGCCGCGTCGCCGTCGGGTTTGAGCCTGGTGGTCGCGCTCCTGACCCCCGCCTTTAGGGACGGGACACGGGAGCCGGCATGCGCAAAACGGGGATTAAGCTCGCGGGGTTGGCGGTTGCGCTGGTCGGCGTGGCGGCGGCGGAAAAAGCCGAAGCAAACGACGTCACCATCAACGGCGCGACCACGACGCCCGTCGTCACTTCCTCGCCCGATGGCGTCTCGCCGGGCAACGTCACGCTGGGCACGACCGGCGCGATTACGCTGGGCACGAACGGGCAGAGCGCCGTCACCGTCGACAGCAACAACAGCGTCACCAATAACAGCGGCACCGATTCAGGCTTCCGCGCCAACGATCCCACCGGCATCCGCGCCATCCGCATCCTCGGCGGCTTCACCGGCACGATCACCAACGCCGGCACCATCAGCTTCACCGAAACCTACACCGCCGCCGACGCCGACAGCGACGGCGATCTCGATGGCGAATGGGCGTCGGGCTCGGACCGCATCGGCATTCTGCTCGAAGCTGGCGGCCACACGGGCAACATCATCAATTCCGGTCCGATCGGCATCGAAGGAGATAGCTCGTTCGGCATTCGCTTGAATTCGCTGCTCACCGGCAATCTCACCTCCACCGGCAACGTTACGGTCATCGGCGATACCGGCGCCGCGTTTTGGATCGGCGGCGGCCCCGGCGCCGGCGTCAACGGCGATGTGGTGATCGGCGGCGCCGGTGTGATTTCCGTGCGCGGCGTCGGCAGTCGCGGCCTTTACATCGACGCGCCGATTTCCGGCGAATTGAGCCTCAACGGCCAATGGAGCGTCACCGGCTATCACCAAACCTCGCGCCCGTTTACGGCCGAGGCGCTGGCCAAGCTCGACGCTGACGATTTCCTGCTGTCGGGTTCAGCGATTGAAGTTCACCGCAGCATCGGCGGCGGCATCACCATCGAAGGCATCGGCGTCGAAGACGACACCGACGATGATGGCGATGGCATTCTCGAATCCGCCGAGAGCGACGACGACGTCAGCGCCAACATTCAGGTGTATTCAAACGCGCCGGCATTGCTGGTTTCGGCGACGCCGGGCGAAAACCTGGTGCTCGGCGCCACCTCATCTGGCCACGGCCTCAACATCCGCGGCAGCATTTCCTCGCAAGGCCTGTGGGACAACGTCGAGTCCACCGCCATCCGGCTGCAAGGTTCGGGCACGTCGAGCCTCACCAGCGCCGCTGGCGTGCTCAATGACGGCGTCGTCTTCGCCGGCGCCTTCGAGGCGGATTCCTTCGGTCTCGTGATCGGCCAGAACGCCACCGCGCCCGCCATCGTGAACCGCAAGAGCATCACCGCCGCGACTACGGCGGAGGGCGCTACGGACGCTTACGCGATCCTGCTCGAGAGCGGCGCGACGGTGAACTCGCTCACCAATGACGGCTTGATCATGTCGCAAGCGTTCGGCGAACTCGCCCACGCGCGCACGATCACCGATCGCTCGAACACGCTGGCGACGATCAACAACACCGGCACCATCCGCGCGCAGCTCGTGCCGACCGACACCGACGCCACCGACGACATCGTGCCCGTCGCCACCGGCGATCGCATCGCCATCGATGTGTCGGCCTCTACGATCGGGGTGACGCTGAACCAAACCGCTCAAATTCCGTTCACCGATCAAGACGCGGTGGATGACGATTTGGCCAACCGTCCGCTCGTGCGCATCGAAGGCGATGTGCGCTTCGGGTCCGGCAGCGACACGTTCAACCTGCTCTCCGGCGCCATGGTCGGCAGCGTCGATTTCGGCGCGGGCGCCACGCAGAACTTCACCATCAATGGCGGCGCGGCGTTCCTCGGCCGCATCGCCAACAGTGGCAATTTGAATATCAACGTCATCAACGGCTCACTCGGCGTCGATGGTGGCACCACCAACCTCACCACCGCGCATTTCGGCCCCAACGCCACGCTGAGCGTGCTGCTCTCGGAAACGCCGGCTCAGTCGACGCACCTGATCGCATCCGGCACGGTTACGTTCGATGTCGGCTCAATCGTCGTGCCGATCATCCCGACCGGCCTGCCGCAATCGGGCTCCAGCATCTTCCTGACCGCCAATGGCGGCCTGATCGGCGGCATCAACGTCGAGCGCATCATCACCGGCTCGTCCTCGCCGTATCTCTACGATCTCGAAGTTTCGATCGCCAACAGCGACCCGAATTCGCTCGAAGCGAGCTACGTGCTGAAGTCGACGACGGCGCTGGGTCTCAATCCGAACGAAGCGCTCGCCTTCAGTCCGATCCTCGCGGCGTTGCGCCAAAACAGCAGCGCCAGCGCGGCTATGGCGCTGATCAATAACCGCGAAGCGTTCGAGAGCGCCTACGACGATCTGCTGCCGACGTTCACCTCCGGCGCGACTGAGCTGGCCGCCACCGCGATCCAGCAATCGCAAAGCGCGACCACCAACCGCCTCGCCGCCACGCGCTTGCATGACATCGACGACGTGTCGGTGTGGGTGCAGGAAATCGGCTACGGCCTCACCCGCACGCCCACCACCGATCTCGGAACCGAATTCCGCGGCTACGGCTTCGGCCTCGCCGGCGGCATCGACGGGCCGCTCGACAATGGCGGCATGTTCGGTCTCTCGGCGTCGTTCATCACCTCGCAGATCGAAGAGCCGGGCCGTCCCGATGGCGAACTCGCCGCTTCGTTCGGCCAAGCCAACGCCTATCTCGGCACCGCGATGGGCCCGATCGACATCGACCTCGTCGCCGGCGGCGGCGTCGGCCGCATGAGCTCGCTGCGCGGCATCGAGATCGGCGCCTTCCGCGCCGCCAGCGAAGCCGATTGGTGGGCCTATGAAGGCCACGGCGCCGTGCGCGCGTCGCTGCCGCTGCGCTTGAGCGACAATTTCCTGATCACGCCGCACGCCGCGCTCACCTACATGGCGCTGAACGAAACCGGCTACACCGAAGAAGGCGGCGGCGCTGCCTTCGACTATGACGTCGAAAGCGCGTTCTCGCAGCGTCTGTGGGCTGATGTCGGGGTCGAGCTGAGCGCGCGCTGGCGCATGGGCGGGGAGGGCATGTTCGCGCCGCGCATCATGCTCGGCTATCGCGCCAACGTGCTGGATGACGAGCGCGAGCGCGAATTCCAATTCGCCTCGGGCGGTACGCCGTTCACGCTCACCGACGAAGGCACCGGCAGCGGCGCGCCGCTGATCGGCATCGGCGTCGACGCCACCAACGGCTTTTCGACCTTCTCGCTGTCCTACGAAGGCGAGTTCGGCGACCAGATCGATCGTCACAGCCTGAACGCGGCGATCCGCTTCCGCTTCTAAGCCGTATTTCGACGGCGCAACGAAAGAAACCCGCGCCGCGCTGTCGGCGCGGGGGCCACAAATGCGTCCTACGTACGCGTTTCCGGGGAGAGCGCGATTGCCGATCCGGCTCGGCGTCACTAGCTTCCCGGCAATCGGCGGTGGTGGATCGTGAACGACAAATCAGACCTTCTGCGCTCCTTGCGCATTGAACGCAGCGGCGACGACGAAGCCGGCACAGCTGCCGGCGGCGGCGCCTCGTGGCCCATGCTGGGCGCGGTCGGCGGCGGCGCGCTGCTGATCGGCGCGCTGGGCGGTTGGTTCTTGAAGCCCGCACCGCCGCCACCGCCACCGGCGCCTGTCGAAACCGCGCAAACCGCGGGCGGCCAGAGCGTCGCCGCAGGCTCGCTTGTGGCCTCCGGCTATGTCGTCGCCCGCCGCCAAGCGACGGTCGCCGCCGAAGTCACCGGGCGGTTGCTTGAGGTGCGCATCGAAGAAGGCCAGCGCGTGCGCCGCGGCCAAGTGCTCGCGGTGCTGGAGCCCACACTCGCGCGCGCCGATGTCGCCACCGCGCGTGCGCGCGCGGCCGCCGGCGACGCCGATCTGGCTGAAGCGCAACGCGTGCTCGACCGCACCCGCCAGCTTTCACAGCAGGGCTTCGCCAGCAACGCCGCGCTCACCGCAGCGCAATCGCGTTACGATCAGGCGCTGGCGCAGCGCAACGCTTCGCGCAGCGACGCCAACCGCGCCTCCGCGCAGCTCTCGCGCTACGAAATCCGCGCGCCGTTCGCCGGCGTTGTCGTCAACAAGTCCGCGCAACCGGGCGAGATCATTTCGCCCGTTTCAGCCGGCGGCGGATTCACCCGTACTGGCGTTTGCACCATCGTCGATATGTCCAGCCTCGAGATCGAGGTGGACGTGAGCGAAGCCTACATCGCCCGCGTGTCTGAAGGTCAGCGCGTCGAAGCGGTGCTCGACGCCTATCCCGATCAGACGTTCCCCGCGCGCGTGATCGCCACCATCCCCTCGGCAGACCGCAGCCGCGCCACCGTGCGCGTGCGCATCGGCTTTGACGAACTCGATCCGCGCATCCTTCCGGAAATGGCGATCAGCGTCCGTTTCCTCGATCAAGCAACCTAAGAAGAACGCCGCACACACTTGCGGCCGTGGAGATATCTATGCCCGACCTCATCAAGCTGACCGATGTCGAAAAAAGCTATACGCGCGGCAAAGAGAAGATCGGCATCTTCAATAAGCTGACGATGCACATCGAGCAGGGCGATTTCGTCGCCATCATGGGCCCGTCCGGCTCCGGCAAAACCACCTTGCTCAACCTGCTCGGCGGCACCGATCGCCCCGACAAAGGCACGATCGAGTTTGACGGCAAGAACATCGAGAAACTGAGCGAAGGTAAGCTCACGCAATGGCGTTCGAGCAATGTCGGCTTCATTTTTCAATTCTACAATCTGATGCCGATCCTCACCGCCGCGCAGAACGTCGAGCTGCCTTTGCTGCTCACCAAGCTCACGCCCAAGAAGCGCGCCGAGAATGTCGCCACCGCGCTTGAGATTGTCGGCTTGGCCGATCGCGCCAAGCACCGTCCGCGCGAAATGTCGGGCGGTCAGCAGCAGCGCGTCGCCATCGCCCGCGCCATCGTCTCCGATCCCAAGCTCTTGCTCTGCGACGAACCCACCGGTGACCTCGATCGCGCCACCGCCGACGAAATTCTCGGCACTCTGCAATTGCTCAACCGCGACCTCGGCAAGACCATCATCATGGTCACCCACGACGCCGCCGCCGCCAAGTTCGCCAAGCGCACTTTGCACCTCGACAAAGGCCAGTTCGACGAAGGGGAGCTCGCGGCATGAACGACCTCTCGCTGATGAGCAAAAATCTCTGGCGCAAGCCCGTGCGCACCGTGCTGCTGTTGGTGTCGATCTTCATCGCGTTTCTGATTTTCAGCGTGATGCTGAGCTTCAATCACGCGATCAACAATTTCAACGCGCTGCCCAATCGCATGGTGACGTTGAGCAAGATCAATTTCACCGAGTCGCTGCCGATCGCCCATTACGACCGCGTCGCGCGCATGGATGGCGTGCAAGCGGCCACGCACATGAATTGGTTCGGCGGCTATTACCAAGATCCGGTGCGCGGCTTCATGCCGGTGTTCGCCGTTGATCCGGAAACCTATTTCCAGGTTTACAGCGAAGATTTGCAAATCCCCGCCGCTCAGCGCGATGCATTCTTCAGCGAGCGCACGGCGATGCTGGTCGCAGAACCGGTGGCGGAGCGTTGGGGTTGGCGCGTCGGTCAGCGCATTCCGCTGAACAGCAACATCTTCACCAACAGCACGACCGGCAATTCGGCCTGGGAGTTCACGCTCGTAGGCATCATCCCGACACCGCCCGGCAGTTCGCAAACCGGCAGCGTGCTGATCAATTACGATTATTTCAACGAGACTATCACCTTCGGCCGTGATCGCATCGGCTGGATTCCCTTCCTCACCACCTCCGCGAACGTGAACGAGAACGTCGCCAACGCGATCGATCAGAGGTTCGCCAACTCGCAGGACGAAACCTCCACGCAGGACGAAGCCACCTTCAACAAGAGCTTCGCCGCGCAATTGGGCAATATCGCCCTCGTCATCACGCTCGTGGTCGGCTCCGCGTTCGCGGCAATCCTGCTCATCGTCGGCACGACGATGGCGCTGGCGGTGCGTGAGCGCACGAAGGAGGTGGGCGTGATGAAGACGCTCGGCTTCTCGTCGGGGCGCGTGCTGCGCATGGTGCTGGGCGAATCCATGTTGCTCTCCTTCGTCGGCGCCGGCCTCGGCATGTTGGGCGCGGTCGGTTTGCTTGCATTGATGGCGCAGGCGGGCGGCGGGCAGGGCCCGCCTATCGCTTTCGCGCCGTCCGTGCTCGGCTGGGGCGCGCTGGTCGCGCTTGGCCTTGGACTGCTCACCGGCTTGCCGCCCGCTCTCGGCGCCTATCGCATGCGCATCGTCGACGCCTTCGCGCGCCGCTAAGGATTTCCGTTCATGGCTTCCTTGATCAATCAGATCGGCGCGGTGACGGCGCTCAACGTGCGCTCGATCCCGCAACGCGGCGCGATGTCGATCGCCAGCGTCGTCGCTGTCGCGCTCACAATCACCGTGCTGTTGTTCTTCCTCGCGCTCTCCAACGGCTTGAAGCAAACCGTGGAAGGCTCGGGCGCCGACGATGTCGCCGTCGTGCTGCGCGAAGGCTCCAATGCCGAGCTCAACAGCGTCGTCACCCGCGATCAGCTCAACATCCTGGCCACCGGCCCCGGCGTTGTGTCGCGCAACGGCGCGCCTTCGGTGTCGGGCGAATTGCTCGTGATCGTCGATGGCGTGAAGCGCGATACCGGCACCAACGCCAACATGCCGTTCCGGGGCATCGGCCCGGAGGGCTTGGCGCTGCGGCGCGGCGTCAACATCACCCAAGGCCGCATGTTCACGCCGGGCACCAACGAGATCGTCGTCGGCGCCGGCCTGCTGCGCGAGTTCGCCGGCTTCGAGTTCGGCAAAACCATCCGCTTGCGCGGCGGCGAATGGCAAATTGTCGGTGTGTTCGAGGCGCCGGGCACGGTGTTTGAATCCGAGCTCTGGGCCGATGTCGCGGTCACGCAAAGCCTGTTCAATCGCCCCAACGTCTATCAAACCATGCGCGTGCAGCTCGCCAACGCGCAGGCGGTGGACGCATTCAACACCTGGGTCGAAAACGATCCGCGCCTGAATGGCCTCGAAGCCTTGAGCGAGCGCGCCTATTACGCGCGCCAAGCTTCGCAATCGACAGCGCAGTTCACGATCATCGCCTGGGCGCTCGGCGTGATGATGGCGATCGGCGCGCTCGCCGGTGCGCTCAACACGATGTATTCGTCCGTCGCTGCACGCTCGACCGAGATCGCCACGCTGCGCATCATCGGCTTCTCCGGCTACGCGGCATTTTTCGGCACAATGGTCGAAGCGCTCGCGCTGTCCGCGCTTGGCGGCGCACTTGGCATCGCGCTCGCCTTCGTCGCCTTCAACGGACGCACCACATCGACGCTCGGCTCGGGCTTCACGCAGCTCGTGTTCAAGTTCGAATTGTCGCCGGGCATCATCATCTCGGCGATTGTGGTGGCGGTGATCATCGGCCTGGTCGGCGGCATTCTTCCCGGCATCCGCGCCGCCCGCCAACGTCCGCAGCTGGAGCTGGCCGCCGCCTAAAGCACCGGCGGCCGGTGTACCGACGCGACCAGCGCGAACGCCGCCAAAGCCGCGCCCAGGCGCCAGCCCATCTCGCCCAAGGCGAGGCGGTTGCGTCCTTGTAGGATCGCCGCGAAGGGCACGTTGGAGGTCGCCGCCGCAAACCGCGCCCAGCCTTCAGGGTCGCGCGCTGCGCCCTTACGGTCGATGGAGCGCGCACCGTAGAGCGCCATCAGCCCAAGCCCGCCAAACAGCGTCAGCGCGAAGCGCTCGCCATTGGTGAGCAGGTGCGCCAGCGCCCAGATCGCCACGCCCCAGAGGAACGGGTGGCGGGTGATGCGCAAAATGCCGTGCGCGGGTTCGGGCAGCGCGAGGCTCTTGGCTTCGAACCCCGCATAGGTTGGCCCCGGCGTCAGCACGCCCACGACCACAAACAGAAAAGCCAACAACATCAAAGCCGCAGCCGGCCAACGCAGCCATTCCGGCGGGCGCCACAGCGGCTCGTTCATGGCGTCGAACAGGTCAGCGCGCATGTCGATGAAGCCGAAGATGAGCACCGCCAGCAGCACGATCGAGGCCAGCGAAAACGCGATCCGGTAGGGGCCTTCGCCCACCCGCGCCACCAGCATCGGCCGCACGCCCGTCGCCGAGATTCCGATATGCAGCGCCACGAACCCCATCAGCGCCCAAGCAAACGTGTTCATGCGCTCTCCGCCGTTTCACCGCGCCCAGCTTTACGCGGCCTTCCAATCACCCTATACGCCATCGCTTCCGCGAATCTCATGGGTGATTAGCTCAGTTGGTAGAGCAGCTGACTCTTAATCAGCGGGTCACAGGTTCGAATCCTGTATCACCCACCATTCGCCGGCCGCCGCCTTTCTCAACCTCGCCTTAAGCGCGGCCCGCGCATGATCGCGCCCCATGCACGCACTGCTCGACCGCGCCCATTTCAGCCACATGACCGGCGCCGACACGGCTCTGCAGCGCGAGATCGTCGAGCTTTTCCGCGGCCAAGTGCGCGGCTGGACCGACAGTCTCGATCCCGCCAATGCCGGCTGGCGCGATGCCGCCCACACCATGAAGGGCTCGGCGCGCGGCATCGGCCTGATGGCGCTGGCGGACGTGTGCCACGCGGTGGAAACGATGCCCAATGCCGAAGCCGCCGCCGCCACAGCTTTGCTGCGCGCGGCGCTCGACGAAGCCTTCACCGCGCTCACCGCTTACGACGACGAACTCGCCCGCGCCCCCGCGCGCTGACGCGCCGCACCTTTGGCGCACGCGTGCGTGCTAGAAGAGGGCATGGAGCCCTTCATCCAGCGCATTGTGATCGCGCCCGCAGACATCGACGAACTCGATCACGTCAACAACGTCGTCTATTTGCGTTGGGCGCAAGAGATCGCCATTGCGCATTGGCAATCGCGCGCCAGCGCCGAGATGCTCGCCGGCTATGTGTGGGTGGTGGCGCGCCATGAGATCGATTATCGCGCGCCGCTGACCCTGGGCGACGAAGCCGAGATCCGCACCTGGGTCGACGATACGCCGAAAGGCGCGCTCTGGGGCCGCCATGTCGTCATCGCCAAAGCCGGCGCCGCCCAGCCCAGCGCGCAAATCTATTCCAATTGGTGCCTGCTCGACGCCGCCACCCGCCGCGTCAAACGCGTGCCGCTGGATATCGCCTCGCGCTTTGTGTGAGGATCACTACGTACCGAAAGAGTCTCGACGCAAATTGGCGTTGAACAGCGCGCCCCGTTCGCAGCCGCGCAATTGCACGCCGTTGGCGTCGTTCCAGCTTTCACCCGATCGGCTGAAACGCTGCGTGGGTGCGGATGGAGCTTTCTCGTAGGCGGTCAAAACGCCGTTCGCCTGAAGCGGCGTGGCGAAGGCGTCTACCCAAGCAAGCTGCACGCCCTCTAGCCTGATCTTTCCATACCAAGACAAATCGAGCGTGCCCGAGTCGCAGGACATCGTCGCGCTCTGCGCCATCAGCATCAGCATTGATGCGCCAGCGGTGCGGGTGGCGAGGAACAATTGGCCGCCGCCCGTCAGTTGCAGATTGGCCGAGTAAAACGGCCTTGCATCAGCTATCTGGTTCGACACGTCCACGGTGTTGACCATGCGGTTCAGATCGGCGGCCGCTGTGCGGCGCAATGGCGTCCATTCGCGAAGATATTCGCCAAACCCGATGCTTTCGACGTAGTCGTAACCCGGCATGACGAATGCCAGCAGAGCGCTGGCCTTGGCGCGATTTGCCGGCCAATTGCGCGCCTGCGCGGCCCAACGCTGCACAATGTCGGCGCCAGGGTCAGAGCGATCGATTTCGCCATAGAGCGACGCGCAAAAAGGCGTGCGCGCCTCGTCGCCGCCGCAGGCGCTTGAAACTGCAGCGTATGTGCTGCGCGGTCGGACGCCGTCTTCGCGGCTCATCGACAAAAGTTGGACCAGCGCGCCGTGCCGCAACGACGAGACGAGGCCGTCATTGCCCAGGATCTGGTTGAGCGCGCGCGGGCTCAACTCAATGAAGCGGCGCCGGAGCAGCACCGCGATGTTGCGCTGCAGGGCGCGGTTGCTTTCCAAGCTGTCAGGCGATTGCAGCCAGGTCTGGGCGCGTGTTTGTGCGACTTCGCCGAAGCGCTGGCGTTGAGGTGTGTTTGCAAGGGCGCCCTGCATGAGCGCATCGATCAAGTGAGCTTGTTGGTCGTCGAAGGCGCGGTCTTCAGCGAAAACCGAGAGCAGCAGGTTGAAGTCCGAAGCTGAAACCGGCGGGCAATTGGGTCTGACAGTGGCCGAAGACGTTCCATCCTCAGTCTCGCCGCCCGGACATTGATTGATCCGCGTCGCGATGATCGACGCCAGCTCCGCGCGCGCGCGCGTTGCGTAGCCGCTGCGCGTGCTCGGATCGCGCAGCAGCTTTTCCATTTCCGAGGTGCCGAATTGCAGGACTTGCTCGCGCACCTGACTGAAACTCTGCCAGCCCAAGAACACAAGGATCGCGACCGCCACACCCGCCACGGCGATCGCGATTTGAAAGCTCTTGAAAATCTGCGCCAGGCGCTCGTTGATGTAGCGGTCGATCCGCGCCTCTGGCGTTTCGCCGGCGCCCTTATCTTCGGACATTTCGGTTTCCCCGCGCCCAGTTCCAGCCTCAATCCTTGATTGAGGCGCGGCGACGGCGCAAGCACTTCACCTCACAGGCGAGCGGCTCTACCAAAGCGGCGGGCGCTCGCCGCGCTTGACGCGCACGCGCGCGGTTTCCGCAGGACGTCCGAGTTCCGCGAGAACGTCGGCGCGGGCTTCATCCAAGTTTGGCGCCGGCGGCCGCGTCGGCGATTGCGCGTAGCCGGAAATCTTGAACGCGCTGCCGGACATTTTGAGCTTTCCCATCTCGGGATCGTCCACTTCGACGAACATCCCGCGCGCATTGAGCTGCGGATCGTTGACCACGTCGGCCATGGTGTGAACCGGGGCCGCCGGCACGCCCGCCTCGCGCAACAGCGCCACCCAGGCCGACACCGGACGCGCCGCCAGCGTCGCTTCAAGCTCAATCTTCAGCGCCGCGTGATTGGCAAAGCGCGCGAACAAGGAATCGTAGTGGGGATCGGCTTTGAGATCGGCGCGGCCGATCGTGTCGCACAATTGCGCGTAGAGGGGCTCATTGGCGCAGGCGATGGCGATGGGTCCGTCTTGCGCTTGATAGACATCGAACGGCGTGATCACCGGATGGCGCGAGCCCGTCGGCGTTTGCGTTTGCCCGGTCGCGAACTGGCGCACCAGCGCGCTTTCCAGCAGCATCGTCTGCACGTCGAGCATGGCGACATCGATGAAACGGCCTTCGCCGCTGGCGCGCCGCTCATAAAGCGCCGAGCTGATCGCCAGCGCCGCGAACACGCCCGCGGCGAGATCGGCGAGCGACACGCCAAGGCGGGCGCCGGGCCCGCCTTCTTCACCGTTGATCGAGATCATTCCGCCCAACGCCTGAACGATCAGATCGTATGCCGGCAAATCGCGGTACGGCCCGGTGTCGCCGAAGCCGGAAATGGCGGCGTAGATCAAGCCCGGGTGGCGTTGCTTCAGCGCGGCATAGTCGAGCCCGAGCCGCTGCATCGTGCCGGGGCGAAAATTTTCCACCAGCACATCGGCGCGCGCCAATAGGCCATCGAACACGAGTCGATCGTCGGCATCCTTGAGGTCGAGCGCCAACGAGCGCTTGCCGCGATTGATGCTGGCGAAATACACGCTCTCGCCGTTTACAAACGGCGGAAACGCGCGCGTGTCGTCGCCGTGACCCGGCTGTTCGATCTTCACCACGTCGGCGCCGAGCTCCCACAGCAGCGTCGTGCAATAGGGACCGGCCAGCACGCGGGAGAGATCAAGGATGCGGACGCCCGCGAGTGGGCCGCGGAGTGCGTCGGTCACGGCGTTCAAAACTCCGGGTGGTCGGGGTCCGGCGCGCCGGTGGCGGCGGCGAGCAGATTGCGCACTTCGCCCAGCCGCTCGAACGCCAGGAACGCCAGCATGAACAGCTCGCAGATGAAGCGCCAATACACCAACGCCACCATGCCGACGACGGGCGCCGCGAGGATCTGCATCGCGCCCGCGCCCAGATTGCCGCCGGCGATGGCGAACAGCCCCACCATCATCGTCGCGCCCACCATGATCACGATAATCGCGGCGGCGAAATAATAGACGAGCTTCACCAGCCCCGAACCGATCAGCCGATCGAAGCCGATGAACGATTTGAGGAACGACAGCATCGGCGGCTCTCCAAGCGACTCAGTCGCGCCATCAAAGCGTATAGCCGCCATCGACGACAAGCGTGGCGCCGGTGATCGGCGCCGACTCGGTGAGCAACATGGCGATCAGCCGGGCGATGTCGTCGGCGCCGGAATAACGCGCCAGCGGCGTGCCTTGCTTGGCCATTTCATCGAACGCCGCTCGCGTAGAGCCTTTCTCGCGCACCAGATCCTGAAAGAACGGCATTTCCTCCCACATCGGCGTTTCGACGCCGCCAGGCGCGATGGCGTTGACGCGGATTTTGTCCGGCGCGCCTTCCTTGGCCGCCACGCGCATCAATTGCAGCAGCCCCGCTTTCGACGCGCCGTAAGCGCCGATGCCCGCTTCAGCTTTCAACGCCGAGGCCGAACTCAGCACCACAATGGCGCCGCCTTGTGCGTTGGCGCGCATCAGCGGCATCACCGAACGCAATGTCAGAAACGCGCCATCGAGATTGACGCTCATCACGCGGCGCCAATCTTCCAAGCTTGTGTCGGCGATCGGGCTCGCGTGCGAGATGCCGGCGTTCACCACCGCCCAATCGAGCCGGCCGTATTGATCTGCGATGAAATCGTGGGCCTGGCTCCAGCGCGCGGGATCGGCGACATCGAACGCCATCGTCGACACCCGCTCTGGCGCAGCTTCCAATTTGTCTGCCGTCGCTGATAGCGCGATGTCATCGACGTCAACCAGGATCAGCCCGCCGGTGGCCTTGCGCGCCATATCGCGTGCGCAGGCAGCGCCAATGCCGGAGGCCGCCCCGGTGATGATCGCAACAGGATTGAGCCGGTCTTCGAGAGCCATGCGCCCGAATTAGGCCGAAGGCCGGCCGCCCCGCAAGCCGGCGCTCGCAGGGCAGGGCCGATCGCGCTATACCCAAGCCCGATGACCCGCTTCGCGCTGCAATTCGGCCAAACCCAATCTGGGCTCACCTATGTCGAGCGCATCAGCGTGCACGGTATCTGTCCGCGCGGCGAAGCCAATCTCGCTGTCGTGCAGATCGGCAAGAAGGCGCCGTTCGAGTATGATTTGCCCGGCGGCGGCGTTGAGGGCGCGGAGGATGAAGCCGCGGCTTTGATGCGCGAGTATCAGGAAGAAACGGGCCTCACTGTATGGCCCACGCGCGTCATCGGCCGGGCTGGCCAATTCTGGCTCGCGCGCGGCGAACCGCGCAATTCACTGGTGACATTCTACGAGGTTGAGCTGTCCGCCAGCGATGGCGACCCGACCGAGCCCGATCATGCCTTGGTGTGGATGAGCCCCACCGAGGCGCTCACGCGCATGCGCCACGAAGCGCACGCTTGGGCCATCTTGCATTGGTTGCGCGGACGCAAGGGCGTTTAGCGGGCCGTCGCCGGATCGGAAGCTGCGCGATCGCCGTCGAGGATTTCGCCGCTCAGCAGCGCATCGCCAAGCCCGCTCAAGCGTTCAAGCACGGTTTCGCGGCGCAATGCCTGCGGCTCGTACGGCGCGGGCATGTCGGCCAGCGCGATATCGGCCGGCATCGGCATGGTTTGCAGGCGTGCGCGACGCGTTGTGAAGTTCAGCGAAACTTCTTCGTACGAAGCCGGCTCTTCCAATGTCCGCAGCGGCCCGCCTTGGCCAAGTTCTTCGATCGGCGTCGACGCGACCTGCACGTCCTCTGTCGGTGCGCCGTTGAAGCTGTCGTTCACGCGCACCACCAGGGCACCCGTCACGGCCATCACGCTGGCCGCGCCCAGCGCCATCGCCGCGCGCATCGGCACGGGCTTTGGCGGCTCACACGCGCGCTGCACGATGCGCAAGCGCTCGATCAGCGCACGCCACGCGCCGCCGCCGCGTTCACCCGACCACGAACTGAAATCGATCACCGAGGCCTTGCGCCCCTCGACGCGCGGCGCGCCCGGCGCACGTTGCACTTCCACCAAACGCGTTGGATCAATCTTCTGCGCCCAGTCGAGCATGTACGACGCGCTTGGCGCATCGAGCGACCAGATCAGCAGTACAGCTTGGCGCCCAGCACGCGCGCTCTCAAGCGCAGCTGTGGAGCTGCGGCCGTTCAGAAGCTCAACGTTGTGATCTTCCGCCGCCAGCAAACGCTGGAGCGTCTGCCCGGTTTTCAAACCGTCATAAGCGCAGACAATAATGACATCGATCATGGGAGCGGGGGGCCTTCCACGACATGGGATCGATTTCGTAGCACGCCGGAGGCGGCGCGAAAGGTCGGCCAGCGCAAATGCACGGGGCGTGTGCGGCGCACAACTGTGAGTAAAGCGTCGGCGCCACAGCTCGAACAAGACGCGAACGCTTTCCCCCTGGCGACGTTTCGCCAGTGCAACATGCCCGGACTGCGCGTGGCGCGCGCAGAACCGGCATTACGTGCCTGCAATCTTGATTGTGCCGAGCGGTATAAAGTCCTTATCCTCCGCCCCGGCGCGGAGGGGAGTCCCGCCAAGCGTGGGAGCAAACAATATGGATATGGCGACAATTTTGCCGTTCGTCGTGCAAGCGATCGGCGGCGTAGTGGGCGGAAACATTCTCGGCGCCCTGACACGCGGCGGCGGCGGCGCGATGGGACGCACCATCATCGGCGCCATCGGCGGCATCGCAGCTGGCTATGCGTCGGGCAACGTCGAAGCGGTCTCGGGCATCACCGCGATGTGGGGCGGCCTGATCGAAGGCGAGAACGGCGTGCACCTGTCGAACCTGATCACCGGCGCAGCTGGCGGCGGCATTGTTGGCCTGGTGTCGGGTCTGCTGATCCGCCCGCGCGGCTAAGCTTCAACATCGAACGACGGAAACGGAGGGGCGCGACGCGCTCCTCCTTTTTCATGCGCGCATCAGGTCGCGCCAAATCAGCGAAAGAAACGTCGCGTCGGACCAGCCGCCATTGCCGCGCGTCATCCGCGATTGGCGCACAATCGTCAGCCGCTCGGAGCCGACGACATAAAGCCGCTGCCCGCCTTCGCCGGCCGCCATCGCCAGATCGATCGGCGCAGGCGAAGAGGCGCGCCACAAATCGCTCTCCACCGGCAATGCGCTGCGCCCGCGACCCGCCGCCGCGATCCACAAACCAAATCCCGCGCGCGCTTCCGCGAACGAGCCGCGCATCGCCTCACGCAACGCCGTTTCGTCCACCACTTGCTGCGCCCGATGCACGCCTTCGCGCCGAAGCAGTTCGCCCACTTGCGCCCAGCTGCGCGCCGAAAGCGCCGCGCCCGTATCGAACCGCGCCGCGCCGTCAGCGCCGCGCGACCAGCCAATCGGCACGCAGCCAATCGGCAACAAGGCGCGTTCGGTGAGATACACAGCCGGATCGCTGCCGCGCCCGCGCGCTTCAAGTTTGCGCTTGGCGATCTCGGCAATCAGCAAATAGGCGGCGGGGTCGGCGCTGAAGCTCTGGCCCGGCGCTTCGCGCGGTTCGAGCGCCAAAGCTGTCGCCAGATTTTCGTCATCGCCACGCCCGAAGGCGATGCCGCTTGTGCCGTTCAGCAGCGCGCGCACATTGATCGTGCTTTTCACCGGATGCGCGCCCCAATCGCCGAGCGTCATCGCCACCGGTTCGTCCAAGCTGATCAGCCGATCTTCCGCCATCGCCGCGATCAGCAGCGCCGCGAACGGACGTGTGCCTTCGCCCAGCGGCCAGCGCGTCTCGGCGTTTCCTTCCGCGTAATCCTCGGCCAGCACCACGCCATTGCGCGCCACCAAGAACGACACGCCGGCGCGTTCAGCGCTGTAAGCGCTGGCCATGGCGAAGCGTGACGATGGCGCCTGCGCGCAGGCGATCGAGGGCGCAAGGCTCGACGCGGCGGCGGCGAGGAGGGCGCGGCGGTGCATCTCGTATCTTTACCCCACGGGCGCCTTGGCCCGGTCTTGTCCCTCACCCCATTGTCGCGCCAAGGAACCAAGCCGGCAAGCTGGCCGTATCAGTTGCATGAATCATCATCATCTGCCCCTCACGGCCCTCTGCGCCGCCCTTTTCGCCGCCGCCTGCGCTGGCCAGCCGGTCAACCGCAGCAATTCCGCCCCATTGCAGGCTGTGGCCGTCGAAACCGAGCCTTATTTGGGCCTCTGGCACGAGGCCGCGCGGCTGCCCAACCGGTTCGAGAACGGCTGCGTCGCCGCCACCGCCGAATACGGCCTGCGTGACGATGGCATGCTCTCCGTCCGCAATGTCTGCACCGAAAGCGACGGCGGCACGCGCGACGCGGTCGGTCGCGCCCGCCGCGTCGATGACGCGCAGGGAAAACTGAAGGTCAGTTTCTTCGGGCCGTTCTGGGCTGATTATTGGGTGCTCGCGCGCGCCGACGATTATTCCTGGGCCATCGTCGGCGAACCGGAAGGGCGCTATCTCTGGGTGCTCACGCGCGAAGCCCGCATCAGCGTCGCCCAACGCGCCAGCTTCGAGCAGCGCATCACCAATCTCGGCTACGACCCGTCCAAGCTGGTGTGGAACGGCGCCTAAGCGGCGCAAGATACTCCAATTGGGCGCCGCAAATCGGAGAAGTAGGGACACCGTGGTGCGCACGAATTGGTGACAGCGTACATCGGTGACACACACGTACGTCCCGATGCCAAGCACGTTATTTGCACTCCCGTGCGTACGTGCGCGTCACCAATGTACTGAGCTCGCCCGTCTGCAAACGCAGACCGATACAGTATCGCGCGACACGGAAATTCGTGTGTGTCACTCTTTCCCCGGTTCGATGAGAATTAAGGGAGAGGACGCGGTATGAACTACAGGAGACTGCGACACTTGCTCAGCTGCTTCTTTAACCCCGATCTAGGGCTGGGGCACGAAAGGAGCAGGGAAATGTTGCATCAACAAATGCAAGTTGCCGAGTATGTTGACGATCTCAGAAACGACTTTGCTATGTCGTATGATGACGATGAGTTTTCGTGGCAGGCTTTGTTCGCCGAAATCCACTTGGACGAAGCGCTTGGACTACCTGACGAACGATCAGTCCGAGAATGGGTGTGAGTTCAACTAATCGACGCAACACGTACCTTGGATCGAGGTCGTGGAGCGAAGCCTGTGA
>CXWL01003609.1_pt1 | contig 78596 bp, 75 predicted proteins | sample 590931 | NCBI WGS metagenome assembly CXWL01 (sample SAMEA3498368, study PRJEB10139) | groundwater metagenome | biome: water well; material: biofilm material | place: Germany | collected 2015-04-27
TCCGCGCAGCCGCATCAGCCAGGTCACGTTCCACCGCGACGAGGCCCGGCAGATGGCCTTCATCCTGGTGACGGCCGACTACCTCGCCCAGATGAGCGCGCCGGACTACCTGGATAAACTGCCGATCCTCTATCAGGAATTTATTGAAGCCTTCGAGTTCGAGCAGATCCCTCCGGAGAAGCGACCCTACCACAGCTTGCGCGAGTTGCTGGAAAAAAGCCCCGGTTTCTGGAGCAATTATGTGCGCCCCTTGCTCGATTTCGAGGCCGGCGGCGTGTATCGCTATTTGGGCCAGCCCAATCCCTACTTGCAGGCGGTTGAAAGCAACATGGCGGAATTGCGCCGCCGCCTGCAGGCTGGCACCGCGTAGTCCAGGCCTTCATCACCCGACTCCTGCCATGTTAGCCACGATCGGCTCCGCTGCACTACTGGGCATCGATGCCGTTTCCGTGCAGGTGGAGGTCAACACCGGAGAGTCCGGCGTGCCCAACCTCATACTCGTCGGCCTGCCCGATGCCGCCGTCAAGGAATCGGAAGACCGCGTCTTCTCCGCGCTCAGCAATTCCGGGCTGCGGATGCCCCGCACGCGCACCACCATCAACCTCGCTCCTGGCGACCTGCGCAAGGAAGGTGCCATCTACGATCTGCCCATTGCCCTCGGCCTCCTCGTCGCAACCGGCCAGCTCGTCAGTGATCACCTGGCCGACTTCCTTATTGCCGGCGAACTCAGCCTCTCCGGGGCCACGCGGCCGATCAAGGGCGGCCTCGCCATGGCGGTGCTGGCCCGCGAGACCCGGCGTAAATCAATCCTGCTGCCGCCGGTTGCCGCCCAGGAAGCCGCTCTGGTCGACGGTCTTCGGGTCTACGAGATCACGTCGCTGGACCAGGCCGCCCGCTTCCTCGCCGGCCAGCTGCAGCTCACGCCGCTCGTGCCACCGAGCACCCCCGCCAGCGCCTCCCTTCGTGACCACGAGCCCGACTTTGCGGACATCAAGGGCCAGCAGGCGGTGCGCCGGGCGGTCGAGGTCGCCGTGGCCGGAGGGCACAACCTCATCATGATCGGCCCCCCTGGTTCCGGAAAATCCATGATCGCCAAACGCATTCCGGGCATCATGCCGGCGCCCACCCTGCAGGAATATCTCGAAATCCTCCGCATTCACTCCGCCGCGGGCCAGACCATGGATGGCGGCCTGCATTTTCTCCAGCGCCCCGCCCGCGCCCCGCACCATACCATCTCGGATGTCGGCCTCCTGGGGGGCGGCACCATCCCCGGTCCGGGTGAAATCTCCCTCGCCCACCACGGCGTGCTCTTCCTCGACGAACTGCCTGAGTTCAAGCGTTCCGCCCTCGAGGTCCTGCGCCAGCCCTTGGAGGACGGCCACGTGACCATCTCGCGCAGCGCCGGCAAGATAACCCTGCCCTGCCACTTCATGCTCGTCGCCGCGATGAACCCCTGCCCTTGCGGCTACCTCGGCGACCCCAAGCACGAATGCCGCTGCGCCCCCGCGCAAATTCAGCGTTACCGCGCCCGCATCAGCGGCCCCTTGCTCGACCGCATCGACCTGCACATCGAGGCACCGGCCCTTTCCATCACCGAGCTCCGGAGCGACCGGGCCGGCGAATCTTCGGCTGCCATCCGCGAACGGATCGAACAGGCCCGGCAGGCTCAGCTGATTCGTTTCCGCGGCACCAAGCTGACCGCCAACTCCCGGATGCCCCCTTCCAAACTCAAGACCTTCTGCGCTCTCGACGCTTCACTCGGCGACCTGCTCCAGCAGGCCATGGAGCAGCTCTCACTCTCTGCCCGTGCCTACGACCGCATCCTCAAGGTGGCGCGCACCATCGCCGACCTGGCTGGCGCCGAGCGGATCGCTTCGCCCCACCTCCTCGAGGCCATCCAATACCGCAGCCTTGACCGGAACGTGTTCTATTAGCCCGTAACGGCGATGACAACTCCGCTCGCAACAGGAAAACACTCGTCACCCGTGTTGGGCATGGCAGTCTGACCTGCGACAATCCGCCTGCAACCGTGCAGGCCTTGCTACGAACCCGCCTCTGACCCATGTCCATCCCGCCGGCCGTCAGCGATAAATTCCAGGCCCAGGTGGACAAGGAGCTCGCCGCCTGGCCGCCGCGGCCCGACCTCTGGGCCTACGCCGTGGAAGTATCGCCACCGAAGGACAAGGCCGCCGCCCGGGCCAACTACATCATATTTCGCATCGCGGAACTGCGCATGGCGGAGGTCGTGAGTGAAGGCGCACCGTCTGAACGCGCCGAGACCCAGCCCGCCACGCCAGTGGCTGTAATCACCGCCCCACCCCAAGGTCCCATCGGACGGTTTGTCTGGCGCGCGGCCGGCCGGGTGATCACCCACGAATCACTGTTCAACCTCATCCTGGCCGGTTTTGTCGCCGCCCTGAGCTTCGGGGCTCTCTTCCTGAATAACATCGGCAGTCGCGCTTGGTGGCTGCTCCTGCCTTTGGGCCAGATCGCCAACATGTATCTGGGTTACCGTTTGTCCGGTTACCCGCTGCATCTGCTGGCCACCACCCGCTCGGCGCAGGCGCGCCTGCAGATCCTCCTGAATATGCTGGTGCTCACCGTGCTCCTCCTCCTGTTTGCGGTGCTCATCCCGTTGACGAAACACCTGCCCTGAGCCGGCGGTGCCACCGGGCGCGTTAAGTGGTGCCCCCACGGGGAATCGAACCTCCCAGGCCCAACAACGCGATTCGCTCTGCTGCGCGTGTTTTTGAATTGTTACGAGTGAGTTAGAACAGGAAAGACGCTGCATCGAGCTGCGACGAAGTGAAGCCAAAAACCGGTTCGCGGACAAATCCGTGGCAAATCCAGCCGTCATTGTAGCCGGTGCCAGGTGGTGTGACCTGGAGTTAATCCTTGCATGTATTCATGTGGTTCAGGGCGTTGAACTGTGAGCCCGATCATCATCGGCTTGGGTTACATAGCTTGGGCAGTCGCATCCCTACCATAGTTGTGGTCGGTCTCATCGTTGATGAAAGAGGCAGCGGGTTTCCCTCCGGTTGACCTGGACAAGTGGCACGAGGCGGGCAAGCCAGTGAGGTGTTCAGTTTGATGTAGGCGAACTTTCCTTCGCTTCGAGAAGGGTTGATAGCCGAGACGCTGCTCAGTGACGATTAATTCAAAATGGCCGCGAAGTTGGCACTTAGCACTTCGCCTGCTATTGATGGTATGAGAGCAATCAAGTTCACCAAACCTCGAATGAACTTGTTGAGCAACCCGATGCCGGGGTGTATAGCAAACTTGTGGGTGCCCTGTGTAAACATCCGCAAGCGACTGCCGGAGACGCCCGACGCCAACCTGGAGTTATTCTCCGCGCTTTTGATTGGGCGCCGACGAAACACACCCACATGGTGCAAAACCGCATACCCGATTGTCCTGTGGTCGTCTGCATTCCGGCATCGGTTGCTCAACCCCGAATAAAACCATGACCGCTCAGAATCCAAAACGTATCATCGGGCTGGACATGCATCCCGATGTCTTCTCGGCGGCGGCCCTGCTCGGCCCCGATGCTGCCAGCGCACAAGCGCTCTGGCAGCACGACCGGATGGAAACCGCCGCCCTTGAACGCTGGGCCCGCAAATACCTCCAGGCGGGTGACATCATCGTGCTGGAAGCCTCGGGCAACTCCTTTGACGTCGCCCGCCGCCTGCATGGGTGCGGGCACTGCGCCATCGTCCTGGAGAGCGCCCAAGCGAGCAAAATCAAACACAACTTCTGCAACGACGACCGCCAGAGCGCCGTCAAACTGGCCCGCGTCTACCTCAGTGGGCTGGCCAAGGAGGTGTGGCAGCCCGACGCCCGCACCCGCGAACGGCGCGATGTGCTGTTCGCGCACCGCCGCACCGTGAAGGACAGCACCATCGCACGCAACCGCCTGCGCGGCTTCCTCAATGCCCATGGCGTGCGGCTGCCGGCCGGCACCTCGCTGACCAAGGAAAGCACGGAAACGGCCGTGCTGAACCTGCGGCCGTGGAGCCCGACGCAGCACTGCCTGCTCCAGGAGCAGTTGCGCAGCATCCGGGACGCCCAGGCCAGGCGCGTCCGTTTGGAAAAACTCATGATCAAGGAGCTCGCCGGCGAGCCGCAGTGGAGCCAGCTTTGGCGTCTGATGGGCGTGCGGCACATTGTCGCCTTCGCGCTCATGGCGATGGTCGGGGCCATTGAGCGTTTCCCCACGGCCAAGCACCTCGTCGGCTACATCGGCCTGGCGCCCCGCCGGACCCAATCCGGCAACGACCGCCAAGGCGTCACGCACGGAGTCGGTGGCTGCGGGCGAAAGGACTTGCGCGGCCTTTTGGTGCAAAGCGCGCAGAACGCCCTCAATCAGCGCCAATCACCCCTGCACAAATGGGGCTGGCGGATCCACCTGCGCAAAAACCACAACATCGCCACCACGGCGGTGGCCCGGAAACTGGCCGTCGCGATCTGGCATCTGCTCAAGGGGCACTACAGCCCACTGGAGGAATGCAGCCAGCACCTGGCCAAAAAACTCCGCACCATTGCCGGCGTGCTGGGCTTGGCGGAACTGCGGACGATGAACTTCACCTCCTACGACGACTTCATCACCAAGCAAACCAGACTAATCCAAACGCTTTCCCCTTGATTGCTCACATACCGGTTGGCCCGTGGGTTCATATCAAGCTCACCACCCAGACCCAGCGATGAGTTTTTCAGAGGCTCCTTAAGAGATGCCCGACTTCCGCCACGATGACCTTGAGCGGGGATGTTTTCGGCAGATACGCCGAGACTTTTCCCCGCAGGCGCGCCTCGACCGTCTCCTCATCGAACAGCACGCCCGTGAGCAACAGGGTCGGCATGTCCGGATGGGCGGCCTTGATCTCCGCGAGCAGGGCGAGGCCGTCGGATTGTTCCAGTTGCAGATCGGTGACCATCAGGTCGGGGCGGTCAGCCAGGAGCAACTGCTTGGCGGCCGCGGCCGTGGCCGCCGGGCTGACGCGGTAACCGGCCATGGTCAGGACCTCGGTGAGCAATTCGCGGATCACCGCCTCGTCGTCCACGATCAGGATGTGTTTGGCCGCCGACATGGCTCAGGTGGGGATGGAGGGGTGAACGCGCAACGTGACGACGCCGCCGACAACCTTGTCGCCGTCGCGCAGCGGGAAAAAATTCAGGAGCATGGCCTGCGACCGACCGGTCTTATCCATCAGCCGCGCAGGCCGGTCCCGGAGGTCGCGACCCTCCTTCAAGGCCCGGGCCAGCGGATCACCCGCCGACGGTGGCTCCGCCATGCTCACCAGCGTGCCCAGCGGCCGGTCCACCAGTTCGGCGGCGGCGCGCCCGGCCAGATGTTCCACCGCCGGGTTGACGCGGGAAATGTTGAGGCTCTTCGTCACGATGATGGCCAGCTCTGTGATCGAATTGATGATGAGGTGGTTGTAGTGCAGCTGATGTTCGAGTGCCAGGCGCGCCCAACGATCCTCCAGTGACTGGACTTTGAGCGAGGCATTGGCGGCGGTGAGTTCGGCCGTGCGTTCCCCCACCCGGGTCTCGAGCTGCTCATTCGCCACCTGCATGGCATCGGCCGCGCGTTGGCGCGCCCGCAGGTCATCGCGAATCAGCCAGACCGCTCCCAGCAGCAGCAGCATATCGAGGCTCAACGCGGTCAGCACCGTCCAACGCGTGGTCTGGGCCTGGAGGTAGGCGGCGCGATCGCGCTCCGCGAGCAATCCGGCCTGCTCCTGACGAAAACGCTCCACGAGGCGGCCGATGGTATGGACTGCCTCGTCGCCGGCGTCGGTCGCGAGCAGGCGGCGCAATTCCTCGGCCGAGCCGTCCCTGCGCACCCGCACAATTTCCCGGGCGAGTTCGGCGCGCTGGCCCAGCAAATCCTCCAACTGGAGGATCTCTGCATGCGAAATGGGTTCCTGCCGGGTCAAGGCTTTGGCGATCTCGACCTGCTCGGCCAGATCGGAGAAAGCCGCGCGGTAATCCGTCTGGTCCCGGGAGTCACCCGACAGCAAATACATGTGCAGCGCGGCCTCGGCCCGGTGCAGCGCGGCAACGATTTCCGCGGCCGCAGCCCGGAGCGCGTGGGTGTGATTGACCCAGGCCGCATCGGCGACGGAGCGGGACTCGTTGCGCAGCGCCAGAGCGACCACCCCAAACAACACCACGGCGACCACGACGAGGCAGGCGAGCAACCGGCGGAAGGTCTGGTCGGGAGCGGACACGGCGCGGTTCAGTTGACCAGCAACCGTGAGTCCGGGGCCGGGCGTGCGGCGGCGTCCTTTTCCGGCCTATCGGTGCGGGCGATGGTCTGCAGCCAGTGTTTTTTCCGGGTGGCGTAGGAGTAGGTGAAGACCGACGCCGTGGTCCAGCTGCCCTCGAGGGAATCGGCCACCTTGGCCGCGATGTCCCGCAGCGACGGACCGGACCGGCTCAGGGTGAAGAATACCTTCCGGTTGTTATAGTCGAGGTAGGCGCGGCTCTGTTCGACATAGCAGACGGCATGGGCGGTCATGCCGGCCAGCCGCACGTGGACCAGCAAGGTCCGGAATTGCCGGCGGCGGAGGACTTCGTCGGCTAGGATGGCATAATCGTCGCAGTCGCCGCGCTCGGTTTGCAGAAAGGCATCGACCGGCTGCACGGAAGAGAATAACTCATACCGGAAATCCGCAAAATGCCCCGCGAAGCGCTTCGGGTTCATTTGCGGATCGCCGAGCAGCGCCGAATGCGTCACGGCCCCGGCCGACCCGAGCGGGGCAAATCCCGCCAAAGCCAGCAAGAGCGGCAGTCCAATGGCCCGCCACCCCATGCGGGAGAGATGGGTCGTTTTTTTCCGGCTCATGGAAGATGATTTACATCAGATATCGGCACCGCGCGGCCGGACTGGAGTCCGAATTGCGGGGAGGCGAGGCCCCGGACGGGAATGAGCTAAACCGGCTGCCTTATCGTCCGATGGATTACCCTGCTACCGGACCAAACCGCTGCGCCCGTTTCATGTCTACCGTCACTGCACCGCCTTACTGCGATCAAGGCACCGCCTTGCGTCTGTTCCTCCGGCGCACCCTAGCCGCCGGCAACATGCATCTGCCGGTCCTGCCCCAGGTCACCAGCCGGGTGATGACGCTGACGCAGGATCCGAATGCCGAGCTGGCCGAGCTGTCCCATCTGATCCATCAGGACCAGAGCCTGGCGGGCAACGTCCTGCGGATCGCCAACTCGGCGGCCTACCGCACCGGCGAACCGATCGTTTCGCTGCGGCAGGCGGTGATGCAGATGGGCCTGGCCACCCTGAGTGAAATCGCCATGGCCGCCTGCCTGCAAGGCATGGCGTTCAATGCCGGCGGTTACGAGCGCCTGCACCGGCGGATTTTTCCGGAGGCTTTTGTCGCGGCCGGCTTCGCCAAGGAAATTGCCCGGCGGTGCCGCAGCAACGTCGAGGTGGCGTTCCTTTGCGGTTTGTTGCACCGGGTCGGCTTGCCGGTGGCGCTCGGCGCCATCGCGCGGTTGGGAGCCGACGCCCCCGGACGGCCGGACGAAGCGGTCGCCCTCGGGCTGGCCCGGGAATTTGAACGCGAATTCGCCGCCGCGGTCACGGTCGCGTGGAAACTGCCGCCCGAAGTCCAAACCGCCGCCCAGCATCATGCGGCGCCGGAGCAGGCGCCTGAATTTGTCGGCGAAACGAAACTGGCCGCCCTCGCCGGGCACCTGGCCCGTGGTTTCCTGCAACCCGGCGGCTCCGACCGCGAAAACCTGCCGACGCTGCCCCTCTGGGCCGACTTCAACCTCTATCCCGATGATGTCGCTGCCGTGCTCGAGCGCGGCAAAGCCCTGGTGGCCTCAATTCCCGTGTTCGTGGGTCGCGGCACATGAACACCGACTGCGATCTGGTGGTCATCGGCAGCGGCCCCGGCGGACAGAAGGCCGCCATCCAGGGAGCCAAGGCCGGGTGGCGGGTGGTTGTGGTCGAGCGGGAGGCCAAGGTGGGCGGCGCCTGCGTTTACACCGGCACCATCCCGAGCAAGACTCTGCGCGAGGCGGCCCTCACGCTGCTGGCGGTGAAAAGATCGACCGGGTTCCTGCACGGCGCGCTCGATGCCCAGACCAAGATTTCGACCATCATGCACCGGCTGGACGAGGTGCTGGCGGCGCACGGGCGGTTTATCCGGCGATTTTTTGAGGACAACGGCGTGACGCTGGTGCATGGCCGGGCCCGCCTCGTGGATGCGCGCACCGTCGAGGTGCAGGCGGTGGCGGGTTCCCTCCAGCGTTTCACCGCTCGCTGCATCGTCATCGCCAGCGGCTCCCGACCGCGCAATCCGCCCAATGTGCCGGTGGATCACGAGTCCATCCTCGATAGCGATTCCGTCCTGAGCATGCATTACCTCCCGCGTTCCCTCACCGTGCTGGGCGGCGGCGTGATTGCGACGGAGTATGCCACGATCTTTTCCCTGCTCGGAGTCAAGGTCACCATGACCGATGCCGGCCCACGACCGCTGGGGTTTCTGGACCCAGAGTTGGTCGATCGTTTCCTGCAGCATTTCACCGCTCACGGCGGCACCTGGCTGGGCCGGCGCACCATCGAATCCGCGACGGTCGGCCCGCTCGGCGAAACGATAACGCACCTCGCCGGGGGCGAGCAGGTCGTGAGTGACAAGCTGCTCTGCGCGCTCGGTCGCTCGGCCAATGTCGAAAGCCTCGGGCTGGTGGCGGCGGGGATTCTTCAGGGTAAATATGGCGTGATCGCCGTGGATGAGCACTACCAGACCAATGTGCCGGGCATCTACGCCGTGGGCGATGTCATCGGGCCGCCCGCCCTCGCCTCCACCTCGATGGAGCAGGGGCGGCGGGCGATCTGCCATGCGCTCGGCCGCAATCCCGGCTCGGCCTTTGCCGTCGTGCCCATCGGCATCTACGCCGTGCCCGAAATCGCCAGCGTGGGGCTGACCGAGGCCCAGGTGCGCGAAAAACACGGCGGCGTGCTCGTGGGCCGGTGCGATTTTGCCGAAGTGGCGCGCGCCCATATCGCCGGCGACAGCAGCGGCATGTTGAAACTGCTGACCGGGCCGGATGGCGGCCGGCTGCTCGGCGCCCACGTGGTCGGGGAAGGCGCGACCGACCTGATCCATGTGGCCGAGATGGCCATCCTCAATGGCAACGATGTTTCGGTGTTCCTGGAAAACATTTTCAACTTCCCCACCCTTGGCGAAGCCTACCGCATCGCGGCGCTCAATCTCCGGAACCAGATCGCCACCTATGCGCCCGCCGCGCTGCAGGCGGTTTAGAGCAGCTCAATATTTTCCGCAGCCCTTTTTGTAGATCGGGCCTTATGCCCGACGTGTCGGGGATAAACCCCGACCTACACAGCGGTTGCGGCTTCACCTAAGCTTAGTCCGCTTTAGCCCGGATATTTTACACTCACGAATAGCATTTCAGAGAAATATCCGGCCGCCCACATGGGCGGAGCGACTTCGTCGCGGCAATCCCCGACAAAGTCGGCCCGTCAGGTGAACATTTCACACCTCTGGGTGTAAAATGTTCGGGGTAGCGATAAATTTTCCAGCAACCCGGCCGATATCTTCTGGTAGCGCCATGTTCGCCCAAGCCCAGACTTTCTTCCCCTCCGAGCCGTCCCGATGGAATTCCGTCCGGGGATCGAAGCGCGACATCCTGTGGGACCGGCCGGTCTTCCCGCCGCCGGTGCTGCCGAATCCGCGGGTGATTTTCGACCCCCTGCCGTTCACCGTCCAACGGCCGTGCGCTTTCCAACGTCCGGCTGCAGGCCGTTAGAGCGTTTCCTGAGATTGCTTTCGTAGGGGTGCAGCAGGACTGCGCCCCTACGACCTACCCGCTACTCGCTATTGCGGCTTTCGGACAGCTTCCAAGCGGCCCGCCGTTCAGGCGACCGGATCAGCCCGGCCGTGCAACGCCCGTTGCACGGCCAGCGCCAGTTCGTCCGTGGTGAAAGGCTTGTTGAGGATCTCCAAATGCTTGAGGTGCCCGAGCGCGTCTGCCGATTCCTTGGTGAAATAACCGGACATCAGGACCGCGCCCAAATCCGGGATGATCTGGCGCGCCGCCGCGACCAGATCGGAACCGGTCAGGCCCGGCATGGTCTGATCCGTGACGAGGACTTCGCACGCCCGAGGATCGGCCCGGATGGCTTCCAAGCAAGGCAGCGCAGAGTCGAAAATGGCAACCTCGTAACCCATGCGCTCCAAGGCAATCCGGGCGAACTTGGCCACGATTTCCTCATCGTCCACCAGGAAGATCTTGCCACCCAGCCCGGGCAGCGCCGCCGCCGGCCGCGGCGGTGGCGCGCTGTCATCAGCCGCCACAACCGGCAGGAAAATATGGATGGTCGTGCCGACCCCGGTGACGCTCTCCACTTCGACGCCGCCACAGTGATTGCGCACGATGCCGTGGACCACGGACAAACCGAGGCCGGTACCTTCGCCGGTTTTTTTGGTCGTGAAGAATGGATCGAAAATGCGTTTCACCGTGTCCGCATTCATCCCGTGCCCCGTGTCCATGACGCTGATGCAAACATAACGGCCGGGCGTGAGACCGCCGAGCGCGGCCGAGCGGTCGGCGTCCATCCCGACGGTCCGCAGGGAAATTTTCATGACCCCCCCGCGCTCCCCCATGGCCTGGGCGCTGTTGGAGCCGAGATTGAGCAGCACCTGGTGGAGCTGGGTGCTGTCCGCCCGCACCAGCGGGCAATTGTCCTCCACTTCGGTCTGGATTTCGATGGTCGATGGCAACGTCGCGCGCAGGAACCGCCGGGCCTCGCCGACCAACAGGCCTGGGTCCAGGACAATGCGCTCCGCGGTCTCTTGCTGGCGGCTAAAGGTGAGAATCTGCTCCACCAGACTGCGGGCACGAAGGCTGGCTTGCCTGGATTCCGCGAGATAGCCGTGCACCGGGTGATCCGCGGGCAGCAGATCGGCCGCCAGATCGTGATAGCCCATGATGCCGGTGAGAAGATTGTTGAAATCATGGGCGATGCCGCCGGCGAGCGTGCCCAGTGTGTCCATTTTTTGCGCCTGGAACAACTGCAGCTCCAACTGCCGGCGCGCCTCCGCCATCTCGTGCCGGGCCGTGATGTCCTGAAAGGCGCCGTACAGCCGCACAATGCGCCCCTGGTCTTTCTCCGCCCGGCCGAGGGTGCGCACCCAGCGGCGGTGGCCGGCGGCGGTGATAATCGGCAGTTCCAGGTCGTAAGGTTCGCCGTCCGTCAAACAGCGCTGGAAAGCATCCTGCAATGTGCCGCGCATTTCCGGCGCGCAAAATTTGTAGCTGGACTCCAAGGCCGGCTGGAAGGTGTCGGGCACTTCGTGGATGCGGCGCATGCTGGACGACCAATAGATCTTGTGGAGCCGCAGGTCGTATTCCCAGCCGCCGATCAGGGCCATCTGCTCGACGTGATTGGCCAGCTCCTGATTGCGGCGCAGGATCAGCTCCATCTGCTTGCGTTCCGTGATGTCGCTGAGCGTGCCGACCATGCGTCGGGCCTGGCCGGAGGTGTCCCACGCGACCACCTTGCCGCGCCCGAGCACCCACTTCCATTCGCCGGAGCCCACCAGCATGCGATGCTCCGCGGCATAGAGCGGGACTTGCCCGGAGACGTGTGCCTCCCTTGCGGCCATGGCCGCCGCCCGGTCGTCCGGATGCACCAATGACATCCAGCCGCGGTCGTCCTGAGGCAGCTCGGCCAGGTCGTGTCCCAGGATGCCGGCGTAACGCTCGTTGAAAAACATGAGACCGCTGGCAATGTCCCAATCCCACACGCCATCGTTGGTGCCGGTGAGTGCCAGTCCCCAGCGTTCCTCGGCGAGACGCAGGGCTTCCTGCATCTCATTCTCGGTGGTGACGTCGCGCTCCATCCCCACGCAGCGCACCATGCGGCCCACGAGGTCGCGTCGCAGGTAGCCGTGGGTCTCCAGGTGGCGGATCTGCCCGTCAGGCCGGATGATCCGGTATTTGATCCTGAATTCGTTCCCGGATTCTTCCGCCGTCTGGTCAATGACCTCGATCTTGACGCGGTCCTCGGCGTGGACCAGCGCCGCCCAGGCCCGGAAGTTGCCGTTGAAGTCCTCGGGCCGCACGCCGTAGATTTCAAACATGCGGGCGTCCCAGACGATTTTGCCAGTGAGGGGATCCATGTCCCAGATGCCGCAGCGGGAGGCGCGCAGGGCGAGTTGCAGGCGCTCCATGGAGGCGTGCAATTGTTCGCGCTGATCCAGTTCGGCGGTGATGTCGCGATCGAGCCCGACCAGCCGGAGCACGGCCCCTTTTTCATCCCGTTGCACGTAGCCTTGGGAACGGATGCGCCGCGCCGCGCCGTCCACCGGACGGACGATGCGGTATTCGCAATCAAACCGGCCGGTCTTTCCCGAAACCAGGTCGTCGAAAATCTGCTGGGCACGCGGAAGCTCCTCCGGCAGGACGCAACGCTGCCAACTGGCCATCGTGCCGTCGAATTCCTTTTCGGGCAAGCCGTAGAGCGCGAACATCCGCGCGTCCCAAGTCTGGACGCCCGAACGCAGGTCCGCCTCCCAGACCCCGTAGCCGGATGACTGCACCGCCAGTTGCAACCGTTCGTTCAACTGCTGCAATTGCTGCTGCGCTTCGAGGTATTGAGTGATATCGGTCAGAACCAGGATGAAATTGGCCACCGTCCCGGCCTCGTTCCGCACCGGCTCAACGTCGAGAATGAGCCAAAGGGGCCGGCCGTCCTTGGTGTAATTGAGGATTTCCTCATAGATCGATTCGCCGCGCGCCTGCGCCCGATCGACCCGCCGGCTGGTCTCGGGATCGGTGTTCGGTCCCCGCATGAAATCGGCCGGCTGCCGCCCGATCATCTCGGCAAAGGTGTAGCCGGACATGTGCTCCCACGCCTTGTTCACCCACTCCACCCGGCCCTGCCCATCGGCGATGATGACGCCGCTGGTCGTGTGGTTGGCCACCAGCGAAAGCTGGAGATTGCTCAGGGCCGACGTCCTCAGCGCGCAGTTCGCCTCCTCCAGCTCATGGGTGCGCGCGGCGACCTGCTCCTGCAGGCCCGCCGCCTGGGTCTGCAACCGCGCCATCAACCGGCCCTGCTCCTCTTCGGCTTGCTCGCGCTGCTGCTGGAAAGCGCCGGCGATCCGCGCGGCCCAGAGCACCCAGATCATCCCCGCAAACATGTAGATCACCGTGAAGATGGCCAGATACTCCGTCAGCCCTAAGGTGAGGGTGCTCTGCAGGCGCATCCGCACCAACACAAGCAGCGGCGGCAGGAGCAAGACCGCCAGCAGGATGCGGCGGGCAAATATGCCCACCACGCCAGTGTCGAGGAAAACGCCGGTGAAGTCGTCCGCAGGGCGGAGCATCAGCACGCCCGCTCCCAGCAGAAGAGACACCATGGACGGCAGCCAACCCACCCGGGGAGGATCGTTCAGCGCCACTGGCACATTGTAACCAAACAGCACGGCCAGTAGCGAAACCAGCGCCAATCCGATCACTCCGAGCGCGAGCCACGGCGACCAGGCCCGGCGGAGCGGTCGTGCTGCCTGGCTGATGCCCAGCAACGACAGGCTGCCCATGATGAAAGCCAGCGAACCGTCAATCGACAGGGTGCCCGGCAACTGTCGCAACGCATCCGCCAATTCACCCGGAGCAAAGCTCCCTCCGGTCGCTTTAAGGGCGCCGAGAACCCCGAGGAACAAAGCCCCCGCCGCCAACGCCCGGCTGATCGGGCGATACAGCTTCTCCCTCAGGCTCAGGCCCAATAGCGACCCGCCGAGCAACACAAATCCCGCCGCCATGGTCAGCGACATCAGCGAGTCGGGATTCCGCCCGAGGAGGAACCTGGCCAACCCGGCAAACAGTACCACCAGGCCGGCAATAACCGGAACCCGGCGGACGAACCGATCTGCAATCAATGGGTTCATGGAAATTGCGGGCATCAGGCGGCGAGCAGGCAGAGCCGATCACTCAAGCGGAACGCCGGAGCAGGGCGAGAATTTTTGCGCCAAACCGGAATCATGTCCGGTCACTCACCGGAGCAGCTTGAGCACCGCGGAGGACGCCAGGTTGGCTTGGGCCTGCATCGCCGTGGCCGACTCCCTCAAGATATTGTATCGGGCCAGCCGGGTGGATTCCTGCGCCACATCCGTGTCGCGGATCTGTGAGACGGTGGCGGACAGGTTTTCCCATTCCACCTGCAAGGATCCGGTGGCCAGTTGCAGCCGTGACTGGGCCGCGCCTAACTGCGCCCGCTGGACAGCCACTTGCTGCGTCGCGTCGGTGACGCCGCTGAGGGCCGCCGGGTCGGAAGCGCGGAGGGTGTAATTGCCCGCCGCATCCTGGTTGATGAGGTTCAGCATCGCCCCGTTCCGCAGGTTGGTGGCCGGCAAAGTCAGCACCTGATCGGGGGAGTGCCCGATCACCGTGGCCAGTCCGGCGGCGGGACCGAAAAGCGCCGTGCCGTTGAAGGAACCCGCCGGGGCGGTTATGTCGGCCAAGCCGCCAATTTCCGCGGTGCTGCCACCAATGGTGGCGCGCAACTGATCCTGCAGGGTGGTGAATTCCCTCTGGTAAAGCGCAATGTCGGCCGGGGATTTGGTCATATCCCCCGCCAGCGTGACCAGTTCGCCCACGCGCGCCAGCATCGTGCTGAAACTGGCCAGGAAGCTGTCGGCGGTCTGCACCAGGGATACCGCGTTCTGGGCGTTGGTGAGGGCGGACTGCACCCGCAGGCTCTGGGCGCCAAGCTTCTCGGCCCCGGCCAGACCGGCGGCGTTTTCACCGGGTTCAACGATGCGGGAGCCGGAGGACAGCCGGCTGAGGGATCGGCCCAGCAATTCCTGCATCCGGTCGAGCGTGCGAAGGGGACTGTTGATGGTATTCATGAGGGTAACGGGTCAAGGGTGGAGCGTGGGCGGGGTGCAATGCGGGGAGGCTGATTCCTGGCGGGCGGCGGGTTTGGCCCCGGACTGTCCGGCCGGACGAGCCGGGGCAGCTTGAGCGACGGCAGTGCCTGTGGATTCAGCGCCGCGGCCTGATTGGACGCGCCGATGACCGCGAGCACTTCCTTGCGGAAGATGGGCACCTCGCGCGGCGCCTCGATGCCGATCTTGACGACATCGCCCTCGATGCGGGTGATCCGGATCTCGATGTTGCCACCGATCACGATGGATTCGTTTTGTTTGCGGGACAGGACAAGCATGATGACCTCCGTGTCTGGTGGGTTAGCGGGTGGGCACCGGCCCCACGCCCTGCGCCTTTTCAACCAAAGGATGGTGGGCGCTGTAGCGGGAATAGTTGGAGATGACCACCTGCCGTCCCGTGCGGGTCCGCCGGTTGACGACGATCGGGCCGACCAGATTCACAGTCGCCTCCAGCGGCCGCGCATGGCGCAGGGTGACGATGTTGAGGATCATCGCCTCCGCGCCGTCACGAAGGCCAAGCTCCATGGCGTGCTCCTCGAACAGCTCCGGCTCGTAACCGGGAATGATGCCGCCCGGCTCGATGACCACAAAATGCAGCGGCATGCCGAGGTCGGTCAGCTTGAGCCAGAGGAACGGCAGGTTGTCCGGCTCGTAAAGCAGCTCGGCCTGGCGATATTTTTCGAAGCCGATCAGGCCGCCCGGCAGGGTGAAAATGTTGGCGGCCGGCGCTTCCAAATCGGTGGGATAAAGTTCGGGCATGACTTTCATGATAGGGAACGGAGGATCATCTGATGTAATCGAGAAGGGAGAGGTTCATGATGTTGGCGGCGGATTGCAGGGCGGCCTGATAGGCGGTCTGGGTCTGGTTCAGCTTCACCACCGTCGCGGCCAGGTCGGCGCTGGTCTCGGCGGAGATCAGCTGGTCCACACTGGCCGTGCGATCGGCTTGCTGGGCCTGGCTTGCCAGGATGCGGGTCTGCATGCCGCCGTTGTCCGCGATGGCGGCGACCAGCAGGTCCTCACTTGCGTTCAGGCCCGGCAAGGTGGCGGCCACGGCGGTCGTGACGCCGCTGTTGAGCGCATCGCGCAGGCTGATCAGGTTGGTGATGAAATCGGCCAGTCCCTGGTTGGTGGCCCCGCTGGTGCCGGGCGCGACGCTTGTCGCCTCGGACAGCGGGATCGCCGCCTGCGCGCTGTTGCCGGCGTAACTGACCGCCGTGATGCGGCCGCTGGCGTCGCGCGTCACCGTCACCGCCGGAGCGTCGACCGCCGTGCCGGCATAGATGTAATTGCCGCTGAACCGGGTGTTGGCGGCCTGGACCGCCTGCTCGACGAGCTGGTCTGCCTCTGCGCCGTAGGCTTGCAGCGCCTCGGCCCCGAGGACCCCTGTGCCGAGGGTGGCCAGTTCCCCGGCGCGATCAGAAACTTTTTTGATGCCCTGCAACCCGGAAAACGACGCCTGGGCTTGCGCCAGCGCCGTGGCCGCGTTCAGACCGAACTGGGTGATCTGCCGGCGCTCGCTCTCCAGGTTCAGGACACGGCCCACCGCGGCCGGATCGTCCTCGGGCAGGGTGATGCGCTGGCCGCTGGCGATCTGGCCCTGCAATTTCGCCTGCTGGCCGCCGAGTTGCTGGATTTGCCGCACGATGCCGGCGGAGACTGTATGGGAGGCTACTCGCATGGTGAAATGGTCAGGCGCCGAGATGGTTGACGACCGTGTCGAGAAGGGAGTCGATGGTGGAGAAGACCCGCGCCGACGCCTGGAAGGCGCGCTGGTATTTCAAAAGATCGGCCGTTTCCTCGTCGAGGGACACGCCGCTCACCGAGTCGCGCTGGTTGGTGACGAGCTGCCGGATATTGGTCTGGTCCGAGACCCGCGCCGTGGCGCCGGCCACGGCCTGGCCCAGATTGCTGACTGCGGCGGAAAAGAATCCGCCCAGCGTGCCGTCGATGGCGTCGCCGCCGGCGGTGGAAAATCTTTGCGTGGCGATCCGGGCGACGGCCAGGGCGACGGTATTGTCGCCCGCCGCGCCGCCATCGCTCGCCTTCAGCGTGCTGGGTGTGAGGCCGGCCGCGATCGAGATGGTGCCGGCGGTGGTGCCGGTGGCCGCGAAGAAATCCCCGGTGGTGCCGGTCGGATTGTAGGCGGCGTTGACCGCGGACACCAGTTGCGTGGTGAGCAGGTCGAGATTGTCTCTGATCGTCTGCACCGCTCCATCCCGGGCGGTGAGGGAACCCTGGATCGAGCCGGACTGGAGCGCGAGGGTGGCCGCGGCCGCGCCCCCGGTGATCTGGGTGCCGGTAAACGCAATGGGACCCAGCACGACCGGGCCGTCCACCAGCAGCACGTCATTGCCGAGCGTGTCTTTGGCATAGAGTTGAACCTGACCGGTCGGAGAAGTGCGCAGGTCGACCGGCAGCGTGGCCGCGAGCAGCTCAAGGTCGGTCTGTCGCTGGTCGCGCAGATCGACCGCCGAGCCGGGATGGTTGATCTCGAGCCGGGCGATGGAAGCATTGAGGTCTGCAATCGTCTGCAGGAGCCGGTTGGCGGTGCCGATATCGGTGCCGATCTGGGCGTCGAGATCGGTGCTGACCTGGCTCAGGCGTTGGTCGGCCAGGCGGAGCCGGTCGGTGAGAATGCTGGCGCCTTGCAACAGGGTCTGGCGCTGGCCGGCATCCGTCGGATTGCTGGCGAGGCTCTGGAAGGCGTTGAAAAAATCATCGAGCGCCGCCGCCACGCCGTTGTCGCTGGTGCTGCTGGCGCCGCTGGAATTCTGGGTGCCGTCGATGCTCTGGCCGAGTGCGGTCGAGGCCCGCTGGTAACCCTGTTGCTCGGCCGTGAAGCCGGCGGTCACGGCGATCTCCCGCATCACCTGTCTGTCAAGCAGCGCATCGCGCAGCTGCTGGATTGCGAGCACGGTCACGCCCATGCTCTCCGCGCCTTGCGGCGTCTGGATGGTCCCCAAGGACCCCAACTGGACGCGCTGCCGCGCGTAATTCGGGTTGTTGACATTGGCGAGGTTCTTGCCCGCGGTTTCCACGGCGCGACTTTGCGCGCTCATGGAGCCGACGGATGCGTTCAAACTGGAAAAGAGACCGGACATGGTGGATCAGCCGGCGGCTTGGAGCGTCGATGTTCCAGGGCCCGACGACATGTGCATGCGGCCGGCCGGGGTGTAGGTCTTGGTGAAAACCTGGGGCCGAAGCTGCTCCAGGGCTTCCTGATGAAACGAAACAGTCCGCGAGAGCAGCAGGTGATTCTGCCGGTTCAGGCGCCGCACCCGGTGCAGCAGGTGGTTGATCTCGCCGATCAGCGCCTCCAGGAGCGGGTGCGCGGTGGATTCGATGCACGGCAGCAGCGAACGCAGCGTCGCCTGCTCGGGCTGGCCCTGTTCGCGGGCAAAGCCGGCCACGAGTTTTTCGCGCTGCTGGCGACCTTCGCCGACGGCGCGCACCTGCTGTTCGATGGCCGCCGAAAGGCGCAGCACCTCCTTGGCATCGCGGGCAAAGAGCGCGCTCTGCTGCGCGTCAAAAAGCGCCAGCAACGCGCCATATTCGGCCAGCTCGGCGCGCAGAAGGGTGGCAATCTCCGGCCAAGCGACGGGAGCGGTGGTGGTTGGATTCATGGTGACTTGGTCAACGTGGCGCCGTCGACCGGCGTGCCCCGTGGCTTGAGTTGGCGGGCGATGACCGGAGCGAGCCCCATGCCGCCGCCCTGCGTGAGTTTTTCCGCGAGGCTGTCCGTCAGCATGTAGCCGTAGATTCCGCCGCCACCGGACTGGCCGTCGCCCATGAGCGAGCCGAGGCTCTGCTGGAGGAATTGCCTGACTAGGATCGCCTCGAACTGCTCGGCGACGGCCTGTCGCTGCTCGGTGGGATCAAGATTGCCGCGTTTCAGCGCCGCGAGGTCGTGCGCGGGTTTGGCGTGGGGTGACAGCGAGCTGATGACGGGAACGGGCATGTCAGTTGATGATGAGCTCGGCCTGCAGGGCGCCGGCGCGTTTGAGCGATTGGAAGATGGCCATCATTTCGCGGGTCGAGACGCCGAGGGCGTTCAAGCCGGCGGCGAGGCGATCGATCGTCGGCGCATCGCTGAGGACCAGGAATCCGCCCTTCACCTCGTTGACGCTGGTCTGCGTGCTGGCGACGGACGTCGTGCGACCGGAATTGTTGAAGGCGTTGGGTTGCGAGACGCCGATGTTGGAGGTCACCGTGATGGTCAGTGACCCGTGCGCGATGGCCACCTGCGAAAGGTGGACCGTGGCAGTGGCGACGATGGTGCCCGTGCGCTCGTTGATGACGATGCGGGCCTGGGTGTCGGGCGCGACTTCGATGGTCCCGAGCTCCGCGACAAAGGCCACTTCTCGGCCGGCAAACCCGGCGGGCAATTGCACCGCCACGGTGGCCGCGTCGGTGGCGTGAGCGGCGGCCGGATAGACGGTGTTGATGGCGTCGGACATGCGGTTCGCCGAGGTGAAGTCGGGGCTGTGCAGCAGCAGCCGCAGGCTGTTGTCCTGCACGAAATGCGCGGGAATCTCCCGCTCAACGATCGCACCGTTGCTGATCGAGCCGACCGTCGGGTGATTTTTTTGCACGGTGGCGCCCCCCGCCCCACCCGCTCCGCCGAGAAATCCGCCGATGACCACCGGACCCTGCGCGACTGCGTAGGCCCGGCCGTCGGCGCCGAGCAGCGGGGTTTGCAGGAGCACGCCGCCCTGTAGGCTCTTGGCGTCGCCGAGCGACGACACCGTCACATCGATTCGCGCGCCGGCCTTGAGGAAGGCGCCGATGTCCGCGGTCAGCATGACGGCGGCGACATTCTTGGCCTTGATGTCCGTCGGGCTGACGGTGAGCCCGTAGCGCTGCAAGACGTTGGCCACGCTGCGGAGCGTGGTCGCGGCGTTGCTATCACCATCGCCCGCCAGGCCGACGACGATGCCATAGCCCACGAGCTGGTTGTCCCGGCCTCCTTCGATGAGCGTCAGGTCCTTGATGCGGCTGCCCTGCGCCACCGGGGCGGCGCAACAGAGCAGAACGAAGAGAGGCAACATCCTTGTCATGGGTGGACGAAATCAGAAGGGCCGCAGTTTTTCGTAGAGCTTGAAGAACCAGCCGCGTTTCTGGGCGTCGGTCAGCGAGCCTTCGCTGAGGAACTCCACCCGGGCATCCGCGACATTGCTCGAGGCCACGGTGTTGCCGCTGGAGACATCGTCGGGCCGCACGATGCCGTGCAGGACCACGTATTGCGTCTCCCCGGAAAACGTGACGACGCGCATGCCCTCGATCACCATGTTGCCGTTCGGCAGCACGTCGGTGACGAGCACGGCGGCGCGGGCGGACAGGCTTTGGTTGTTGCTGATGTCACCGCCGCCGGAATTCGAGGAAGCGCCCTTGAGCGACAGACTGGGCAACGAGCCCTTGTGCAGCCCGGTCGCCGGGTAGAAAAAACTGGAGACCGCATCGGCGATGGAGGAATCGCGCGTGGATTTCTTGGTCTGGCTGTTGGCCGCGGACACCGATTCGTCCACGATGATCGTCAGGATGTCCCCCGCCTTGGCGGCCTTGCGGTCGGCATACATGCCGCGGTCGCTGGCGCCCTCGGCCCACAGCGACCCGGCCGACGCCGGGAGCACGGCGATGAGGCCGGCGCAGAGAACCAAGGTGCACTTGCAAAATGTCATAGCGAGGAGGGCCACAGAATGGCCGACGAAGCAATCCGTCCGTTCGCCAGGTTTACGGTTCCGAGCCACGCCGGGGGGCTGGATCGCCACGGCCCGCCGCTGCAGGCCTCGCGATGACAAGGCATTTTGCAAACACGCCCGAGGAAACGACGGAGATGAGAATGCCGTGGCATCGTCAGAAACGGATTTGGACCCGGTTTTCGGCCACCACCCGGGCCGCGAAGTCCTTGCGGGATTCCTGGTTGCGGATGGTGACGGTGTCGCCCGCGGCGCCGTTCTCCATCGCCAGTCCCTTCATGGTGATCGAGAGCTGGCCATCAATGGCCGCCACCTCGACCACGTCTCCCTTGCGGACTAGCGGACGTCGCGCCACGTCGCGCCACGAGAGCAACCGCCCGGACTGGATGGCGCGGACAAGCATGAAGTCGTGATCGCCGGCCGTGACCGCCAGGGCATCGCGTTCGCGGAAAAAATCCACGCGGCGCGCTTCCAGGGCGTTCGCGTCAAAGGCGGTGCCGGTCGCCAGCGGCGTCCGGGCGGCCCAGGCGTCGCGCCACAACTGCGCACGCAGCGTGACGGCGTATTCGGCCGCGGGACCGCCATCGGCCAGCACGCGGCAACGGACCAGCATCGAGGCGGCCGGGAGCGAAGGGTATTCTGTGACCTCCAGCGTCCAACTCCGTGCCAAACGCTCGGGAGCCGACCACGGGCGCAGCAGTTCCAGCTGCAGCTCGCCTTCGAAGTTGAAGTGCCGGACCAGATCGGTGGTGAGCGCGGCAACGAAATCGCCGCGGGTCAGGGGCGTGGCGGCGACTATAGAAGGATCCCCGGCGCGCAACAGAGCGGTGCCGGCCAGCAGGAGGGTGAGGAGCAGGGGGCGCATGGGGTCAGCGTTTCATCTGCGCGACATTCTGGAGCATTTCATCGGAGGTCTGGATGGACTTGGAATTGATCTCGTAGGCGCGCTGCGCGACGATCAGGTTGACCATCTCCTCGACGATGTTGACGTTCGAGGCCTCGGTGTAGCCCTGGACGATCGTGCCGAAGCCGGTTTCGCCCGGGGAGCCGATCTCGGGTGTGCCGCTGGCCGCGGTCTCCTCGTAGAGGTTGCCGCCCATACTGCGCAGGCCGGAGGGATTGGCGAAGCGCGTCATCGTGAGCCGGAAACTCTGGGTGCCGCTGGCCGACTGCACCGTCACCTCGCCGTTCTGCGCGATGTTGATGGCGCTCGCGCCCGCCGGGATCGCCTGGAACCCGCTGAGGATCGGCATGCCGTCGACGGTCACCACCTGACCCTGTGCGTTGAGCTTGAAGGAGCCGTCGCGCGTGTAGCCGATGGTGCCATCGGGCCGCTGCACCTCGAAGAAGCCGTCGCCCTGGACCGCGAGATCGAGTTTTTCCCCGGTCTGCGTGAGCTGGCCCTGGGTGAAGACCTTGGAGGTCGCCGCGACGCGGGAACCGTTGCCGATCTCGATGCCGGTGGGCACGAGGTTGCCGCCGCCGGAGTTGGTGCCGACCGCGCGCGGCTTCTGGTAGAGCAGGTCCTGGAACTCGATCTTGCTGCGCTTGAAGCCGGGGGTGTTCACGTTCGCCAGGTTGTTGGCGATCGTGTTCAGGTTGAGCTGCTGGGCCTCCATACCTGTGGCGGCGGAGTAGAGCGAAAGGTTCATGGGCGGCGGACGGACGGGAGATAAGAGGCCGGCACGCCTCCAAAGCGTGCGCGGCCATGCAGTCGTGATTTGTTCTGACTAGCGGCTGCAAATCTCATGGGCATGGGTTCAACCGAGGGCATCGAGCGTCTTCTGCATCGTCTGGTCGGCGACGCTGATGATCTTCTGGTTGGCCTCGTAGGCGCGGGAAATGATCACCATGTCCACCATCTCGCGCAGGGACGACGTGTTGCTGCCTTCGAGGTAGCCCTGCAGCACCTCGGGCTTTTCGACCATCTCCGCCTCGACGCCTTCGGGAGCGACAAAATAACCGCCGGCGACCGGCGACAGCACCGACAGGTCGGCGAAATTCTTCACGGCCAGCTTCCCGAGTTGCGCACCGCCCTGCAGGATGGTGCCGTCCTCCTCGATGGTCAGCGCGCCGCCCCCGGCGAGCAGCACGATGGGCCGGCCCGAGGTGTTCAGGACCTCCTGCCCGCCCGTGGTGACCAAGGTCCGGTCCGGCCGCATGCGGAATTCGCCGCTGCGCGTGTAGGCCCGGCTCTCGTCCGGCATCTGCACTTCGAAGAATCCCTCGCCTTGGAGCGCCAGGTCCAGATCCCGGCGGGTGGGCTCGGTCTCGCCGGAGTTAAAATTGATGCCGGTGTTGATCTTCGGAAAAATCGCCGGAGTGCCGTTCTCATCACCCATCCGGCCGCGCGGGTCGGTCTGCAGCTCGCCACTCAGTTCCGTGCTGAAACTCACCGTGCGCTTGCGGTAGGCAGTAGTCTGGCTCGAGGTGATGTTTTGGGACACAACATCCTGCCAGCGCTCAATGGCCGTGAGAGCAGAGGCACTTTGATAAAGCCCGATATTCATCCACACCCACCGATGCAAGCTCCGTGCCAACATGGCTAGTCGCTACCCGCCAGCTACATACAAAAATACTAACCCGCCCAGCGTGATTTTTCACGGCCAAAGGCAGATTCTGCCGAAAATCCCGCCTAATGTCCTGGCGGGTAGAGACACTCGATCTCGGTGTGCTCGCCGCAGGGGCACTGCACGATGATGCGCACGATCTTGTCGCCTTGTTTCACGAGGTTGACCTGCGCTGACACCCCCACAGACGCGGCGCAGGCAGCCGACGCACCAGGTGTCAGTGAGGAGGCGGAGGGAGCGCGGAGCGCAGTGGTTTCCAGCGCCCGCCGGCCTTGCAGATACGATTTCATGGCGGCGATTTCACCGCCAAGGACCGGCCCGAGTCCGGCGGTTGACCGCTGGCGGCGGTGGCGGAGTCGCGCTCCTTGGGCTTGGTGGACAGCGTCAGGCTGAGCGTGATGCGATCATTGGAGAGCGAGGCGGGATCCTCCCCGGGCAGCGGGCGCGTGGCGGCGTAGCCGGTGACCCGCTCGATATATTCCGGCTCCACGGCATAATGCACGAGGTTGCGCCGGGCGGCGTTGGCCCGGTCGGCTGAAAGCTCCCACGGCGTGTAGTCCGCCGAGCGCGGCGTTGTCGCGCCGCTGGTGTGCCCGTCAATTGTCACGCGAAAATGGTGCCGGTCGATCATCCAGGCGAGACTTTGCAGGGCATAGCGGCCCCACTCGGTGACCTCGGCCGAACCCTTGCCAAACAGGGGGCGCGTGGGACGGTCGAAGAGCGTAACGCGCAGCCCGTCGGAGGTGACCTGGATGTCGATCGGTTTGTCGGCCAGGTTCTCATCGAGGTGCAGGAGGCGGAAGAAATCCGCGGCGACGGAATTGAGGAAGGACAGGGAGATCTGCTTGCTCTTCTCCAGCTCCTTTTCGTTGCCCTGCTGGGTGCCGGTGGAGTTGGTGCTCTTGTTGCTGTTGAAGGGCATCACGCCGGAGTGCTTGTCCATGGGCGAGGTGAACGGGTTCTGGAAATACTGCGAGGTGGCGATGAGGATCTCCTTGTTCTGCGCGGAAATCCACAGCACGAGAAAAAGCGCCATCATCGCGGTCATAAAGTCCGCGAACGCCACCTTCCAGGCTCCTCCATGTCCGGCCATGATTATGCGGGGTTACTTGGTGCCGAGGCCCTTCAGGGCCGTCTCCAGTTCCTCGCTGCCGGGCTGCACCGAGCTGTCGAGCGAGCGGCGGGCGATCTCGACCGAGGTAAGGGGCGCCAGGCCCTTGGCGAAGCCGGCGACCGCCTGCATGATACACTTCAGGCACTGCTGGTCGGAGGCGTTGTTGGACTTGATGCGGCTGGCCAGCGGATTGACGAAGCCGTAGGCGCAGAAAATCCCCAGCAGCGTGCCGGTGAGCGCGGCCGCGACCTTTTCTCCGACGGCCTCCGGGCCCTCGGAGATGGCGGACATGGTATTGATGATGCCCAGCACGGCGGCCACGATGCCGATGGCGGGCAGCGAGTCGCCGATCATCTGCAAGGCATGCACCGGATGGTCGGACTCGAGTTCCTTGGCATGAAGTTCCGCGGTCATCAGATCCTCCAACTGATCCGGCTTGATCTTGCCATCAATGACCGGCTTCAGGCCGTTGCACAAGAACTCGAGCCGTTCGGGATGCTCGAGCAGCGCCGGGTAACGCTGGAAGACGGCGCTGGCCTTGGGATTCATCACGTGCTCTTCCAGCGCGATCAGGCCGTTGCGCCGGCCGATCATGAAAATCTCGTAGAGCAGCTTGAGCAGTTCGAAAAAATCCTTCTGCCCGACTGTTTTGCCCGCCAGCGCGACCTTGGTCTTGTGGATGATCTCCATGATCACGTGCTTGGGGGTCGCGATCACGAGCACACCGAGCGCGATGCCGAGAATGACGACAAACTCGGAGGGATGCAGCAGCACGCCCGGGTGCCCGCCGGCCATCATGAAGCCGCCCAGCGTGGCCCCAAAGACGATGACTGCTCCGATGATGATCAGCATGCGCGAGGATCAGCGATCCTGCGCTCGCTGGAGGAAGGCGCGCAGCCCGAGGATGGTCTGCGAGTGAATCTGGCAGATGCGCGACTCGGTCAGGCCGAAGACCGCTGCAATTTCGGCCAGCCGCATGTTTTCAAAGTAATACATGGCGAGGATCTTCCTTGGTATATCGGGCAATTCCTTGATCCTTTGAGCCATAAGTTGGAGCATTTCCTCCTTCTCGAGGCGGTCCCGGCCGGTCACATCGTTCTGATCGGCCAGAAGATCGTGGAGCGAAGGGCCTTCGGACTCCTCGCCGGAGGCCCGCTGGTCGATGGCAATAAAGGTCGCCGGCTTGGAGTCTTCGAGCCACTTGGCGAATTCCTTCTCGGTCAGGGCGAGATCCCGGCGGATCTCATCCTCGGTGGCGACACGGCCGAGGCGCTGTTCAAGGATGTTGACCGCCTCCTTCATTTTGCGGGCCCGGGCGCGGGCGCGGCGCGGGCACCAGTCCATCCGGCGCAGTTCGTCCAGGATCGCCCCGCGGATCCGCATGGTGGCGTAACCGGGAAACGTGCTGCCTTGCGCGGGATTGTATTTCCGGACGGCCGCAATGAGGCCCGTGACCCCCACGCTGTAGAGATCGTCGGCGTCGACGTGCGCGGGGAGGTTGAGCTTGATCCGGTCCACGACATTGCGGACCAGCGGGAGATAGCGTTCGATCAATTCCTTTTGATCGAGATCGCCGGAGTTGACACCTTGGTAGGTGCGCCACGCGGTGGCGGGAGCGGCATCCGTGCCCGATACTTGAACGGCCAGCTTCATAGTAATGCGGGGTTCAGGGTTGTTTGCCGGACGGGGTCGCCGAAGCGGCGGCCTTTTGCCGGGATAAGATGATTTCGCGCAGGCCGCGCAGCAGCACGGTCCAGAGCCAGCGGAAGAGCCCGGCCCCGACGAGGCAGCCGAGCGCGGCGTCGAGCAGGATCCGGTCGGGTGCCCGGTCGGCCAACCAGCCGGTGAGCGCCGCGAGGACGAAGCCGAGGATGCCGCCGCATAAAAAGACAAAGCGCATGGGTGGGGTCAGTCGGTGAAGGCCAGGGTGCGTCGCGCGAGGGCCGCGGTGGCCTCAAGCTCATACTCGCCGGTGAGCGAAGGGCCGGTGGAGAGAAACAAGGGCTCCAAGGCCGACTCCAGCAGATGGTCCCAAAGTCGGCCCCATTGAGGCAGCTCGTCGAGGTGGGTCAGGATCACATGCGTGGCCCCGAGATCGCGGCCGGCGGCCAGGGCGCGGCGCAACGTGGCGTTTTCATAGGCGGCGTTCACCACCAGCACGCGCTCGGCGATTTCCTCCCGCTCCAAAAAGTCCGCGAGGCTGGCGTTGTCCGCGGGATCGCGGAGCGAAATGGGCGGAAGATCAAAGTAGACGAATCCGCCGGGGACGGAGGGGCGGGTGCTGGCGGGATAATGCGCGCACGGCACCCCGAGCGCCTCGCAGAAGACCGGCACCGGGCCGGGCGTGTTGGGCCGGTCGAATTCCGCCGTCACGACATGGCCCAGCCGGGCCCTGCGGTAAACCTCCGCCGCCAGCCACTTGCACAGCGCGGTGCTCCGGCCGGAACCGGCGGCGCCCAAGAACGCCGCCCGGCCCATGGGCGGCCAGGCAGGCCGCGCGGCCACCTCGGCGCCGAGCTTGCGCCCGATCTCGACCAAGCCGCGATGCAGCGGCCCGGCGGCCCACGTGGCCCAATCGGGCCCGCGTTCCAACCGTTCCAGCAGGCTGGTTGATAATCCGGAACGGCGCAGCAATTCTGAGAGGGAACAGGCCGGGACCGGAGCCAGCCGCCGGTGCGACACTGCGACCTCCGGCGCAGGCGCGACCTTGTCTTCTACCATCGGTCCGTCCGGCGGATCGAGCTGCGCGATCACCTCCAGCTTGGGCGCGGCGAGCAACCGCTTCCAGCCCGGAGTCTCGACCGAACGGACCGACAGCACGCGGGCGTGCTCGCCAAGATGGGCGCGGATCACCGTGGCTGCCTCCTCGGCGCTGTCGACAATGAACCGGCAGCAGGTGCCGGCAGCGGGTGATTGGGCTGATGGGGCGAGATTCATGGGCGTCAGGCGGCCGCTTTCACCGGGGACGGCTCGGAGCGCACGAGGTGCGACGGCACCGGCACAATGCCGGCGTTTTCAATCTCGGTGCTGGCGGGCAGCTCCTGGAACGACAGCACGACCAGCCACGGAAAGGTCGGCTCGAAGAAGCGCTTGAGCGGCAGGCGGACATCCGCGGAAACCACGAGGATCACCGGCAGGCCGCCCTGGGTCAGCCCGGTGTGGCGGCGGCCGAATTCGTCGATCAGGTGCCGGCCGAGCGTCGGTTCCAGCGCCAGCCCGACATCGGTCGCCGTGCGATGGATCTTGCCGGTGATGACCTGTTCGAGGCGCGGATCGAGCGTCAGGGCCTTGAGATGGCCGGGCTGGTGTTCAAACTCTGGCACGAAATAGAGCCCGAGGCGACGGCGCACCAGTTCGGAAAGGTCGTCGGGATTCTTGGAGAGGCCGGCGAAATCCGCGATGCCTTCGAGGATCAGCGACAGATTGACGATCGCCACGCCCTCGCGCAGCAGGTTTTGGAGGACGCGCTGGATGATACCGACATTGACCAGATCGGGCAGCAGCTCGGCCACCAGCGCGGGATGCGTGCCCTTCACATGGTCGATGAGCGATTGCACGTCCTGCCGCGACAGGAGGTGGTGGGCGCAGCCCTTGAGCGTTTCGGAAAGATGGGTGATGAGCACGGACGAGGGATCAACGACGGTGTAGCCGTTAAGCTCGGCTGGCTTCCGCTCGGCCTCCTCGATCCAGGTGGCCTCGAGGTTGAAGACCGGTTCGCGGGTCGGCACGCCGCGCAGCCGCACGGTGCTGCCGGCAACGTTCATCGCCATCCAATGGCCCATCATGAGCCGGCCGCGCACGAGCGTCTTGCCCCGGAGCAGGAAACGATACCCGTCGGCGTCCAGTTCGAGATTGTCCCGCACCGAAACGGGGGGAACGATGATGCCCCGCTCTCGCGCGAGGGTCTTGCGGACACCGGTGATGCGCGTCAGCAGGTCGCCGCCGGCCTTGGAGTCGGCAAGCCCGAGCAGGCCATAGCCGATCTCGATGGCGAAAACATCCACGTCGATGAGCTTGCGCACATCCTCGGCGGCGGCCGGGTTGGCGGCGGGGGCGACGGAATTGGACGCTGGCGCTCCTTTCCCGTCCGAGCCCTTCGCGACCGTCTTGACCGGCGAGGCATTGGCGGTTGCGTAATTGTCTGGTTCCGGCAGCGTCTTGGCGGCCAGACCCGCCAGACCGCCGAGCACCAGGAAAGGCAGGAGCGGCATGCCCGGCATAAGCCCGAAGACGAGCAGGCAGCCGGCTGAGATGCCGAGCGCCCGCGGATAACGGAACAACTGGCCGGCGATCTGCGTGCCAAGGTTGGTGTTGTCGGCCGCGCGGGTGACCAAAAGGCCGGCGCCCACCGAGGTGATGAGCGCGGGGATCTGCGACACCAGGCCGTCGCCGATGGAGAGCAGCGTGAATTTTTGCAGGGACTCGCCCAACGACAGGCCCATCTGCAGGACGCCGACCGCGAAGCCGCCGATGATGTTGATCAGGGTGATGATGATGCCGGCGATGGCGTCGCCGCGCACGAACTTCGACGCCCCGTCCATCGCGCCGTAGAAATCGGCCTCCTTCTGCACCTTCACGCGCCGCGCGGTGGCGGTGACCTCGTCGATGATCCCGGCGTTCAACTCGGCATCGATCGCCATCTGCTTGCCCGGCAGAGCGTCGAGCGTGAAGCGGGCGCTCACCTCGGCAATGCGGCCCGCGCCCTTGGTGATGACGATGAAATTGATGATGACCAGGATCAGGAACACCACCGCGCCGACGATGTAGTTGCCCTGGATGACAAAGTGGCCGAAGGACTCGATGATGCGGCCGGCGTAACCATTGCCTAGGATCTGGCGCGTCGAGCAGATGTTCAGGGCGAGCCGGAACAGCGTCAGCGTCAGCAGCATGGTCGGGAAGCCGCTGAACTCCGGCGGGTCCTTGACGTATAGGATGGCCAGCAGCACGAGCAGCGACAGGCCGATGCTCAGGGCCAGCAACGCGTCGATGAGGAACGGCGGCACCGGCACGACCAGCAGCAGCACGGTGCCAAACAGGCCGACAGCCAGCAGCAGGTCGGCGCGTTTCAGCAACAGGGCGATGGACTGGTTGGAAGCCGGGGGCATGGGTTCAGGCGGCGACCTCCAACCGGCGCGACTTCAAACGGTGGAAATAATAACGGTGCGTCCGGTAAACGACAGCCAGGATGGAGGCCACGGCATGGTAAAGTTCGACGGGGATCGACTCCCCCACCCGACCGAGTGAGAACAGCAGGCGCGCCACGGGCTTGTTTTCCACCATCGGCACCCCGTGCTCGCCGGCCAGCGCCTTGATGCGTTGCGCGAAACGGTTTTCGCCCTTGGCCAGCACCACCGGGGCCTGGTCCCGGCCGCGCTCGTAGCGCAGCGCCACGGCGTAGTGGGTCGGATTCGTCAGCACCATGTCGGCCGTGGGCACGGCGGCGAGCATCTGTTTCTGCATGAGGCGGCGGCCGAGCCGGCGTTGGGCGCTCTTGACGAGCGCGCTGCCCTCGGCGTTGCGGCGCTCGTCCTTCACCTGCTGCCGCGTCATCATCAGCTCGCGCGAGGTCTTGAATTTTTCGTAGCTGTAACCGAAGGCGGCAACCACCCCCAGCGCCAGCAAGATCTGCCCGAAAAATTCCAGGGTGGCACGGTGCAGGAACTGCGCGAGATAGGCGGCTTCGACCGGCGCGGTGAACAGCGGATCGGCCACCAGGTGGCGGGCTCCGGCCCACAGCGCGCCGGCAATGGCGAGCAGCTTCAGCAGGTCGATCCCGCCGCGGACCAGAACCGCCCGGTTGAACAGCCGGCCGAATCCGGCAACGGGATCCAAGTTCTCAAATTTCAACCCGAGAACCTCGGAGGAGATACGGAAGCCGCTTTGCAATCCTCCCGCCAGCACGGCGGCGATCACGCAGGCCCCGAGCAAGGGCAGCAAGGCCTTGCCCACCGTCAGCGTCATGTCGCCCAGCAGGCGGACTGCGGAACCGTGTGTGACCGGGGTGCGGGCGAAGCTGCTGAACAGGCCGAGCGCATAGTCCGCCACCTCGCGCGACATGGTTTCCGCGGTGATGGTCAGCACGAGCAGCGCCGCCCCTAACAGGATCAATAACTGCAGCTCGGACGACTTGGCGAACTGGCCGCGCTCAAACGCCTCGGCGATATGCTTCTCGGTCGCTTGCTCCGTCTTTTGATCCTGATCGACGTCGGACATGGGCAACGCCCCAAGTGCAATGCGGATGCCAACTACCGCAGAGGCACCCTTATCCGGTTGCCGGCAATCACTTGCGGCATTCTTAGTTTTTTTCTTGCAAGAGGCAACCTGCTGAGCCGACGACGCCAATGGAGCGGGAAATATTTGCCGTCACCCGTCAGCGCACCGACAGCAGCCGCAGCATGTCCAGCGGCATATCCGCAATTTCCGCGAACAGGTAGTGGGTGAGCAGCGCACCCGCGCCCACCAGCAGCGCCAGACCCACCAGCACCCGCACGGAAAAGCTCAGGATGAAAACGTTCAGCTTTGGCACCGCCCGGCCGAGCACCGAAAAGGCCAGGGTCACCAGAAAATTCATCGCGATAAACGGCGCGGCCATCCGCAGGCCCAGTTCCAGCACATGGGCGGTGGCCTGGATGAAATATTCCGGCGCCTCCGGCTGGAACAGCGCCTGCCCCGGCGTGGCGAGCCCGAAGCTGCGGGCAAACGCCGTGATGACCGCGAGGTGCCCACCGAGCTGGAAGAAGATCAGCCCGGCAAAAACGGCGAGAAAAGCCGCCAACGGTTCATGGGCCGGCTCGGGCACACCCAGGCCGGGTGAAGCCGTGAGCCCGATTTCCGAGGTGATCAGCCGCCCCGCCATCTCCACGCCGGCAAAGGCCAGCCGGCCGATGAAACCCAGCGCCAGGCCCAGAATCACCTCAGAGCCGGCAGCCAGCGCCAAGCCCCACGGTCCCGCGGGCACCGCCGCCACCGGCACGATGCCCGCCAGCAAGGTGGCCAGGCAAGCGCCCAAGGCGACGCGCACCATGACCGGCACCGGCCGGCCCGCCAGCGTCGGCAGGAGCATGATGACCCCGAGCGAACGCAACAGCACCATCATCCAGGTGACCAGATAGGCCAGGCTCATGGCGCGACAACCGCGGCGACGGGGCTCAATGCCCCAGCGTGCCCATGCGGGTGATGAAGGTGATCGTGAATTCCGAAAGCGAGCGCAACAGCCACGGCGCCAGCAGCAGCAGCGCGGCGGCGAGTGCGAGAATCTTGGGCGCAAAGGCCAGCGTGGGCTCCTGCAGACTGGTGACCGATTGCACCAGGCTGGTGACCAAGCCGACGAAGAGCGTGACACCCAGAAACGGCGCGACCACATAGAGCGAAAAAACCACGGTGGTCTTGAAAAGATCGATGGCGAGTTCGGGATTCATGGCGTCAGGCGGTAAAACTCTGCACCAAGGCGCGGACCACGAGATGCCAGCCGTCCACCAGGACGAAGAGCAGCAGCTTGAAAGGCAGCGCGACCGCGACGGGCGGCATCATCATCATGCCCAGCGCCATCAGGACGGAGGAAACGAGAAAATCGATGACCAGGAACGGCAGGAAAAGCAGGAACCCCATCTGGAACGAGGTCTGCAGTTCGCTGACCACAAAGGCGGGCACCACCACGCGCAGAGAGAGATCCTTGACGGCGGTCGGGCCAAAGCCGCCCAGTTCGAGAAAATACTCCAGATCCCGTGTGCGGGTCTGCTTGAGCATGAATTCCTTGAGGGGAGTGGCCGCCCGGTCGAGCGCCTCGACCGAAGTCATCTTGCCCGCCAGATACGGCTGGATGGCTTCGCCGTTCATGCGGTCGTAGACCGGACCCATGATGAAAAATGTCAGAAAGAGGGACAGGCCGATGATGATCTGGTTGGACGGCGCGCTCGGCACGCCGAGGGCGCTGCGCACAAACCCCAACACGATGACGATGCGCGTGAAGCAGGTCATCAGCAGCACGATTGACGGCGCGAGCGTGAGCAGCGTCATGAGGATGACGATCTGCACGGCGACACTCACATCGCCGGCCTTTTGCTGGCCGTCCAGGCCGATGGTCAGATGGAGCGGCGGGTTCGCCGCCGAACCGGGCGCGGCGGCCGCCGTCTGCGCCCCGGCGACCGGTGCCAGAACGCCGAGGCAAAGGAAAAGCAGCAGGCCGCTGATGACCGGGTGGAAAAGTTTCACGACTGGCCTCCGTCCGGTGGCCGGCCCTCCAGCGGCGTGAGCAGGTCGATGCGGCCCGGGCATACGCCCAGCAGGAATTTTTTCCCCTCGTAGCAGGCCACGACCAGAAACTGGCGGTTGCCGAGCGACTTGGTCTCCGCGATGGACAGTTGGCGCACAGCCGCCGCGCCGCCCGGGGAGGTGCGCGTGCGCCAGAACATCCAGCCGCCGGCGCCCGCCAGCACCAGGGCGGCAACGAGGACATAATGGCCGCCGCCGGGGGTTTGGGACGCCGTAGCCGCCGGCACCTCGGCCAAACGTGGATAAATAACCGAATCGGGCGGCGGCGGAGTCACGGCAGGCTCCGTGACAGCCAGCGCCGGCAAAACGAGCCAGCCGAAGGCCAGCGACCGCAGAAAGCGCGGGGTGTGGCGGCGGCTCATACCGGCGGCTTGAGGCGGCCAACCAGCTCGGTGATCTTGATGCCGAAGTTGTCCTCGACGACCACGACTTCGCCATAGGCGACCAGTTTCTCGTTCACGTAGAGGCCGACCGGATCGCTGGCGTGCTGGTTGAGCTGCACGACGGAGCCGGCGGCCAGTTCCAGCACCTCGCTCATGGGCAGCAGGCAGGAGCCGAGCTGCACGGTGACCTTCACCTTTACGTCGAGCACGATATCAAGGGCTTTTTCGTCCATCACATTAGACATGGGTTGGGATCCGCGGGGGATAGTTGACGGGATATCTTGACGGCGACCCGATCGGTATCGAGGCCGACGGTGCCGATAAACTTGGGCGTGCCCCCCAGCAGGAGCGTCGTTTCCTGCAGGTGCGCGGCGGGCAGTTCGAGCACGTCGCCCACGCGCAGACTGGAGATCTCGCGCAGGCTCAGCTCACAGGGCTGCCACTCGGCGCGGAGCGGCACCTTGATCGGATCATAAGACGGCTGCCACGCCTGGTGGCGGGATGGCGGGGCGATGTTGGCGTCCTTCTGCCGGCGCGCCTGCATCTTTTTCACGAGCGGCTCGATGGTGTAATAGGGCACGCCGATCTGGATCGGTTCGGCGCAGTCGCCGAAATTGACCTCCAGGCTCAGGCACAAGACGATGGCGTCTTTGGGCGAGGTCTGGAGGAAGCGCCCGTTGTTCTCATGGCCGATGATCAGGCCGTGCAGCTCCTGTTCACTTTTCCACTGCCCGCACCATTCCTCGAGGATGATCTGGATCACGTCCTCCAGCAGGGCGATCTCGATCTCCGTCAGATAACGTTCGGCCTTCACGGAGTGCCCGCGGCCACCGAGCAGGCGGTCGGCGAGCGACAGCGCCAGCCGCGGGTTGATGTCGAGGATCCCGACGCCGAGCAGCGGCTCGACCTTGAACAGACACAGATGGGTGGGGTTGGGCAGCGACTCGGTGAATTTCGCGTAGGTGGCGGTGGTGAGCTTGGCCATCTTCAGCCCCAGCTCCATGCGGAAGAAAAGGGACAGGCGTGCGCTCAGATACCGGATGAAATCCTCATGCAGGATGCGCAGCCGGCGCAGCTCGATCTCGGACAGGAAAACCGGATTGCGGAAATCATAGCCCTCAACCTTGAAGCTGCTGCCGGGCGCCGGGCGGGTGCCGTCGGCGCGCAAAAAATGCTGCTTCGGCGCCGAGGCGACCGCCTCCTGCGCCAGCAGCCGGTCGATCTCGGACTGGTCGAGAAAACTCTGCGGCGAGGAGGAAGGGGCGTCGGTCATGGACGGTCACTGGACCACGAAATCGGAGAAATAGACCTGCTCGGCCACGCGCTTGCCCAGCGCCTGGTTGTAGGCGAGCACGAGTTTTTCGCGCAGGATGTTCTTGGAACCCGGTTCCTCGAGATCGGAGAGCGACAGGGAGGAGAGCACATTGAGCGTGATGTCGGTGAGCCTGGCCTTTTGCGTGGTAAACACGCTGTTGATCGTGGGATCAGCACCGGTGACGATGAAGGAGGTCTTGAGATAGCGCGTGCCCATCGTGCCGGAGAGGTTAACGACCACATTCTGAAATTCGTAGTTCGCCGGATTGGCGCCCTCCTTGCCCCCTTTGGCGCCATGGCCGCCCTCGGCCTTGGCTGCCGGGGCGGGAGTGTGCTCCGCGGCGGCCTCTGCGGACTTGGGCGACACGAGTATCTTCTGGAGGCGGGGCAACAGGACGAATTCCGCCACCACCCAGCTGAGCATTGGTGCCAGCAGCACGGCGGCGATGACGGGGAGCCACGCAGAAATCCCACCTTTGGCGGCAGGCGCGGCGGGGGAAGCCGCCGCCGCGGGCATGGGGGGCGCAGTTTCAGTTTTGGCAGCCATGGAATGAGGCTGAGGTCAGGCTCAGCGGGTCTTGAGGTTGACGATATCCTCCAGCACGGTGTCGGACACCGTGATCAGCCGGGAACCGGCCTGGAAGCTGCGTTGCGTGGTGATCAGGTTGGAGAACTGCTCGGTGAGATCCACGTTGGAAAGTTCGATGGTGCCGGACTGGATGGCGCCGAGGCCGTTGGAGCCGGGCGCGTTGACGCCGCCCGTCTGGAAGGCGGAGGTGCCCGCGGCCGCGCCAACCGGGCCGGCGGCCAGCAGGCCGGAGAAGAGGTTGTTGCCCTCCTTGACGAGCGCGGACTGGTCGGTGAACCGCTGCACCTGAACTTGGTTGTTGGTCGCCGACGTGCCGTCCGAGTAGAATTCCACGACGTTGCCGCCCTTGTCGATGGAGACGGACTGGAGCTGGGTGCCCGCCGGGGGCGTGCCGAGCAGGATGTCCCCAACCGCGCCCAAGCCGGCGCCCGTGAGACCCTGCACCCGGAAACCATGAGAGGTCACGAGATAGCCGAGGTCGTCGAAACGGAAACTGCCGTCGCGGGTGGCGAATTCGGTGCCGTCCACCGGATTCTGCACATGAAAATATCCTTCCCCCGAAATGCCGAGGTCGGTGCCGGTGCCGGTCGTCTGCAACGAACCCTGGCTGTAATTGGAGCTGATGCCGGCCAGGTTGACCCCGGTGCCGACGGCGACCGCGGAGGAATTGCCGCCGCTGGCCGAGGACGGCGCCGAGCGCTGCAGGATGTTGCTGAAGCTGTCGCTGTAGGATGCGCTGCTCGACTTGTAGCCGGTGGTGTTCACGTTGGCGATGTTGTTGCCGATGACTTCGAGACCTTTCATGAACGTGCGCAACGCGCTGACGCCGCTGCCGAGTGTGCCGATGAGTGACATGGGATGATGGGTTTGAGGTTAGGAGCCGCCGGTCGTGGCCGTGGCAGGAGGAATTGCTGGGGGTGTGCCGGGCTGCACGGAAAGCACGGCGGAAATATCGTAGGTGTAGGGACCGACGACCAGGCGCGGACCGGCGCGGCCGATCTCCACCCGATCGACGGTGCCGGTGACCAAACCACCCTGGCCGTCGCTGACGGTCACGAGGTGGCCGAGGTAACTGTTGGCGGTGGTCAGCGCCTGGTTGGCGCTCAACTTGGCCAGCTCGGCCGTCATTGTCTGTGTCTGGGAAAGCGAGCTGAACTGCGCCATCTGCGCGATGAACGCCGTGTCTTCCATCGGTTTCATCGGATCCTGGCTCTGGAATTGAACCGCCAGCAGTTTCATGAAATCGTTGGAATTGAGCGTCTTGCCGCCGGTGGTAATGTTGGACGGAGTGGTGCCGGTGGCGCCAAACGGGGAAGTGACGGAAGAAACAGTCATGGTGAAATCAGGCGAAGGCATTGAGGAGGGAAAGCTCCGGCACCGCGGAAACCGCCGCGGGAATTGGCTGGGGCAGTTTGGTGTCCGCCTTCCCGGCGTTCCCGGGCCCGGGAACGGATTCAGGCGCAGGCTGACCGCGCTGGGGCAAGGTCCCCTGCCCCGTCGAGCCGGCAAATGCCGCGGTGCCGGTATCGGCGGTGGACGCATGGAAAACCGGATCGGCCAAGCGCAGGTGACCCGCGATGGCGGGCGGGACGATGATCTGCCACTCGCGGCTGAGCGCCGCGCGCAGTTCATCGGAGACGTTTTGGAAAAGCGTGTGCACCGTGCCGTCCTTTAATTCGACCCGCAGCGCAATCGGTTCGCCCGCGACGTGAAAGCGCAGTTCGACCCGGTTCGGCTGGATGTCGGCGCGCCGGTCAAGGGCGGCGATGGCATCAACCACCGCGACAAATGTTTCGCGCACGGTCGCCGCCGGTGTTGCTGGCTCCGGGACAGCCATGGCCGGCAAGGGAATTCCTCCGCTCACCGGAAACTCCACCGGGGTGTGTGACGGGACGGCCTTGGAGCGGTTTGGCGTGAAGGACGGCATGGGCGAAATCAATTTAGCAACGTCAGTGCCAACAGCCCTGGCTGCCCCGGCAACCGGTTTATGGACAGAGGTTAGAATATCTTTTATTTCCGTTGTCTGAGGTTTCCGGATGGCCACCGTTTGCGTCGCTTCGACGGCGGCAAATTTTGCCAGAACCGGTGCCGCAGGCGGCGCGACTTTTGTCAGCCCGACCGGCGGAAATTCAGGATGCTCCACGGTGGCGGGAGCGGATTCCAACGGCACGGCCGGCAACCCGGTATCCGGAAGCACCGACGCATTCTGCGACTGCGGCATGAGCGCAACTGTAGCGGGCGTAACTGGGGATAATCCTGCCATGACGCGCGCCTTCTGCTTCCCCGCCGCATTTTCCCCATGCGGCATGGCCGCGGTTGCCGGCGCCCTTTCCGACCCCAGATGGACAATGGCGACGGGATCGAATTCCGCGGGATCGACGCTCGGCGTCGCTGCGAATTCCATCACCTCGGTAACGATGGCTGCAGGTGGCAAGCCCGGTGGTGGCGCCGTCAGCCAATACGCCACCGCCATTGCAGCGGCGGCATTATTCGCCTCCGGGTTTGCCGGGCTGACCGCTGGTTCGGAGGTCGGGGAACCTTCCGGCAATAATTGCTCGAAAGATCCGGCTTCAGCCGTGGCGGTGGGATCGGCAAAGATCAGGCCCGCAAATTCCGCCTTGGCCGGGGCGAGTGCTTCTGTCCCGGCCGCGAGAGCGGGTTCGGGAGTGATGGAAGGAAAAGGAGAGAGTTGCATGGCGCGTTATCCATCCGTGGAGTGCGACCGCCCGGTCCGTGGGCGGGAAGATTGTGATTGTGGCTAAGGATTCGTGGCGGTCTTGGTGGATTTCATCAGGCGCAACCGGTCGGAAAGCACGGCGGCCCGGTGCGCGAGAGTGCCGTCGGGGGTGGCGGTGCGGCTCATCTGCTCGAAGATCGGCGCCACGACATCGGGTTTCATCAGCGAGAGGATCTTCACCACCATGGAATCCTCCATCTCCTTGATGATGGCGACGGCGGCCGCCGGGGTAAGATTGGTGTAGGTCTGCGCCAGGCTGCGCACATTCTTCAGCTCATCGGTGTTGATCTCGATCACCTTGGTGGCGATCTCCGACTTCAATCCTTCGATCTCCGTGCGGACCTTGTTCAATTCCTGGCGCTCGGCGGCCAGTTGCGCCTCGCGGTGGGACTGCTGCTCGGCCTGTAGGCGCAGACGAGCGCGCTCGTCCTTCAGTTCGTTCGCGAGGTTCTCGATCTCAATGGTCCAGAAATCCCAGCCCTGCTCGCGGGCCTCGGTTACGACCGCGTCGGGGTGGGGCGCGAGTCGGGCCGCGGCGACCAGCGCGGGGGCGGCGACGCGCCAGAAGGTGAACAGGCCGGTGCCGGTGCCGAGCAACACTGCCACGGCGGCCGCGAGGAACGGATTGGCCAGTTTGCTCATGAGAAATTGGCGACGGCGTGCCGGCGGGGCGCGCGCAAGCCGGCGAGTTCGTCCAATTCGGCCATTTCCTCCCGGCCGGTCAGGCGGCGGTAAACCGCCCGCGCCTTCTGTTCCAGTTTCTCGACGACCTTCAGCGCCCGGTGGGCCGCCAGATAATCCTCCCGGTGAGATTCCATCGCGGCGCGGGCTTCGATCACCGACCGCTCGGCCGCGATCTCTTCCTCGCAGGCGCGGCGGTAGGCGTTCCAAAATCCGATCTCATCGATGGCGCGAAAGGTCTCCCGCCGGCCGTCGTGCATGGCCGTCGCCAATTCCTCGTGCCGGACCCGGAGCGCGGCGAGTTTTTCCTCGGCCTCGACATAGACATGCACGGCCCGGGCAAAGGCTTCGCGGGCGCGGGCCTGACGGTGGGAGCGTAACACGGCCACGGGCCGCAGGGGAAAGCGAAATTTTTTCATGGGGTGAGGATTTGTTGCAGGCGGGTGAAACTTTGGGCGCGGGCCGTGTGCTCGGCCACGGCCTGGCGGGTGAATTTTGCCAGCGGCTCGTGCAGCGCGATTGCCGCATCCAGCGCGCCGTGGCCGCCCTTCTGGTAGGCGCCGATGGAAATCAGATCCTCGTTTTTGCGGTAGAGCGCCAGGTTCTCCCGCGCGCGGGCCGCCAGCCCGACCTCCTCGGGCGTGCAGATGTCCCGGCTGAGCCGGCTCACGCTTTCGAGCACATCGACCGCCGGATAATGGTTGAAGTGGGCCAGGCTCCGCGAAAGCACCAGGTGACCGTCGAGGATACCCCGCACGGCGTCGGCGACCGGCTCGTTCATGTCATCTCCCTCGACCAGCACGGTGTAGAGCGCGGTGATGGCGCCGGTCTCGCCCGCGCCCGTGCGCTCGAGCAACCGGGGGAGCATCGCAAACACCGACGGCGTGTAACCGCGGGTGGTCGGGGGCTCGCCGACGGCGAGCCCGATCTCGCGCTGCGCCATGGCCAGGCGGGTGACGGAGTCCATCATCAGCAGCACGTTCTTGCCCTGCGCGCGCCACGCCTCGGCGATCGCCGTGGCGGTGAAGGCGGCGCGCAGGCGCAGCGGCGCCGGCTGATCCGAGGTGGAGACGATGACCACGGAGCGTTTCAGGCCGTCGGCCCCCAGGTCCTGCTCGATGAATTCGCGCACCTCGCGCCCGCGTTCGCCCACGAGCGCGACCACCACAACGTCCGCTTCGGAACCCCGGGCGATCATGCCCATGAGCGTTGACTTGCCGACACCCGAACCGGCGAACAGTCCGAGACGCTGGCCGCGCCCGAGGGGCACCAAAGTGTCAATGACGCGGACCCCGGTGGAAAAAGCCTCGGTGATGCGCTGCCGGCGCAACGGGTGCGGCGGCGGATTGGCGCCGGCGAGGCTCCGCGTCACGGGCAGCAGTCCTTTCCGGTCCAGCGGCCGGCCCAGAGCGTCCAACACCCGGCCCAGCATGGCCGGACCGGTCTGCGGCAATAGCGGACGGTCCAGGGCCGCGACCTCGCAGCCGACGTGGAGCCCGCCCGTTTCACCGAGCGGCATCAGCAGCACCCGGTGTTCGCGAAACCCCACGACCTCGGCCTGCACCGAAAAATTATCCCGCGGGGAGCGCAACAGGCAGAATTCCCCCAAGCCGACGTTGGGACCGTCTGACTCGATGATGAGTCCCGTCACCGCTGTGACCGTGCCGAGGCGCTGCACGGTGGGCAGATGCCGCACTTGGGTGCGGATCGACTCGATGAGCGGGGCGACGGCGGTGCTCATGCGACGGCTAGGGCGCCGGCGAGGGCGTCCAGTTTGGATTGTTGCCGGGCATCGGTCAGGCCGAAGCGGCTGCGCACCTGGCAATCGCCGGGCTGGAGCGCGGTATCGGCGCTTATTTTCAACCCCGGATAGCGCTCGCGCCAGCCGGGACTGAGGGCGGCCAGCAACTCCGCGTCGCGCGGGCAAAGCCGCAGCTCAAGATTCTCCCGCTCGGGAAAAAGCTGGTCGAGCGCCTCGCGGCAGAGCCGCTCGATGATTTCCACCGGCGGTTCCTGGCCGGCGAGCAGATGCCGGGCGAGGTCGAGCGCGAGGGCGGGCAGCTGCCGGCGCAACTCGGCGAGCAGGCCGGCTTCGACAGTGGACAATTGCCGGAGCACGCCGTGGCTTAGGTGCGCCACCTCGGAGCGGATCTCGACCATCTGCTGGTCGGCGAGCGCGCGGGCGGCATCTTGGCCCCGGCGATAGGCCGCCTCGCCGTGCGCGTTGTATTCCGTCTCGGTGTAGAGGCGGCCGGGCCGTCCGGGGGTGGCCGTGCCGGTGAGCGGGCGGTCGAAGGGGACAAGCGTTGTGTGCGGCATGGTGTCAGGCGACCAGACTTCCGTTGGGTTCGTTCTCGAGGGTGATGGCCCCCTCCTCCTCGAGGCGGCGGACCACCTGGATGATGGCGTCCTGCGCCACCTCGACGTCCTTGAGCCGCACGGGGCCGAGCAGGCTGATCTCGTCGCGCAGGCTTTCGGCCGCGCGCTTGGAAATGGAGGCGTAGATCTTTTCGCGGATGGCCTCGCTGGCCGACTTCATCGAGACGGCAAGGCTGGACGAATCGACCTCGCGGAGGACGCGCTGGAGATCGGCCGACTGTAGGCGGTTGAGATCCTCGAAGCTGAACATCTTCTTGCGGATCGCGGCGCCGAGCTGGGCGTTGCGCTCCTCGAGGCGGGCGAGCAGGTTCTTGGAGGATTCCTTGTCGAGCTGGTTGAGCAGATCCGCCACGGCGCGCACGCCGCCGCTGCGGTGAAAGGCGGGCCGCACCTTGGTGTCGAAATGCTTGCTGAGCGAGCGCACGATCTTCGAGACCAGGTCAAGGGAGGTGGACTCGATCGTGCCCAGGCGCTCGACGACCTCTTCGCGCAGTTCCGGGCTGAGCAGGGTGAAAACTTCGGTGGCTTTGGCCGTGTCGAGGTAGGAGAGCAGGAACGCGATCGTCTGGGGCTGCTCGGCCTTGATGAGGTTGTAGATCTGGCGGCCTTCCATCTCGCTGATGTCCTTGATGACCTCGACCGAGGTGCCGACCGGCCCGACGCGGCTGATGATGGCCGAGGCCTTGTAATCGCCCTTGGCGATTTCGAGCGTGCGCTGGGCGTAGCCGAGGCCGCCGAGGGCCGTGTTCATGCTTTGGGCCACAATCCCGCCGAACTCTTCCACCGCCTGCTGCTGCACGGCCGCGGGCACGACCGGGAAGGTGGACATCTCCCGGCACAGCAGCTCGATCGTGGCGTCGTCCAGCTGCCGCATCAGTTCGGCAGCCGCCTCGGGGCCGATCACGATGAGAAAAACGGCCAGCTTCTGCTGTTTCGTGAGCTTGGCGTAATTGAGCTCGGCCATGGCGCGGGATCAGTTCTTGCTGGTCGGCGCCGGGACCGCGACCCAGTCGCGGAGGGCCGCACCGATGTTGGCCGGTTTCTGACGGATCAGGTGATTGAGCATCTCGGGCGTCACGATGCCGCTGCTGTTGGGCAGGGCGCGGCCCATGGCCTCGGGCGGCAGCGCCAGCACCTCGACCGGCACCGGCTCGGGTTTCTGCCGGGCCAGCAGGCGCAGAAAATAGACAAACACCAGGGCGGCGACGGCCACGGCGGCCCAGCGGCTCGCCGCCTCGGTCCAGTCCAGCCAGCGGCTCTCGGTGCGGATCGCCTCGATCTGGGCGGGCAGGCGCTCCGCAGTTTGGAAGGGCACTTCTTGCAGGGAGACCAAGGTTTCGCCCGACTGGCCGGGCGCCGGTTTGATCCCCAGCGCATTGAGCACAATCTGGCGCAGCGCGGCGAGTTCCTCCGGCGTGCGCCGGGGCGCCTCGGCCGGGGGCGCGCCCGCGGCGGCCGGGGTGGCGGCGGGACGCGGCGCGATGAAGACGGCAGCGGTGACATTTTTCACCGTACCGGGATTGCGGGTGGTGTTGGTGGTGACGCGGTTGATCTCGTAGGTCGTGGTGCGGTTCTTGCGGTTTTGCTCGCTGGTGGAGGTCGGCCGGGCCGCCGGTTCGTTGCCCGCGGCCTTTTCGGGCACGTTGGCGCTGACCCCGACCGCGCCGCCATTGGTGCGCTGCTCGGCGGAGTTGTTGATATCCTCGGTGATGGTCTGCGAGCGCACCACCTGACCGTCCGGATCGTATTTCTCCTGCGTGGAAGTGGTGGCTTCGGACTCGATTTCGGCCGAGACACGCACGACGGCGTTGCCGGCGCCGATGACGGTGGCGAGCATGCTCTCGACCTTTTTCGCGAGATAGTCCTCCACCTGCTGCTGGTGGCGCATCTGGCTGGAGGCGGTGCCGAGGGCGGGATCCTGCCGGAGTTCGTCGGAGAGCACCCGGCCGTGGTTGTCGACGACGACGACGGCGTCGGGGACCAGACCCTGCACGGCATTGGCGACGAGATGGCGGATGGCGTTGACCTGCCCGGTCTCCAGCCGGCTGCCGCCCACATCCACGAAGACGGAGGCCGAGGGTTTGACGCCCTGGTCGGTGAGCAGCAGGCGGTTTTCGGGCTGAACGATCATGACGCGCGCGGCGCGGACGCTCTGCAATTGCGTGATGGTGCGGGCCAGCTCGCCCTGGATGGCGCGCAGATAGTTGGTGCGCTGCACAAAATCGGAGAGCCCAAACTGCCCCTTGTCGAAGATCTCAAACCCCACGCCTTCGCCGCCCGGCAGTCCCTTGGCCGCGAGGTCCATGCGGAGTTTGTAGACCTGGTCCTGCGGAACCATCACGGCAGTGCCGCCCGCCGTGACCTGATGCGGGATGTTGAGCGCCTGCAGATGACTGATGACCGCCGCCGCGTCCTTCTCGCCCATGCGCCCGTAAAGCAGCTGGTAATCCGGCCGTCTGGACCAGAGCACGACCGCGATCAGGCCGCCAATCACGGCGAGAGCGGCGACCACAAGGGACACGCGCTGGTTGAGGCCGAGCTCGCCCCAGAGCGCGAGAAGGGATTTGGCGAAGTTGTTCATGAAAGTCGGTCAGGCGGAAACTCACACCTGCATGCGCATGAGTTCCTGGTAGGATTCGATGAGCTTGTTGCGCACCTCCACCATGAGAGAGAACGAGACCCCCGCCTCCTGCATCGCGATCACGCTCTGGTGCAACTGGTCGCTGTCGCCCAACAGCACTTTTTGGGTGATGCTGTTGGCCGCGGCCTGCTTGGCGTCCACTGTCGCGACGAGGCCGTCGAGCAGGCGGCCGAATCCATCGGTGGGCGCACCGGGGGCCGGGAGGGTGTCCGCCACTTTCGGCAGCGGCGCATCGAGCCGCAGGAGCGGCGGGGCGCCGGTGAGGAGCGGGGAGACAGGGCCGAGGGGAGACATGGGCGGGAGTCAGGCGCGGGTCATTTGCCGATATCGAGGGTGCGCGTGGCCATCTGGCGGGCGTTGCGCACCACGGAGAGGTTCGCCTCGTAGGTGCGGGAAGCCATGATCAGATCCACCATTTCCTGTGAGAGGTTGACATTGGGCATCGTCACGAGGCCGTCGGGCGAGGCATCGGGATGCTGGGGGTTGTAAACCTGCTGGCCGGACGAGCGGTCGGTGGTGATCTGCCCCACCCGCACGCTCTGCAACGTGCCGGCGGCCGTGCCCTGCGAGCGGACCAGCTCCGTCTCAAAGCTCACCACCCGCCGCTGATACGGGCCGCCGCTGGCGGTGCGGGTGGTCTGGGCGTTGGCAATGTTCTGCGCCACGATATCGAGCCGGACCTTCTGGGCGGCGAGTGCGCTGGCGCTGAGTTCAATGCCGGAGATGAGGTTCATGGATGTGGCGGGAAATTACGGGTCAATAGATGCGGCCGGTGATGGCCATCTTGAGCTGCTTGATGTTGCTGCTGATGATCTCCGAGAGGTATTCGTGCTCGACGGCATTGCGGTTCAGGGCGAGCAGCTCGTGCTCCAGCTCGACCGAGTTGCCGTCGGGCCGGACGGAATGCGCCGTGGAATCCTCGGTGATCCGGGGAGTGATGACGGCGGCGGAGGCGGCCAGATCGCCGGAGGCGAGCCGCGCCTTCAATTGGGCCGCAAAATCCGGCGCGACATCCACGCGGCGGTAGCCCGGCGTTTCCGCATTGGCAATGTTCGCCGCCACGGCCTGCTGGCGCGCGACAGCTGCATCGAGCAGTTTTTCCGCCAGGACGTAGGTGTCGGATTGGAAGATGGGATCAACCATTCGTGGCCGCCCACCGCAACCGGCGTGCCAGCAAGACGGTCGATATTTGAAGCCGCTCACCGGCAGCAAGATAAAACATTAAACGGAATCTCCGGCACGCGAACCGCCCGCCGGCCATTTTCCCCGCCCCGACACCCGGCAGTTTTTTCCCGTGAATAATCCAGCCGCGCACCGCGCGGCCTACACTTGCCGGGAATCGTGCCGATAAACCGTGCGACCTCATGAGGGAAAACGAATTCGAATTCATCCGCGGTCTCGTCTATCAGCACAGCCGCATCAGCCTCGGCGCCGACAAGCGCGAACTGGTGTCGGCCCGTCTGGGCAAGCGGCTGCGCGCCACCCAGCAGCCCACGATCGAGGCCTACTGCCGGCTGCTCCAGGCCGATTCGGACGGCAATGAGCTGGCCCACCTCATCGACGAGATCTCGACCAACCATACTTTCTTTTTCCGCGAGAATGCGCATTTCGATTTTCTGACCGGCACGATCCGGCCCGAGCTGCAGGCCCGGACCGCGACCGAACGGTGGCCGGTATTTAACATCTGGAGCGCCGCCTGCTCCTCCGGCGAGGAGCCCTACTCCATCGGGATGGCCCTCGAAGAATGCCCCGGCCCCGCGTGGCCGTGGCGCATCGAGTGCACCGACATCTCCCACCGTATCCTGGTGAAGGCCGGCGCGGGCATCTACCACCAGGACACGGTTGGCCGGCTCGCCCCCGAACGTATCCGCCGTTTTTTTGACCGTGGCCACGGTCCCCAGGCGGGCAATTTCCGGATCAAGGCCGTCCTCCGCGCCCGCGTGTGCTTCCAACAGCTCAACCTGCTCGAAGGCGAGCCGCCCGGCTCCGAACCGTTTCAGGTCATCTTTTGCCGCAACGTGATGATCTACTTTGACCGGCAGACGCAGACCGAGCTTGTGCAGAAACTCACCCGCCGGCTGGTGCCGGGCGGCTACCTGTTCGTCGGCCACTCGGAAAGCCTCACCGGCATCACCCATTCCCTGCAATCGGTCCGTCCGGCCATCTACCGGCGGCCCATGAAAGCCTGATGCCCATGCCACCCAAAATTCGCGTCCTGATCATCGATGATTCCGCGGTCGTCCGCCGGATGGCGGCGGAGGCGTTGAATGCCGACCGGGCCATCGAGGTGATCGGCACCGCGACCGATCCTTACGCGGCCCGCGACCTGATGATGAAACTTCAGCCCGATGTCATCACCCTGGACATCGAGATGCCCCGCATGAACGGGCTGACCTTCCTGGAAATCCTCATGCAACGCCGCCCCATCCCGGTGATCATCATGAGTTCTCTTTCCCAACGCGGTTCGGAACACGCCCTGGAGGCGCTCCGGCTGGGCGCCTTCGACGTGCTGGGCAAACCTCATGGCGCCTACTCTTTCGGCGAGCTGGGTGCCGAACTGGTCGCCAAGGTCAAGGCCGCGGCCGGCACCCGCCTGCGGGCGCTGCCCCCGCCGGGGAAACAGCCCGCTCCCGCCCGGACCGTGACGGCGCCGCCCCAGGGCTTTGCGCCGTTTGATCCGCGCGCGGTCATTTTGCTCGGCGCCTCCACCGGCGGCACCGAGGCGCTGCGGGATGTGATCACGCGCCTGCCGCCGCAACTTCCCGGCATCGCCATCGTGCAGCACATCCCCCCGGTTTTTTCCAAGGCCTTTGCCGACCGGCTTGGCCAGACCAGTGCCCTTGAGGTGCGCGAGGCGGCCGATGGGGACCGGCTCGCCCCCGGGGTGGCCCTGATAGCGCCGGGGAACTTCCACATGCTCCTGCAATGGGCCGGCACCGGCTACCGCGTGCGGCTCACCGACGGCCCGCAAGTCTGGCACCAGCGGCCTGCGGTCGACGTGCTCTTCAAATCCGCCGCCGATTGCGGCGCCGGGCCGCATGCGCTGGCGGGCGTGCTGACCGGCATGGGCAAGGACGGGGCCGACGGCCTGCTCAAGTTGCGCGAGAAAGGCGCCACCACCTTCGCCCAGGACGAGGCCACCTCGGTCGTTTATGGCATGCCGCGCGCCGCCTGGGAAAATTCCGCCGCGCAGAAGCAACTGCCCCTGCCCGAAGTCGCCGCCTACCTCACCCGCCATTTTGCGGCTGCACGCAGCCCATCACCTGCGGCGGCCGCCTCCCGTCCATGATCGCCACCGACGCATCCCTGGCCCCCGCCATCCTGGTTGTGGACGACGACACCTTCGTCCTCAACGCCCTGAAGGCAACTTTGGAGCAGGAGAACTACCATGTCGTCGCGGTCACCAGCCCGCACAAGGCCCTGGCTCTCCTCGCCGAGCGGAAGTTTTCCGTCATCATCTCCGACCAGCGGATGCCCGAGATGATGGGCCTCGACTTTCTGATCGCGAGCAAGGCGATCCAGCCGCGCACCTCGCGTATCCTGATCACCGCCGTGCTCTCGCTGCCCACGCTGATCGATTCGATCAACAAGGGTGAAATCTTCCGCTTCATCGCCAAGCCGTGGCTGCGCGAGGAGCTGACCGCCACGGTGCGCAACGCCGTCCAGCGCTACGAGCTGACCATGCGCAACCGCGCGCTCTCAGCCGAAACGCAGCGCCTGAACGGCGAGCTCACCACCGCCAATGCCGCGCTCGAGGAGAAGATCCGCGACCTGGAAACCCAGCGGCAGCAGCTCGACAGCCTCAATCGCGACCTCGCCACTTCCTACGAGCATTCGCTGGAGCTGTGCCGCCGCATCATCAATACCTTTGATCCGGTGCTGGGCGGCCAAGCCAAGACCCTCAGCGAAGTCTGCCTGCGCATGGCGGAGACGAACCATTTCAACGAGCAGGAGCGCCAGGTGCTGCGCGCGGCGCCGCTGTTGTGCGACCTCGGCTTGATCGGCATTCCGCGCGAACTGTTCCGCGCCTTCCGCAGCCATCCCGACCGGCTGACCGAACGCGAGCGCGCCATGCTTCGCAACCATCCCATCTACTCGCAGACCCTCGCCACCTTCGTCGACAGCCGCCCCACCCTCGGCGAGACCGTCCGCGCGCATCACGAGCGCTTTGACGGCCTCGGTTATCCCGACGGCCTGGCGGGCCAGCAAATCCCCTGGACCGCGCGCTGCCTGGCGGTCGCCGTTGATTTCGTCGAGTCCAGCCTGTCGCGGCAGGCCGCCCTCGACGCCATCATGGCGGGCTCGGGTTCGGCGTATGATCCCGAGGCCGTGCGTCTCTTCCTCAAGGTGACACAGCTCGCCCGGTTGCCGCGCCAGGTCTGCGAGATCATGCTCGATGAATTGCAACCCGGCATGGTCCTGGCCAGCGGCATCTACAGCCCGCACGGCCTGCTGCTCATCGGTGAAGGGCTGGAGCTCTCGCCCGCCAGCATCGCCAAGATCCGCAACCACAATCAGGTCACGCCCATCCAGCAGCGCCTGCTGGTGCACGCCTAGCAGCTCTCGTGAAACCGCAGCCGGTTTTCGGACAACTTCCAACCAGCGCGACAATCCGGCGACCGCCGCTCAATTTCCGCCGCCCGAGGCCGTTAACTCAACAGCCACCGAAGCGCTTCGGCCTGTCGCCAACTCCCATGCCACATTTCCTCCACTCATTGCCGGGCGGCTCTCACCCGTCATTCCTGCGTTAACATGGCCGGCGCTCCTTCGGTCTCATCCCTCTTTGCGCAGCGCGTCATCATCGGCGTGGGCGACATGGCTGTCTCCAACAATCCGCAGGTGATACTGAGCACCTATGCGCTGGGCTCATGCATCGGCGTCATCGCCTACGATTCGGCCGGCAAGGTCGGCGGCTTGCTGCATCTCATGCTGCCCGACTCGTCCATCTCGTCCGAAAAAGCCGCGAAGCAACCCGCGATGTTTGCCAACACCGGCCTGCCGCTGCTCTTCCGGTCCTTGGCAGGGATGAAGGCCGAGCGGCACCGCGTGCGCCTCTTCGTCACCGGCGGGGCGGGCATGCTGGCCGGCTCCGATCCTTTCAAGATCGGTGAACGCAACCTAGCCATGACGCTTGATATCCTGCGCCAGCAGGGATTGCCCGTCGCCTACCAAGAGGTGGGCGGCTCCATCAACCGCACCGTGCATTTGGATATCGGCTCCGGCGGCGTTGACATGAAAACCCCGCTTGGCAGCAGCCAGTTCAGCCTGGTCGCCTGAATCCCGACGCCAACCCGCCCATTTTCTAGCCGCCCCGCCTGCCGATTGAACGCCGTCCTACATCCAGCACTACTCCCCGGAGCGAGCTCCGGGGAATGTTTCATCATTCAACCCTGACCCCTCAAGCCGCGCCGCCTAAAATGAACCAACGGACAATATTCCCGAACTCGGTCGGAGAAATGCAGGCCGGCAGCCCGCGGGCGGCGGAAGAGGAATCCCGCCGGCTCGCGCTGGTGGCCAGCCGCACCAACAATGCGGTCATCCTCACGGATGCGGCCGGCCGGATCGAATGGGTCAACGACGGTTTTGCTCGCGTCACAGGTTACACCCTGTCCGAGGTGCGCGGGCGTTCGCCCGGCTCATTCCTGCAAGGTCCCGCGACCAGCCCCGGAACCGTCGAATTCATGCGCATCGGACTGCGGGCCCGGACGGGGTTTGAGGTCGAGGTGCTCAATTATCATAAGTCGGGCCGGCCCTACTGGGTGGCCATCGAGACGCAACCCCTGTTCGATGGCGCGGGCAATCTCACGGGCTACATGGCGATCGAATCGGACATCACCGCCCGCAAGGAGGCGGAAGAGCAAATCGCCACCAGCGAACAGCGCCTGCGCGCAATCACAGCCCAGGCTCCGGGCGTGTTCTTCCAATTGGAAGTCTCGCCCGCCGGCCTATGGTCGTTTCCGTTCCTGAGCGCCGGGTTCGCTGATATTTTTGGGCGCGACGCAGCCGAGGTGATGGCCCATCCGGACCGGCTGTTTGCCTCGGTCCACGAGGACGACCGGAGCGAAGCCCGGAGCAAGGCCCTGGCCGCGATCCAGGCGGGAGAGGCCTGGACGGACACCTTCCGCATCGTCACTCCGGCCCAAACCATGCGCTGGCTCAACGCCCGCTCCGCCGCCTCCTTCAGCCCTGATGGAACTAGGGTTTGGTTCGGAGTGTTCACCGACATCACGGAGCTACAGCTGGCGCGGGCCGCAGCGGAGCGGTTCAACGGCCAGTTGGAGCAAGCCATCGGCGAGGCCCAGCAGGCGACGACCGCGGCCCTGCAAGCCAGTCTGGCCAAGAGCCAGTTCCTCGCCACGATGAGCCACGAGATCCGCACCCCGATGAACGGCGTCATCGGCATGACTTCTCTCTTGCTCGAAACGTCACTGACCCCGGAGCAGCGCGAGTTCACGGAGATCATCCGCAGTTGCGGCGAAAACCTGCTCACCGTCATCAACGATATCCTGGATTATTCCAAAATCGAATCCGGCCGGCTGGAGCTGGAAAAAGAGGTGTTCGACCTGCGGCGCTGCGTCGAGGACACGCTCGACCTCTTCGCACCCCGCGCCGCCCAGAAGGGCCTGGATCTGCTTTACGAGATCGCGGACACCGCGCCCGCGGAAATCCGCGGCGACGTGACGCGGGTGCGCCAGATCCTGGTCAATCTGGTGGGCAACGCCCTCAAGTTCACAGAACACGGCGAAATCGCGGTCGAGGTTGAGGTGACCGGAGCCGAAGCCGGGCCGCTGACCCTGCATTTATCCGTGCGCGACACCGGCATCGGCATTCCGGCCGAAGCGCAATCGAGGCTTTTTCACTCTTTCAGCCAGGTGGATGCCTCCACCACGCGCAAATACGGCGGCACGGGCCTGGGTCTCGCGATCAGCCGGCGTCTGGCCGAGTTGATGGGCGGCCGGATGTGGGTGGAAAGCGAGCCGGGGCGGGGTTCGACTTTTCATTTCACCGTGCTGGCGGAGGCCATCACCGGACGCCCGGCCGGGCGCGCGGCAGCGCCGACCGAGCTGCTCGGCAAGCGACTGCTCATAGTGGATGACAATTCCAGCCACCGCCGGATTCTCACCCATCTCGTCACCCAGTGGGGAATGGAGGTCACCGCCTGCGCGGAGGGTGCGGCGGCGCTGGCCCGGTTAAACGCCGGAGAAAAATTCGACCTGGCCATTCTCGACCTGCTGATGCCCGCCATGGACGGCGTGCGACTGGCGCAGGAAACCCGCCGCCTGCCCGGCATGGAGCGCCTGCCCTTGATCCTGCTCTCCTCGCTGGGCGTGCAGGCCGGGGCCGAAGCGTCGGATTTGTTCGCGGCCCGTCTGGCCAAACCGGTGAAACCTTCCCAATTGCTCGACGCGGTCAGGGGCATCCTGGGACCAACCTCCGCCCGGACCGGGGGGGAACCGACCGCTCCCTCTCCGACTGCCGGCCGGACCACTCATCCCGACCGCATCTTGCTGGCGGAGGACAATGCCGTGAATCAGAAGGTCGCCCTCCACATGCTGACCAAGCTGGGCTATCGTGCCGACGTGGCCGCCAACGGTCTCGAGGTTCTTGCCGCGCTGCAGCGCCAGACGTATGATGTGATCCTCATGGACATGCAAATGCCGGAGATGGACGGCCTCGAGGCCACCCGGCGGATAATCCAAACCCACCCCACCCGCCGCCAACGACCTTGGATTATCGCCCTCACGGCCAATGCCATGGAGGGCGACCGCGAGATTTGCCTGGAAGTGGGCATGGATGACTTTCTGAGCAAGCCGATCAGGCGCGAGGAAATGGCCGCGGCCATCGCCCGGGCCCGGCTCGCCCTGGCGGCCGCCTGAAGCGTTTTGCCAGGCAGCCTGGTATCTGCCCGTAGGGGCGCAGGGCTACAGAGCTTCCGGCCTCAGGCCAGTGTGGCGGGCTATTCTGGAAAGCATGCGGGGCCCGATTCCCTCACCCTCATGAAAGGCGAAAACAAAATCCGGCCAGCCTGTCCGCTCCGGAATTCGGTGCGAACCGGTCTGTCGTTTGACCCGCCAGCCAATCTGCAAAAGAGCGCCTAAGACGACCTTGGTCTTGCGTGCACCCCAATGGCTCATACCACCACGGAGAAAACCCGCGCGAGTTGGGGTGTGTCCTCACCGTGCTCCTCCTTGTCGGCCAGGATGTGCAGAACCAAGGCCTCGACTTTGGCGACAGCCTCTTTCCGGGAAACGCCGTAAGCCTATCGGCAAGTCCCGGGGCGGCTGGAACACCAAGATTCATCTGGTTGCCGCGGATGATGCTCACGCCGTCGGCTTCCGCTTCTCGCCCGGTCAGCACGGGGACGGCCCCGAAGGCCGCGAGCTGATCGGCGATTTGGGCTGTCCCTCCGACGGCTGCGCCTTGGTGATGGATATGGCCTACGAGGGTGACGAGACCCGCGGCTTGGCCAGCTTGCTTGGGTTCACACCGGTAGTCCCGCCCAACCCCCAGCGGCTCAGGCCTTGGAAGCTGGACAAGGTGATCTATCGTGAGCGCAATCACGTCGAACAACTCTTCCGCCGTCTCAAGGGTTTCCGCCGCATCTTCACCCGCTACGACAAACTCGATGCGCTCTTCCGCTCTTTTGTCACCTTCGCCCTCAGCTGGCTTGTGCTCGCTTAGTGTTAACACGCCCTAACCCTGCTTCGTCAGTCCAACCCACCCCGGCGATCTGCCGGCTAGCAGATCACCACCCCTCACCAGAGGGGATTTTCGACTCCGCTGGTTTGGTTCCCCCATCAGCCGGATCCATGCAGTTGAGCCACGAATTGACACCAAGGAACACGAATGAATTGAGCCCGTTCCGGGAAGTTCAGTTCAAGGCAATGAAAGGTGAATCTGAAATTGGACAAAGATTCGTGTGCGTTCGTGTCCATTCGTGGTTTTTTCGCTGATTTTTCTGGCTTGAGAGGGGCTTGCCGGCCGTAACCTTGGTCGCTTCCGGCGCCGCCAAAGGCGGGTAAACCTTGGCGAAGGCTGATGGCTGATCCAGGCGTAGGGGCGCAGTCATGCTGCGCCCGCTCTGGCCACCGATCCATCGGTTGCGCCCCTGCCCCTCATTTCCCCCGGCCGGCGTCGAACATCACCCGCAGCCGGCGGCCGACCTCGTCGAGCGCGTAGGGCTTGAGGATAAAGTCCCGGAGCCCGGCTTTTTCCAGTTCCGCCCGGTCTTCACCAGAGAGATTGCCACTCAGAATCAAGACCTTGATGCCGGGCCGCGCAAGCCCCGCCGCCTTGGCCACCTCGAGGCCGTTGGCTCCGGGCATATTGAGGTCGAGCAGCAGGCCGTCCAGCGGTTGTCCGGTGCGGCCGAGATATTCCAACGCTTCCAACCCGGTGGCGGCCGTGAGCACCTTGTAACCCTTGTCGGTGAATGCCGCCTCGAGCAACTGGCGCAGGGGCGGCTCATCATCCACCACCAGCAGGGTCTCGGTGCCGCCCGGAAATTCGCCCGCCGCGGCGAGCGCCGACACCACCACGGGCTCGGCCGACAGCGGCAGGCTCACGATGAAAGTGCTGCCGGCTCCCGGTGTGCTCTCGACCTCGATGAAGCCTTTGTGGCTGGTGACGATGCCATAGACCACCGCGAGGCCGAGTCCGGTGCCTTGCGTGCCGGGCTTGGTGGTGAAAAACGGTTCGAAAATCCGCGCCCGGACCTCGGGCGTGATGCCGGTGCCGGTGTCGGCGACCTGCAGACAGACATAAGTCCTGGCGGGATCGACGCCGGGCACCCCCGGAATCTCGGGGCCGGCCCGGAGCCGGGTGGAGACGGTGATGGTGCCGCCCGCCGGCATGGCGTCGCGGGCGTTTACGCACAGGTTAAGCAGTATCTGCTGCACCTGGTTCTGGTCGGCCAGCAGCGGCGGAAGTTGGTCCGCCAGGTGCAACTCGAGTCTGACGGTGCGAGGGAAAGTCTCGGCCAGCAGCGCCCCCAGTTCGCGCACCTGCGCATTGAGATCAAACGGCGCGAAACGCACCTCGTGCTTGCGGCTGAAAGTCAGGATCTGGCGCACCAGCCCGCTCGCACGCTGGGCGGCGCGATGGATCTCCTGCAGGCTTTTGCGCACCCGGGCGGGATCAACGCTGTGGTTGAGGCACAGATCGGAGTAGCCGTTGATGATGGCGAGCAGATTGTTGAAGTCATGCGCGATGCCGCCGGCGAGCGTGCCGAGGCTCTCCATTTTCTGTGCCTGGCGCAAATCCTGTTCGAGGCGCTTGCGCTCGGAAATGTCCTCGCGGAGGCAAAGCAGGTTGGCCGCCTCGCCGCCGGGCCCGCGGAGGCTGGAAACCTGCACGGACTCCCAGACTGTGCGACCGTCGGCCCGCCGGCCGCACAGCTCGCCGTGCCATTCGCGGTTCGCCCGGACCGCCGCCAGCATGGCGCAGTAGGACTCTTCGCCGGAATGCCCGTCGCGCAGCACGTTGATGTTGCCGTCCAGGATATCCTCCAGCGTGCGGCCCGAGGTCTCGGTGTATTTCGGGTTCACGTATTGGACGCGGCCGTCGGCGTCGGTGATGACGATCGCCACGGGCGATTGCTCCACCGCCCGCGACAACTTGAGGTATTGCTCCTCGGCCACGCGCTGCTTCGTGATGTCGCGCCCGACGGCGCGCACGCCGGTCAGAGCACCGGCGGCGTCATGCAGCGGGGTTTTTTCCCACGCGATCCAGCGCCAGCCTTGCGGCGTGTCGCACCGGTGCTCGCGCGCCGTGCGGTAGGGCGGCCGGGTCAGGTCGGCGGGCACGGTGCCGGGCGAGGACTGGTCATCCGCATGCAGGATACTACCGAGCGGCTGGCCGGTCCACGCGGATTCCACCCGGCCGAACTTGCGCGCAAACGCCTGGTTGACGGCCAACAGCCGCCCGTCCAGATCCCGACAATAGGCGGGATCCGCGCTGTGGGTCCACGGGCCCAGCAGCGAGTCAAAATTGGTGGCGGTATGCGCCGCCTCAAGCGGTAGAACACTGGTGGCGGAGGGCATGACCGGGAAGTTGATCGGTCCGCCCCGACCGGACTTTAGCCGCTATCCGAAAACGTGCTCCATCGGATCATTATCGTAGGGGCGCAAGCTTGCCCGTTCGGCAGGCTCAGGGCCCTGAGCGGGTCGAAGGGCTGCGCCCTCGAACGTGATGCCACGTGGTTGGGCGTAGCAAGACTGCGCCCCTTTACTTTAATTGCGGTTTCCGGACAGCTTTGGCTCCGGCCCCGCGTGGGTTTCACACCGCCGCCTGCCAGTGCATTCCCGCGCGGCCGGTTCCGGGGGCGTAGACCGGGGCCATCTGGGCCACCCGGTGGCGGGTCTCGTCGATGCGGCGCAGTTCCGCGGCCAATTCGGCAAATTTACCACAGAGAAAGGCGTCATGCTCGTCGTTGCTTGCCTGCAACGCCGCCACCTTGGGAACAAATGCTTCCAAGCCGGGTTGGCCGGCCAGACAGGTGAGCTGCCGCACCAGCGGCCCGGCCCGTTCCCGGGCTTCCGTGGCGAGATCATAGTAACCGGCGCGGAGAAACGTGCCTTCCCGCTCAACCAGCTCGGTGAGCGCGATCAGAAGGCGGGCAGCCTGTTGTGCGGCGGTTTCCATGACTTCAGGCCACCCCCCGCACCGGCTCGGCCAGCGTGTGACTTCCCTGCTGGGCGAGCATGTCGGCCCAGCCGCCGCGGAGCTCTCCGAGCAGCCGCTCGACCTCCACCACCGGACCGACCTGCTTGCGCAAGTTGGCTTCGTGCAGACGGCGGTGATAGTAATCATAAAGCCCGTGGAGTGCCGGGGCGATCTCCCCGCCGGACTTGAAATCTAGGCTGCCCTGCAATTCGGCGATGATGGCCTGGGCCTTCAGCAGGTGCGTGTTGATGGTTTCTATCCGCCGCAAGTCCGACACGGGGCGGTCAAACGCCACCCGGGCCATCGCCAGGGCCCGCAGCGCCCCGTCGAAGAGCATGAGCACCAATTGGCCCGGGCCGGCCGTCAGCACGGCATTCGCCCGGTAGGTGCGGGCAAACCTTGGAGGCAGCGAGGTCGTGCTCAAGAATGGTCTTCCGACAAATCAGGCGAGTTGACGATGGCCGCGCTCACGTGCCGGATGATGCGGTCCGACGGATAAGCGGGGTCGGCCGCCAAGGCGCGAGCCCGGGCGACCACCTCGGGACGGATCTCCGGCACCAGCCCGAGACTCTCGCGCAAGGCGTTCACCTGGGCGGTATGTAGTTTGTCCGGCGGCAGCCGCACCGGGCGGATGCCGGCAAACTGGCCGGCGACCGCGAACGGATCAGGCCGGCCGGAATCGGGGGAGGAGGAAGCCGAATGTATCATGTATTCAGGGTTGAGAACGGTCAGCCGCTGACAGGTGACTCGATACAGGGAACGCCGTTGATTATCTGTTAGATCGGCCGGAGCCGTCCCGGCTTGAGTCCAAAAGCGCCCTCACCGCGGCGGCAGGGTTTGCAGGGTGGCGGCGGCCACGTAAGCCGCGAACTTGCCGGGGCTTTGCAGGGCGCCGGGCCAGGGCGCGGCCGGCGTGAGCGCCGGACCGCTGCTGTCCCCATAGAAGTGCCGCACGCTGTTGGCCACTGCCGGTTCATCGGCGGAGAAGGTTTCGTCGATCGACCAAAGCAGCCGGGGGTCGTCGATGGTGGCCAGCTTGGCCCGCACGCCCAGCAACAGCGGGCGGTAGCCCCGATAGGCCGTCACATCGATGAACAACACGCCCTCCGCCGCGAAGATGCGCCCGAGCGTCGCCAGAAAATCATGCGGCAATGCCGCCACGGAGGCGAATTCCGGGGCGCCGAACCGGCGCCGGCAATCCTCCCGGGATAACTGCACCACCTCGAACCGGGCCTGCTTTTGCAGCTCGGCGACGAACACCGCCTGCAGGGCCTCGGCGGTTTCAGGCGGCACCGTCGTACCGCCGCAGACCGGCACCACCACCACGCGGCGCAGCCCGGCGGGCAGTTGCGGCACCGCGCTGTAATTGGCCGGGGTGAAATACTCCCGTTCCTGCACCCGATCGACCAAGCGCTCGCGGACCGACTGGCAGCCGCCCATAAACACCAGGGCGCCGAGCGCGCCCGCGCCGATGGCGAGCCTGCAAAGGGTGGATTTTTCCGGCCAGGGCCTCAATTGGACAGCCGGCCCGTGGTGCCGGAGTTGCTCGAATTGGCGGAGAAGTTGAAGGCGCTGTTCAGCGCCTGCTGCTGGTTGCGGATCAGGGCCTGCGCCCGTTCCATGGCGACAAAGCTCGCTGTGAGCTGCGCCCGCTGCTGGTCCAGCCGGCGCTGGATCGTCGCGATCTGCGTGTCGAAATCCGTGTTGGCCTGCGTGAAGGCGGTCTGCTGCCTGGTGTCCTCGGTGAGCAGGGTGGCGACGTAGCTGGAGAACTGGCTGGAAAGCCCGGTGCCGGTGGTTTGAAAAAACGCGGCGGCATCGTCGGGCTTGTTGGCCAGGGCGGCGTCGAATTTTGCCGGATCGGCGAGGTCCAGCCGGCCGGTGCCGGGAGTGAAGTCTATGCCGAGGTCGCTCAGCCGGGTGATCGCACCCGTCAGGCCGGGCACTGCGGCAAACACCTTGGTGCGCAAGGCCGAACCCCAGGCCTGCACCTCTCGGTTGCTCGCGAGCACTGCGGCCGTGACCGTGCCGTTCGCGCTGGTGATGCTGGTCAGGGAGTCGAGGTTGGCCTGCAGCTCGTTGTAGGCCTGGAGAAAATTGCGGATGGCGGTGCTCATGGCCGCCGTGTTGGCGGACACATTCAGGGTCTGCGATTCCTGGGCATTGACGGTCACGCTCAGCCCCGGCACGCCGAGCGCCGCTTCCGAGAGGGCGTTGGTCGGGCTGGTGCGCATGGCGCCGCCATTGACGGTGAACTGGGCATTCGTGCCCCGCGCCAGCGTGCCACCAGTGGCCGCAGTCAGGCCGAGCGCGCCGAGAAGCCCACCCGCCGACTCACTGACCGTGAGCCCGAGGTCGCCGGTAACGGTGTTGGTCAGGGTCACGCGGTCGCTCTCCGCGTCGTAGGTGGCGGTCACCCCGGCCGTTGACTGGTTGATCTGCGTCAGGATCGCGCCCAAGGTGTCGGTGTTCACATTGTAACTGAAACTCACGCCGTTGATCGTGAATGACCCGTTGCCCGTGCCATCCACCGCCGTGATCGCCGTGATCAGACGGGCATTGGCCAAGGTGGCCGTGGGGTTGAGCACGCCAAGCCGGCCGCTGCTGGCCACGGCGCCGGTGCCGTTGTTCGCGAGCTTCATCGTCGCGAGAAAACTGCTCGTGTCGTTGGCCGCCCCCAAGATTATCTCGGAGGCGCTGCTGAGAGAGATCTGGTCTGTGGCGGAATTATAGGCCGCGGTCACCGCGCCGCCGGTGGCGGTGCTGATGGCCGAGAATACCTGGGCCAGGGAATCGGTCAGGGCCACGGTCACCTGACTGCCGTTGACGGTGAAGGTGCCGGCCGTGACCGCCGTGGCTGTCGGCAGCGTGGCGATCGTCAGGCCCGAGACATCGTCGGCGGTGTGCAGGCCGCTGCCGCGATCGGCGGCGCCCTGGATCCGGGCGGCTGTGGACAGTTGGGTCACCGCGACCTGATAGTTGCCCTTGACGGTGCCGATGCCGGCCTGGGCGCTCCAAGTGGAATTGGCCGTGGCGGAAGCGACCTGCCGCCCGGCGAACAGGTCCGGGGCCGCCAGTGCCGTCGCCGCGCCCTGAAGTGTCGTGAGCGAACTTTGGAGCAGGGCCAGCGCGGAGACCTTGCGGTCGTTGGTCGACTGTGCGGACCGGAGGCGGTCAATCGGCCCATTTTGTGACGCCATGAGACTGTTGACGAAGGTCTTCCAGTCGAAATTGGAAGCCAGTCCGGAAAAGGAGAGATCAACAGCCATGGATGCGGCGACAATGACGCCACCGGACCTATCGGCACAACCACACCGAAATTTAGCCGGATTAGAAGCGCCCAAGGGCGCCGCCCAGACCCCGGACGGCGCGGACGTGATTTTCTGAAGCGCTTTTTTCTGCGCCGCGCAGCCACCGGCGGCCCGTCGCAAGATTGCATAAAGTTTTCCGCGGGTCGCGCCGATTGGGCAGTTGTTCGCGGCAAGTGTCGCGGGCCGGCGACCCGAAGCCGCTCTCGCGGGGCGAATCGCGACCCGGACGTCGCTACAACCATCAAGGAAGATACCATGTCAGTCGTAATCAACACGAACTACGCAGCCACCGTGGCTGCGAACAACCTCGCCGCCTCCAACAATATGTTGCAGAAGAGCCTCAACCGGCTCTCCAGCGGCTCGAAAATCGTCAGCCCCGCCGATGACGCGGGCGGCCTGGCGGTGTCCATGAAACTGTCCGCCGCCGCCGTCCGCCAGGGCGCCGTGGCGACGAACATCGGCAATGCCGTCTCGCTGCTCCAATCCCAGGATGGCGCGATGAAGGTCACCGGTCTGGTTCTCCAGCGCATCAGCGAACTGAAGACGCTCTACTCGGACGTCACCAAGAGCGCCAGCGACAAGAGTAACTACGATGCGGAGTTCCAGGCCCTGCAGGCCCAGTTGGTCTCCAACACGGCGGAGAAATTCAACGGCGTCTCGCTGTTCGGCTCCACGGCCATCGGCAGTGTCGCCGTGACCGACGACGGCGCCACCACCGTGACCATCGCCGCCCGCGATCTCACCAGCACCGCCACGGGCGTCGGGATCATCACGGCCACGGGCGTCACCTCGCTCGCGGGCATCACCGTGGCGCAGATCTCCACGGCGCTCGAGCGTGTGGCGACCATGCGCGCCACCAACGGATCGGAGCAGAGCCGTCTCGGCTTTGCCAGCGAGTTGGTCACCATCAACAAGGCCAACCTCGAATCCGCCAACAGCCGCATCGTGGACGTGGACGTGGCCGCGGAGTCCACGCAGCTCGCCCGGTGGAACATCCTGGTGCAGGCCGGCACCGCCATGCTGGCCCAGGCCAACGCCAGCTCCCAAAGCGCGCTCAAGCTTCTCCAGTAAGGCCGCGCAGCCGACCGCGAGAAGCATTCCCCGCGAGGGCCGGCGCCTTCTGAGGCCCGGCCCCGCGTTCCCCTCCCCTCCTCCGCCAACCCTCAAATTTTTCCCCTTCTCACGCCGACAAGCGTGAACCCCTTTGCGGCTACCGCCGCAAACGGCGCGATCCGGAGCCGCCTCCCCCGGGTACGTGGCGACGACGGATGTCGCAAAATCAAGGATAGATACCATGTCAGTCGTGATTAATACCAACTACGCGGCGACGGTTGCCTCCAACAACCTCGCCGCTTCCAATGCGAGCCTGCAGAAGAGCCTCAACCGGCTCTCCAGCGGCTCGAAAATCGTCAATCCCTCCGATGATGCGGGCGGTTTGGCTGTCTCGATGAAATTGTCCGCTGCCGCCGTCCGTCAGGGCGCCGTCTCGGCCAACATCGGGAACGCCGTCTCGCTCCTGCAGACTCAGGACGGGGCCCTCAAGGTCAGTGGCGCGGTTCTTCAACGCATCAGCGAACTGAAGACCCTCTACTCTGACGTCACCAAGAGCGCCAGCGACAAGAGCAACTACGACGCGGAATTCACCGCGTTGCAGGCCCAGCTCACCGCCAATGCCGGGGAAAAGTTCAACGGCGTCTCGCTGTTCGGTAGCTCGGCCATCGGCAGTGTCGCCGTGACCGACGACGGTGCCACCACGGTCAGCATCGCCGCCCGCAATCTCACCAGCACCGCCACCGGTGTCGGCGTGATTACGGCCACGGGTGTGACCTCGCTCGCAGGCATCACCGTGGCGCAGATCTCCACGGCGATCGAGCGCGTGGCGACCATGCGCGCCACCAACGGTTCCGAGCAAAGCCGCTTCGGTTTTGCCCAGGAACTGGTGACCACGAACAAAGCCAACCTCGAGGCGGCCAACAGCCGCATCGTGGATGTCGACGTCGCCTCAGAATCCACCCAGCTTGCCCGCTGGAACATTCTGGTGCAGGCCGGCACCGCCATGCTCGCCCAGGCCAACACAAGCGCCCAGTCGGCGCTCCGGTTGATCCAGTAAAGTCTCCCTAGTGGTTGTCTAGATTCGCCAAGTCCGGGCCGCCATGGGGCGGCCCGGACAAGGCGGACCGGACAGCTCTAAGCGGAGGCACCGCCTCGGGCGGCTGCACAAAAACGACGACAGTCATTGGAAAGCAGGCTCCGGCTTCACCGCCGGGGCCTTCGCTTTTTCCAAGAGGGATTACATCCTGTCGACAGTCATTCTGAGCGAAGTAAAGAGTCTAGCGGCATGATTGCCGACGTGCTTTGGAGCATCCAGCCTGCTCTCGCTCGTCTTGCGCCAGATAGGCAAGGCGCACCGGCCCGGAGCGCCGGCGATCCGGGCACGGGCGGAAAAGTTGGGCTGCTTACGCGGCCCGCTTCGGCAGAATCGGGGGCAGTTTGTCCAGCATTTGAGTTACGCGTTGGATGGCGTCAGCGCGTGAAAGTTGTCGCGCCAGATTCAGCGCCGCATCAAGCAGCACGCGGGCCTTGACCCCGTCGAGGCGACCCAAATGGGGGCAGACTTCGAGCAAGGCTTCCAAGGTCACTTCGGGCAGGCGGCACGACTCCACTGTCCGGAGACTTTGGATCATCATATCCACCGCGGCCTTCGACTGTTTGAGACCGGACAGGATCAGGGCCGCTTCGAGCTTCGAGCGCCACTGGATGGTCAGTTGGGCGTGATCCCTGAGTTTTTCCGTGTCGCCAGCCCCGACAGAGCGGACGACTCCACCGCCTTGCTCCAGTTGGGCGGTGTAGGCGCGTAGCTGGCCGACCTCCACCTGCAGGGTGAGCAAGTTGCGCTCGCTGAACTGTGGGTGTCCGGGATGGAGCGCAGCCAGATCAAAGCGATTCTCGGTGACCGCGGCCTCGCCGCCTTCCACCGGGAGCAAGCGGGGCGGCAGTTTGAGCGGTTCGCCGGCCGCCCGGGCCCGCTGGCCAAGACAAATCATTTCTGCGGCCAGCCGGAGCAGTCGCGGGGCCGCTGGCGACGCGCACTCCAGCGCGTCATGCAGCGTGGTCTCCTGGAAAAGCAGCTTGGGTGCGGGTGGCGACACCAGTTCGTTGACGGTGGGCCGGATGTGTTCCGCCGCAGTGATCCGCCACGCGGGCTGCACGTAGTGTGGGCAATTGGTGTAATCCAGCACCGCCACCGGCAGGCCGAGCAGCATGGCCTCGATCATTGCGGTCGAGGGCGTGCTGATCACGGCATCCACCTTCTGCAGAACCTCGGCGAGCTCGCGGCCGCTCAGATCGGTCAGAACATTGACGACGCCCATCTCCTGTTGCAGACCCTGCGTGATGCGCCACTCGACTTGCAGCGGGACGCCGGCCGCGGACGGGCGGCCGGCAAAAAAAGCCTTGAGATCCAGCAGCGATTGGCGGACGCGTTCATGCTGCGCCGGCGTGAAGTAAGGGGTGATGGCGGTCGTCACGAGCACACGGAACGGCTCGCCCGCGGGGCGCACCCGGCGGCTCATCGTCGCATAACGGTCGAAGCGGGCCGAGCCGGTGATCTCGCACTGGGCGAAGTTGCCCCATGATTCAAGGATGCGGGCCTGAGAGCGGCCGAGGCAGGCGACCTTGTGGGCCAGCACCGGCTGGAAAATCGCGCCGGGGGCGAGTTGCGGATGTTCAAAGGTATTGCGATATTCCAGGATGCCGTCGGCGAGCAGGAGCGTCGGGATGCCGCGCTCCAGGGCCTGGCACAACAACGACGCGCGCGGTTCGCGGTAGCAGTCGGCCGCGACGACGAGCCCGACGTGGTCCGGGATGGCAAAATTGCTGCCGGTCGAGGTCTCAAATACGACCGGATACGGACATTGTTCCAGCCAGCTGGTGTAGAGGGGGTGCTGGGCGTCGTGCGTCAGCACCATGACGGTGCTCGCCGGGGCCTCGGGTTGGACCGGCGCCGCGGCGATTTTTTCACGACTGGCGGCGACGAGCCACCATTCGGCCTCGTCGTTGCCTTGCGTCATCGGCAGATTGACACGCCGGATGCGGCGCGGCGCGCGGTTCAGTTTCATGCCGCCCCCGGCGGTCTGGTTGAACACATCACGGACGGACAGGAACCGGCCGCACAGATCGGTGATCTTCGCGAAATCGAAGACATGAAAATGCCACGGGTTCGGGTCCTTCCCGCTCTCGTCCACCCACAGGTTGGGCACGGAGCAGATGAAATTGCCATCGGGCTTCAGGACGCGGCGGACCTCGGCGAGAAATTTCTCCGGCTCGCGCAGGTGTTCCACCGTCTCGAAGGAGACCACTAGACCGACGGAGCCGTCGTCGAAGACGCTCAGGTCGCACACGTCGCCGGTCTGGAAACGGATGGTGGGATAGGTCGGGCGAAAGTTCGCGTCCCCATACGCCACGGCGAAGTCGCTGCAATCGAGACCGACGATCTGCACCGCAGGATTGTTGCAGGCCAGCACGGCGCTGCCGTAGCCGAGCCCGCAGGCGGCGTCGAGGACCAGGCCGTCCTTGGGCAGATAGTGCCGGGCCAGGATGTAACGGGCCAGGTGCGCGTCGGAGCGCCGGCCGCTCAACCGCGTCATGTCGTTGTGCAGATCCCGTTCGGCCTCCAACGCGGCCAGGGGATACTTTGCCAGCGCCTCGGCCGGGATTTTCTCGAAAGCCAGGGTTATTTGCCAGCTGTCGGATTCGCGCGCCGCGTAGGGCGTGAGCATCTGGTCCAGCGGATGGCGGCGGAATCCGGCGGCGAAGAACTGGGCCTCCCACCAGTCCCGGTTACGGACGGTCAGATGCCAGCGGCCATCGCGGTCGCGCTTCGTGGCGAGGCAGATGAAAACGTTGCGCCGGGCGACTCGCTGGAGCTCCCGCAGTGCCCGCGGCACATCAGCTTCAGCAATGTGCTCGAGGCAATCCGTGCTGACGACCGTGTCCCAAGACCCGTCAGGGAAAGGCAGCTCAAGGATGGAGCCCAGTTGGAAATAGCCGGGATTGGCCCGGTTGTTCTCCTCGATCGGGCGGGGCGCAATATCGACCCCGCGCACCTCCACCCCATGTTGCAGGAAGGTGCGCACCAGCAGGCCCATGCCGCAACCGACATCCAGCACAGAGCCGCGCCCGCTGATGAGCGAGATCTGTTGAAACAGCGCCTCGGGGTCTTTGAAAGAATGGCTGCCCCAGCGGTCCTGGCGGGACCAGTAGTCGTTGTATTCGTCAAGATAGTTCATGATGGGTAAGATGGGGTTGGTTGGGGCAGCCTTTGCCGCTCAGGCAGTTGGCGGCTTGAAATGCCGGCGCCGGTTGCTGGCCGTTGAACAGGGCGAAGGTCTCGGCCATCATGCGGTCCTCGCGAAACAGTTTTTCCGCGCGAGCGCGGCAACGGGCTCCCTCGCGTTCCCGCTCGGCCGGATCAGCCGCCCAAGTGGCGATCGTCACCATCAGACCGTTGACGACCCCGGCGGGGTCGGTGGCCGGATCAGGGAGCAGCTTGCCCGTGTCGCCGAGTTCCTCAGGGATGCCGCTGACGGCGGTCGCGACGACAGGCAGGCCCTTGGCCATCGCCTCCATGATCGCGAGCGGCATGCCCTCCAGCTGGGAAGGCAGCACGAAGATGTCCGCCGCGTCGTGCCAGTCGGCCACATCCCAGCGCTGCCCGAGCAGATGCACGGAGCCGGCGAGGCCGAGGCGGGCGATCTTCCGTTCGAGATCGGCCCGCTGCTCGCCCTCGCCGGCCCAGACGAAATGGATCTTCCGGCCCGCCGGCGACGCGCACAAGGTCTGCGCCGCCTGCAGCTGGTGATTGAAACCCTTGACCTCCGTGAGCCGTGCGGCGGTGAAGCACACCACGGCGTCGGCGGGAATGCCGGCGGCCTCGCGCAATCGGGCGCGTACCTCGGCGTCGCGGGGCGCAAAGAACCTGTCCGGCCGACCGTAGTGGATCACCCGGCCCCGGTCAGCGGCGAGGCCGAAATGGCGGCGGAGCAAGGCGAGGTTTTCCCGGGAAACCGCGACCACCTCGCGGGCCGCCGCGTAGTGGGCGGCGAGCTGCCCGAGACGGCTCGCGAAATTCGTCGCCAGATACGGCGCGACGAAACCGACGACGACGATGAACGGGATACCCTGCTGCATCGCGACCTCCCGGGCGGCGAGGTTCGACACCGGGCTGCAGTCGCTGAACACGATCAAATCCGGCCGCTCGGCGGTGAAGATCCAGGCCGCAGACGAGACATCCTCCACCGTGCGGCTGAACTCGCGGCCGGTGTCATAATCGAGCCAGACGTGCCGGATGCCGCTCGCGCGTTGCTCGCGCGTCAGCGGGCTGGCGCTGGCGGACTGCACACAGGTGACCCGGTGGCCGGCGGCGGCGAGCGCGACCAGCAGCGTATGATTGTATTGGGCCACGCCCCCATGAGCCGGATCATCGGTAAAGACCAGGATATGTTCGCAGGCCGCGGGTCGCGCCAGGCCACCGAGTTCCCGCGCCGTGGCGAAGGCCTGTTCGCCCAATTCCCGATTACCCGCGGCAAAGGCAAATTCGCTGAACAGCAGCCAGGCGGCGCGGCAATCGGGGTTGAGCTTGAGGCTGGCCTCGAGCGCCTGCGCGGCCTCCCCGGGACGTTTGCTGCCGTGATAAGCCTCCGCGAGATCGAGCCAGAGCGCGGCGCTGGGCACGCTGTGCTGGATGGCCGCGAGAAAATAATCAGCCGCGCGGGCCGGCAGGCCCGTGCGCAGCAGAACACGTCCCAGCAGATGCCGGGCTTCAGGCCGGGCCGGTTCGGCGCCGAGCACGGCCCGGGCGCAATCGGCGGCACGGGCGAACCGGCCGGCCTTGAACTCGGCGAGACCGGTGCGCAGTTTTTCACCGGCATCCGGCGCAGCCGGGACGCGCAGCGGCGGGCGCGGGCGACGGAAGGCGGCCGGACCGCCGGCCTGCATTTCGTCATAACCGGTTTCCAGCAGCGCGCCAAACGCGTCGCTGGCCGCCTGGGAATCGAGAAAAAGCGGCAGGCTGGACATCTCGGCGTTGATGCGGGCGGACAACTCCGCCCGCACCGCGGGATCGGTCGCGAGACGCCCGATGATCGCGGTGTAACCCGCCTCGTCGGTGGCGATGAGTTCGCCGAGGTTGAGTTGCCGCAGCAGGGCGGCACCCATGCGGGAGCGCATCGTCTCGCCTTCCCACACCACGACAGGCAGTCCGAGCTCCAGTGGATCGACCAGGGAGTTCACCCCGCCAAACGGATAGGTGTCGAGGTAGATGTCGCCGAGAGCGAGGAGCGTTTTGACGTCGGCCCGCGAGGGAAACCGCGCCGTCGACAACACCAAGCGGGAAGCCGCGACCCCATGGGCCGCGAGCATCCGCTCCATTTCCGCCCGGAAGCGCCGCACCGGGTAGTGCGACGACCAATTGGGATTGAAGGGATGGAGCAACAGACAGGAGCCCGGCACGGCCGCGAGCTGGCGGGCCCAGAGCTCGCGCATCTCCGGGATGATTTTGAAATAATTAGCGGCGGAGACGAACACCAAGGCATGCTCCGGTATGCCGAGGGCCTCGCGCGTGAAGGTCAGGGAGGGTTCCTGCTGGTCGGCGTTGTAGTTGAAGGCGTGGGCCGGGCCGGGCAGCAGGCCGAGGCGCTCGGTGAAATGTTCCTGCGCGCCGGCCATCTCGGTCAGATCGCCCGACACATACAGATCGATCTCCGGGAAACCGGAAGTGATGCACGAGGAGTTGTTCACGACCTGCAATGGTGCGAGCCGGTGCAAGGCCAGCTGGGTGACCTCGTTGACCACCGCCGTGACATTGGTGCCGAAGACGACCACATCCAGCGCGGCGGCCCGCAGTTGCGCCACCTGGGCGGCGAGATCAGCCGGGAGCAGGTGAAACGCGGCGGCGCGCGAGCGGCAATACGCCTCGAGCGGCGTGTCGCCCTGCGCATGGGCAAACAGGTGCACCTCGAAGCGCGCAGGATCAAGTTGCTCAAAGTTCGGCAGGGTCGTGTAGGTCTCGGTTTGCGGACCGAAGTGACGGTTGACGAACCCGACCCGCAGGCGGCGTCCGGTGCGCGGTCGGGGCCGCAGCGGCTTCGCCGGCTGGCTCGTGAAGAACAGGGATAAGAGCCGGCCGCGCAGCTCGGCGTAGCGACGCAACGAGCCGCAGGAAAAGTAAAGCGGGATGCTGTTCGCCACCTGCAAGTATTCGAGCAAAGAGGCCCGGACCGGTGCGTCGCCCCGCGCCGGTCCGGCGAGACGGACGAATTCCTCCAGCCGGCGCAGGTAGTGGGCCGCATAGGTCTCCGTCTGTCCCGCGGAGCAAAATCCCTGCGGGGTATGGAACACATACGCCACGTAGTCGGCCCAGAGCCAGCGGGGCACGGCGGCGAAATCCGGGGCGGCGGGCCATTGCCAGGCCGGCACCAGCAGCATCGCCGCCAGCAGGCCGGGCCAGCTTTTCTCCCGCGTGTGCGAGGCCGCCAGCGCCAGATCCTCGCGGCCGACCGGTTCGTCGAACGCACCCGAAGCAGCGACAGCCTGGAGCAGCACACGGACGGCGGCCAGTGTCTCGTCCTCCTTCTGTTTCGGGTTGAGGCCGGCGATGGCCGCGGCGGCGGCGTGACGCGCGGTTTGCAAATCCGCCCACACCGTGGCGTCAGCGGGCCGCTCGCCGTAGGCGGCGAGGCAGAATTGCAACGGTTCAATAAACCCGGAGGGGGGCGCCGGGACACGAACTGGAGCGCAAGGCTCGACCGTGACAGTGCTCATGGGATGGAGAGCGGCGGACTATTAACGAAAGAATGCCATGACGCGTCGGAGCCGGCGGGGCGGACGCGGCGGCAATGAGGCAGTCCGGATGCAGGGCCGGGCATCACATGCCGGCGCGCTGACGCTTTTGCCCCGGGTAAACGAGCGCTGGGCCGGGGAGTGACACCAAGGAAAACTCGCCGGGAAGGTTGCGAATGGCATGGCACCCAAAAAGCAAGGCTCAGGCCAACAATCGCCTGGCAGATGCTAACCACTGTGGCGGAATGTGATAGTGGATTTTATTTCCTTTGTCCGCATCTGCCTGCCGGACCGGCCGGGATAATGGGCTGTGACCGGCAAATTATTCTAACGCCACCCCCGCCGCGATGAGCGTTTCAATGCCGGAACGGCGACACCATGTTGCCCAGCAAACGCGCAGGGCTTCGCCAAACCGTTTCGCCTGGCCAGCATGGTCCAGCAGCGCGCTGCGGCGCAGATCATCACGCAAGCCGGCGCGCAGCACCGCCAGCCGGGTCAGGTCCGCCGCCAACCCGACCGCCGTGGCGACATAAGCCTCCTCGTCCGACGCGGCCCACTGCGGATGGTTGCAGGCGGCGAGCAGGCTCGCACCCACGCGTGCCATGTGGCGGTCGCCGGTGAGCGTCACCACCGGCACGCCCATCCACAGCGCCTCGCAGGTGGTCGTCGTGCCATTGTAAGGCGAAGTATCCAGCGCGATATCGACCCTCTGATAGCACGCGAGGTGAGCCCGCGTGTCTGCGGTCCGCTCGAGATATTCGATGCGACCGGGTGCGACGCCGGCGCGGACAAATGCCTCTTTGAAGCGCGTCTGCTGGGCCGGGTCGGAAAACCCCGCGCCCTTGAGACAAAGCCGGGAGTCCGGCACGGTGAGGAGGATGCGCGCCCATAGCGCGAGCATCGCGTCGGTGATTTTTGCCGGGTTGTTGAAACAACCGAACGTGATGTGCCCGCGCGCCAGGCCCGGCGGGACCTGGACCTCGGGCGCTTCCACCGGGGGCACATATGCCCAGGCGGTGGGAGCGAAGCGGACGAGTTGCTCGGTGGCAAATTCCTCGGCGTCGCCCACCGGGTCGGCGATCCCATCGGTGAAGCGGTAATCCATCGCCGGCAAACCGGTCGTGTTGGGATAGCCGAGGTAGGTCACCTGCACCGGCGCCAGCCGGCGCGCAAAGAGCGGCAATCGGTTGGTCATGCCCGTGTGGCCGGCCAGATCGATGAGAATGTCGGGGGCGTCCGCCCGGATGGCCGTCTCAACCGCCTCGCCGGGTTGCCCGATGAAGTTCCGCCAGACAGCGGCGAGCCCGCGCAGGCGCGCCGTGACCTCATCCTCGCGGAAATGATCGTGGTAGAGACACACTTCGAAGGCCGCCCGGTCAAGATGGGCGACCAGCGGTTCCAGAAAATAGGCGACCGAGTGCGTGCGCAGGTCGGGCGAGAGGAACGCGACGCGCAGGCGGCGCTCCGGTTCCGGTGAATTCGGCAGCGCCGGGTCGGGTTTGGCGCCGACCGACCGGCCGTAGGCCACATGCTCGGCAAACAGTTCCCGTCGTGAAATTCCCTCAATAGAATGCAGCGCGAAGAGCAGATAACTGCGCGCCTCGTGGTGGCGCGGCTGGACCGCAAGAAAGTTCCGGTAGTCAGCCACGGCCTCGGGCATGCGATGCAATTGGTGGCAGGCCTGGGCACGGCCAAAGCGGCCCAGCGTGAATTTCGGATCCGCCGCGAGCGCCCGATCGTGGCACGCCAGCGCTTCGGCGCAGCGTCCCGCCAGGCTCAGGGTGAGGCCGAAATTATACCAGCCCGGGGCGTAGTCCGGCCGCAGCGCCGCGATCCGCTCGTGGCAGGCGATCGCTTCGGGGAGCCGGTCCTGGGTCTTGAGGCCATAGGCCAGGTTTTCCCAGCCCTCGACAAAGTCCGGCTGCAAGAGCACGGCGTGCCGGAAATGCGCCTCGGCCTCGCCCGGGCGGTGTGCGGCGAGCAGCGCCAGCGCGAATCGCATTTCACAGACGTGATCGCGCGGGGCGGCGGCATGCGCCCGGCCCAGCAGGTCGATCGCCGCCGGGATGCGGCCCAACTGGTAGGCGGCCAGGCCGGAGAGATGCAACACGTCGAAATGCCTCGGCGCAACCGAGCGCAACCGCCGGTAGATCAGCTCCGCCTCGGCGATCCGGCCGGCCCGGTGCCGGGCCACGGCCTGGTTGAGCAGCGACTGGATTTGGGCCGGCGGCATCAGAGGTAAATGCCGGCGCGACCGCGCAGCATGGCGACCGCCGGCAAACCGGAGAACGGGCTTGATCTCACTTGGCCGTGATCGGCACAGAACGCCGCGGCTTGAGCAAAACCGCTCAAGCCGGCGGTTGATTGACCGATGTTGCTGACAACCGACCGGACCTGATTTTCCCCCGCCCGCTCCGCCGTCTGATGCCAGCACTCCTTTCCTCCTCCCCCGCCATCATTGCGCCGACTCCCTTTCGCGACGAGGAAATCGAGCGCCGGCTCAATGCCTGCCCGAAGCTGGCCTCGCTCCAGACCATCAACCGCGCCCTGCGCGAGCTGATGAATTCCGATCAGAGCCTCAATTCGCAGATCGCCGAGGTCATCCGTCGCGATCCGTCGCTTTCCGCCCGGCTCCTGCGGATGGTGAACTCGGTTTATTTCGGCAGCTCGACGCGCATCAGCAACATCGAGGAGGCGGTTTTTTTCCTCGGGCTCCGGCAGATCCGCGAGCTGTCGACGGCCACGCCGGTGATCGAGGAGATGCAGCAGTTGCATCCCGGCCAGGCGGGCGCGGCGCCGCTGCCGTGGGCCGAGCTGTGGCGGCACAGCATCGGCACGGCGGCGCTGACCCGCGAAATCCTGCTCTCCACCAGCGTCAGGGTGGATGACGACACCGACTACCTGGCCGGATTGCTCCACAATGTCGGCAAGGTGGTCATGGCCTACGCCTTTCCCGAGGAGACCCGGCGCATCATGGGCACCGTCGTGCCCGACCCCGCCGCAGTCTGCGCCCTGGAGCGGCAGATCATCGGCTGGGACCACGCCAGGATCGGCGCCCATTATCTGGCGCGCCACCAGCTCTCCGAGGAAATCACCTTTGCCGTGCTCTATCACAGCGAACCCGACCGCGCGCCCCGGCACCGGCTGTTTGCCGCCGCCGTGCAGGTCGCGGATCAACTGGCGCGCCACGCCGGCATCTCGGGTGGTTTTGAGTCCATCGAACCGGTCAAGGCTGATTCGTGGCTGCAACTGCCCGGTTGGCAGATTCTCTATGGCGCCGATGGCAACGAGACGGCCCTGGCGAGGGCCCACCTCGCCAATTCGGTGCAGCGCCTGCCCTCGATGCTGAATGGCCTGGTCTGAGGCCGGTGTCTACCGCGTAGGGGCGCAATCTTGTTGCGCCCAATGACGATGGTGGGGCGCGCGGGGACGCGGCAAGCCTGCGCCTGCACGAAGAGACATCCCAAGCCGCTTTTGGGGCAGCAAGTGGTTCCAAAGGAACTCAGCCCGCGGCGGCCAGGTTCTGATTGCCGTGAGGCATTTCCGAGGTGGCGGACTCCTCGCCTGCCAGCCGGCCATCCAGCCATTTCTCCGCGATCTGGGCCGCCTCGAGCCGCCAGTTTGTCTCCGGCTTGGCATAGACCGCGTAGGTCGCGGCGTTGTCGGTCCCTTGCCAGGAGAGACTGGCTTTCACGCAAAGCGACCCGTCCGCCAGACTGAAGCCTTGCAGCAGAAGCGAACCAGCCGATGTGGTGACCCGCGCCGGCGAGCGGATGGAGAGAGTCAGCCGGGCGAGGCCCTGCCGGAAATTGATCAAACGCAAGGTGTCCCAATTGCCGCCGTCCGGCGCCGGTTCGTTGGCGCGCACGGTCCGTTCGATATCCGTGAGCAGGGAGAGGAGCCGGGATGCCATGAGGGGGAGAAACCAGCTGGTTCCAAGGTCAGACTATCGGCCGGATTGGCCCGCAGTTTAGCCCAAACCGGAAGAATTCGCGGTTCGACCGCCGCCGGCACGGTTTTGATTGTATCAGCCCGCCCGACGGTCTAGCCGTTGCAGCCCGTTTCCATCCCATGGCCATTACGCTCGATAAGATCCTGATTGTTGAAGACGATCCGATCGTCCGCAATCTGCTGAGCGATATTTTCAAGCGCCACAAGTGCGGGGTGTGTTGCGCGCAGAGCATCGCCGAGGCGGAAAACCTGCTGGCCACGGACCAATACGACCTGATGCTGCTCGATCTCCGGCTGCCGGATGGCGACGGCCACCGTTTTCTCGAGCGGGTGGTGTCATTCCCTCAGCACCCGCTGGTGGTGATGGTCACGGGTTATGGCACCATCGAGTCGGCCGTCGCGTGCATGCGCGCCGGCGCCTTTGACTATGTGTTGAAGCCGTTTTCGCCGGGCCAGATTGATATCATCCTGAAAAAGGCGCAGGCCTACAGCCAGCTGCTCCAGGTCAACCGCTATCTCAGCAATCCCGACGGGGCCGAGGAAGGCGGCCTGATCGGCCGCAGCCCGTCTCTGCTGCGCCTCCGCCAGATGATCGGGCGGGTGGCCCCGACCGACGCCACCGTGCTGATCACCGGCGAAAGCGGCACCGGCAAGGAGATGATCGCCCGCGAAATCTACCGCGCCAGTCCGCGCCGCCAGCAGCCGTTCATCAAGGTCAATTGCGCGGCCATTTCCCAAAATCTCATCGAGAGCGAATTCTTCGGCCATGAGCGCGGCGCGTTCACCGGCGCCACCGAACGCCGCGAAGGCCGCTTCGAACTGGCCAACCAGGGCACGCTGCTGCTCGACGAGGTCAGCGAGATCCCGCTCAATCTCCAGGCCAAGCTCCTGCGGGTGCTGCAGGAGCGCGAGTTTGAGCGCGTCGGCGGCAACCGCACCATCAAGGTCAACGTGCGCCTGCTCGCCACCTCGAACCGGGATCTGCTCAGCCATGTGGAGAAAGGCGAATTCCGGCAGGATCTCTACTACCGGCTGAACGTCTTCCCCGTGCATGTGCCCGCGCTGCGCGAGCGCGGCGATGATGTCAATCTGCTGGCCGATCATTTCCTGAAGCGCTGCGCGCGCAAGCACGGCATCAAGATCAACGGCTTTGCTGATTCCGCGCGGGCTGCGCTCACCGGCTACCGCTGGCCCGGCAACGTGCGCGAGATGCAAAACACCATCGAACGCGCGGTCATCCTCACCGGAGCGGGCCGGCCCCTCACGGCCAGCGCGCTGGGCCTGTCGGGCGATTTTTCCCTCCCGTCCGGACCGGCGTCGGTGGAACCGCCCAACGATTACGCCGCCGCACTGGTGTCCGCCGGGGCCACGACCGACGGCGTGACCCTCACGGACGAGGCCGGTGGGGTGCGGACGATTGCCGAGCTGGAGAAGCAGGCCATCGCGGTGGCCCTCCGCCAGTCGGAGGGCAACCGCACGCAGGCCGCGCAGCTGCTGGGCATCAGCATCCGGACCCTGCGCAACAAATTGCAGGAATACCGCGCCGCCGGCGATCCGGTGGACGCGGAGCTCGGAACCGGCACGGGCTGAGTCTGGGACCGGACGGAGGCGCAACCGGTCCGTCCAGCGGGAGGATTGCGGTTAAGGACCGTTGCCGGCGCGACGATACAGCGGGGGCGTCACATCCTTGGCAACCCCGACCATTCATGTCCGCCACCGCCGAAATCATGGCATCGTTGGTCTGTGAAGACATCAACCGCGCCATCAACGACGTCTTCCAGACCTTGCTCGACCGCGCGCCCACCTTGGTCGGCATGACCGAGGCCGAAGTGATGGAAGCCGGCGACGAGGTGATCAACGACGCCATCGGCGAAATCACCAACATGACGGTCGGCAACTTCAAGAACGGCCTGTGCGACGCCGGCTGCCTCTGCAGGCTCACCCTCCCCTCCATTCTGCGCGGGAGCAATTTCTCCGTTGAACCCGTCAGCAAAACCACCCGCTTCATCTGCAATTTCAAGTCCCCCGGCACCAAGGTCGCCAAGGCCGCGAAGCAGATTCTGTGATGGGGAACTTCTCTGCGTTCTTTGCGCCCTTGGGGTAAAAGCTTTGGGCGTTTGGCATGCGACGGACAAGCATGGCGAAGCAGACGTTTCACCCGCAGGCGCGCGGGACCGCTTAGTCAGGCTTGGCCGTGCCCGGCCTTCTCTGACTCGGCAAGGATCTTGGCCAGCATCTCGGCCAGCTTGTCCAGATCGAAGGGTTTGGGCAGGAAATCGATGAACCCCTCGTCGCGCAGATTCTGCAGTGAGTTCGTGCCCGCAAAGCCGCTCATGATCAAAATCGGCAGCCCGGGCCGCCGGACCCGCATCTTTTTCGCCAGCACAATGCCTGTCATGCCCGGCATCTGAAAATCCGTGATCACGGCATCAAACGCCTCTGGCGCCGCCTCCCAGCGGATCAGGGCCTGCCGGGGATCGGCGCAAACCGTCACCCGGTAGCCCAACCGTTTCAGCAAGATTTGCATGGACTGGTCGATGGCCGGCTCGTCGTCGATCAGAAGGATGTGCTGGCCCCCGCCGCGAGGCGCGGCGCGCGGCGGCGCAACAGCCGCCTCGGCCGCCACCGTCAAGAGAGGAAAGAACAGTTCAAAGGTCGTTCCGTGTCTCGGCTCGCTGCGGACGCGGATGGCCCCTTCGTGGGTGTGCATGATACTGTGCACCACGGCGAGGCCCAGACCCGTGCCCTCGCCGACTCTCTTGGTGGTGAAAAAGGGCTCAAAGATGCGGGTGAGGTCCGCCGGCGCTATGCCCTTGCCCGTGTCCGTAACCTCCAGGCACAAATGCATCCTTGGCTTCAGTTCCGGCAGTTCGGCGGCGATCGCTCCGTCTACCTGTTGCCGCCGCAGCTTTACCGTCAGCGTGCCGCCCTTTTCCTGCATCGCATGAGCCGCGTTGAGGCCGAGGTTCATCATCACTTGGTGGATCTGGGTCGCGTTGGCGAGCACGACGGACCCGGGCTGGCCGAGGTCGGTCTTAAGCGCCACGGTCGCGGGGATGGTGGCCCGCAGCAAGGTCAGCGCTTCCTGCACCGTGCGTTGCAGCATTAACGGCATACGCTCGGCCGCCTCTGCGCGGCTGAAGAGGAGGATCTGGCGCACCAGCTCCTTGGCCCGATGGCCGCACTTCAGCACTTCGCCCAGGAATTCCTTGATCTGCGGGTGGGTCGGCGGGCAGTCCGACTGGGCCAGCTGGGTGTAGTTGAGCACGCCGGTGAGGATGTTGTTGAAATCATGGGCCACGCCGCCGGCCAGCGTGCCGAGCGCCTCCTGTTTCTGCGCCACCATGGCGCGTTCCCGCATGGTGGCCTGCTCGGCCTCCGCCTGCCGCACGGCGGTGATGTCCACCGCCGAGGTCAGCACTCGGGGCTGCCCGGCCAGTTGGAGCAGCGTGCCGGTGCAGAGCATGGTGCGCTCCGCGCCCGACTTCGTCCGCATGACCGCCTCAAAGCCGCTGACCGTTTTCTCCACCGTGATACGCCGGAAAAATCCCGCGCGCTGCTCCGGCCGCGTCCAGACCCCCAGCTCATCCGTGGTGCGGCCGACGACCTCGGATCGCAGGTAGCCGAAAGCTTCCAATGCGGCCGGGTTGACGTCGGTCAGCCGGCCCTCGGGCGCCGTGAAAAGCAGGATCGGGATCGGGCTGGCCTCGAATACACCGCGAAACAGCTCCTCGCTCTCCCGCAACGCGGCGGCGCTGTGCAGGCGCACCAACGCCCCCGCGCAGTGATCCGCCAGGGTCTGGAACAATTCCAACGCGGCCTGATCGTAGGCCTGCAACCGGTAACTCTGGATCGAAACGATGCCGAGCAGATGCTCACCGCGCCGGATCGGCGCGAACATCAGCGAGAGCGAGCGGCGGCCCGTGCCGAACGGCAGGAGGCCCTCGGCATTTTCGTCCGCGTTTTCCCGCAGGAGCAATTGCGCCCCCTCCCGCATGACCCGGGACATCAGCGGCGAGGGCGGAAGCGGGTAGGGATGCTCCGACGCGATTTCGCGGCGTTCGCCGTCGACCAGGTCGAAATTGACCGGCTCCTCGAAGGCCTGTTTTTCTTCGTTCCAGAAGTGCATCCAGCAGCCGTCCCAGTCGAGCAGCTGCCGGGCCCCTTCGATGATGGCCAGGGCGACAGCGCGCCGCGTATCCGCCTCGGCCAGCGTGCGGCCGAGCTGGGCCAGCACGGTCGCACGCTCGTGCGCCCGGGTCAGGGCCCGCTCGGACCGCCGGCGGTCGGTGATGTCGCGAAAACTCCAGACGCGGCCGACCGGATTGCCTCCGACGAGCATCGGCCGCGAATAGCGCTCGAAAACGCGGCCATCCTTGAAATCGAGCGTGTCAAAGCTTTCTTCGCGCGGGTGCGCGTATAGGTGCCGGACCTTGTCCAGGAATCCCACCGGCGCCACAAGCTGCCCGAGCACGAACCGGAGCGCGAGATCATCGTCGCGCGAGGCGACAACCTCCGCGGGAATGCCCCACATCGCGATGAACTGCTGATTGAATGACAGGATCCTGCCGTCCGTCCCGATGTTGAGAATGCCATCGGCGGTGGATTCAAGGGTGGCCCGCAACAGCGCCAGCGATTGGGTCACGGCTTGCTCGTCCCGTTTGCGCGCGGTGATGTCGCGCTCGGTGGCGAGAACAAAGATCTCCCCGTTGAGCTCGAACGGCGTTGCAATCACTTCGAGCGGGAAGACGGTGCCGTCCTTGCGCCGGTGCTCGGTCTCAAACGTTAGCGTTTCCCCGCGCAACAGCCGGGCCTTCCTTTCGGGCAACTCCCCGCTGGCGGAGGGCGCAACGAGTTCCCCGATATCCATGCCGACCAGCTCGCCGGGGGTGAGGCCATGCATTCGCGCAGCGGCGGGATTGGCCGACCGGATGCGACTCGCCGAATCAATCACAAAGATGGCGTCACCGCTGCTTTCCACCAAGACGCGGTTGCGCGCCTCCCCCTCGCGCAAGGCCTGCTCCGTCCGCTTGCGGTCGGTGATGTCGCGGATGACCGACTGCGTGCCGGTGATGCGCCCATCCACGACGACCTTGGTGGCCGAGACTTCCAGCCAGCAGCGCCGGCCGTCGGGCCGGAGGTTTTCAAACTCGAAGGTTTCCGGCGCCGCTTCACCGCGGATGCGGCGGTCGTGCTGCTCGCGCAGCCGCTCCCGCCATTCCGGGGCGATGTAATCCTCGATCACGAGGCCGTGGGGATCTTGCTCCGGGAGACCAAACATTTCGAAAAATCTCCGATTCGCGAACACCAGCCGGCCGGAGTTGTCGTCCACCACCAGGGCGTCGTTGATGTTTTCAACCACCCGGTCAAGCCGCTGCTCGCTGGCGCGGAGTTCGCCGGCGCGCAACTCGGCCTCGCGGCGGGCCTCCTCATAAATGCCGGCCTGGTGGAGCACCAGCGCCGCGAGCTGGCAGAAAACCAGTCCTTGAATGACCTCCTCCCGGCTGAAGCCGCGCCCGGGGGGTTTGCGTGCGATGCCCAGCGTGCCGAGGCACTCGCTGCCATGCATGATCGGCAGGATCGCGACGGCCGTGATGCCCAGCTGGCGATAAGGCGCGCGGGCGTTTTCGTGTGTGGAGTAATTGTCCATCACCACCGGCTGCCGCCGGTCGATGGCCTGCCAGGAAAGCGGGGCCTGGCTGCGGGTGACGCGCTCGCCCAACCTGGTGATGCGCTCGCCCTGGAATCCCCGGGCGACCAGGACATCGCCCTCAATCAGGTCCAACTCGACCTGCGCGGCATTGAACAACGCCGCACTATGGCTGACGATGGATTGCAGCAGCTCGGCCTGGTCGCGCCGGCCGAACAACTCGACGGTGATCTGGTGCAGCGTCGAGGAAAAAATGCCCTGGCGCTGGCTGATAATCTCGACCTCCTTGAGCGCCGTGATGTCCACCACCACGCCGTCGCACACCTGGCCGCCGTCGGCCCGGCGTTCGACGAGGCGGGAGCGAAACTGCATCCAACGCTCTTCTCCGTTAATGGAATGCACCCGCACGACCGCGTCGCCCGCGTCACCCGTGCGCAAGGCGGCGGCGTACGCGGCCCGAAACCCGGCGCGGTCGGCCTCGTGGACGAGGCCGAAGATGCACGCGGGATCAGCCTGAAACTCTCCGGCGGGCACCCCGATGAGATGCTCCACGTTGGGGCTGACATAAAGGCAGGTCATGCCACCGTCGGCGCCATAAAGCATGCGGTAAACGCAGGTGCCGGTAAGATTGTCGTTGATCGAGGACAGCAGCGCCTCGCGTTCCTGCAGCGCGGTCGCGCGGGCCCGCCCGGTGGCCTCGCGGCGGCCTTGATCGGCGCGGGGGGCGCGCTTCATGCGAGGTTTTGACATAGGGTGGCGTCAGTGGCGGGCGGAACTGCGGCGAAGGTTTCACTGGCATCGCTCACGAGATAAAGCACCAACGATCTGGCTTGGCAAAGGGCATGCTTCACGAAACCGGGGCCGGTGGAAACGAAATAATCACGCACAGACCACAGGGGCCTGGCGCAACTCCGCTGCAATTGCCCAATCAGGCCAGGTTGAACCCGATCGGAGACGGTCGCCGCCATTCAGGGCTTATTGGCGGATAGGGCCGGTCCGCAGGCCGGACTGACAATCAACGCCACCAGCTCGGCATAGCCAAATGGCTTTTGCAACATGTGGGTGGCGCCGAGGCGACACGCCATGTGGAGATAATTGGCCGCACGGCCCCCGCCCCCGCCCGACATGGCGACGATGCGCACCGCGGGCTGTTGGCGACGGGCGAGCTGCACCAACTCGATCCCGTCGCAATCGGGCATCACGATATCAGTGACCACCCAGTCAAAGGCCTGAGCGCGCAGGCGGATCATGGCCTGTTTGCCGTCAGCCGCCTCCTCGACGCGCAACCCCGCCAGTTCCAACCCGCAGCGCAGCACCTTGCGCACAGTGTCGTCGTCATCCACGAGCAGCACGGTGGAGCGAGGCGCGGGACAGGGAGTCAAGTTGAAGTCAGTCACTTTGATTGGTCATTGCCGCTCAGGGATTTTTCAGGAAACCGCCGGGGCCGTTCACGGGAGCCGGTCCTTTGCCCCCGGCGACAGGGCGCGGAAGATGGATTTCACAGACGTAGGGACAACGGCAACGTGGCGACATGCTCGATGTTATATCGGCCGGCGGCGGAGATCTATTAGCAAAAACGTGCGGTCTGGAAACCGCCGCACCCTGCGCTCAAGAATGGTGCGCCCCGTGACGATATCCCTGCAATCTCCCCGCCCACAGGCCTCATGTCCATTTCCCCGGAATCTTACCCGGCGTGTCCGGCGCCGCGATCATGGGCGACGGCAACATCGCCCTGATCCTCGATCCCAATTCGCTGTTACAGGCCGCCTGAGCACCCCGATGCAACCCTCCCCTTCCCCCCGCCCGCCCACCCTCGACGACGTCTGCCTGGCACGCGCCGATCCTTGCGTGGCGCGAGCCAGCTCGCC
>CXWL01050182.1_pt1 | contig 78490 bp, 74 predicted proteins | sample 590931 | NCBI WGS metagenome assembly CXWL01 (sample SAMEA3498368, study PRJEB10139) | groundwater metagenome | biome: water well; material: biofilm material | place: Germany | collected 2015-04-27
AGTAGGTCATCGTCAGACTCCTTACAAACAACAAAGCCCTCCTCGCGAGGGCTTTGTTGTTTCCAATTAGCGTTACTTCTTTTGAGAGAACGCAGGTTTTACGGTATCATCACGTTCCATGATCAAGTACATATTTATTACCGGCGGCGTTGTCTCTTCCTTGGGAAAAGGCATCGCCGCCGCTTCACTTGCAGCTATCCTTGAATCGCGCGGCCTCAAGGTCACGATGCTCAAGCTAGACCCCTACATCAACGTCGATCCGGGTACGATGAGCCCGTTCCAGCACGGCGAAGTATTCGTTACTGAAGACGGTGCCGAGACTGATCTGGACTTGGGTCACTACGAGCGTTTCATTTCGGCCAAGATGCGTAAGGCCAACAACTTCACTACCGGACAGATATACGAAAGCGTGATACGCAAAGAGCGGCGTGGGGAATATCTGGGCAAGACAGTGCAAGTCATTCCGCATATTACCAATGAGATTCAATCCTTTGTTGAACGCGGAGCGTCTGCTTCGCATGACGGAAACGCGGATGTTGCTATTGTCGAAATCGGTGGCACGGTGGGTGATATCGAGTCATTGCCGTTCCTTGAAGCAGCACGCCAGATGGGACTTCGCATGGGCAGAAATCAAGTGGCATATGTCCATTTGACGTTGGTTCCTTACATCGCCACAGCCGGTGAATTAAAAACCAAACCGACACAACACAGTGTGCAGAAACTGCGCGAGATCGGCATCTTCCCGACAGCATTGATATGTCGTGCCGACCGCCGCATTCCTGACGATGAACGCGCCAAGATCTCTCTGTTTTCCAATGTGCGCGAAGCTTGCGTAATATCAATGTGGGATGTGGATAGCATCTACAAGATTCCGCAAATGTTGCACGAGCAAGGTCTGGATCGGATTATTTGCGAAGAATTGGCGCTGAATGCACCGCCCGCCGATCTTTCCGTGTGGCAAAAACTTATAACCGCACAAGAGAATCCGCATCACCAGATTACCATCGGCATGGTCGGCAAATACACCGACCTGACCGAGTCATACAAGTCGTTGATCGAGGCGTTGCGTCATGCTGGCATCCATACTTCGACTCGCGTGCACATCGAATACCTAGATTCAGAAATCATCGAGAGTGAAGGCGTCGAAAGTCTGAAAAGTCTTGACGCGATCCTAGTGCCCGGTGGTTTTGGTGTGCGGGGTACGGAAGGGAAGATCGCAGCTATACGGTATGCACGCGAAAATAAAATTCCATATCTCGGCATTTGTCTGGGTATGCAACTCGCCGTGATCGAATACGCGCGACATGTGGCGGGTATGAAGGATGCGAACAGTACAGAATTCGATATGGAAACAGAGCATCCGGTGGTCGCGTTGATTACCGAATGGCTGGATCGCGATGGTAAGGTCTCCAAACGTGGCGTCGATTCAGACTTGGGAGGTACTATGCGCCTCGGATCGCAACGCTGTCCGATCAAGCACGGCACGATGGCGCACCGTATCTACGGTGATGAAGTGAACGAGCGTCATCGCCACCGTTATGAAGTGAATAACTATTTTGTCCCGGTACTCGAAAAAGAAGGGTTAATAATTTCCGCGCGAACACCGTCAGAAGATTTGCCGGAAATGATGGAGTTGCCGCCGTCAATACACCCCTGGTTTGTCGGCGTGCAGTTCCATCCTGAATTTACTTCCACACCTAGAGCCGGACATCCTTTGTTTTCAGCTTATGTGGAAGCTGCTGTCGCAAGGAAGGAAGCAGCATGAAGTTATGCGGATTTGACGTTGGCTTGAATCAGCCGTTGTTCCTGATCGCCGGTCCTTGCGTGATCGAGTCCGAGCAAATGGCGATTGATACCGCAGGCCAGTTGAAAGAGATTTGCCAAAAGCTCGGCATTTCGTTCATCTATAAATCCTCCTACGACAAAGCCAACCGCAGCTCCGGCAAAACATTCCGTGGCTTCGGTATGGAAGCGGGACTAAAGATACTGTCTGAAGTAAAAAAACAGATCGGAGTGCCAGTGTTGACTGATGTGCACAGTGAAGACGAGATTACGTCTGTAGCGGCAGTGGTCGATGTGCTGCAAACGCCCGCATTTTTGTGTCGTCAAACTGATTTCATTCACGCTGTGGCCAAATCAGGCAAGCCGGTCAATATCAAAAAGGGTCAGTTCCTTTCCCCTTGGGATATGCGTAATGTGGTGGATAAGGCGCGTGAAGTGAGCGGCACGGACAACATTATGGTGTGTGAACGCGGCGCATCGTTCGGGTACAACAATCTGGTGTCGGACATGCGCTCACTCGCCGTGATGCGCAACACCGGATGCCCGGTGGTGTTTGATGCCACGCACTCGGTGCAATTGCCCGGCGGGCAGGGAACATCCAGCGGCGGGCAACGCGAGTTTGTGCCGGTTCTGGCCCGTGCTGCTGTAGCAGCAGGGGTGTCGGGGATATTTATGGAGACGCACCCCGATCCCGCGAAAGCATTGTCGGATGGTCCCAACGCATTTCCGTTGGGACATCTGCAGGAGATGTTGCAGACACTAAAGGCGTTAGACGCCCTGGTGAAGCAGCAAGGTTTTATTGAAGAGAACGTTAACTTGAAAAGTGTGTGAGTGAAGGAAAATAGATGAGTGCAATCGTTGATGTAATCGCCCGTGAAATTTTGGATTCCCGTGGCAACCCCACGGTAGAAGCGGATGTGTTGTTGGAGTCGGGTGTGATGGGGCGTGCCGCTGTGCCGTCCGGTGCCTCGACCGGTACCAAGGAAGCAGTTGAATTACGCGATGGCGACAAGCAGCGCTATTTGGGCAAGGGGGTATTGAAAGCGGTCGAAAACGTGAACACCGAAATTGCTGAAGCCATCATCGGTTTGGATGCTTCTGAACAGGCATTCATCGATCAGACCATGATCGATCTGGATGGCACGGACAATAAAGGACGCCTGGGCGCCAATGCGATTCTCGCCGTATCTATCGCGGTGGCGAAGGCGGCGGCAGAAGAATCAGGCTTGCCGCTGTATCGCTACTTCGGCGGTGCCGCACGCATGGAAATGCCGGTACCGATGATGAACGTGATCAATGGTGGAGCACATGCAACCGGCGGTTCCGATATGCAGGAGTTCATGATCGTTCCGGTGGGAGCGCCCAGCTTCCGTGAAGCGCTGCGGTATGGTGCTGAAGTGTTCCACGCATTAAAGGCTGTGCTGCATCATCGCGGCCTGCCGACAACGGTCGGTGATGAAGGTGGATTTGCTCCGGCACTCGGTTCAAATGAGGCAGCGCTTAAGGTCATCGTGGAAGCAATTGAAGCGGCCGGCTATGTGCCCGGTGCGGATGTTGCGATCGCCATGGATCCGGCGGCTTCCGAGTTCTACAAAGAGGGCAAGTATCACCTGAAGGCGGATGGCTTGGTGTTGACCTCCGCGCAGATGGTTGATCTGTATGCAACCTGGGTGGATAAATACCCCATCGTCTCCATCGANNACCTTGACCGAGACCTTCGCCGCTATCGAGATGGCCAAGCGCGCAGGCTACACCGCAGTGATGTCGCATCGTTCCGGTGAAACAGAAGATTCCACCATCGCCGATCTCGCGGTAGGAACCAACGTCATGCAAATCAAGACCGGCTCACTGTCGCGTTCCGACCGCATGGCAAAATATAACCAACTGCTACGCATCGAAGAAGACCTTGGGGATAGCGCCTCCTATCCCGGACGCGAGGCGTATTATCAATTGGGCTGATGCGTGTTGTCACGTATATCCTGCTGGCCCTTATCCTGCTGTTGCAATATCCGCTGTGGCTGGGTAAGGGCAGTTGGCTAAGGGTGTGGGACAACAACCGCCAGCTTGAAGCGCAAAAATCCGTCAATGAACAAACGCGCCAGCGCAATGCGCTGATCAATGCTGAAGTGCGTGATCTAAAGAATGGAACCGAAGCCTTGGAAGAGCGCGCGCGTAGCGAGCTCGGCATGGTCAAGCAGGGAGAGGTTTTCTTTCAGGTGATCGGCGGGGAGGATGCTGCAACTTCTTCCGTTGCAGCTCCACCCGCCAACAACCAACTCAAGTAATGACCGTAGGCTGATCCCGTCCAGTGCGCGTCTGCAATTCAGAGATGTGCAACGCGATTTGGATCAGTTCTTTCAAAGCCACTTGCGCATCCAGATGGTGGCGCGACACATCCGCCTCGTATGCTTCCAGATACACGCGCAGTGTTGCTCCTTCAGTACCGGTACCGGACAGGCGGTACACGATGCGTGAACCATCGGTGAAGATGATACGGATGCCCTGACCTTTACTCACGCTGCCATCGACCGGATCGGTATAGCTGAAGTCATCGCAAGTCTTCACCGTGTATTTGCCGAACTGTGCTCCCGTCAATTTTCCGAAGCTGTCGCGCAGATGATTCATCACGCCGTTTGCGGCTTCCGTCGGCAAACCTTCGTAGTCGTAGCGCGAATAGAAGTTGCGGCCGTATGTTGCCCAATGCTCGCGCACGATACTTTCCACCGACTGCTTGCGCACGGCCAGGATGTTCAACCAGAACAGCACCGCCCAAAGTCCGTCTTTTTCGCGCACATGGTTGGAGCCGGTGCCGAAGCTTTCTTCACCGCATAACGTGACCTTGCCCGCATCCATCAGATTGCCGAAGAACTTCCAGCCGGTCGGCGTTTCGAAGCAGGGAATATTCAATGCCTGCGCCACGCGATCCACCGCGGCGCTGGTAGGCATCGACCTCGCAACGCCCGCCAATCCTTGCTTGTAGCCCGATACCCGAGTTGCATTTGCGGCGAGTAACGCAAGGCTGTCGGAAGGGGTGACGAAAAAATGCTTGCCCAGGATCATGTTGCGGTCGCCATCACCATCCGATGCCGCTCCGAAATCGGGAGCAACCGCGCCATACAAAATATCCACCAGTTCGTGCGCGTAAGTCAGGTTGGGATCCGGGTGTCCGCCACCGAAATCTTCTAACGGCAGGCCATTCATCACGCTGCCCGCAGGTGCACCGAGGCGGGCTTCCAGAATGTCTTTGGCATAAGGACCGTTTACCGCGTGCATCGCATCGAACTTGATCCTGAAGCCACCTTTTAGCAACGCGCGGATCGCGGCGAAATCGAACAGTGACTCCATCAATTCTGCGTAGTCGCTCACCGCGTCGATCACCTTGACCTTCATTGTTCCCAGGGTGGTTTCGCCCAATTGGTCGAGCGCTACATCCGCCGCATCCAAGAGGTAATAACTGGAGATGGCCTTGCTCTTGGCGTAAATCGCCTCCGTCACCGTTTCCGTTGCCGGGCCGCCGTTGCTGCTGTTGTACTTGATGCCGAAATCACCGTCCGGTCCGCCCGGATTGTGGCTTGCAGAAAGGATGATGCCGCCATATGTTTTATATTTGCGGATTACACACGATGCCGCAGGCGTGGAAAGAATGCCGCCGCGTCCCACCAAAACCTCACTGAATCCGTTTGCTGCCGCCATTTTCAGGATGATCTGGATCGCCTCGCGGTTGTAATAACGGCCATCACCGCCCACCACCAGCGTTGCGCCCTTGGGTGCGCCTATGCTGTCGAAGATGCTTTGAACGAAGTTTTCAAGGTAGTGCTGTTGCTTGAAAGTCGGGACTTTTTTGCGCAGACCGGAAGTGCCCGGTTTTTGATCTGAAAAAGGTTGGGTGGTAACGCTGCGGATGCTCATCAATAAATCTCCCCTGGGTAGTGATCTTCGATTTTTTCTGGGCAAATCATACCATCGGCGAAGCACTAACAGCCACGGATTCTGCTGCTCGGGTTAAGCTTGCGCACTTTTTCCAGAACACAACATCCATGAGTCATCGCACTGCCCAACACATCCTCCGCGAAATATTCGGCTACGCGGAATTTCGCGGCGCACAACAGGCCATCGTCGAACATGTCGTGGCGGGCGGCGATGCGCTGGTACTTATGCCCACGGGTGGCGGCAAATCATTGTGCTATCAGATACCCGCTTTGATGCGCGTTGGCGTCGGCATTGTGGTGTCACCGTTGATCGCATTGATGCAGGATCAAGTCGATGCACTTAAACAACTTGGCGTGCAGGCCGCCTTCCTCAACTCCAGCCTGGAGGCTGCTGCGGCGCACGAGGTATCGCGGCAATTACTGCGCGGCGAGTTGAAGCTGCTGTATGTCGCACCGGAACGGCTGATGACCAAGGGATTTTTGGAGCTGTTAGATGGGTTGAACGAGTGTTCCCCCTCCCTCAGTCCCTCCCCCGATGGGAGAGGGAAGTTAAGCCCTTCTCCCCCTGGGGGAAGGGTTGGGATGGGGGAACCCTCTGGAATTGCACTCTTCGCCATCGACGAAGCCCACTGCGTCTCGCAATGGGGACACGACTTCCGTCCCGAATATCGCGCATTAACTGTGTTGCACGAACGCTTCCCCAATGTGCCGCGCATCGCACTCACCGCCACGGCGGATGCGCCGACGCGGCGCGAGATTGTGGAGCGGCTGACGCTGGAACAGGCACAGCAATTCGTTTCCAGCTTCGACCGTCCCAACATTCGCTACCGCGTCACGCAAAAAAATAACGCGCGGCAACAGTTACAGGACTTCCTCGAAACCGAGCACCCCAATGACGCGGGCATCGTGTATTGCCTGTCGCGCAAGAAAGTCGAAGAGACTGCCGCGTGGCTCAAGGAAAATGGCTGGGATGCCTTGCCTTATCACGCCGGATTGGACGCCGCCGTGCGCAACAAAAACCAGAAAAGATTCCTGCGCGAAGAAGGCGTCATCATGGTCGCCACCGTCGCCTTCGGAATGGGTATCGACAAACCCAACGTGCGCTTCGTGGCGCACCTCGATTTGCCCAAGAGCATGGAAGGTTATTACCAGGAAACCGGACGTGCCGGACGCGACGGTCTGCCTGCGAATGCGTGGATGGCCTACGGCTTGGGCGATGTTGTTTCCATGCGCCAGATGTTGCTTTCTGGCGATTCCCCGGAAGAACGCAAGCGCGTCGAATTGCAAAAGCTCGATGCACTACTTGGCTTCTGCGAATCCACTACCTGCCGCCATCAAACACTGCTGCGCTACTTCGGTGAAGAGCATCCCGGCAATTGCAAGGAATGCGACAACTGCCTGTCACCTGTGGACACATGGGACGCTACACAAGCCGCGCAGATGGCGCTGTCCTGCGTTTATCGCACCGGACAACGTTTCGGCGTCGCGCATCTGATCGACGTTCTGCTGGGCAAAGCCACACCCAAAGTCGAACAATTCAAGCACCAGCAACTCAGCACTTTTGGCATCGGAAAAGCATTAGCGCAAGCGCAATGGAGCAGTGTCTATCGCCAACTCGTTGCCGCCGGATTCATCAACGTGGACATGGAAGCCTACGGCGGATTGAAGCTCGCCGAATCAGCACGCCCCGTGCTGCGTGGTGAACAGCAAGTGTGGCTGCGCCGTGATGCCGATCCGGTCAAACGCAAAGCGCAGCGCGTCGAGCGCAACGCCAAAGCACGCGAGCCATTCGCCGGCGCAAATGACGATCCCTTGTGGCTCGCTCTCAAAGCCAAACGCACGGCACTCGCCCGCGAACAGGGCGTGCCGCCTTACGTCATTTTCCACGACAGTACGCTGGTGGAAATCCTCAATCATCGACCGTATACGCTGGACGAGCTGGGGAAGATCAGCGGAGTGGGGCAGGCCAAGCTGGCGAAGTACGGTGATGCGTTTATACAGGTGGTAGAAGATGTGGCGAATGGGGTGAGAAGTTGATTTTCTGTTCGTCATTTCCACCCGTGCGGGAATGACGAAGCTAATGAATATTCCGGAGTGAGTTGCAAGTCGCTGTCCTGCCAAAATCCACCATTCGTGATTGAAGCTACTCGCCAATTAAGGCAAGATGCAAGCCTTGAATTTTCGTACAACCAACACACAAGAGAACAGACATGGGCGCACAGTGGAAAGCCAGACACAAAGAGATCGCAGCGAACGCGAAAGGTAAAGTTTTCGGCAAACTTGCCAAAGAGATCATGGTGGCCGCAAAAGGTGGCGCCGACCCGGATGCGAACTCGCGTCTGCGCCTTGTGATCGAGCAAGCCAAGAAGGCCTCCATGCCCAAAGACACGCTAGACCGCGCTATCAAAAAAGGCGCCGGTCTGCTCGACGGCGGTGCGCAACTGGAGCGCCTCGTCTACGAAGGGTTCGCGCCACACCGCGTGCCCGTCATCGTCGAATGCCTGTCCGACAACATCAATCGCACCAAGTCCAGCATGAACGTGTTATTCCGCAAGGGACAGTTGGGAGCACCCGGTTCAGTCTCGTGGGACTTCAGTCATGTGGGCATGATCGAAGCGACACCGAATTCCAAAAACGTAGACGCGGAAGTCGCCGCCATCGAAGCGGGCGCGCAGGATTTTGAACCCGCCGATGAAGGCGCAACGCTATTCATCACCGAAATCACCGATCTGGATGCCGTGTGCAAAGCGTTACCCGCACAAGGATTCATCGTCATCTCCGCCCAACTGGGTTATCGCCCGAAGAATCCCGTCACGCTCGGCAACGATACAGAGCGCGAAGAAGTGGAAGTGTTTTTGGAAGCGATTGATGGTGATGATGATGTGCAGAATGTTTATGTGGGGTTGGCGGGGTAGGGAGGTGCTTACGCCTTTTACAGACCTTGTTCTCGGTGGCGCGTGTTTGCCTTAGAAAATTCAAAAGCATCAAAGAGTTGTCCTATGCCTGCCTTCCCTGTACAGTTGCGCCCTATGTAATTTTCGAGACGTGGTTGATCCTATGAAAGAAATTCTGCAATTCCTCAAAACGCATGGTGAGAAGCTCGACACTGAAATCGCTGAAGCGGTTGGCATTTCACTTGCCAATGCCCGTTCGCAATTGACCGAGCTTGCCGCCAAGGGAGAAATCATGTCGTGCCATTCGATCCGATTCGAGAAGGGCAAGAAAATTGAGGGAATGAGATGCCGCTTGGCCGGTTTCATTCCGCCCGCAGCACCCGGCAGGAAATCAAAGTCACAATTGAAGTTGTCGTAATTCACCGCGTAATGTCTCGCGCGGAGAATTTGGAGAATTTTAAGATGTATCCAATCGCATATTGGGAAACTGCATGCTGGCGGCGAAAATAATGAGTTGACTGCGCGCTTGTATCTATTATTTCGATGCGGGTATTGAGTATCCCGAAGCATCAACCCGGCGTCAAAAATCTGATTTGATGTGTGGTTTTCGTTGCATGTAAATTCGCCACCTTGTTTCAAAGATGTATTCCAAATGAACACTCCTGTCCGTCTTGCAAAGCGCCTTGCCGAAATGGTCTCCTGCTCTCGCCGCGAAGCGGAGATTTATATTGTCGGTGGTTGGGTTAAGGTAGATGGACAAGTCGTGGAAGAGCCGCAGTTCATGGTGTCGCAGCAGAATGTTGAACTCCACCCCGAAGCGAGTCTGACACCCGTTGCGCCGGTGACCATTTTGTTTCACCAGGCAATGTTATCGGGTGTGAACTCACTTTCTGCGCAGCACGTGTTAACCAAGGATACGTTGTCCGCTGAAGATCATTCCGGTATACGTCCGCTCAAACAGCACTTCGTTCGTTTGATTCAGAACACTCCACTGGAGATGAACGCAAGTGGTTTGTTGGTATTGACTCAGAACTGGCATGTGACGCGCAAGCTGACCGATGATGCAGCCACCATCGAGCAAGAATATGTGGTTGAAGTTGCTGGCGAGTTGGCGGCAGATGGTCTAAAGCTGCTCAACCACGGCCTGGGTTTTAACGGTCGGGAACTGCCACCCATCAAGGTCAGCTGGCAAAACGAAACACGTCTGAGATTTGCCCTCAAGGGTATGCAACCTGGACAGATCGCACATGCATGCAATAGCGTCGGTCTACAAGTGCTGGCACTGAAACGAATTCGAATCGGGCGCATGTCGATGGCAAAACTGCTCCCCGGGCAGTGGCGCTATTTGCTGCCGTATGAGCGTTTTTAGTGGGCCATGAAAATTCCAAAAAGAATCGAACCGTTGGTGCAGGATGGTCTGATTGATGAGGTCATCCGTCAGTTGATGAGCGGCAAAGAAGCCACGGTCTATGTGGTGCGTTGCGGCGGAGAGATACGTTGTGCGAAGGTTTACAAGGAAGCCAACAAGCGCAGTTTTCGCCAGAGTGTGGATTACACCGAAGGGCGCAAAGTCAAGAACAGTCGGCGTGCGCGAGCCATGGAAAAAGGCACCCACTATGGCCGCAAAGCGCAGGAAGAAGCTTGGCAAAGTGCCGAGGTGGATGCTCTGTACCGACTTGCTGCTGCGGGGGTGCGTGTGCCCAAGCCGTACAACTTCCATGAAGGTGTGCTACTGATGGAACTGGTAACCGACAGCGCAGGCAACGCCGCTCCGCGACTTAATCTCTTCGGGTTAATTCCCCGCCGCTTGCGGCGTAAGATGTTTGGATGAGCGAATACATACATAAGAGCCACAATGTTACGGTGTTGATGTATCACTTCGTGTTTCCTGCAAAATACCGTCGAGTGGTATTTGATACGCATGGTGATGAAAATATGATTGGTAAGTACGTAAAAAACCAGGGGCAAGAGTACAACAAGTTATACGAAGATCGTCAGCAGGCGCTCTTCTAATACCCCGCCCCTTGGGGCGGGGTTGTTTATTGATTTGGTGCTTACAGATGAACTGTCACGCGAGTACCACCGCATTTTGATCACGCAGGTGGTACGCATGCTGTGTGCCGGAATCGTGCATGGCGACTTGTCCGAATACAACGTGCTGGTGGATAGCGCCGGTCCCGTCATCATCGATCTACCGCAGGCCGTCGACGCGGCGGCCAATAATCATGCCAGAAAAATGTTGTTGCGTGATGTCGAGAACCTCGCCACTTACTTTGGAAAATTCGCGCCTGAGCTGCTGACCACCGATTATGGCAATGAAATCTGGTCGCTTTATCAGAGTAGCAAACTGCACCCGGAAACGGTGCTGACCGGTTGCTTCAAGCGTATCGAAAACCCGGTCGATTTGAACAGCGTCATGCGCGAAATTAATGACACGCTCAAGGATGAAAAAGCGCGAATACTTGCGGTCACATCGCGCTTGAGTCGGGGTCACGCTGTTTAGTATTGAGTCCCCGACCGCAAGGTGGTTGCTTTGCTGTGTGTCAGCCGATCGAAGCGCACATCGCAACGCCAATCCGTAATGAACTGGGATACCATATCCTTGCTGAAAATTTCAGATCAAAGTGGTTTAAAGAATACGAACTTGGCACTCGTTCATCGGTTCTGCCAAGAAGTGACAAGCTTATTTAACAATGCAAATACAGGTGGTGAGGAATGACACAGATGCAAGTACTGGTTACAGGGGGTGCGGGATTTATCGGATCGCACAGTGTTGAAGCAATATTGGCTGATGGCGCGGGGGTCACCGTGCTGGATAATTTTTCCTCCGGCAAAAGTTTGAATCTTCCGCAGCACCCAAAGTTGAAAGTGATCAGCGGCGATATTCGCGATCCGCAGGCTGTTGATCAGGCTCTTGAAGGCATAAGCCATGTGCTGCATCTTGCGGCGCAGGTTTCGGTACCCGCCTCTGTGGCTGATCCACTCGGTTCCAGCAGACACAATATCCAAGGTTTCTTGAATGTTCTCGATGGCGCACGACGCGCCAAGGTGAGACGGTTTGTCTATGCATCCAGTGCTGCGGTCTACGGCGCTCCGGAGCAGTTGCCACTGAATGAAGAATCTGCCGTGGTGCCGTTGTCGCCCTACGGCTTGGAGAAGAGTATCAATGATCAGTATGCTGCTCTCTATCGCCAACTCTATGAACTTTCTTCTCTCGGGCTGCGTTACTTCAATGTCTATGGGCCGCGTCAGGATCCTTCTTCTCCCTATGCGGGTGTGATCAGTCGGTTTGCATCCGCGATGTCCAAAGGTGAAGCGGTGCGCGTGTTCGGCGACGGGGGGCAGACGCGTGATTTTATCTTTGTCAAAGATGTCGCCAGATTGAATTTGCATGCGCTGAAAAGTACAGCAATAGGGGTTTGCAACATTGCCACCGGACATAGCGTGACCCTGCTGGAATTGATTGAGACCCTGGCAAAATGTGCGGCATGTCCCGCGCAAATCCAGCATGAGGCAGCGGCAACGGGAGACATCCGCCACTCCAGTGTTTTACCGCTGAAGATGTTTGAGCAACTTGAACCCGAGTCCATGACGCCGTTGTACGACGGCTTGAAACAGCTGATCGAGAAACCGGTTTGAGAAATTCACTTTCGACTTTTTCTGTTTGCCGTTGGGGAATATTCCATGTGTTGATGTTGGCGGCCTCTTTGGCCTGCGCATCGCAACCGAGTATCGCCCTGTTTTACGGGGCAAATCCACCTTGGGATGAATTGCATGCATTTGATGTGGTGGTGGTAGAGCCGTTACATGTGCCCAATCCCAAGTTGTATGCCAATAACAAGACGGCATTGTTTGCCTACGTTGCTGTCGGGGAAGTTTCTCCCGATCGTGCTTACCTGAAAAAAATTCCGCCGAAGTGGAGGCTGGGAGAAAATAGCGATTGGGGTAGTGTCGTCCTGGATCAATCCCAACCGGAATGGCCGGTATTTTTTGTAGAGCAAGTCATCAGGCCCTTATGGGAAGCCGGCTACCGGGGATTCTTTCTCGATACGCTGGATTCATTTATGCGTTATGCGAAAACAGAAACTGACCAGGCACGACAAATCTCCGGACTGGTGGCAGTAATCCGCGAATTGAAGCTCAGGTATCCGGAAGCGCGTTTGATCTTCAATCGCGGCTTTGAAATTCTTCCGCAAGTTCATCAGGAAGTCTTCGCTGTTGCCGCTGAATCGCTTTTTCAGGGCTGGAATCCGGCGCAGCAAAAATACCGGCCGGTGCCTGCCAATGACCGTGAATGGCTGTCCGGGCAGTTGATGCGCGTCAAAAATGAATATTTGTTGCCTGTGCTCTGTATTGACTATGTTGCTCCGGAGAAACGCGATCTCGCACGCGAGACCGCGTCCAAAATTCGCGAGGCCGGATTCATACCCTGGGTGACGAATCCGCAATTGAATATGCTCGGTGTGGGCGGGATCGAAGTGATGCCGCGCAAGGTGTTGATAATCCACAACAGCGCCGACTCGGAATATGACTTGATCAATACCAGCGGGATGCATTACGCCTCCATGCCGCTTAACTATCTTGGTTACACCGTCGAGTTTCACGACGCCCGCCAACCCTTGCCTGATTTCCCTCTCAGAGGGCGTTACGCGGGAGTTCTGGTGTGGCTGGACAAAGCGGCCGGAAAGGGAGGCGGGGTTTTATCGTCCTGGTTGAAAAAGCAAATTGAAAGTGATGTGCCGGTGGTTGTATTGGGCGATGGGGAGTTTTTGTTTAGCAGCAGCGAAACCAAACATCTTGGCCTGATATTCTCGAAGTCGAATGTGGATCGTTCAACCTTGCACATTTCGAAGCAGGATCCCCTGGTTGGTTTTGAGACGCAACCGATTTTCGACCGGTCAGCGTTTTTTCCTTTGCATGTGTTGCAGGGAAAGCCGCTGCTCACACTGAAGAATGATCGTGGCCAGCTTCAGGATGCTGTTGCGCTGACTACTTGGGGCGGCTACGCGCTCAATCCTCATGTCTTGGTCGAGTTACCAAGTATCCCCACAAGTGGTCGCCAAAAAGACACTGGAAAGAATCTGCGCTGGGTAATCAATCCGATCGAGTTTCTGAGCCGCGCACTCAAACTGCCCGACATGCCGGTGCCTGACGTGACGACAGAAAGTGGTCGGCGAATGTTGATGGTGCATATGGATGGTGACGGATTTGTCAGCAAGGCTGAGTTTCCCGGTTCGCCGTATGCGGCCGAAATATTGAGAGATCAGATATTGAGGAAATACTCCTTACCGGCGACCATTTCGGTCATTCAGGGGGAGATCGCTGCAAATGGTTTGTATCCCGCTCAATCGTTGGCACTTGAAAAAATTGCACGAGAAATGTTCTCGTTCCCGCATGTCCAGATTGCCAGCCACTCCCTTTCGCATCCTTTTGTTTGGCGTAAAGCTACAAGTAACCCAAGCGAACAGGGGTATCACCTTGTGATTCCGAAATACACATTCAATCTGCAGCAAGAGATTCCTGATTCGATTGCGTACATCGAATCGAGATTGGCTCCTCCGGGTAAAAAGGTAGAGACATTTCTTTGGACTGGCGATTGCAACATCGGAAATGATGCGCTTGAGATGGCCGCGCGCAGCGGCGTAGCGGCTATGAACGGCGGTGAGACTATGATCACACGCAGTTTTCCAACCCTTACGCTGGTATCTCCGCTGGGTGTTCCCAGAAAGAACCATTTTCAGGTCTACGCCCCCAACCAGAACGAAAACGTCTATACCAATAATTGGCTTGGCCCCTACTATGGTTATGAACGCGCCATCGAGACTTTCGAATTGACCGACACCCCCTATCGGCTCAAACCAATTGATATTTATTTCCATACCTATTCGGGCACCAAGCCGTCTTCGCTCAAGGCGCTCGATAGGGTTTTCAAGTGGGCGATTGAACAAGAAACCGCTCCGGTCCATGTGTCGGACTATGTGCGCAAGGTGCTTGATTTCAATTCAATGGTGGTGGCTCGCACGCCTGAAGGTTGGTTGGTTCGGGGAACTGGTGAGCTGAGTCAGCTTCGCGCCCCACTGGAGCTCGGGCAGCCGATACTGGAAAAAAATGGGGATATTTTCGGCTTCAATCGACACCGCACCCAACAATATTTACATCTGGCCGCAAGTGAAGCACACCTGCGATTTGGTACTTCGATACCCTCTACACCCTATCTGGTTTCCGCCAATGCTCGTGTGAAAAAATCGACGCGGGTGAATGACACCGATAGCAAGTCCATCACGATGGCTTTATCCGGCCAGGTTCCATTGAAATTCGCCTTGGCTTCGGTTACAGAATGTTCCGTCCGCGCGGATGGGCAGACTATCAAAGCAGAATCTATCCAAAAGGGAATCAGCCACTATTCCCTAAACAAAAATGCAATCGACGAGCTACGAATTTTCTGCCCGCAGTAAGCAGTCATTCGATCGGCCGCACCTTTTTTCCGGATGGGCGCTGGGCGGATTTGCTTTGGCGGTTTTGATCCCGTTGGTGTTGATATTTCCAAAACAGGAATTGATGCGGCAAGCGTCTTTGCAAAAATTGGGTGATGACCTGACGATCAACTATCTTTCCAACTTGCTCAAAACCGAACCCGATAATCCGGAGCTTCGAATACTGCTGGCCGAACATTTGATTCATATCGGCGAGACGGGTGGAGTTTCAGAGTTGATCCAACCCGCGATAAGCAGTGCTGATCCAGCCTGGCAAGCGAAGGGGCTGTTGACAGAATATAAGAATCTGACAAAGCAGATGTCGTATAGCGCTAAAGGATCCCCTCAACTAAGTGAGCTTAGTGCTCACCGGCATGAAGTGTTCTTGCGGGTGTTGTGGCGGCCTTGGCCGGTTCCCACTTTGGTTTATCTGGCCGGACAAGCAGACGCGATGGAAGAGCATGCCATTGCTTCCCAACTCTACACGGCCATTGAGGACGCCTCTGCGTCCGAATCGGTAGATTGGTTTGCCCGTGTTGCAGCACGAGTATTGGGTGAGGGGCAACATAAACTTGCGTCGCATCTCTATTTTGTGGCGCGTCATAAAGCAAGTTCGTTGACAGAACAGCGCGAATTCTTTCTTGCCGGTGTTCAGGCATTGATGTCTGCCAGTTTGTTCAAACAGGCGATGCAATCGATTGACCGCAACTTGGGAAATCTTGAGGATGACCGCGACACCCTGTATTCCTTGACGCTGATTGCGCGAGCGGCAGATGACCAATCACGCGCAGTGCGGTATGCCAAACAGTTACTGCGCATTTCCAAGGCGGGTGAATTATTCGACTGGCTGCCGAAGTTTTACCTGGCGCTTTTTGGAATTTCCAGCGCATACGCGGCGCCTTCAGCTATCGCTGAAGGAGTTGCCGAGATGTCTGTTGATGTAAAACGAGCGTATGACCCGAAAAGTTTTCAGCTTGCATACGATGTATTTGTGGGTAATAACAGACTTGCCGAAGCGTACCAAGTGGCGGCATCCGCTGTTCGACAGGAACCCCAAAGCAAAGTCTGGCATCAGCGCTTGGCGCAAGTCGCAGAATGGACCAACAAACCCCAAGTGGCATTGCGGGAATGGGTCTGGCTGATGCGCAACAAGGGTGGGGAGGAATCGTGGCTGGCCGTGTTGAGATTGGCCCCTTCGTTAAATGATTACGATGTTTTGCTTGACGCGTGGAAACGCATCGCAAACAAACGAAAGATGGACGAGGTACAGTGGAAAAATCTGGGTGATCTGTTTGAACAAGCCGGCCGGCAACGGGAAGGCATTGAATATTTCGAGCGCAGTTATAAGGCAAATTACCGTCTATTGCACCTTGAGATTGCTGCCCGACTTGCAGAGCGCAGTGGAGACGATGAGCAGGCAATCAGGCTGTATATGCGTTTACTCGTAGGACACGGATTTAATTCCGGATGGGTTTTGAATATCGCCAACTTGTATTTGAGGAAAGGTGACTACCAGAAAACGTACGACTTTTTGCAAAAGAACCGCACGAATTTCGATGAGAAGAATTTCGCCTACTTCAAGCTGATGGCTGATCTGGCATGGCAGTTGCAAAAAGATGACAACGCGACAAGGGATTACCAACATTTGGCAGAGAGCGGGAATCTGACCCGTGATGACTTCAGCAGATTGATCTTTTTGCTGGGTGATTCTCAACGGGAAAAACAAGCCACCTTGGCTGAATTGGCCTACCGAAGATTCGGCGATCGGGACATGCTTCTCTTTGCACTTGAAAACTACGCCAATGAACGGAACAGGTCGGCACAGCAGCGAATATATGAAGCACTTGAGACCGATGGCAACTGGAACAAATTTTCGGATAGCGCGAGATTTTTTTTGATGCGAGCCCAGTATCATCAGACGAACAGGAATTTCCAATTGGCGCGTGCTGATTTTCGCCATGCCGTGGACATTGCACCGGATGATCCCTCGACCGGGAATGCCATTCTGTGGTTTCTGATCGACACGCGCGAGGTGGCGGTCTTGCGTGAAATGATTACACACGTCATTGACCGGGGAGATCACAAGAATCCGGCTTACTGGGGCGCGCTGGCCGCTGCTTACCAAGTTCTTGAAAAACCCTCGTATGCTGTCGCCTATTACACTCTGCAGATCAAACGTGAAGGGCAGGATTTCCTGTGGCTGGTGAATTACGCGGACGTGCTGGATCAGGATCAGCAAACACTTGAGGCGGCGCGTGTAAGAAGGCACGTGTGGTCACAGTTGCACAACCGATTGGCAGACAAACAGCCAAACTTGCCGTTCACTCCGGAAATGCAGGCGGCAGCAAGGTTGGCGATGTTGAATTACCCAGCCGATCCAAGTATGGCACTCGTGCGCTCGGTTTTGCGACAGGACAGATTGGCGGAACGTGATGTTGTGGTAGATAGAACGACCAACGAATTGGTGTTGGGTTGGGCGATTTCAAAAGAGCAGTCGGTCAACGCCAAAGCGTGGTTATGGCAGCGTTACGGTCGGTCACTTGAAACCCCCTTATGGGCTGACACGATGGTTGCTGTAGAGGAACAGGACTCCGGTAAGATCGCTGCCTTGCTTGCCGAACAGGCAGAGCGGCTACCCATTCTTGCGCGTCATGACGCGGCGATGGCCGTCCAGCAAACTGCCTACGCACAATCGATCGCCTTTGAAGGATTAACGAATAGTCCCGGAAGTGATGAAACTCACCTGCGTTTGAAAGAAGATGTCCTCGTTACGGCCAGCCATATCAATATTGAATTGAAAGAGGAAAAGATCGGCAGCTTGCACCGTTTCATTCAAAACTATCAGATCGAGAAACAGTTCACCAGTGCAGCACGGCTTGCAGTCGAGTTTGGGAGAACACAACAATCCAACGAAACTCTATCGACTTTTGGTTCCGTGCCTTCAACTGAAAAAATTACGGGATTGGCTCTAAAAAATAACGGCAGATTTGGAGATACCGAGATTGCCCTGCGGCACAGAAATGAACTTTCCCGTACCACCGAAATACAATTGGCACACGAGATAGGCCTCATGCCAAGAATAAAACTTAGGCTCGCCGGGGAATTTGATGCGGCTGCGACAGAGTCCAATGAATTGCACGTATTTGGGATGCGTAATCAGCTCAAGACAGGACTTACCTATAATTTCAGCAAGCGGGAATATCTGCATTTGGAGCCTATTTGGGTGCGCTATTTTACCCAGGCGGGAGAGTCCTTGGGTAATGGAAATCACATTTCCTGGGAGATTGCTCACCAAGTTCGAACTGAATACCCGGATTGGAAATTCAGATTGATCGGAATTCACACTCGCTTCAACCCTGAAGCAAATCCTGCCTTTGCACTGCCCGCAAATGCAAATTTGTATGGTGGGTGTTTCGGATTTGGGGAAAATCTTCGGCGCTCTTACACAAGAACGTGGCGCCTCTATTGGGATTCTTGCGCGACCCACAATGATCTGAGCGGAGTGGGTTATAACGCAACTTTTGGGTTGGTGGGTTCGGTCGCCGGTCCGGATCATCTTTCGATCAGTTTGAAACAAGAACGGGGTGGAGTGAATATAATCGGGGGGGTATCCCATGAGTTTATGATGAATTACCGATATACTATTAACTGAGCAACAGATTATCTGTTTGCACAAGACCCACCCGGTAGACTAGATGAATGTTTTAAAATTTTTCGTATTGATGATCGTGACCAGTCTGACATCCTGTGCGGTGTTGGATATCGAGTCCAACTCAACGCCTTTGGATCGAAGTGCCAAATGGGCGTTATTGCCTATCGTGAATCACACCGATGTACCTCAGGCCGGTTTGCGCGCAGAAGCGGTCACCGAAGTATTATTGCGCAGTCGGGGACTCAGTAATCTTCGGCGATATCCACCATCGATCAATCAGGACAGTTTGTTCGAACCCGCTGAACGCAAGACTGTGATCGATGCGATGAGTTGGGCGCGTGAACAAGGCGTTCTTTACGCAGTAACGGGTGCGGTAGACGAGTGGCGCTACAAAGTTGGCATTGATGGTGAACCGGCGGTGGGTTTAACCCTGCAGATCATTGATATGTCAGACGGGGATCGTGTTGTGTGGAGTGCGGCCGGAAGCAAGAGTGGTTGGAGTCGCGAGGCGTTGAGTGCGGTCGCGCAGAAACTGATTAAGGAAATGACATCCAGCGTCCCCATCAAGTGATCGCAACGTGATCCCCAAAATAACTTTCGAGAAGCTCATATCGTTTTATCACGCCTTTTTGGCCCCCGTCCGTCACCAACGCACGATGTGGTTGGAAGTCGTCGTAATCACACTTTCTGCTCTCGCTTTAGGGATGATTTCCCAGCATGACAATCCGTTTCAGATCGGTGGCGGATTTCCTTGGATTTGGCTGGCTCCCGTATTGATCGCTTTGCGTTATGGTTTGGCTCCGGGCATTGTTTCATCGCTCATCCTGATCGTTTCCTGGAAAATAATCACCTATCTGAGCGAGTCGAATGAGAGTTTTCCCGAGGAGTTCTTTCTGGGCGGGTTAGTGCTGGTGATGTTGTCTGGCGAGTTCAGTGCCGCTTGGGGAGTCCGCTTGCGCAGGGCGGAAGAAAGTAATCATTATTTGGATGAACGCTTGAGCAGAATCACCTTGCGTCATTTGCTGCTCAGGTTGTCACATGATCGTCTGGAGCAGGAGATCCTAACCCAACCCGTTACATTGCGGGATGCTCTGGAAGGATTGCGGCTTCTAACCCTTGAGCAGGGCGAGTCGCACATGCTGGCATCAAACTCGTTGCTGCAACTCCTTACGCAATATTGTCAACTTGAGTCGGCAGCAATCTTTACGCACACAGTTGGTAAAGGTTATTTACAAACCAGTTCAATCGGAACCCCGGCCGCTTTAAATGCAAGTGACCCCATGCTCTGTTATGCGTTGGAAAATCAATCTTTGGCCCATCTTCTGATAGAGGAGTTGGCTGATGTTGCATCGCCCTCCCCGTATTTGGTGATTGCACCCATCCTGACCAGCGATAAAAAATTATTGGGAGTTCTGGCGATCGACCGAATGCCATTCCTGGCATTGAACGAGGAAAATCTGCAAATGTTATCGGTGATGCTTGGCTACTATGCAGATTGTTTGATCGAGGCAGAGGGAACACGCACGTTCCTCGGAATATTCCATGATGCACCGGCTGATTTTGCGGCCGAATACTCCCGTCTCCTGCGCCTTCAAAACGCTTTTAACATCAATAGTTATATCGTTGTATTGACCTTTGAGAATAATGACAGCGGTCGGCAGATTGTTTCCAATCTTACAAATATTCGACGCAGTCTGGATGTTTCTTGGCAGGTAAAACTTGAGGATCGGTTGCTGCTGGTCAATCTGATGCCGATAGCGAATGACCTGGCGATCGACGGATATTTGCTGCGGATTGAAACCATGCTCAAAGAGTTTATGGGACTCGATTACGACGAATGGCGCCTGACGCCACTCAGAATCAGTTTGGCTGAAAGTGACCCGATTGCATCGTTGACACGAATCTTCACGGCACGGCATGAATAAATTTATCCTCATCGCCATCGCTTTCGCGTTGGAAACTGCCGCGTTGGGTACGATCTGGAATAGCGGAAGTAGCGACGGGATTTTGCTGTCGTTTTTTCTTCAGCATGCTGCGGCGAGTGTATGTCTTGCTATGGGAGGCTGGTACGTCTTGCCGGATAAATATCGCCATCCGCGTTTGATGACGACTCTGATCCTGTTCAATTTCTCTTTTTTTATCCCATTGTTGGGAATGTTTGGCTTGATCGCAGCAGTTTTATTTTCCCGTTACCATCGCCACGATAATGCCCACCCCTTATTTGCCAAGCTGGTCTGGCCGGAGTTTGTTCTGTCGCTGCGTGAACCGGAGCTGAGATTCAGTCAGGGTGGAATACGGTCCCGTTTGGCACAACCTTCTATCCCCACCCCGCAACGATTGCAGTCATTGCTTGCGTTACAGGGAATTCCGGCGCGTATCTCCAGCCCATTATTGCAAAACATGTTGGGGGATTCGTCGGACGATATCCGCTTGGTGGCGTATGGCTTGCTCGATAGCAGGGAAAAAAAGATCACCGAGCAGATCCATCGTGAACTCGTCAATTTAAAAAGTGCTGACAGCAGTGAAATGAAGTTGGTGGTTCTTCGGCATCTGGCGGAACTCTATTGGGAGATGGTCTACGCCGGTTTGGCGCAAGGCGATCTACGCATCCACACCTTGAATCAGGCACTTTTATTTACGGATAACGCTTTGATATTGGCAGGCCAGGATACCGGTCTGCTGTTCCTCAAGGGCCGTATCCTGCATGAACTCAAACGACATGAAGAGGCACAACTGATAATGGAGTCGGCCATCACGCACGGTTTGCCCGAGTCCCGAGTATTGCCGTACCTTGTTGAAATCGCATTTGATCGTCGCGATTTTTTCAAGGTGCAAAACATGCTCAAGCGACTCTCTGCCTCACAGATCACACCGGTCATGAAGAATGCAATTCATTTTTGGGTTGACACTCCTGAAAAAAATCGCCGCTTAGAAGCGAAGGCAACTCGGGTATGAAGTTCCCCCGCGCGGAGAGCGCCGACATCGGACTACTTCTTGAGGGAACATTTCCTTACGTGTCCGGCGGAGTATCGAGTTGGGTCAACCAGATTATCCGGGGATTCCCGCAATATACCTTCGCGTTGGTATTTATCGGTAGCCGCGCCGAAGAATATGGTGAGGCAAAATACCCGTTGCCTGAAAATGTAGTTCACTTGGAAACGCATTACCTGCAAAGCCAACATGCTATCCCGCAAGTGCGTCCTATACACGGTGATCCAAAAGTGTTTGCCGACATCCGGCACCTTCACAACTGTTTCCGTTTCCAGGAAGATCAACCCGATGTTATCGGAACATTCCGCAAACTGTTGCCTGAACTGACGAAGCAGGGTGGAGCCGGGTTGGAGACATTCTTGTACAGCCAGGAGTCATGGGAATTCGTAAAGGAGAAATATCAGAAATATTGTAGCGATCCTTCGTTTGTGGATTATTTTTGGACTGTTCGTTCGATGCATGCGCCTGTATGGATGCTGGCCGAGATCGCCGAAAATTTTATTCCGGTTCGCGCTTATCACACCGTTTCCACCGGCTACGCCGGTTTGTTGGGTGCAATACTCAAGGAGAAAAACAATCGACCGTTGATCCTATCCGAACACGGTATTTACACCAAGGAACGAAAAATCGATTTGTTCCAAGCTCAGTGGGTCAAGGATAACCGCAATGTCTTCCAGCGCGATCCTACAGAGATCAGCTACTTCCGCCAATTGTGGATTCGTTTCTTTCAAGCACTAGGTTCACGTTGTTATGACAGTGCAGATCATATCGTGGCTTTGTTCGAGGCCAATCGTTTGCGCCAGATCGAAGACGGAGCTCCCGCCCTTCGAACCCAAAATATCCCCAATGGCGTCAATGTGGCGCGATTTACCCCGGCACGGGCACAGCGTTCTGCATCGCCTCCGCCGATACTGTGTCTGATTGGCCGGGTCGTGCCGATCAAGGACATCAAGACTTACATCCGCGCCATGCGTACCGTGGTTAACCGTATGCCGGATGCGCAGGGCTGGATAGCAGGACCGGAGGACGAAGATCCGGACTATGCCGGGGAATGCCGGAATCTGGTCGATGGTCTTGGGCTAAACGACAATGTTAAATTCCTCGGTTTTCAACAAATGACTGAGTTGTTGCCCAAGATTGGACTTGTCGTATTGAGTTCTATCAGCGAAGGATTGCCCTTGGTATTGTTGGAAGGTTTCGCAGCGGGTGTGCCTGCAGTGAGCACGGATGTCGGATCATGCAGACAGCTGATATTCGGACTGGATCAGCAGGATCAATCCTTGGGTGCGGCAGGAAGGATTGTCGGGATTGCTGATCCGCAGGCTTTGGCGGAAGCCGCGCTGGAATTATTGACCGATGTGGCAACATGGAACGAGGCGAGTCAGGCAGGCATACGGAGGGTGGAGGCGCATTACACCCAGGAAAAGATGTTTGCCAGTTATCAGTCGATCTATGAATCGGTGACGACATGGCAGGGATAGGCTTTGAGCTGCGCAAGTTATTGCAAAAGCAGAGCTATTTTGGCCTGTTTCAGGCGTATGCCTATGCGGGAATCATCAGTTCCGGACCTTGGGTGTTGTCCATCGTAGGCATACTCTTCGTGGGTTTTCTCAGTCTCGGGATCGTGTATCCGCACACTTTGATTGTGCAGTTCCAAGTGTCGGTCACCTACCTCATCCTCAGCTCATTGATCCTCACCGGATTCATCCAGCTCGGGTTCACCCGCTTCATCGCAGACGGACTCTTCAAGAAGCAGGATGAAAGCGTCTTGCCGAATTTCAATGGCATGCTGCTCATCGTCACAAGTATCAGCGGTGTTTTGGGGATGCTGTTGCTATTCGTATTTTTTTCCGAAATGAGCATCCCATACCGTCTATTGATGCTTTCGGGTTTTGTCATCCTGTGTGCGATATGGGTGGCCACGATATTTTTGTCAGGGATGAAGCAGTACAAAGAAATCGTGGTGGTGTTTGCGATTGGCTACGCGGTTACGGTACTTGGTGCGTTGATACTCCGCACGAAGGGCATGGAAGGTTTGCTGCTTGGATTTGTCATTGGGCATTTTGTCCTGCTGATCGGCATGGTGTCCTTGACGCTGCGTACTTTTCCAATGACTGACACGTCTGTCGCATTCGATTTTCTAAAACCCGGGGCGATGTACACCAGTCTGATCTGGTCCGGATTTATCTACAACCTGGCTGTTTGGGTGGACAAACTGATGTTCTGGTTCTATCCGGATACCAGCCAACTTATTGTGGGTCCGTTGCGCGCTTCGCTGATTTATGACTTGCCGATCTTTCTCGCGTATCTGGCGATTATCCCCGGCATGGCGGTATTTTTGGTGCGGATTGAAACGGATTTTGTCGAATATTACGAGAAGTTCTACGACGCGGTGCGCGGGGGCGGTTCGCTCGATCATATCGAAAACATGCGCGACAACATGTTATTTACGGTGAGGCAGGGTTTGTTCGAGATCGTCAAGATCCAAGCGATCGCGGTGCTGGTTGTCTTCGTGTTAGGTGAGAGACTGCTCGGCTGGTTGGGAATTTCCAGTCTCTATTTGCCACTGCTTTATGTGGACGTTGTTGCGGCGGGACTGCAGGTTGTGCTGCTTGGAATTCTCAACGTTTTCTTTTATCTGGACAAACGCAACATCGTGGTTTTTCTGTGTGTGTTGTTTCTGGTCGCCAACGTGGCGCTCACGGCTCTCAGTTTACAAATGGGTGCGAGTTATTACGGCTATGGCTTCGCCATCGCCTTATTGATCACGGTACTGACGGGTATGCATTTGCTTTCCCGCAAGCTCGATTTGTTGGAATACGAGACGTTCATGTTGCAATAAATCTGGAAAAATCCGTCTCACGCGGAGACGCGGAGAACGCGGAGTAAAACCAACTTTCGACTTCGAGATTCGAGTTTTTATCAATCCCCCAGAGCGCGTATTTTCACCGTTTTGCCTTTGACCTTGCCTGCGGATAATCTGCGTACCGCTTCGCGCGCGATGCTGCGCACCACAGCGACATAAGTGGACATGTCGGTCACGGTGATTTTTCCGACTTGTTCGCGTGCGAAACCGGCTTCTCCGGTGAGTGCGCCCAATACGTCGCCCGGGCGGATCTTTTCTTTGCGCCCGCCGAGAATTTGCAGCGTCACCATCGGCGGCATCAGCGGTGAGTCATCTTTGATTTGCAGCTCGTTCAGTTCATGCCATTCCGGTTCGATGTGCATCATCTGCGCAATGGTGATGATGCGATGGCGGTCAGTCGGACTGCACAGGCTTAACGCCCATCCGTCCTCATCGGCGCGGCCGGTGCGGCCGATGCGGTGGATATGGATTTCCGGGTCGGGCGTGACATCGACATTGATAACGGCTTCGAGCTGCGTGATGTCCAATCCGCGCGCGGCCACATCGGTGGCCACCAGCACCGAGCAGCTGCGATTGGCGAATTGGATCAACACCTGATCGCGTTCGCGCTGCTCCATATCGCCATTCAAGGTTAGCGCTTTGATCCCTTGCGCATGCAGCACTTCCAGCAGGGAGCGGCATTGTTGTTTGGTGTTGCAGAAAGCCAGTGTGCTGACCGGGCGGTAGTACTTGAGCAAGAGGGCGACGGCCTGCAAACGTTCCGCGTTTTCCACTTTGTAGAAGCACTGGCGTATCTTGCTTTCTTCATGTTGTTCCAGCAACTTCACTTCCTGCGGATTGCGCAAGAACTGGCGCGCCAGTCGCGCGATGCCTTCCGGATAGGTCGCCGAGAACAGCAGGGTCTGGCGCTGCGGCGGGCATTGCTTTGCCACGAAAGCGATGTCATCGTAAAAGCCCATGTCCAACATGCGATCCGCTTCATCAAGCACCAGCGTGTTGAGTCCATCCAGCTTGAGGCTTCCCCGCTCCAGGTGATCCATGATGCGACCCGGCGTACCGACGACAATGTGCGCGCCGTGTTCCAGGCTGTCGCGCTGCGGACGCATGGTGCTGCCGCCGACCAACGACAGTATCTTGATGTTGTCTGAGGAACGCGCCAAACGGCGTATCTCCTGCGTCACCTGATCCGCCAACTCGCGCGTCGGACACAGCACCATGGCTTGTACGCCAAAATGACGTGGGTTCAATTTGGTGAGCAGGACCAGTGCGAACGCAGCCGTCTTGCCGCTACCGGTCTTGGCCTGCGCAATCAGGTCGTGCCCGGCCAGCGCAATCGGCAGACTGGCCGCTTGAATCGGTGTCATCGTCAGGTAGCCGAGTTGCTGCAAGGTGGCCTGTGTGGCCGGTGACAGTGGCAGCTCGTTGAACGAGCGTGTGCCGGGACTGGCTGCGGGAGTTGGGAGCAGGGTGTTGTTGGTCATGCGCGATCATTCTCGCCCGAAGCGAGACATGCCTGTAATTAACTTAAATTCTGCAAATCGACTGATGTGCAGACTTCGAACCCGGCGCAGTATTTTTAGCCTGGTATTTCTGACAAACTGGCGGCACGTTCGGCAGATTGCACGGTGTTCGCTACCAGCATGGTAATGGTCATCGGGCCAACGCCGCCGGGAACGGGCGTGATCCATCCGGCAGCTTCTTTTGCCGATTCGAAATCCACGTCGCCGCATAGTTTGCCATCCGCCATACGGTTGATACCCACATCGATGACGGCCGCGCCGGGCTTGATCATGTTGCCGGTGATCATCTTTGGCTTGCCGGTGGCGACCACCAGTATGTCGGCATCGCGCGTGAATTTGGCGAGGTCAACCGTCCTGGAGGTGCAGATGGTGACCGTGGCGTTGTGCTGCAACAGCAACAGCGCCATCGGTTTGCCCACGATGTTGCTGCGGCCGATTACCACCGCATGTTTGCCCTCGATTTCCACACCGCTTTTCTGCAATAGGATTAATGAGCCATATGGCGTGCAGGGAGCAAAGCGCATGTTGCCCGTGGCGAGCGCACCCACGTTAAGGGGATGGAAACCGTCCACGTCTTTGTCCGGACTAATGGCGTTCAACACCTTGTCGCTGTTGATGTGCTTGGGTACGGGAAGTTGCACCAGCAGGCCGTGAATTTTCGGGTCGGCGTTTATTTCGGCGATCTTGGCCAGCAGTGCGGATTCGCTGGTGTCCGCGGGTAACGCGATGTGCTCGGAATGTAATCCCAATTCGGCGCAGGCTTTGACTTTGTTGGCTACGTAAACCTTGGAGGCCGGGTCTTCGCCGACGATGATTACCGCCAAGCCCGGCGTGATGCCGCGCGCTTTCAAAGCGTCGGCACGAACTTTCCATTCGGCGCGAACTTCCTGTGCTATGGACTTGCCGTCAATGATGCGTGCGGTCATCGTTTTCTCCGGTTGCATCAGAACTGCGGTTTATCGGTGGAATTCTCGTAGTTGGCGACGCCTTCCATGATTTCCTTGCGTGCTTCCTCGATGCCTTCCCAGCCGCCGATCTTGACCCACTTGTTGGGTTCGAGATCTTTGTAGTGTGCGAAGAAATGTTCGATCTGTTTCAGTACGATTTCGGGGAGTTCAGTATGGCTCTTCAATCCGCGATACAAGGTGGAGAGTTTGTCTACAGGTACGGCCAAAACCTTGGCATCAAAACCGGATTCGTCTTCCATCTTCAGCACACACAGCGGACGGCAACGCACCACCACGCCGCTGTTCAACGGCACGGGCGTAATCACCAACACATCCACCGGATCGCCATCATCGGACAAGGTGTGCGGGATGTAGCCGTAGTTGCAGGGGTAATGCATCGCGGTATTCATGAAACGGTCGACGAAGATCGCGCCCGACTCTTTGTCCACTTCGTATTTGACCGGTTCGCCGTGCATCGGGATTTCGATGATGACGTTGAAATCGTTGGGAAGATCTTTGCCGGAAGGGACTTTGTTCAAGCTCATGATGCGATGCCTTTATATGGAAAATGAAAGGCGCGAATTGTATCATCCGAGGGGGAAAGAAGGGCTGCGAACAGCCCACAGTTCTATTTTATCAAGCGTGCGTTTGCGATCCTGGGAGCTCAATGGACAGGCCGTACATCTGGAGCCGGGTGGCGAAGAAAATTTCATGACGCACGAGCGGGGATGGGGGCATGCTTCGGAATACTTGCAGTCGTGGTGGAACCATGGAACATTCGGATGGAACAGCTGATTGGTTCTAGATGCGTAATGATGGTAGTTGGCTACTACGGTTTGGGTGCCTTGAGAATCCCGACAGGGCCAGCTCCCGAGCCCACATTTATAAAACCGACTATGTAAACGTTTTTATCATCAGCCGCAAGAGTTGCTGCGTTGTATGTTGTTCCATTTGGGACATCTGCTGCATTTGTGTTACACAATCCTTTGCTAATTGCTCCCCCTGTCTTTGCAACTTTTACGATCGCTCCTGGGCCACCAGGTATGCTGTAATCGCCCAACTCAATACAACTGTGAGACATTGCCCCATTAATCGCGTTTACCTTGAATTTGTTCAGCCATTTTCAGTAACTAAAATTTCCCTGTATTTTTGTTGTCATGTCTGAATTTTGGCCAAGGTGAACTGGCTAGACCCAAGCTTCCGGAATTTATCGCAAAGAGATAGCCGTCATTGTTTCCGATATATAGAGTTCCGTCCCCGGCTATGGCGGGGGATGTCCAGTTTATGCCGTTAATAGTGGAGTATTTCCATGCCATCGTCCCGTCAGGGTTCATTGCGTAAAGGTACGAGGTCTCGGCTCCAAAGTAGATAACCCCGTCAGCGCCAATGGCCGGAGAGCAGTAAATATCCGCAGCCTCCACGTTAATGGAATATTTCCATTTCAAAGTGCCATCAGGATTTAACGCCAGAAAATCGGCGTTGGTACTAGTCGCAGTTTTTGTTCCGAGATAAGACTTTGTCCCGATATAAATCGTCCCATCGGCTCCAATTGCAGGCGATGAGCGGACGGTATTATTTGTGGTGTACCTCCACTTTTGAGTGCCATCCGGATTTAACGCATATACAAAACCAGTGGTGGCGGTCTCGGCGCCTACATAAATTGTGCCGTCAGAAGCAATAGCCGGTGAAGAAAATATTGCATTTGTTCCCTCAAATGGATGATTCCATTTTGTCGTCCCGTCAGGATTCACCGCCAAAAGAATAGCACCGCAAACAGGGGAGCATACCCCTCCGTAATATTGTCCGGTTACGCCCACGTAAATGGTGCCATCAAAGGCTATAGTCGGACTGCTGCGGATATAGATATTTAAGACGCCAACTGGTTGATTGTTCCACTTCAAAGTCCCGTCTGGATTGATTGCGTAAAGTTGGTCGGCTCCGGCATACACAGTCCCATCCGCACCGATGGTGGGAGCTGTCTGACCAATAATATTTGCCTGTGTGCTAAGGGAGTATGTCCACCTCAAGCTCCCATTGGGATTGATTGCGTACAGTTTGCTTGAGGCATCCTGCACGTAGATGGTACCGTCTTGTCCAAGTGAGGGCGTATACATATCGATGCCGGTATCGTATTTCCATTTAAGAGTCCCGACGGGATTCAGGGCATAGAGACAGCCTGAGTTGCAGTACCGCCTCCACCCGCCCCCCCCATTCGCTACATATATGGTACCGTCTGTGCCGATGGTGGGAGATGAATAATAAATTGACCTGCCCGTGGGATAACTCCATTTTAATTTACTAGGTCCGTTGCTTATGCTGCCACCTCCACCCTGATTGAAGGTGCCATTGCCACCGCCACCGCAATTGGCGATTAGCAGAGTAAGGAAAGCAATCAGGAAGATACCGAGTTGAGATTTGTGACGTAGTTCAGTGGGAAGTCTCATGATGCACCACCCTTCTTTTCAATTTGCTGAAATAAATATACATTACCGTGACACGATTAAGCTACGCTACATAATGGGCTATGTCTATATGCCAAATGGTCTATATCCAGTTCTATATCTCTTGAGGTTATGTCTATCCAAGTATTGCAGGCAGATATTGAATGACTGAACTTGGCCGATCGTAGTCATCCTTCTTGGTATTACGCTGATCGACTGCGGGAGATTGAGCGTGACTATGCCTGCATTTTCCGGACACAAAAAAACAGGGCGGAAAATTTCCGCCCTGTATTCATTCCGGCAATCCAGCTTAAAGCAACGGCACGATCATCAGGGCGACGATATTGATGATCTTGATCAGCGGATTAACAGCTGGGCCGGCGGTATCTTTGTACGGGTCACCCACGGTATCGCCGGTCACAGCAGCATTGTGTGCTTCCGAACTTTTGCCGCCGAAGTTGCCTTTCTCGATATATTTCTTCGCGTTGTCCCATGCACTGCCACCAGTGGGCATGGGAAGGATTCATCATGTGGTGTGATGTGCTCATCAAAATTTCTGCACACTATTGCATGTAGCATACCCATCAAACCTTTCTTCCTTTCCTTAATAAACGTATGGCGTCGTTAGCTGTTCGTACAATTTCAAGATCGTGTGATTCGCAATACGGTTCAATCATTGGAATTACCGATTCATCGCCGATATCTGCCAATACCTGAATTACGATCTCAACTGTATTCTGATGGGAAAGTGCATTGCGAAGCAAAGGAAGTGCACGTCTTCCCGTCTGTACTAGAGACATGCCAGCAATTACTCGCACGGTGTAGTTTTCGTCGCCTAACGCTTTGATCAATTGTTGTCCTGCGCGCTTAGAACCAACTTGCCAAAGTATTCTCTGCAGAAACACCAAGAATACTTTCCAAAATCGCATATGGCTTATATCCAACTGGGAATGTTATATTTTTTCCATACATCCGGATCGTGCGTAGCAGAATGGTTAAACCAGAGAGGCAAGAAATGCTCTTCTATTTGTTGTCCATTGAATACTTGCCCACCAATATCTGCCAGAATCACCAGATCCATATGCACACGAATCGAAATCACCCTTTTGATGTTGGAATAATTCGGTGTGTACTTTGGAATATGTACTGGGCAACTTAATAGAACTAACTTATCAAGTGTCAACCCATTTTGACTTGCCAGCATACATACACTTCCACCATGACTATGAGCAAAAATTACCGGTCTATCCAAGTGATGTACAGTGACCCATTTACACAGTTCGTCAGCGGCATCCTGCCGAGCTTGATCACTGTAACCACCTGACCAATCATAACGATCCATTGCCGAGTACAAGTCGCTACGGACATTAACGAGCACATATGTATGGAAGTCACCGCTTGGACGCCACCACGTTCCAGAACGTGCCCACGTTCCGTGTACGATAAAAGACGTATAACTTGGCAGTTCAGGTGGTTCATCAATATGCATTTCTTTCATCATGCTTTCTAATGCAGGATGATCTGGTGAGAAATTTGCTAACGCTGTCGCACCCACTTCCCGAACCAGTAAATCGTCGCTTTGTATCGATTGAACCAAAGTTTTGATCAAAGCATCTGCCTGCGCTCCACCAGCCAGATATGCAAAGGCCGCAGCCACTCTAGTCAATTCGTTTTTATGTTGGAGTGCGGCATCAAGCAAACGCGATACATTCCGATACGTCGGTTCGGAATATATCTGCCTAGCAATTTCTGGCAGCGACTCCATCTCCATCAATGAAAATTGTTGAGCAAGAGTTTGCGCTGTAAACAACTTCACACTTTCTAAGCTAGGTTGTTCAAGCTCTGGTAGTGGGAATGCTTTAAGCGTTTCTTCAGGGAGCACCATCTCAGTGCTTTTTAGAAAAGCGTACTGTGGCAACACACCAAGCTCGGCACGCATCTTCTGACCCAAGCATAAGAGTAGAGCTGCCTGTGAAAATACATGAGACTCGCTTGTACCATCGAACGACTCACGTCCTTGAATCGGCGTATCAACATAATTATTCATGATATCTCCTGTAAATTATTATGAGGCCAGCTCTGGTTGCATATTGATTTGGTTCTTTTACTGAAAAATTTGGCCACGTAAGTTTATGTCCGACCTAATAGTTGAAGAGTGGTTTTATTTTCTCCATAGCGAACTATCCGATTTGTTATCAATCGTTCGGGTCAAAACCACCAGCTTTGGCCGGTGAAGTTGACTTTATGTGTTGTTGATTCATGCGCGTTTAGCTTGGTGCGGTTTGACGACTTTAGTCGGCAGCATCCAAGCTGCGCTAACCCACCTGCTTTAGCAGGTGGTAGTTCAGTGATTTTGATCAAAGCATCGGCACGATCATCAAAGCGACGATGTTGATGATCTTGATCAGCGGGTTCACGGCCGGGCCGGCGGTGTCCTTGTACGGGTCACCCACAGTATCGCCGGTCACAGCAGCTTTATGCGCTTCCGATCCTTTGCCGCCAAAGTTACCTTCCTCGATGTATTTTTTGGCGTTGTCCCATGCGCCACCACCTGCAGTCATCGAGATTGCCACGAAGATACCGGTGATGATCGTGCCGACCAGCACCCCGCCAAGTGCCTGTGCGCCTAGCGTCAAGCCGACTATGACGGGAACGGCGATGGGTAGCAGTGAGGGGATAAGCATTTCCTTGATGGCGGCTTTGGTCAGCATGTCAACGCACGTACCATATTCCGGTTTGCCGGTGCCTTCCATGATGCCGGGGATTTCCTTGAACTGGCGGCGCACTTCCACCACCACCGACCCTGCGGCGCGACCCACCGCTTCCATGCCCATCGCGGCAAACAAGTAAGGCACCATACCGCCGATGAAGAGACCAATGATGACCATGTGATTGGATAGATCGAAGCTCGTGACCAAGCCTAACTTTGCTTCCAGAGCGTGCGTGTAGTCGGCGAACAATACCAATGCAGCCAGGCCGGCCGAGCCAATGGCATAACCTTTGGTTACAGCTTTGGTGGTGTTGCCAACCGCATCCAACGCGTCGGTAATCTTGCGCACGTCGGGCGGCAATTTGGACATCTCGGCGATACCACCCGCGTTATCCGTAATCGGTCCGTAGGCATCCAGCGCCACGATGATGCCGGCCATCGACAGCATCGAAGTGGCGGCGATGGCGATACCGTAAAGCCCGGCCAGCTCGTAGGCACCCCAGATGGCCATACATACAACCAACACAGGAGCAGCGGTGGCTTTCATCGAAACACCCAAACCGGCGATCACGTTGGTACCGTGCCCGGTGGTGGAAGCTTCCGCGATATGGCGCACAGGAGAATATTCGGTAGCGGTGTAATACTCGGTGATCCACACCATGGCTGCAGTCAATGCCAGTCCGATCAACGTTGCGTAGTACAGGTGCAGCGCGGTAACCAATTTGCCGTCTATCATGACTCCTTCACCCATCATCATGTTAGTGATGGGGTAGAAGGCAATTGCCGCCAACACTGCGGAGACGGTCAAGCCGCGATACAGCGCATTCATGATCTTGCCACCCTCGCGCGCCTTGACGAAATAGGTCCCGACGATGGAAGCGATGATGGAGAATCCACCCAAAACCAGCGGGTAGATCACCGCTTCAGGTGAGCCGGTAATCAACAACCCACCCAGCAACATTGTGGCGATGATGGTCACGGCGTAGGTCTCGAACAAATCGGCAGCCATGCCGGCACAGTCGCCGACGTTGTCACCCACGTTATCTGCAATCACGGCAGGGTTGCGTGGGTCATCCTCGGGTATGCCGGCTTCGACTTTGCCCACCAAGTCAGCCCCCACATCCGCACCCTTGGTGAAAATTCCGCCACCAAGCCTGGCAAAGATCGAGATGAGAGAGCCGCCGAATGCAAGACCAACCAGTGCATGGGTGGCGTCTGCGCTACTGGTTTGCATCACCAGCGTAAGGAACGCGTAATATCCCGCCACGCCGAGCAGACCCAACCCCACAACTAACATGCCAGTGATCGCGCCACCTTTGAAGGATACGTTCAGCGCGGCATTCAAACTTTCTTTTGCAGCCTCCGCAGTGCGCACATTGGCGCGTACAGATACGTTCATGCCGATGTAGCCGGTCAGGCCGGAAAGGATCGCGCCAATAGCAAAGCCGATGGCGGTCGGCCATTTGAGAGTGAACAGAATAACCACAAACAGAACTGCCCCGACGATGCCGATCGTGGTGTATTGCCGGTTCAGGTAGGCCGAAGCACCTTCCTGGATTGCGGCGGCGATGCTTTGCATCTTCTCGCTGCCCGTCGATTTACCCAATATCCACTTGCTCGAAAACACACCATAAAGAATCGCAGCGATCGCACACAACAACGCAAAAACCAAACCTCCTGCCATGATCTTCCCCCTTAAGTAAAAACCGCCCCTTGCGGAGCGGTGTGTTTAAAGAAATTAAATCTTGAATATTTCCAGCTTCTTTGCGACAGCTACATTCTTCAGTTGCACATATTGGGGAAGTCCATCTTTGTAACTTGGATAGTCTTCTCCTTTGATCAGTGGTGATAGATACGTTCTACATTTTTCGGTGATACCAAAACCGTCCGCCGTGATGAAATTGCGCGGCATGAACTTCTCCACGTTGGCGACTTTGGACAACGGTGCGACTCCGACTTTCCACTTATAAGGTTTGTCGGACATGCGTTGTACGGTAGGCATCACGGCGTTCTGTCCCTTCAGCGCCAACTCAACTGCTGCTTTACCTAGAGCATAAGCTTGTTCGACATCGGTCTTCGATGCGATGTGGCGGGCAGCACGTTGCAGATAATCGGCTACTGCCCAGTGGAATTTATAGCCGAATGCTTCTTTGATCATATTGGCGACCACGGGTGCAGCCCCGCCCAGTTGCGCATGACCAAAGGCATCACGCGTTCCCTGTTCGGCGAGGAATTTGCCGTCCGGGTAGTGGCAACCCTCCGAAACTACCACGCTGCAATAGCCGTGTTTCTTGACCATGTTGTCCACTTTGGCGAGGAATTTCTTTTGATTGAATTCGATCTCCGGGAACAAGATGACGATGGGCAATTCACAATTCTTGTCGGAGGCTAGCCCGCCCGCAGCGGCGATCCATCCCGCATGACGCCCCATCACTTCCACCACAAATACTTTGGTTGATGTCTTGCACATTGAGGCCACATCAAAACTGGCTTCACGCACCGAGACTGCGACATATTTTGCCACCGAACCGAAGCCGGGGCAGCAATCGGTGATGGGCAGGTCGTTGTCCACGGTTTTAGGTACGTGGATGGCTTGCACCGGGTAGCCCATCTTTTCCGATATTTGGGAAACTTTGAAACAGGTATCGGCAGAGTCGCCGCCACCGTTGTAAAAGAAGTAGCCGATGTTGTGCGCCTTGAACACTTCGATCAATCGTTCGTATTCGCGCTGATTCTGTTCCAGTGATTTGAGTTTGAAGCGGCATGAACCGAATGCGCCCGAAGGCGTTGAACGTAAAGCAGCGATGGATTTGGCAGAATCTTTTCCAGTGTCGATCAGATCTTCCGTCAGCGCGCCGATGATTCCGTTGCGTCCCGCAAAGACTTTACCGATCTTGTCTTTGTGTTTTCTCGCGGTCTCGATCACCCCGCAGGCTGAGGCATTGATGACGGAAGTGACTCCGCCGGACTGNNATTATTGAAACGCCGACGCGCATATTACGCCATTTTTTTACCGTGCATAGTGTCGAGGTGTATCATGCCGACGATGTTTCAAATTACAATAAATCAACGCGACTTTGCCCCTTCGAAAAATCTGTCGATGCGGGTTTGGGGGCGTCAACTGGGAGGTTGAATGGCAATTGAATTGTTTAGCAATGGTAAACATCTCTGCTTGATGTTTGATGATTTGGTGGATGACACAACGGGTGAAGCGGTGCAGGCCAATCAGTTCCTGATCGTGGACCACGGTCATGGTGCTCTGCTCGATCCGGGCGGGAACATGACCTACAACGGCCTGTTGATGGCCATGCACAGCTATTTCCCCCCCAAGAATCTTGAATACATCTTGGCTTCACATGCCGATCCCGACATTATTGCCTCGGTCAATAAATGGATGATCCACTCGGATTGCAAAGTGCTGATTTCGAAACTTTGGGCGCGCTTCGTGCCTCATTTTTGCAGTGTGGGAAATGCAACAGGACGGATCGTCGGTATTCCGGACGAGGGTATGAATATCCCTTTGGGGCAGTCCATAGTCAAAGCAGTACCGGCGCACTTCATGCATTCCGAAGGCAATTTTCAATTCTACGATCCGGTGAGCAAGATTTTATTCAGCGGAGACATGGGCGCTTCCATTGTTCCCCATTTTGCGGCTGATACGCCTGTCGAAGACTTTAAATCGCACATCCAATATATGGAAGGATTCCACAGGCGCTACATGATCTCCAACAAGATATGCCGCTTCTGGGTGAATATGGTGCGCGGGATGGATGTCGAAATGATCGTGCCGCAACACGGGCGGATGTTCAAGGGCAAGAAAATGGTAAACGAGTTTTTGAACTGGATCGAGGCGTTGCCTTGCGGTGTTGATATCATGACGCAGGCGCATTATCGTCTGCCAGCCTGATTGTGGATAGGTGGGGAAACAGTTAGGGGTCGATATACCCTAACTTTCCCAATTAATCATGGCGGTGCTAAGCCAAAGATCCCACAGATTTCTGTTGTGCCACTTCCACCAAAATTCAAGTTCAACTTCGCTTTTTACCGAACTGAGCAGTCTGCGAGCCCTGGATCGTTTTGCCAAAAGCAAATGCAGTTTGCTTAAGCGTTCTTCAAAAGGGGGAATGGAGGTCTTGTTTTCTGCGAATGCTTTTTCCTGGTAGAACAACTTGATCCGGCTATCCAATTCTTTAGTCGAATAATTTTTTGCTTTTGCTCTCAACTGCCAATATTTTGTGTTCAACTTGAAAGCATTGCCTTCCTGAATTAGTGCAACATCGCCGACAAAAGTCGTATTGTCGACCAACAAGAATAAGCTCAACCTGTCTACAAAATGCATTTCTTTTCTATCCCTGATCTCGTGTCATCTTGTTCTAAAGAAGAATTTCGATTCAGAATAAACTGAATCTTTGAATTCGTTTTCAGCTTCTTTTATAACGCATTCAATCCCGCAGCCGCAACTTGACCGTCCTGGACGGAACGTACGCCACTTACGCCCAAGCCTCCGATGACATTGTCATCGATGATGATTGGAACTCCGCCTTCAGCAGGAATTACACCGGGTAATGCCAAATGGATCAGACGCCCACTCAACACAGCATCTTCCGAAGCTTTGGTGGGACGTTGAAACGCGACTGCGGCGTGTGCCTTGGCAATAGCTGTCTCGACACTTCCGAATTGAGTTTCGTGACTTCGTTGCAGATACAGCAAATGCCCGCCATTATCCACCACTGCAATGACGACCGCCCATGCGTTCTTTTGGGCCTCGCATTCAGCGGCAGCTGCGATTCGCTTGGCGTCTTCCAATGTCAGGACCGGCTTGTAAGCCATATTCACTTCTCCAGCTCCTGAAAGATCTGGTCGCGAATGGCATTTACGTCGCCCACACCGGGAACATGCACTAATTTGGGTGAATCGGGCGAACCAGATTTCTGCCAAGCGGTGTAGTAGTCAACCAACGGCTTGGTCTGGTCATGATAGACATTGAGCCGTTTCACCACGGTGTCTTCGACATCATCCGGTCTTTGCACTAAATCCTCTCCGGTGATGTCATCTTTCCCGTGAACCTTGGGCGGGTTAAATATCACGTGGTAGCTGCGCCCTGAAGGCAGATGAACGCGGCGACCGCTCATTCGATTGACGATCTCGGTATCTGCCACATCAATCTCGACAACGAAGTCGATGTTGATTCCCGCATCTTTCATCGCCTGTGCTTGCGGGATGGTTCGTGGGAAACCGTCGAACAAAAAGCCGTTGGCACAATCTGATTCCTTTATACGTTCTTTCACCAGATTGATGATGATCTCATCGGAAACCAAGCCACCCGCATCCATCACTTTTTTTGCGGCAATGCCGAGCGGGGTGCCTGCTTTAACTGCGTTGCGCAACATGTCACCGGTTGAAATCTGCGGGATGCCGAATTTTTCCTTGATGTAATTGGCTTGTGTGCCCTTGCCGGCACCAGGTGCCCCTAGCAGAATCAGTCTCATGTTCGTCCCCCGGATTGGTTTTTGAAAAGTTGTCTTGCGGTTTGAAGATCCTGCTCCGTATCCACGCCGCTGGGCGGCGCATCAGTTGTGATTGTTACGCCGATCTTGTAGCCATGATACAACGCGCGCAATTGTTCCAGCGCCTCAACCTGTTCTATGACTGCCGGAGCAAGTTTACCGAATGCATGCAGAAATCTGGCGCGATAGGCATAGATCCCGATGTGGCGCAGAACAGGCGCATCGACTGGTACGGGTTGACCTTGCGCATAGGCATCCCGAGGCCAGGGAATGGGCGCTCGGCTGAAATACAGNNGTGGTCATAAAGATGCTGTGCAACTGCGCGTATCAGCAACGGAGGTATCAACGGTTCATCACCTTGCACATTGACCACGATGGTGTCGTCATTCCATTGCAATTGCTGTGCAACTTCTGCGATGCGATCCGTGCCGCTGGCATGGTCGGCACGTGTCATGCAGCCTTGAAAGCCGTATTGTTGTGCTGAATCGATGATGGGTTGATGGTCGGTCGCGATCACAATCTGATGTGCACCACTCAGTGCAGCTTGCTGCGCAACGCGGATCACCATCGGTATGCCGCCGATGTCCAATAGCGGTTTACCCGGAAGCCGGGTGGAAGCGAAGCGGGCAGGAATGACGACCTTGAAATCCAGCATCAGAGTTTTTCGACTTCCTCGATTGAAAGTGTGCGAGCTTCGTCAGCCAGCATCACGGGAATGCCGTCCTGTATGGGATAAGCCAAACGGTCCGCTTTGCAGATGAGTTCTTGTTCTGTTTTTCGATAGACCAAGGGGGACTTGCACAGCGGGCACACCAGAATATCTAGAAGTTTAGCGTCCATGAAGTGAGATTTTGTCCTTGATGAGTTGGGCAAGCGCCGGGCTGACTTGAGCATCCACTCGCAACACCCAAAGTTTCTCGGTGGCGAACGCGGTGCATTTTACCGCATCTTTTTCTGTCATGAGTATCGCATCCGCATCTTTGAAGGCGAGGTCGGATGCGTGATAGGAATGGTGGTCTGCAAAGGCATGTGTTGTGCAATTCAAACCAAGTTGTTCCAAGTGGCGGAAGAATCGTTGGGGATGCCCGATTCCGGCGATGGCGTGCAAGCGCTCTTGCGCAAATTCTCCGGCGATTGAGATCAACTGCGGATTGAGCAAGTTGTAGAAATGTGTCCCTTCCAGTCGCATACCGAATTCTGTGTCTGACACCGCACCGCCATTGACGACAATCGCATCGACTTCGTGCAACCGTGAGGTTGGCTCGCGTAGTGGTCCTGCAGGTAACATCAAGCCATTTCCGTAACGTCTACTCCCATCCACTACAACAAGCTCTACATCTCGATGTAAACGGTAATGCTGCAACCCGTCGTCGCTCAATATGACGTCGCATTCAGGATGCGCTTCGAGCATACGTTGAGCGACTGCCGGACGATCACTTCCGATCCATACCGGACAAAGATTGCGTTGTGCCATCAATAGCGGTTCATCCCCGATGGTGTCCGGATTGTCATTGCTGTAAACACGACGCGGCGCCGAATTTTTTTTTCCGGATTTTCTATAACCGCGACTGATAATGGCAGGATGCCAGCCGTCGCCGATCAATTGTTCGGCCAGCCACAACGTAAGCGGTGTCTTGCCTGTTCCGCCCACACTGATGTTGCCAATGACGATAACCGGAACAGGCAATTTGACCGAAGCCAACACGCCGCTGCGGTAGAGCAATCGGCGCAAAGCAACAAGCATTCGGAAGATCAAGCTGACTGGAAGCAGCAGCAGATGCAGCGGGGAGAGGCGATACCAATGGTGTTGCAGCCGCTCCATGTCGGGAAATTACTTGTTTTGATTCTGGGTGGTGAAGGTGATGCGTCCGTAACCCGCGATGCGTGCAGATTCCATGATGTTGACCACGGATTGGTGAAGTGCTTTGGCATCGGCATTGATGACGATAGTGGGGTCAGTCTGCTCTCCTGCAGCTTTGCGCAAAACCTGCGCAAAATCATTCACGTCTTTGAAAGAGGCGCGGATGCCATTCACCGCAAAGTGTTCTGATGCATCAACAGCCACGGTGATCGGCTTACCAACTTGCACGGTAGTGTCTTCGCCGGAAGCTTGAGGTAGATTGATTTGTAGTTCCGAGAACTTTCCGTAACTGGTGGTGACCATCAGAAAGATCAGCACCACCAGTAATACGTCGATCATCGGGATCAGATTGATCTCGGGTTCTTCACGTGCCCGGCCGCGCCGAAAATTCATTTGCGCTCACCATGCAGGACCTCAACCAATTTGATCGCCTGCTGTTCCATCTCGATCGTGAAAGAATCCACCGAGGCGCGAAAGTGACGGTAGGCGATCATGCTGGGGACGGCAACGATGAGGCCGAATGCAGTGTTGTAGAGCGCCACAGATATACCATGGGCCAACTCGGCAGGCGCGGCGCCACCTGCATTTTGTGCGCCGAATATCTCGATCATGCCCACGACCGTACCAAACAGTCCCAGCAACGGGCTGATCGAAGCGATCGTGCCTATCGTGGTGAGGAATCTTTCCATCTCATGTGTGGCGGCACGCCCAGCCTCCTCGATTGACTCCTTCATGACTTGGGGTTGACTCTTGACGTTTTTCAAGCCGGCGGAGAAGACCTTGCCCAAGGGTGAACTGCCGCTTAGTTTATTCAACATCTGCGTACTAACACCCCGCTGCTTGAGCTCTTCAACCACCTCATCCAACAATTTAGGAGGGATTATGTTATTGCTACGCAGAAAAATGAGGCGCTCGACAATGAGTGTGACGGCGATTAATGATGCGATGATGAGTAACCAGATAGGCCAACCGGCCGCTTCGATGAGAGTGAACACGCAGCGTCTCCAAAAAAAATAGGTGCATAAATTCCAAGGCGCGAACTGTAACTTGTTCCCCTGACTTTGAGCAAGGTAAGTCAGCAATTCAAAGCTAACTGGGTGTTGTGAAAGCGAATTATTTTTTTATGCACAAAAAGTGTGGATAACTTTGTGGATGAATAGGGAAAATCATGGCTTCCAGCCCCGCTATTCCGATATTGTTTGACCTGAGCACAAAATATGAACAATAAATATTCACATTAAAACATATAGATACTGTAAGTGATGTTTTTTTGCCGGGGTTGACTTAACTGCAAGTGGCGTAATTGCTGGGGTTGTGGATTGTAATGAATTTGTCAATATGTAAATTCGATGTTTCGTTAAATTTATTTAACAGATTGCTTTAATCCTTTTAAATCAAATTCAAATAGGACATCAGTGATGGGCGCCCCTCAACGAGGGAATTATCACGAGGAAAATTTACTGCGGAGTAAGAGCCAAGTAGAAAAATATTTGTTGAAGAATATCGCTTACCCGATGTATTCCTTGATCCAAGGAATTTAGATAAAAAATTCAGAGATTCTCCGTATTTGGTTTGACACAAAGGTGTTTTTTATCAAAAAAGCGCAAGACTTTGGCGGGGATTTTAGATATTGACTTCAAATTCAAGCGAACCCCTGATTTATTTTAAACGCGACATCCTGCCGTTGAGTCGTTCCGCAGCTTCGGTTACAATGCGCGCCCTGTTTATCCGGCGATGCTGAATAAACAGGCATTCACACATTCGTTCATGTTGGGGTGTCCCTTGAGTACTGGGGGATCAGGCTGACGAGTGGAAGACTTAACCCTTAACGTTTGGAGTAATCATAATGGCTGTAACAATGCGTCAAATGCTGGAAGCGGGTGTCCATTTTGGTCACCAGACCCGTTTCTGGAATCCCAAGATGGCCCCGTATATCTTCGGTCATCGCAACAAGATTCATATCGTCAACTTGGAAAAGACCGTCGTGATGTTCAACGACGCGCTGAAGGAAATTCGCAAGATCTCCGCAAAGAAGGGCACTGTCCTGTTCGTGGCGACCAAGCGTCAAGCGCGCGAAATTATCCGCGAAGAAGCGATTCGCGCCGGTTCCCCTTTTGTTGATCATCGTTGGCTCGGCGGCATGCTGACCAATTTCAAAACTGTTCAACTTTCCATCAAGCGCCTGAAAGAACTTCAGGCCATGATTGAGGATGGCAGCATCGACAAAGTCTCCAAAAAAGAAGGTTTGGTTTTCCGTCGCGAACTGGAAAAGCTGGAGCGTAGCTTGGGAGGCATCAAAGATCTGCAGGGATTGCCTTCAGCCATCTTTGTGATCGACGTCGGCTACCAAAAAGGAACTGTGACCGAAGCCCAAAAATTGGGTATCCCGGTCATCGGCGTGGTGGATACCAACCACAGCCCGCTTGGCGTGGATTACATCATTCCAGGCAACGATGACTCCAGCCAGGCGATTCGTTTGTATGCACGTGGCGTGGCTGATGCGATCCTGGAAGGGCGCGAGCAGGCATTGAACGAGTTGACAGAGCAAGTCGCGGAAAAAGCTGCTTAAGCCAGCTTCCCGCACCGAGGGGGCGCAAGCCCCCTTTTTTGTAACCCGAGTTTTAGTGAATCGATTAGGAGTTTGACATGGCAGAAGTCACCGCAGGTATGGTGAAAGAACTGCGCGAGGCCACAGGTCTCGGCATGATGGAATGTAAAAAGGCGCTGGTGGAAACGAACGGCGACGCCAAGGCGGCAGAAGAACTGTTGCGTATCAAAAGCGGGGCAAAAGCCAGTAAAGCGGCGAGCCGAGTGACTGCGGAAGGCGTCATCGGTTCTTATTTGTCTCTGGATGGCAAGGTTGGTGCCGTGGCTGAAGTGAACTGCGAGACTGACTTTGTTGCCAAGAACGATGATTTCGTAGCTTTCGCCAAGAATGTGGCGGAAACCGTAGCGTTGAATGCGCCAACTAACAGCGAGGCATTGCTATCGTCGCAGATTGCCAATGGTTCGGGTACGGTTGAAGAAACTCGCAAAGCCCTGGTGATGAAATTGGGTGAGAACCTCAGTGTGCGTCGCTTCGAGCGTTATGCGACCCCCGACGGCAAACTGGCAACCTATTTGCACGGCAGCCGCATCGGTGTGATGGTGAACTTCACCGGCGGTGACGAGACCTTGGGTAAAGATCTGGCGATGCACATCGCCGCCAGCAAACCCAAATCGGTGGATTCTTCCGGTGTTAATCCGGAAGACATCGCCACAGAACGCCGTATCGCCATCGAAAAAGCACGCGAAGGCGGCAAGCCCGAAGCGATGCTGGAAAAAATTGCCGAAGGGACAGTGCAGAAATTCCTCAAGGAAGTTACTTTGCTTGGACAAGTCTTTGTTAAAGCAGAAGACGGCAAGCAAACTATCGAACAATTGCTGAAGAGCAAAAGCGCTTCCGTGGTTGCCTTCCAAATGTTCGTGGTAGGGGAAGGAATCGAGAAAGTGGTGGAAGACTACGCTGCTGAAGTTGCGGCCACTGTCGCTGCAATCAAGAAGGGCTAAACCATGACCGTACCCGCCTACAAACGCATTCTGCTCAAACTTTCCGGCGAAGCCTTGATGGGCGATGACAGTTACGGTATCAACCGAGCTGTCATTGAACGTATCGTGGCGGAGATCAAGGAAGTCTCTGAGTTGGGTGTGGAAGTGGCGATGGTGGTTGGCGGGGGCAATATCTTCCGTGGCGTCGCGCCAGCGGCGGAAGGGATGGACAGAGCGACCGCCGATTACATGGGCATGCTCGCCACAGTGATGAACTCGATGGCGTTGCAGGATGCGATGAAGCGTGCAGGTTTGGATTGTCGCGTCCAGTCCGCTTTAAGTTTGGAACAAGTGGCCGAACCCTTCATTCGGGGCAAGGCGTTGCGCTATTTGGAAGACGGTAAAGTGGTGATTTTCGCGGCAGGTATTGGCAGCCCGTTTTTCACTACCGATACTGCGGCTGCCTTACGTGGCGTTGAGATGGATGCTGAAGTCGTCATCAAGGCGACTAAAGTGGATGGCGTTTATACCGCCGATCCAAAGAAAGATGCCAAGGCGACCCGCTACCAGAAGGTGAGCTTCGACGAGGCGATCGGTAAGGATTTGAAAGTAATGGATTCAACGGCGCTGACCCTTTGTCGGGATCAGAAGCTTCCTATCATCGTATTCAGCATCTTCAAAGAAGGCGCGCTGAAACGTGTCGTGATGGGACAAGATGAAGGCACGCTCGTTTACTGTGATTGATGACGGAGACAACCATGATTGCTGACATCAAAAAGAACGTCGAACAAAAAATGACCAAGTCGCTGGAAGCACTCAAGGCGGACCTGGGCAAAGTGCGCACCGGACGCGCGCATATCGGCATACTGGATCATGTGACGGTGGAGTACTACGGAAGTCCAGCACTGGTGAATCAGGTGGCGAACATCACGCTGGTCGACGCCCGCACCATCGGCGTACAGCCGTATGAAAAAAATATGATCAGTGCGGTGGAAAAAGCGATACGCAATGCTGATCTGGGTTTGAATCCGTCCACCAATGGCGACTTGATCCGCGTGCCAATGCCGATGTTGACCGAAGAACGTCGGCGCGATCTGATCAAAATAATCAAGAACGAAGGCGAGGATGCCAAAATTGCCTTGCGCAACATTCGCCGCGATGCCAATGAGCAACTGAAAAAGTTGCTTAAAGACAAAGAAGTTGGCGAGGATGAAGAGCGCCGAGCACAGGATGACGTGCAAAAGTTGACGGATCGTTTTGTCGCCGAAATTGACAAAGCGTTACAGGCCAAAGAAATCGACCTGATGGCGGTATGACGGGTATAGCAAGTAGCCTCTTTATGAAGAACCTTGCCATACCCGTTCCCTCACCTCAATCCTCTGGTGGGACTACTAGCCATTCGACTAAGCACGATAAAGCTGTGCAAGTCGCTGGTTATCCCGCAAGCGGGCGAGGAGGCGAACGAATCGCTATGCGAGTTTCACGTTAAAACGAGCCATCCAAAATGGCACTGCCTTTCTTCAGTTCCACCCGTACTATCCCGGACGTCAATACGGTGCCGCGTCATATTGCCATCATCATGGATGGCAATGGACGCTGGGCCAAGCAGCGGTTTATGCCGCGCGTCATGGGGCACCAGCGGGGGGTGGAAACGGTGCGTGAAGTCGTCAAGTCCTGTCGCGAGATGGGTGTGGAATATTTGACGTTGTTTGCATTCAGTAGCGAGAACTGGCGGCGTCCCGCCGAGGAAGTGACGTTCCTGATGCAGCTCTTCATGAAGATGCTGGAACGTGAGGTTGGCAAGCTGCATGAGAACAACATACGCCTCAAGATCATTGGCGACGTCAGTCGTTTCGATGCAAAACTGATCAGCCATATCGAACAGGCGGAGCAACTTACCGCCAACAACTCCAGCCTCACACTGACGATCGCGGCCAATTATGGCGGGCGTTGGGACATTATGCAGGCAGTGCATGCCTTGAGTCAGGCGCATCCGGAAAGGACTTCAGCCTTCGCTGAAGAAGAGTTAACACCCTTTCTTTCCATGTTTTACGCCCCCGAGCCGGATTTGTTTATCCGCACCGGCGGTGAGCAACGCATCAGTAATTTCCTGTTGTGGCAATTGGCCTATACCGAACTGTATTTTACCGATGTCTTGTGGCCGGCCTTCGGTCGCCCTGAACTGGAAGCTGCTATCCAGTCTTATCAAAAACGTGAGCGGCGTTTCGGTCGCACCAGCGAACAACTGAAGGGAGATCCCAGTGCTTAGATCGCGTGTCATCACTGCAATAGTGATGTTGGTACTTTTTCTTTCCGCACTGTTCTTTCTGCCTCCATTAGCATGGTCTGTACTGGTGTTGGCGATCGTGATGCAAGGCACATCCGAGTGGTGCCGCATGTCCGAGTTGAGTCCGCGTGGCGCCAGGGTCTATTGGATCTCGACGCTGCTGTTGATGGTGGCGATATTTGCCCTGGATGCCAATTCGAGTGGCGAGCAACGCGTCACCACACATCTTATTGCCTATCTTCTGTCTGCGGTGTTGTGGCTGATCGTCGTTCCGCCCTGGTTGATGATGGGATTGAAAGTGAAGCAACCGCTACTGATGGCGTTGGTGGGGTGGATGTTGTTGATCCCGACCGGATTGGCCATGATCGATCTGCGTGAGGCGATTCCTGGTCCCTGGATATTGCTTGGCATTATGGGCTTGGTCTGGGTTGCAGATAGCGCCGCTTATTTCGCCGGTCGTCGATTCGGCAAAACGAAATTGGCGCCAAGCATCAGCCCCGGAAAGACTTGGGAAGGTGTGGCGGGTGCGATATTAGGGGTGTCCATTTACATTGGGCTGATATGGATATTCAGACCCGAATTCACCAATCTGCAGATGCTTCCAGCACTGATGCTGACGGCTTGGTGGTGGGTCGTGCTGGCGGTGATCGGCGACTTGTTCGAGTCCGCCATCAAACGTCAGGCCGGCATCAAAGATAGCGGGGCGTTATTGCCGGGGCATGGCGGGCTGTTGGATCGTATCGACGCGCTGACTTCCACCTTGCCGTTGGCTGCCTTGGCGTTGATCTTCCAAGGGTTGAGCTAGTGCAACGTTTAACCATTCTGGGTTCCACCGGGAGTATCGGTAAAAGCACGCTGGATGTGGTCGCCCGTCATGCGGACGACTATCAAATCATTGCACTTACCGCGAATCAGCAGGATGAGTTGCTGTTCGAGCAGTGCCAGATCTTCAAACCGCGCTATGCCGTGTTGTTGGACGAGGCTGCCAGTGAGCGGCTAAAGAAACGTATCCAGATATTGGGTATCGAAACGGAAGTCTTGTGCGGTACTGCGGCGCTGGAGCGGGTTTCGACCTTGCCCGAAGTTGACGCCGTAATGGCTGCCATCGTGGGTGCGGCGGGTATGCCGCCGACTTTGGCTGCCGCGCACGCGGGCAAGAAAATAATGCTGGCGAACAAAGAGACGCTGGTGTTGGCGGGCCACCTGTTCATGGAAGCCGTGCATCACAGCGGGTCGATGTTGTTACCGATCGACAGCGAACATAACGCGATTTTCCAAGCCTTGCCTCACAACTATACGGGCGATATGAAGTCGAGCGGAGTGAGCAAAATTTTACTCACTGCGTCCGGTGGACCGTTCCGCAATACGCCTTTGGAACAGTTGCAAAGTGTCACACCGGAACAGGCGTGCGCGCATCCGAACTGGAGCATGGGACGCAAGATCTCGGTGGATTCCGCCAGCATGATGAACAAGGGACTGGAAGTGATCGAGGCGCACTGGCTGTTCAACGTGCCTGCCGACGCTATCCAGGTGGTAGTGCATCCACAAAGCGTGATCCATTCCCTGGTGCAATACGTCGATGGCACTGTACTGGCGCAGCTCGGCAATCCGGACATGCGCACACCGATCGCCTATGCCTTGGCTTATCCGGAGCGTATCGATTCCGGTGTGGCACCGCTCGATCTGTTCCAAGTGGCTAAACTGGATTTTGTAGCACCTGATTTCACCCGCTTCCCCTGTCTGTCATTGGCCTATCAGGCGTTGCGCGCAGGCGGCACGACACCGGCCCTATTGAATGCTGCAAACGAAATCGCCGTCGCCGCTTTCCTGGATCGACGAATCCGCTTCCTCGATATTCCGCGTCTGATCGAATCCGTGCTGGCCAGCTTGGCCCGGGTTGAAGTGCATCATTTGCAGGATGTGTTGGATGCGGATGCCTCTGCACGCCTTGCCGCAGAAGAGTGGATTGCGCGATGACCACTTTATTAGCCTTTATCGTTGCTATCGCTCTGCTGGTGGTGTTCCACGAATTAGGGCATTACGTCGTGGCACGCTGGTTTGATGTGAAAGTGACGCGCTTCTCGGTCGGTTTTGGCAAAGTACTTTTCAGCAAACACTTTGGAAACGGTGAGACCGAATGGGTAATCTCGGCCATCCCGTTAGGTGGCTACGTCAAGATGCTGGACGAGCGAGAAGGGGAGGTGGCGGAACAGGATCTGGCGCGCTCTTTCAACCGCAAACCGGTGCTGCAACGCATGGCGATCATAGTGGCCGGACCGCTGGCGAATCTGTTGCTGGCAGTGGTTTTTTATTTCGCATTGTTCATCTATGGCGTCCCGGGGGTCAAACCCATGCTGGGGGATATTCCAACTGATACACCTGCGGCCACAGCAGGATTGCACTCCAAAGATACGATCATCAGCATCAACGGCCAAGTTGTCCCAAGTTGGCAGGAAGTGCGTTGGTTGTTGCTGGATTTGGTGTTACAGCAGAAGGCGGCAAACATCGCGTTGCAAAACGAGCAAGGCGAAAAATCGTACCGTACACTTCAGATGAATAGTCTGACCGCCGCAGATCTTGATGAAGATTTCATGCGCAAGCTTGGCTTGCAATCCTTTCAGCCACCTGTCTACCCCGTCATCGGCAAGTTGGTCGAGGGGGGTGCAGCGCAGCGTGCCGGAATGCTTGTGGATGATCGCGTCGTGCGTGTTAACGGCACTGAAATGCTGTTGTGGGAGAATTTTGTCGAAGTGGTGCGCAGTCATCCGGGCAGTGAGCTTGAAATGGATATTGAACGTGCAGGCAGCCTTGTCCGGTTGCACATCACGCCACAACCTGCAAGTGAGGGAAGCAAAACCATCGGCAGGATCGGTGCGGCTCCAGTGATCGATAAACGCGCTTTTGAATCTTTGTTGACCGAGGTGAGCTATCCGCCACTGGAAGCTTTGCAGCATGCGCTGTCCAAAACCTGGGAGACTTCGATTGTGAGTTTGAAGATGATGGGAAAAATGGTGATGGGGGAGGTGTCGATGAAAAATCTGTCCGGCCCGATCACCATTGCCGATTATGCGGGACAATCGGCCCAACTTGGGCTGGGTGCCTATATCGGTTTCCTGGCATTGATCAGTATCAGCCTAGGAATTCTGAATTTGCTGCCCATCCCATTATTGGATGGCGGCCATTTACTGTATTATGCGGTCGAATTTTTCAAAGGCAGTCCGGTTCCGCAAAGTCTGTGGGAAGCCGGACAGAAAGTGGGCATCGCGCTCTTGGTTACCATGATGGCTTTTGCGTTGTACAACGACATCAGCCGCCTGATTTTGGGTTAAATAATAATGGATTTTAAAATACTGGCGGGAGTGCTTCCGCTGATCTATGCCGTAAGCGCTTGGGCAACCGAACCCTTTGTCATTAAAGATATCCGCGTTGAAGGTATTCAACGTACCGAGGCGGGAACGGTGTTCAGCTACTTGCCGGTAAAGGTCGGCGATACGCTGGATGATGAACGCTCGACTGCCGCGTTGCATTCGTTGTTTGCCACAGGCTTTTTCAAGGATGTAAAGCTGTTGTCCGATCAGGGTGTGCTGGTTGTAAGGGTGTTGGAACGCCCGACTATTGCCAGTGTCGAGATCAATGGGGTGAAGGATTTCCCCAAGGATCAGTTGCGTGACAATCTGAAATTAGTTGGCTTGGCGGAGGGCCGCATCTTCGACAAATCTGCTCTTGAGAAATCCGAACATGAATTAAAGCGGCAATATGTCGCACGTGGCAAATATGCGGTATCTGTGAAAACTACGATCACTGAATTAGAGCGTAACCGCGTCGCAGTGAGTTTCGAGGTAACCGAAGGCAAACCGTCAAAGATCAAGCAGATCAACATCGTCGGGAACCAGATGCATCAGGATGCCGAATTGTTGGATGTGATGAAATTGACCACGCCGGGTTTGTTCACATGGTTCACCAACAACGACCAATACTCCAAACAAAAACTCGCCGCCGATCTTGAGGCCATCCGGAGTTTTTACCTTGATTCCGGGTACATGGATTTTTCCATCGAATCCACCCAAGTGTCGATCTCGCCGGATAAAAGGGACATCTATATAACGCTGAATATTTCCGAGGGCGGTAGGTATACCGTGACCGATATCAAAGTGGTCGATGCCAAATCAGTCATACCCAATGCTGAGATAAAGAAATTGATTACGGTCAAGTCGGGTGATATTTTCTCGCGTGAAGCACTGACTGCGTCTTCAGGCAAGATCAGCGAGCGCTTGGGTGAGGATGGATACGCCTTTGCCAATGTGAATGCCGTCCCCGAGATTAACAAGGAGAAGCAGCAAGTGGCATTCACATTCGTGGTGGATCCGTTGCAACGTGCTTATGTACGGCGCATCAACATTTCGGGCAACGACAAAACTCGGGATGAGGTCATTCGCCGCGAGTTCCGCCAGATGGAAGGCGGGTGGTTCGCCACCTCGAAGATCAAGAAATCGAAGCAGCGCATCGACAAACTTGGTTTTTTTGCCAACGTCAATATTGAAACTCAACCTGTGCAAGGTACCAGTGACCAACTCGATTTGAACTTATCTATCGAAGAGAAACCTACCGGCAACTTTCAAGCCGGTATGGGTTACAGCAATACAGAAGGGTTGACCTTCATGGGAGGGATTACCCAATCCAATTTGTTCGGAACCGGAAACCATTTGGCAACACAGATCAACACCAGCAGCATTAACCAAGTCTATTCGGTCTCGTATACCAATCCCTATTACACGGACGATGGTATCAGTCGTGGCTTTGATATTTATAAACGCAGAACCAACGCGACCCTGATTTCGGTCAGCCAATATACTTCAGAGACCTATGGTGCAGGAGTCAGGTACGGCGTACCCATTACAGACGAAGAGATGTTCCATTACGGTGTCTCGTTTGAAAATACAACCCTCGGTTTGACTTCCATCAGCCCGCAACGGTTTCTTGATTACATCAATACATTCGGTTCTTCCAACAGCAACTTGTTGGGTACGATTGGCTGGTCGCGCGATACACGGGACAGTTCTATTTATACGACCGAGGGGGCGGTTCAACGCGCATCGATTGAGGCGTCTATGCCGGTATCGGGACAGCGATTTTACAAATTGAATTATTCACAACAGTGGTTCCAACCCTTGGGGCATGACCTGGTGTTGCGCCTTAATGGTGATCTGGGTTTAGCAGGCGGCTATAGCGGGATGCAACTGCCGTTCTTCAAGAACTTCTATGGCGGCGGAACCGGTTCAGTACGCGGTTACGATTACAGTTCCCTCGGTCCCAGAGACATTAACAACAATGCACTTGGGGGGGATAAGCGCGTTGTCGGCAATGCAGAACTGTTGCTACCATTCCCGGGAATGGAAAAGGAAAAGTCTGTGCGGCTGAGCGGATTTGTGGATGGCGGGGCGGTTTACGGATCCGGCGGAATGGTTCCTGGATCAATAGGAATGCGATATTCTACGGGTCTGGGGGTGACTTGGTTTTCGCCTGCCGGTCCGATCCAGATCAGCTGGTCAAAAGCCTTGAATGCTCAGCCGCAGGATAAGTTGCAGGGATTCCAGTTTTCATTGGGCGGCATGTTCTAACAGTTGCGATGGGGAGACCACTTCTGAAATGGTTTGTCCGGCGAGGAGTCAAGATGAAAAAATCGATTGGTATGTTCATGCTACTGGCAAGCACCTTCGCAACATGCGAAGCTGCTGAATTTCGTATCGGATACGTCGATACCGAGCGCATCCTGAGAGAATCCGAACAGGCGGTGCAATCGGAGCAGAAGATCGAAAAAGAATTTTCTGTACGTGATCAGGAAATCAAAAAACTCATCAAGCAGGTAAAAGAATTACAGGTTTCACTGGATAAGGAAGGCAGCAAGATCTCGGATTCAACCCGGCGCATAAAGGAACGTGAATTGGCCAATCTGAATTTGCAGTTGCAGACGCAGCAGCGCGAATTCCGTGAAGATTTGAACTTGCGCAAGAATGAAGAACTGGCGCAGGTGTTGGCCAAGGCCGACAAAGCGATCAAGACCATCGCCGAGAGCGAAGACTACGACGTCATTCTGCAAGAGGCGGTGTACCGCCACCCACGCGTGGATATCACGGATAGGGTGTTGAAGTACCTGGCCGAGGAATCGGTTGAAACCACAGGCAAGTAAAACAGGCATACGGCGACATTCGATGATTTATCCAACCTTTCGCCTGACGGAAATTGTGTCTCGATTCGGCGGGCGCGTACTGGGCGATGCGGATACCTGCGTATCCCAGATTGGTACGTTGGAAAAAGCGATTCCCGGTCAAATCGCCTTTTTGTCTAATGCCAAATATCGTAAACAATTGGAGGCGAGCAAGGCGTCTGCTGTGATCGTGTCCGAAGCCGATATTGAGGCGACAGAGTTGCCGCGCATCGTAGCTGCCAATCCCTACTCTTATTTTGCCAAGTTATCCGCCTTCTTGAACCCTTTGGCTGAGTTTGCCCCCGGCATCCATACTTCCGCCGTAATTGGCGCAGGCGCTTGCATTTCACCGCAAGCCCACATCGGGGCGCATGTGTCGGTGGGCGCCGGTGTAAGTATTGGGGCAGGCGCCGTGGTGATGTCGGGGTGCAGTATCGGCGAAGGTGCCTCAATAGGAGAGCAAACGCGTCTGTATCCGCGTGTCGTGGTGTATCACAATTGCGTCCTGGGCAACCATGTGATTGCACATTCCGGTGCGGTGATTGGCGCCGACGGTTTCGGTATCGCGATGGAAGAGGGGCGATGGTTGAAGATTCCCCAAATTGGCCGTGTCGTGATCGGAGATTTTGTCGAGATCGGCGCGAATACCACGATTGATCGCGGTGCGCTGGACGATACGGTGATCGAAGAAGGGGTGAAACTGGACAACCAGATACAGGTCGCTCACAACGTTCGTATCGGCGCACATACCGCCATTGCGGGGTGTGTCGGAATCGCCGGCAGTGCACACATAGGACGCTACTGTCGCATCGGGGGAGGGGCGATCATTCTGGGGCATTTGCAAATTGCCGACGAAGTAGAGGTTTCTGCCGGGACGGTGATCACCAAATCCATCCGCGAGGCAGGTGTTTATACGGCTACATTCCCTTTTAGTGAAAACCACACTTGGCGTAAAAATGCCGCGCAGCTGCGCCACCTTGACGAAATGTCCGAACGCATCAAAAAACTGGAACAACAAATAACAATTTTGAAGGGGAGAGAATAATGAGCACCACGATGGATATTCACGAAGTATTGGAACACTTGCCGCATCGTTACCCATTCCTGCTGATCGATCGCGTTCTGGAAGTCGTGCCCAACGAAAAAATCGTGGCGTTGAAGAACGTCACCATCAATGAACCGTTCTTTCCGGGGCATTATCCGCACCACCCGGTGATGCCGGGTGTGTTAGTCATCGAGGCGATGGCTCAGGCGGCAGCGTTGTTGTCATTCAAAAGCATGGGCACCAAGCCCGATACGAATTCGGTATATTACTTCGTCGGTATCGACAACGCCCGTTTTAAAAGACCCGTCAGCCCGGGTGACCAATTAATCTTCAAGGTGGCGATCATTCAGAATCGTCGCGGATTATGGAAGTTCCAGGCCACGGCTGAAGTCGATGGACTGGTCGCGGCAGAAGCGGAATTGATCTGCACCATACGGGATAAATGATGGAAAGCTTGCTGCATCCGACTGCACTTATTCATCCCAACGCAAAACTTGCGGACGATGTCCGGGTGGGGGCGTATTCCGTCATTGGAGAGCATGTCGAGATTGATGCCGGAACAAATATCGGTCCGCACGTGGTCATCAGCGGACATACACGCATCGGCAAAAATAATCGCATCTTTCAGTTCAGTTCATTGGGCGAGATTCCGCAGGACAAGAAATATGCGGGGGAACCGACCCGGCTGGAGATCGGCGACGACAATACCATCCGCGAGTTCTGCACTTTCAATTTGGGTACGGCACAAGATGTCGGTGTGACGCGCATCGGCAACAAAAATTGGATCATGGCCTATGTGCACCTTGCGCATGATTGCCAGATCGGTAACCACACCATTTTTGCCAATAACGCCCAACTGGCGGGGCATGTGATCGTGGAGGATTACGCCATCTTGGGCGGCTTCACTGTGGTGCATCAGTTCTGCCAGATCGGATCACACGTCATCACCGGCATGGGAACGATTTTGTTTCAGGATATCCCGCCGTATTTCACTGTCTCGGGAAATCCCGCTTCGCCGCACGGCATTAACTCGGAGGGGTTGAAACGGCGCGGGTTTTCGAGTGGCGCAGTGATGGCGATCAAACGCGCCTACAAGACAATCTACAAATCCGGATTGACGCTGGAAGATGCTAAGGTGGTCATTAACGGGCAACTTGCCGAAAATCCAGAGTTGAAAGCACTCGCCGAATTTCTTGGCCGCACACAACGCGGCATCGTTCGTTAAACCATGTCATCAAAAGTCAAGACGATTGCCATCGTGGCAGGGGAGGCTTCGGGCGATTTGCTCGGAAGCCTGCTGATGTCGGCTATAAAACAAGCTGCACCGAATGTGCGGTTTGTCGGAATCGGCGGGCCCAAGATGTCTTCCGTTGGAATGGACGTGTTATTCCCATTGGAAAAACTCGCTGTTCGCGGCTATGTCGAAGTATTGCGGCACTATCTTGAGATCGTCGGAATTAGGCGCAAGCTGAGAGATCGCTTCATAGCCGAACCGCCCGATTTGTTCATTGGAGTTGATGCGCCTGACTTCAATTTGGATCTGGAGCTTGCCTTGAAGCAACGCGGCGTGCCGACTGTGCATTACGTCAGTCCGTCAATCTGGGCTTGGCGCGGGGAGCGCATCCATAAGATCAAACGGGCGGTGTCGCACATCCTTGCGCTTTTTCCCTTCGAAGCGCCGTTGTACACACAAGCTGGGATACCTGTTACCTACGTGGGCCACCCGCTCGCGGACTTTCTGCCGGATCAGCCCAAGCGGGACGAGATGCGCGAACAGATGCGCATCTTGCCCAGAACTGCCAAGGTGTTTGCATTGTTGCCAGGAAGTCGTCAGAGCGAAGTCAGGCAACTGGCCGCGACCTACATTGAAACTGCCAAACTGATCCTGCAACAGATTCCAGATGCCCAATTTCTGATTCCGCTTGCCAGTCGTGAGACGCGAAACATTTTCGAAGTGGCACTGTGGGAATTGGATGCCCAACAATTGCCGATCACCTTGCTTTTCGGTCATGCACATGACGCGATGATTGCTGCTGATGGCGTGCTGGTGGCATCAGGCACTGCCACCCTGGAAGCCGCATTGCTCAAACGTCCCATGGTTATCACCTACAAGATGCCGGCGATCTCCTGGTGGTTGACCAAGCGCAAGCAGTATCAGCCTTACGTGGGATTGCCGAATATCCTTGCGGGCAAATTCGTTGTTCCCGAGATTCTGCAAGACGATGCCACGCCCGAAAACTTGGCTCAGGCTTTACTCAATCTGGTGAACAACAAAGCTGTCGTAAAAGAGTTGGAAACAAACTTTGCCGAAATGCATCAGGACTTGCGCCAGAACACCGCACAGAAGGCAGCTGCGGCTATCTTGCCGTATTTGGCTTAAATCGGCTCATTGACGAATGACGAGCGCACATTGATGGACCAACTCTTTCTAGTCTGCGGGGTTGATGAGGCAGGGCGCGGTCCGCTTGCCGGGCCGGTATGTGCAGCGGCTGTCATTCTTGACGAAGCCAATTCAATTGACGGATTGGCCGATTCAAAAAAACTCACTGAAAAGCAACGCGAACGGCTTGCTCCCATCATTCGCCAACGGGCGTTGGCGTGGTCGGTAGCCTATGCTGACGTTGCCGAGATCGACCGGCTCAATATACTGCAAGCTACATTGCTGGCGATGCGTCGAGCCGTGCTTGCACTGCATATCCAGCCGCACCAAGTATTGGTGGACGGTTTGTATTGCCCTCAAACCGGCATTCCCAGCCAAGCCATCGTTAAAGGCGACAGCAAAGTCTCAGCCATTTCGGCAGCCTCTATTCTTGCCAAAACTGCGCGGGATGAACTCATGCTGCAACTGCATAAACGTTTTCCGCATTATGGTTTTGCGCAACACAAGGGCTATCCAACCGCAGCGCACTTTACCGCGTTGCGTATTCATGGCGTATCAGATGTCCATCGCAGGAGTTTCAAACCGGTGCGGGATGCCTTGTATTAAACTGCGTGCCCCTAAACATAAAATTTCCATGACTGTATTCAAACTCATTCACTTGCTGGCTGCTTTAGTCTGGGTCGGCGGGTTGTTTTTCTCCTATGTCGTGTTGCGCCCGGCGGCTGTCGAAGTGTTGCAGCCGCCAGAACGGCTACGTCTGTGGAATGCAGTTTTTCGCCGCTTCTTCAACTTGCTGTGGAGTGTCATTGGTGCTGTTCTGATCACCGGCCTGTACATGATTTATCAGAATGGGGGACTGGCGCAAGCGCCGCACTTCATCCACCTCATGTTGATACTGGGTGTATTCATGACAGCGGTTTTTTGTTATGTGTTCTTTGCCTGTTTTGTGCCATTTAGCCTGCATATCTCCAAGGAAAGATGGAAGGAGGCCGCTTCGATTCTGTCAAAAATCCGCCATCTGGTTGCGCTAAACTTGACACTCGGGGTGTCCACGATCATCGTTGCCAAGGTTGGGATGCTGTGGGGATGAATGAAAACTTGAGGAATAAATAAAATGAAACCGTCTGCTGTACTTAGTCTTATTGCCTTGTCTGTTTTGGGTTTGATCATCGGATATTTGGTTTTTGGAAAACTCGCGGGAGACTATGTATCCATCTCCCGTCTGCTTGGTGCGAATAGCAGCTTATTGGATAGCGCGTTCAACTCGATTGCCGGCATTGACGCCATACGCAACAAGATCCTGCTTTCCGGCGTTGCCGGTGCTGTGTTGGGATTTTTGATCGCATTCAGGATGAAATGAGCAAGGATACAATTCGTTCCGAGTGGACTGAAATTACAGCTCGGAACGAACTTTTTAAGTAATGCTACCCGTGGTGTGACAACACAAAATCGTGCGTAGTCTTCTCCGAAAGCTAACTACAGTTACCTTGGTGGGGTTATTGCCCTCTAGTTGTTCTGTTACTCACTTCATGCACCTTTGACAAAGGTGTTATCGATTCTGCAGTCCCCAATGCAAGCGCAACATAAGCCGTCGAACTGCCAGCCGATTCTTTAGAATGCCTGATTTTTCCGCCCAACCGCCGTCCAAGGTAGAATGCCGACGTTGCCCGTGATTTTTGCATCAATTATTCAGCATAATATTTCCAATATTTTCATCATGGATTTCGGGTTATTGAAAACAAGCAGAGCAGTTCTTTTTGCGTGGACATACTTGTCTTTGTCCGCTCTCGCCAATGCATCTGTTGATACATACTCTGAGCAGGCATTTCTGGAAGAGATGCCTATCGTGCTCAGTGCATCGCGCCTTGCGCAGCCGCTCTCTGAAGCACCCAATGCCGTAACCGTAATTGATCGATCCATGATCGAAGCTTCAGGGTTTCGCAATATTGCGGATTTATTCAGGTTGGTCCCGGGAATGTATGTTGGCCAGCAAAATGGATATACCCCCTTTGTTTCCTACCACGGCACGACGGATAATTTCGCGCGTCGAATGCAAGTTCTTGTGGACGGCCGCAGCGTTTATTTACCGCCGTTTGGCGGGGTCAATTGGGATGACATTTCGCTACTGCTTGAAGATATTGAACGTATCGAAGTTATTCGCGGGCCGGCTGCCGCCTCGCATGGCGCCAACTCGACACAAGGGGTAATCAGCATCACCACACGGGATGCCTCCGGAATCAGCGGTGCAAGTGTTTCGGTACGTCAGGGTGAATTTGGGATGTCCGACGTGTCGGCGCGTTTTGGCAACACCGGCGACAGATTGGATTACCGCTTTAGTCTGGGGCAGCGTGCGGATGGCGGATATACCTCACCTGTATTGAATGACGATAACCTCACGCGCATCGCAAATTGGAAAAGCAACTTCCATCCGAACGGAAAGGACAACTTCGAAGTTCAATTCGGTTTTACTCGGGCGGTAAGGGGCGAGGGGATAGCAGGCAGGACGCAGGACCCGTTCAGAAATTCAAAATCCGATTCAGGTTTTCAACAACTTAGTTGGACACGCTCCGGTACGCTGGACGACGAATTCAAAGTCCGCTATTACCACATCCATTTGAAATATGACGACGACGCGATAGATTATCTGCCCGGCACATCGATTATTTTTCCAAAGCTGAATCTCAACGCGCAACGGCACGATATCGAATTCCAACATACTGCGCAGTGGAACAAGTCGAACAGATTGGTATGGGGGTTGGGGTTTCGCTCTGATGCCGTCGATGCTCCATTGGGATTCGCGAGGGGCGCACCGACGATTCACCAGTCGCGTGTTTTCGCCCATGACGAGTGGAGAATGACGTCTGCTACATTGATGAACATGGGGGCGATGTGGGAGGACGACGGCATGGGACATTTTAATGTTTCGCCCAGGGCCTCGTTCAACGTGCACATGACACCGCATCATTCGTTGCGTTTCGGTTCGTCCGTTGCCTACCGCAATCCTGTGGCTTTCGAGGAATATGCCAACACGCAAGCTTTCGCCTTCAGACAAATCCATTCGTTAGGGGGGCTGAAACCTGAAAAGATGCTTTCAAGAGAGGTTGGGTATCTGGGTGATTTTCCCGCAATAAATTTGTTGGCAGAGGTTCGTGTTTTCTCCGACCAGATGAAAAATTTGATCTTCGTTGATCCAATTTTGTATGGAAATCCACCTGCGGTTGCAAACAGTTTCAAGAATATTTATGCAGTTAAATTCCGTGGCTTTGAGAGCACGATCAAATACCGCTGGAGTGAACGCAGTAATCTGATTGTGAACGTAGCACACCAACTGGCCAGTTGCGGGCTATCCGGATTACCCACCAACTATGCTTATCCACAAGTTGCGGCGGATTTGCAAAAATTGATGGTACTTTGCCCAAAGATGGTGCCCATGAATAGTGGCAGCATCTTGATGACACAGCATTTTTCTGGCGACTGGTTAATGAGTGCCGGGTATTACTATCAGGATGAATTGCAGGTGCTGGATGCAGTTGTGCCACAGTCGGCAACGCGGAGGATCGACATCAAGATATCCAAGGCCTACGGCAACCTGGAAAAGAGCGGTGGAGGGGAAGTGGCTTTGGTGGTGCAGAATGCATTCCAGGATAACTATACGGAATACACCAGCAGTCTGGAAAAGCGTAACCTTTTGTTCAGCCGACGTGCCTATATCACTGCGATCTATCATTTTTAACATGTCCGATAGTCATAGGAAGCCGCCTCGTTCCAACTTTGGAATGCCGTTGGTTGTCTTGTTCTTCGCGTTCCTTTTTTCACCGCTTCTCCAAGCAGCACCTTTGAAAGTCATGCTGGTGTTGAGTGAGGGAATCGGAGCCTATCAAGAGTTCAGCACTGAATTACAGGGCAGGACATCTTCCCAATATACCTTGCAGATTTCGCATGTGGGCGACCCGGTAAATGATGCCGATCTGCTGATCGCGGTCGGGATGAAGGCGGCCACTGCACTCTCCTATTCAACCAAACCTGTTTTGAATACTTTGGTTACGAGTGCCGGATACGCCAAGTTGCAACGCTCTGCCGCACCGGATTTTTCTGCCGTTTTTATTGATCAGCCCATAGAACGTCAAATCACTTTAGTCTCGAATACACTACCAGAAGCAAAGAGACTTGGAATTCTTCACTCATCTTTATCCTTCGACGCAGCGACACTGCGCCCTGTGTTTGCCAAACACGGAATAACTTTGGTAACCCAACTCGTGAACGAGGCACATCCCTTGGCAAGTGCATTGTCTGAATTACTCGCGCAGATTGATGTGTTGTTGGTGATCCCGGATTCGGCAATTTATAACTCGGACACCATTCGCAATATTCTTTTGGCAACTTACCGTGAACAGGTTCCACTGGTCGGACTTTCCGCCAGTTATGTCCGAGCCGGGGCACTGTGCGCCGTTTACAGCACACCCCAACAAATTGCGCGTCAAACGGCAAAAATGATCGAACAATTCTCTATTTCAGGAAAACTCCCCACTGTTCAATATGCCGAAGAGTTCGAGATTTCCGTCAATACACAAGTTGCACGTTCACTTAATCTAAGTATCAAGGACGCAGAGAAACTGCATGCCGAAATGATGGGGGAACAATGAAAAAATTTGGTATTGAACGGCAAGCACTGGCGATTGTGTTGATCCCGATTCTGCTTTTGAGTGTGCTGATGGAGGGGCAATTCATCTACACGCTTAATGCTGATCTGGATCATGCGATGTCCGAAAGAGCAAAGCTGATTGTGGGCCAATTGGCTTCTTCAAGTGAATACTCCGTGTTCTCCGGCAATCAAACGTTGTTGCAACAGCAGGTCGAAATTTCGCTGGCGCAGCAGGATGTTGGTTCGGTAATCATATTGGACCCTGCAGGGAAAGTGTTGGCGAAGGCTGGAAAAACAAAAACAGAGGAACTCTTCATCCCGGCCTCCGGCGAAGAGGAAGCGGTTTATGAGAACAAGCAGTTCTTGACGATATATCAACCCATCGTGGCAACCCAAATCGAGCTGGAAGAGACTTTACTCAATTCCCCCAAGAGGCGTGGCAGAGTGTTGGGAGTGGTTGTACTGGAAATCGACAAAGGTAGAGTAAACGCCGAGAAGCAGCAGATTCTTATCTACAATCTGATGCTGACGCTGGGGATTCTGGCTTTCGCGATCTGGGTCGCCATGCGTGTCTCGCGCCGGATCACGTCGCCAATATTGGGAATGCGCACGGCTGTCAAGAAAATTGGCGAAGGGCAATTGGATACGCGAATCGAAGAAACACGATTGCTTGAACTCAATGAGTTGGGCCAAGGCATCAACGAAATGACCGGGCAACTGCAGCAACAGCGGGAAACGCTGCAACAGCGTATTGAAGAAGCGACGCTGGAATTGCGCGAGAAGAAGAATGAAGCCGAAAAAGCCAATTTTGACAAAACCCGGTTTCTGGTGGCGGCGAGTCATGATTTGCGCCAACCGATGCATGCATTGGGATTGTTTATGGGGGAATTGAACAATCGCATCAATACCCCGGAACAGCGCAAAATCGTGGAAAAAGTGGAAGAGTCGGTAGAGGCGATGTCGGGCCTCTTGGATTCGCTGCTGGATATTTCCAAACTGGACGCGGGTATTGTGGTTCCACAGGTTCAAGACATCAAGATTGGAATTCTTCTTAGGCGACTTGCTCAAGATTATGCTTCCTTGGCCGAGAAAAAGTCGATCACATTAAGAGTACGTACTGCCGATAGAATAGTGAGGAGTGATCCGGTGTTGTTGGAACGCATTCTGATCAATCTGCTCGGTAACGCGATTCGTTATACGCCGCACAATGGCAAAGTGATGTTGGCTTGTCGCAAGCGGGGTGACAATATGCGTATAGAAGTGCGTGACAATGGGCCCGGCATCCCTTTGTCCGAACAGCAAAACGTGTTTAGAGAATTCGTCCAGCTGGCCAACGTTGCGCGTGATCGCAGTAAAGGTTTGGGCTTGGGCTTGGCAATCGTCGATCGTCTGATCAAATTGATGAATCTCCCCATCTATCTGAGTTCATCACCCAATCTGGGATCCACGTTTGCCATCGAAATCCCCTGTGTTCCAGACATGGATAAATTGCCAATTACAGATGTAATTGGCCAGACAGGTATTTCTGAGCAAAGTGAATTTTGTGGACTGAAAGTGCTGGTGGTGGATGATGATCCGCTGGTGCTGAACGGAACGGGAGGTTTGCTGACTTCCTGGGGATGTCAGGTCTCACAGGCGGCGAGCCTTGCCGTTGTCAGGCAACAATACTCGCTGGATCAATTCCAACTGGTGGTGTGCGACTATCGGCTGCCCGACGGTACGGGTTTGCAACTGGCTGATTGTCTGAACACGAACTCCCCGAACAAGCCTGTATTTATTCTCATCAGCGGAGACACATCACCCGATGTGCTCCAGAATGTTGCGTCAATGGGCCATCATTTGCTGCATAAACCCGTGCGGCCTGCCAAGCTGCGTTCGATGATGTCATATCTGCTGATGCAATCAGGATCGACCTAGTAATGCTGTTTGTACGTTTACTCCGGTCGCATATGCGGAAACAGGATTACATCGCGGATGCTGGCGCTGTCTGTGAGCAGCATCACCAGACGGTCGATACCGATACCTTGTCCGGCAGTCGGCGGCAGACCGTATTCAAGCGCACGCACAAAATCATTGTCCTTGAACATTGCTTCTTCATCACCCGCTTCTTTCGCCGCGACCTGCGCGTCGAAGCGGCGCTCCTGATCTTCCGCATCGTTTAACTCCGAGAATCCGTTGGCAATCTCGCGGCCGACGATAAACAATTCGAAGCGTTCGGTGATCTCCGGCCGGCTATCGCTACTGCGGGCCAGCGGAGAGACTTCAATGGGATAGTCGATAATGAAAGTCGGCTCGAACAGGTGCGATTCAGCCAATTCTTCAAATAGCGAAAGTTGCAGTCCGCCCACCGCATCCTTGGGGTTGTATTTGGCTTTCAGGTCTTTTAATTGGCCGACCAAAAACGCTCTGTCGTTTAATTGTGAATCGGTGAATTGCGGATGAAATTTCCGGATCGCCTGAACCATGGTCAACCGGTGGAAAGGCTTGCCCAGATCCAGTTCTTTTCCCTGATAGGTGATCTGCGTCGTGCCCAAGACTTTTTGCGCGACTTCGCGGAATAACTGCTCGCTGAAGTCCATCAGATATTTGTAATCGCGATAGGCTTCGTAGAATTCCAGCATGGTGAACTCGGGGTTGTGGCGCGTGGAAAGCCCTTCGTTGCGGAAGTTGCGGTTGATCTCGAATACTTTTTCGAATCCGCCCACCACCAGTCGTTTCAAATACAACTCCGGTGCGATACGCAGATACATCTTCATATCCAGCGCATTGTGGTGCGTCTCGAAAGGCTTGGCCGACGCACCGCCGGGGATGGGATGCATCATCGGCGTCTCTACTTCCAGATAACCGTGGCGTATGAAAAATTCACGGATCGCCTGGATGATCCGAGTGCGCTTCAAAAACACCTCGCGCGCATCTGCGTTGGTGATGAGATCCAAATAGCGCTGCCGATATTTTTGTTCCTGATCGGTCAGCCCGTGGAATTTTTCCGGCAACGGGCGCAGTGACTTGGTTAACAAACGCACTTGAGACACGCGCACAGAAAGCTCGCCGGTCTTGGTCTTGAACAACACACCCACTGCGCCGAGGATGTCTCCGAGATCGTAATGTTTGAACGCGTTGTGCGCTTCCTCGCCGGTGTCACCGTTACTGATGAATAACTGCATACGCCCGCTCATGTCCTGCAATGTGGCAAAGCTGGCCTTGCCCATGACACGCTTCAACATCATGCGACCTGCCACCGCCACGTGTACCTGCGCGGCTTCCAGTTCGTCGTGCGTCTTGTCGCCGAACTCGGTATGCAAATCCGCCGCCAAATGTTTGCGCTCGAAATCGTTGGGGAAGGCGACACCTTTTTCGCGGATGACATTCAGCTTGGCGCGGCGCTCCGCGATGATCTGGTTTTCGTCTTGCGGGTGCCCGGCCAAAAGTTTTTCGGATGCTGGGAGGTTTTGTTCTGTGGTCATGAGGGTTCTCTAAAGTTAAACGCCTTGCTTCAAACTGGCCGAAATAAAATCATCCAGGTCGCCGTCCAGTACAGCCTGTGTATTGCCGACCTCATGGTTGGTACGCAGGTCTTTGATACGCGATTGGTCGAGCACATAGCTGCGGATCTGGTGGCCCCAGCCGATGTCGGTTTTGGAATCTTCCAGTGCTTGCTGTTCGGTTTGTCGCTTGCGCAACTCGGCTTCATACATGCGCGATTTCAGCATCGCCATCGCTTCTGCGCGGTTGCGGTGTTGCGAACGGTCGCTCTGACACTGCACCACGATGCCGGTCGGGATGTGCGTGATACGTACCGCAGAATCGGTCTTGTTGATGTGCTGTCCGCCGGCGCCGCTGGCGCGATAAGTGTCCACGCGCAGATCGGCGGGATTGATATCGACTTCGATCGAATCATCCACTTCGGGATAAACGAACACGCTGGAGAACGAGGTGTGGCGACGGTTGCCTGAGTCAAACGGGGATTTGCGCACCAGACGATGCACGCCGCTCTCGGTGCGCAGATGTCCGTAGGCATATTCACCGGTGATCTTAATGGACGCGCCTTTTATGCCTGCAACTTCACCGTCGGATTGTTCCAATATTTCGACTTGGTAACCTTTGCGCTCCGCGTAGCGCAGGTACATGCGCAGTAGCATGGAACCCCAATCCTGCGCTTCAGTGCCGCCGGAACCTGCCTGTATATCAAGGAAACAATTGTTGGCATCGAGTTGGCCGGAAAACATGCGGCGGAACTCCATCTCCGCGACTAGGGTCGCGGTCTGATCGATGTCGGAGGCGATGCCTTGCAGGCTGGCGTCGTCGTTCTCCGCCAGTGCCATTTCCATTAACTCGCTATTGTCGCTAAGCGACTGGCTGACTTGCTGCAAGTTGACCACGACCCCTTCCAGCATCTTGCGCTCGCGCCCCAGCTCTTGGGAGCGTTTGCTGTCCTGCCAAATGGCGGGGTCTTCGGCTAAAACGACGACTTCGGCGAGGCGTTCTTGTTTGCCATCGAAGTCAAAGAAACCTCCGGAGTTCAAGGTTGCGGGTATTCAGATCCTGGATCTTGTGGGTGAGGGCGTTGAGCTGTTCGGCTTCCATTTTGTCGTGATCTACAGCAATTTTGAGGGGGGCGATTATACACGGTCAAAGTCTGGAAATGACGTTGCGCCCGAGTCGGGCTACATTAAAAGCAGGCCCAACAGGACGCCTGCCGTCATCGCGATAAATCCACCGGCGATGTGTTTGGCCAGTGCCACCCCACCAATAGAAGCCGCCATTCCAAATTTGAATATCATGTTGGCAAGAAAGGCTAGGGAGATTGAAATGATCGTCTGCTCGGTACTGAGTTTTTGCATGTTGAACAGGCGCAGGCTGGAAAGTGTGATGGCATCCATATCGGTAAAACCCGAAACGATAGCCACAATATACAGCCCGCTACTACCCGCGATATCAGAGAGCCAGGCGGCACCGAACAACACAATCACAAACAATAGGCCGAAACCTAATGCGGCGTGGATCTCGGTAGGATTCGAGGTCTCCAGCATAGGCAGATCCCCTGTATTTTTTAAACGTTTCCAGTTGAACAAGGTGGCGATTACGCCGAACAGCAGTCCAATACCCATCACCGGGGCGAGTTGTCTGACGATGACCGGAGAGACAATACTGCTAACAACAACGAGTCGGATCAGCACAACCTGACTGGCGATAAGGATAACGACTGCTGACAGACGCAACATGCTGTCGTTAAGTTTGCTGTGTTTGGCATACAGCAAAGTAGTTGCCGTGCTGGACACCAGCCCACCCAGAAAGCCCAATAACGGTGCGCCATAGCGCTGCCCTGTCCAGCGCAAGGCGACGTAGCCCGCCAGACTTAAGCCGGAGATCAGCACCACCATCATCCAGGCTTGATACGGATTGAACGCACCATAAGGACCATAGTTTTGGTCGGGCAAGACAGGTAGGATGACAAAACTCAGTACTGAAAACTGCAGGATCGAGACCAAATCGCGGCGCGTGAGACGTTGCGTCATTCCCTGCAGTTCGGGTTTGAAATAGAGCAGGGTGGTGGTGGCAATAGACAACATGACGGCGAGTTTTGAATAACCAAACCAGACCAATACCCCGAGTGCGTAACAGATCAGCAGAGCTGCAACGGTAGTAGTACCGGGATCGTTGTTTTCGGTGGGAGAATTAATGTATGCGGCAATAATCATTCCCGCGACAGCCAACAATCCGAAAACCAGCAACCAGGATATGCCGCTCTTGTCGGCAAGGAATGCGATAAGCGTACCGAACAATGAAACCAAAGCAAACGTGCGCAACCCGGCTTTTGCAGAGGGATTGCGTTCGCGTTCCAGTCCAATGAGCAATCCGATAGCGAGACTGGTCAGAAATTGGGGCAGTGCTTCGATACCATTGCCGTGTAATAGAGTCGCTTCCATCAACTAACTCTCCTGCCAGTGACGAACGATGAGCTGCAAACTTTCATTACCATTGTATTCATTGACACTGAGACTGTACACCGCGCGGATTGTTTGAGGTGCTGTGTCTACACAAAAAAATCGAATGGCTTCGAAAGCTACGGTCGGTGTTGGAAAGTCCTCTGCCGAGCATAGTCTAAGGCCAAGTTTAAGATGTTTATCGCCGACCACACGCTGGGAAATCACTTGAAAGTTTCCCTCGAAAAGTGGTTCTTGAAACCCCTGTCCCCACACTTGGAATTTGACCTCGCGAGCGAGACTCAGCGTCAAATTATCTGCATCCAAAACACCATCAGTAAGAATGGACTTCACCAGCGTATCCGCGTCGAGTAATTCCTGTGCAACGGTTTCAAAAGCGTTTCTGAAATCAACGAGGTGTTCCTCGCGGATACTCAATCCGGCAGCCATCGCATGCCCGCCAAATTTCTGAATCAGATGCGGTTGGCGCTTGGAAACAAGATCGAGTGCATCGCGCAGATGCAAGCCCTCGATGCTTCGACCGGAACCTTTAATTTCACCCGTTTTGGCGCGTGCGAATGCGATTACGGGCCGATGAAATTTATCCTTGAGACGCGAAGCAAGAATGCCGATTACACCCTGATGCCAATCCTCGTTGAAGATTGCAAGCGAATAACTATCCTCGGCGGCGAACGAATCAAGTGCCGCAAGCGCACTGTCCTGCATCTCCGCCTCGATGCTGCGCCGCTCTTGGTTCAGAGCATCCAGCTTTGCAGCAATCTCATACGCTTCGGTTGGATCGTCGGTCAACAGACAACGAATGCCCAGACTCATGTCTTCGAGACGACCGGCTGCATTCAGTCGCGGTCCGACGATAAAACCCAACTCATAAGCCGACACCTGGGAAGCCTGTCTGCGACCCATGCGCAGGATGGCCTGGATTCCCGCACAACAGCGGCCAACGCGGATGCGCTGCAATCCCTGCTGCACCAAAATGCGGTTATTGTCGTCCAGCTTCACCACATCCGCCACGGTGCCGAGTGCGACGAGATCAAGAAGAATTGCAAGATTTGGCTCATTTTGATTAAGGAAAGCGCCTCGCTTGCGCAACTCAGCGCGTAGCGCAATCAGCACATAGAACATCACTCCCACGCCTGCCAGATTCTTGCTGGGGAAAGCACAAGCGGACTGGTTGGGATTCACGATGCTCAGCGCATCCGGGAGTTCATCACCCGGCAAGTGATGGTCGGTAACCAGCACTTGCATTCCCAGCAGCGTGGCCTCTGCCACGCCTTCCACGCTGGCGATACCGTTATCCACTGTAAGCAATAAATCCGGCGAAGATTTTGCAGCAAGTCGCACAATCTCCGGCGTCAAACCATAGCCGTACTCGAACCGGTTGGGTACGATGAAATCCACCCGAGCACCAAACGCGCTTAAGCCGCGTATACCCACAGCACAAGCTGTTGCACCATCAGCATCGTAGTCGGCCACAATCAATATTTTTTTCTTTTCCGAGATGGCGTCGGCCAGCATGCAAGCCATTGTTTCGGCATTTTTCAGCAGTGTAAAAGGCAGCAAAAATTTAATGTCGGTATCCAGTTGCCCCACGTGGGTGATGCCCCGAGCGGCGTAAATGCGTGCCAGTACAGGCGTAATGCCGGAATTGGCCAAATATGCAGCGGAAGCGACGGAGAAAGGACGTTGGATGATCTTGCACATAGTCGCGGCAGTTTAGCAGACGGGTGATCGTCTTTTGAGGACAGTTCGGGTAGAATGCCGCCCACTTTTTATACGACACAGGCATTCATCGTGGCACTGATAGTTCAGAAATACGGCGGCACTTCCATGGGTAGCCCCGAGCGCATCAAGAACGTTGCAAAGCGCGTTGCGAAATACAAGGCGCAAGGCCATCAAGTTGTGGTCGTGGTCTCCGCCATGAGCGGTGAGACGAATCGCCTGATCGCTTTGGCTAAAGAGATTCAAAAACACCCCGATCCGCGCGAACTCGATGTAGTTATTTCTACGGGCGAGCAAGTAACTATCGGCCTCTTGGCGATGGCGTTGAAAGACGCGGGGATGGATGCCAAGAGTTACACCGGTGCACAAGTGAAGATTTTGACCGACAGCGCTTTTACTAAAGCGCGCATCGTCAGCATCGACGAACAGAACATTCGTACCGACCTCGCCAATGGCAATGTGGTCGTAGTCGCGGGTTTTCAAGGGATGGATGAAGCCGGGAATATCACTACACTTGGACGTGGCGGTTCGGACACGACAGGTGTGGCCATCGCGGCGGCATTGAGTGCCGATGAATGCCAGATTTACACCGACGTGGATGGTGTGTACACAACCGACCCGCGCATGGTACCTGAAGCGCGCCGCCTGAAGAGCATCACTTTCGAAGAGATGCTGGAGATGGCAAGTTTGGGTTCAAAAGTGCTACAGATACGTTCGGTCGAGTTCGCCGGAAAATACAAAGTCAAATTGCGTGTGCTCTCCAGCTTCACTGACGAGGGCGAGGGCACGCTGATCACATTCGAGGAAGGTAATAAAATGGAACAGGCAATCATCTCGGGTATCGCATTCAATCGCGATGAGGCAAAGATCACTGTGCGCGGTGTACCGGACAAACCTGGTATCGCTTATCAGATACTGGGTCCAGTCAGCGAATCCAACATCGATGTGGACATGATCATCCAGAACGTCGGCGTAGATGGGTCCACCGATTTCTCGTTTACAGTGCATCGTAATGAGTTCAACAAGGCGATGGACATCTTGAAGAACAAAGTGCAGCCGCACATTGGAGCCCGCGATGTCATTGGCGACAATAAAACGGCCAAAGTTTCAGTGGTTGGCGTTGGCATGCGTTCGCATGTTGGCATCGCCAGCAAGATGTTCCGCACCTTGGCAGAAGAAGGAATCAATATCCAAATGATTTCCACCTCAGAAATCAAGATTTCAGTCGTTATCGATGAAAAGTATCTGGAGTTGGCAGTCCGTGTCTTGCACAAATCTTTCAATCTGGAACAAGAAGACGCATAAATCGTTTGACCACCAAGGCCTGAATCAGTATCATTCGCGGCCTTCGGAGAGGTGGCCGAGTGGTCGAAGGCACGCCCCTGCTAAGGGCGCATACGAGCTTAAACTTGTATCGAGGGTTCGAATCCCTCCTTCTCCGCCAGAGTGTCAGCAGTTTCAAAATATGCGCCCGTAGCTCAGCTGGATAGAGTACTTGGCTACGAACCAAGGGGTCAGGAGTTCGAATCTCTTCGGGCGCACCAATTAGGTATGACTGTGGGCACTAGATTATTAGTGCCCATTTTCATTTCTTGTAGTACATGCGCCAGCGCGGCATAGCTTCCGCGGATAACTGCTTCATCATCATTTACCAACACTTCTTCAATAAGAAGCTATACAGGGGCAAGGTCAAGTAAGCAGGAATCCGAAAAGTATAAAACCATAAGGTCATGGTAGAATCACGCATGTATCCATCATCCAGTTATAACTACTTAGGCATGTAATCAAAGGTTTTTGTGGTTATATAAACTCAGTAACGGAACTTCCGCCTCACTGAATTTCAAACTTGCCAGTCAATCATTATCACTGATGGATTCGATATACTTATGTCGAATGTCGAAAATGTTATCTACACGCACTAGCGGTATTTTGCTTCATCCCACATCACTTCCCGGACCATTTGGCTCTGGAGATTTCGGCCCGAATGCTTTCAAGTTTGTCGACTGGTTAGTCAGTGCAGGTCAAACCAAATGGCAAATTCTCCCGCTTGGGGAGGTGGGTCCGGGTAACTCGCCTTACATGAGTAGCTCAGCTTTCGCCGGGAACATTCTGTTGATAGATCTGGAATGGCTCGCGAAACAAGGCTGGCTAGAATCCGGAAACTTGATTCCCCATCCGGAATTTTCATCGCAGCGTATCGACTACGATCTGCTCAAGACTTACAGGCTGGAAAGGTTGCGTCTTGCCTCGCAACGCTTTTTCTCCGAGAGAAATAAAAGGAAATACGCCGCATTCGTTGAGTTTTGCGAGCATGAAAAGAGTTGGCTAGATGACTATGCCTTATTCAAGGCCATCGGTCAGAATGAAAGTGGAAGTGATTGGAGCGAATGGCCGCAGGATTTAGCCAAGCGTGTTCCGCAGGCGCTTGGGGACGCAAAACAGTTATATTCCAATGAAGTCGATTTTTGGAAATTTTGCCAATGGTGTTTTGCTAGCCAATGGTTCGAATTAAAAAAGTATGCGAATGATCGTGATGTAAGAATCATCGGCGATGTGCCAATTTTCGTGGCTTACCATAGCGCTGATGTTTGGGCACATCAGGATCAATTCGAGCTGGATGAAACAGGGCGTCCTACAATTGTGGCAGGAGTACCCCCCGATTATTTCAGCGAGACAGGGCAGTTGTGGGGGAATCCACTTTATGCTTGGGAAATGCATGAGCGGAGTGGCTACACATGGTGGATTAACCGCCTGCAACATGCATTCAGATTTTTTGATCTGGTTCGGATCGACCATTTTCGCGGTTTCGCAAATTATTGGGCAATTCCTGCCAACGCGCAGACTGCAATCTATGGCATTTGGATGCCTGGCCCGGGAGAGAAACTCTTCGAAGCTTTCCTGAATTCGTTAGGGAAGTTGCCAATTATCGCCGAGGATTTGGGATTAATTACTTCAGATGTGATTGCAATGCGTGACCGCTTTGATTTGCCCGGCATGCGCATTTTGCAATTTGCTTTTGGTGAAGATGAACGCAATTATTTTCTGCCTCACCATTATGTTGCCAATTCTGTTGCTTATACTGGGACTCATGATAATGACACTACGCTAGGATGGTGGAACACTGCAAAGGAGCATGAAAAGAGTTTCGCTTCTCGCTATTTGGACTGCGAGGGCGGTGACAATGACATCAACTGGGTGATGATCAAAGCACTCTCTGCCTCTGCTGCCAACACAGTGATCTACCCGTTGCAGGATGTGCTTGGATTAGGAAGCGAACACCGTATGAATCTTCCTGGTACTACCGAAGGAAATTGGGAGTGGCGTTTCACATGGAAACAATTGCACAAGTCGCAGACAAAGAGATTGGCTGAACTATCCGCCTTGTACAAACGCCTCTGACGTGAGGTATCCATGCAAAGTAAGGTTATTCATGTGTAACACTCATGTGCAACATTGCCGACAAGAACTCACTATTTAATCATCGCTTTCAGACGTGCAAGTTTATCCATGCCTTCCGCTTTGGTGATTGCGGGCGTATTTCCCACCTGTGCTACACCTGAATAGACAATATCAGCTTGCGGCAACTCGCCAATGAAACGGCTGGGGTCGCAGGCGCTGTGTTCCTTGCCGCGCTTACGTTTGCTGCAATAGCTGATTTGCAACGAGCGTTGTGCGCGGGTGATGCCGACGTACATCAGGCGGCGTTCTTCCTCGATCTGATCCGGTGATTCGCTGCGCTCATGTGGCAGGATGCCTTCTTCCACCCCCACCAAGAACACGTGTCCGTATTCCAATCCTTTCGCCGCGTGCAGGGTCGAGAGCGACACGGCATCGGTTTCCTGATCGCGCGATTCAAGCAGGTTGAGCAGGGCGATGAGTTGCGACATGGCGATGAGTGTCTTGTCGTCCGCTTCCGATTTGCGGTTCATCCAGCCGACGAAATCCGACACGTTCTTCCATTTGTTTTCCGCCTGACGCGGCTCGTGGCTGTCGAACAACCACGCTTCATAGTCGATGGCGGAGAGCAGATCGGCCATCACTTGATTGCAAGGTTCTTTCTCTGCTCTGGCTTGCATCCTGTTGATGAAGTTGCAAAAAGTGATGAGGTCTTCGTATTGGCGTGGCTGTAACTGATGCGTGACCGCAGGCTCGAACGCCGCTTCGAACAAGCTGATGTGACGCGATGCCGCGTGGGCTGCCAACTTCTCCAAGGTGGTGTTGCCGATGCCCCGTTTCGGCGTCGTACTCGCTCGGATGAAGGCAGGGTCGTCGTCGGGATTGGCGATGAGGCGCAGGTAAGCGGTCAGGTCTTTGATCTCGGCATGGTCGAAGAACGAGGTTCCGCCACTCACCGTGTAAGGCACTTTATGCGTGCGCAGTTGTTCCTCGAACACTCGCGACAGATGGTTGCTACGGTAAAGGATGGCGTAGTCGGCGAAGCGCGTACGGTGTTCGAACTTGTGGGCAAGCAGGCGCAGCACCACCGACTCCGCCTCGTTCTCCTCGTCCTTGGCGGCGAAGACACGTACGGGGTCACCCGGACCGTGTTCACTCCACAGATTCTTCTCGAACAGCTTGGTGTTGTTCTTGATGAGATGGTTGGCACTTTGCAGGATGCGCTGCGAGGAGCGATAGTTCTGCTCCAGCTTGATGACACGCAGGTTGGGATAGTCCGCTTGCAGATTGTGTAGGTTCGCCGTGCTCGCTCCGCGCCAAGCATAGATGGCTTGGTCGTCATCCCCCACCACGGTGAGCGCGGCACGGTCGCCTGCCAGCAACTTCATCATTTGATACTGGCAGTCGTTGGTGTCTTGGTATTCGTCGATGAGCAGGTAGCGGAAACGTTGCTGCCAGCGTTGCAGCGCCTCGGGATGCGCCTTGAACAACTCCACCGGAAGCCGGATGAGGTCGTCGAAATCCACTGCTTGATAGGCGCGCAAGGTCTCTTGATAGCGCCCGTAGAGCAGGGCATGGCGCTGCTGCTCTTCGTTCTCGGCCAAGCTGCTTGCGGCTTCAGGCGAAAGAAAGGCCGCCTTCCAGTTCGACATCACACTCTGCGCGGTACGTATCTCTTGCTTGTCCGGACTGCCCAACAACTCACTGACGATCTTGCCCGTATCCGCACTATCGAAGATGGAGAACTGTTTCTTGTAACCCAGTAGCGGCGCTTCCTCGCGCAACAGATTCATCCCCAAAGCATGGAAGGTGCTGATGGTCATACCTTTGGCAGCGTTACCGGGTAACAGTTTGCTCACACGTTCGCGCATCTCGTTGGCTGCTTTGTTGGTGAAGGTGATGGCCGCCACATTACGCGCCGCATAGCTGCACTCGTTGACTAGATAGGCCAATTTATGAGTGATGACGCCGGTCTTGCCGCTTCCCGCGCCTGCCAGCACGAGCAGGGGAGAACCTAGGTATTTGACGGCTTCGCGTTGCGTGGAGTTGAGTTTACTAAGCATGTTTTAAACCTGGACTGCGTAGGGAAATCTGATTAAGTCGTAGTTGTAGCTGGGGTTTGCCTTGCTCACCACCAGCTACTCAGTCTTTGATGTCCCTTAATCGGCACTTCCTTTGAGCAGAACTTACGATAAGCACTAGATATTAAATAGGGTGATGCCGCCACACATCGACCCATGCGCCTCACTTCCTGCGTGAGAAAGGGCTAGAGAGAAGGTGAAAAGATAGGTTATTGCCCAGAAAATCCAGATTCGCTGCGAATATTGTTTCATAATGCTGACACACGCTTTAGGTAGTTTACGCATAACTTCAAGCTGAATGCCGCCTATGTTACACGAAGCAGTTTCACCTTCCTCAAGATTCCAGGAACTTGAAGATTTGCCTTTTTTGCAGCAGGTGATCAGTCATCATGGGAGTGATCCAACCAAGCTGTTGCAGATACTGCGGGAAGTCCAAGAACACCTTGGTTTCATACCCAATCCAGCTGTTTCCTTCATCGCTCGGGCACTGGATATTCCGCGTAACCGTATCGAAAGTGTCGCTTCGTTTTACTCTTTCCTGCACCTGAAATCGCAAGGCACATACCGCGTCCTGTTCTCTGACAACATCACTGACCGCATGTTGGGCAGCCAGACTTTAATGGAACGTATGTGCCAACAGCTCTGGTTGCAACCGGGAAAAGTATCGGAGGATGGACTGCTCAGTATCGGCACCACCTCTTGCACGGGGATGTGCGATCAAGGGCCTGCCATGCTGGTCAACGAGCGCGCTATTACCAAGCTCACCCACCAACGTATCCAAGATATTGGGCAACTGATTCGCAATCACACTCCATTGAGCGATTGGCCAGCCGGTTTTTTCCAAGTCGAGGACAACATCCAACGTGCAGGGCTGATATTGGGTAACACCTTGGCTTATGGAGCGGCGTTACAGGCCGGCCTATCGCTAGGGGGGGCTGCCATCGTGGATGAGGTAAAGCGTTCTGGACTACGCGGTCGCGGTGGCGCGGGTTATCCCACGGGTTTGAAGTGGGAAGCCTGTCGCAACGCGCAAGGTACAGAACATTACATAGTGTGCAACGCCGACGAAGGCGAGCCGGGGACGTTCAAAGATCGCGTGCTGCTTACCCGTCAGGCTGACTTGATGTTCGAGGGCATGACACTGTGCGCCTTGGCAGTGGGTGCTAAAAAAGGTTTCCTCTATCTGCGAGGCGAATATCGCTATCTTCTGGATCACTTGAAAAAGGTGCTACAACTGCGGCGTGGTAGTAACTTTTTAGGGAAGAGCATCCTCGGTCAAGACGGATTCGATTTTGACATCGAGATACATCTCGGTGCCGGTGCCTACATCTGCGGTGAAGAGTCCGCACTCATCGAATCGCTCGAAGGAAAACGCGGCGTACCGCGTAATCGTCCGCCATTCCCGGTGACACATGGCTACTTGCAACAGCCGACCGCACTGGATAACGTCGAGACCTTCTGCCAAGCCGCGATGGCGATCCATATGGGGGCGGACAAATACAGTGCTATCGGCACTGCCAAATCGACAGGCAGCAAACTCATCTCGGTTTCAGGAGACTGTCCGCGTCCCGGAATCTACGAATACCCTTTTGGTGTCTCGGCGCGAGAGATACTCAACGACTGTGGCGCAGTGAATACCAGAGCGGTACAGATCAGCGGTCCTTCAGGCATCTGCATCGGAGAACACGAGTTCGCCCGCAAGTTGGGATTCGAAGACCTGCCGACAGCAGGCGCTTTCATGGTGTTCGACGACAGCCGCGACATGTTCGAAGTGGCGCGCAATTTCGTACATTTCTTCGCGCATGAGAGTTGCGGTTTCTGCACACCGTGCCGTGTCGGCACCTCCATGCTCAAGCAGACCATGGACAAGATCGCCGCAGGGCAGGGTACGCACTATGACTTGGCCGAAGTCGAGAATCTCGATCACGTGTTACAGACCACGTCCCACTGCGGACTTGGAAGAACAGCCTGCAATCCCGTGTTACATACACTCAAGCATTTCCGCCCCGCTTACGAGAGCCGACTCAAATCACTCTCGTTCAAGCCCGCATTCGATCTTGATGGTGCGTTGGCTAGAGCTAGGCAGATGACCGGGCGTGATGATGCGGGCGCACATCTGAAGGAAAACGAATGAGCGACACCTTCCAACTCGACGGCAAGCCTGTGGTTTTTGAAACGGGGCAGACCGTGATGCAGGCAGCATTGGCGGCAGGACATTACATCCCGCATCTGTGCTACCACCCCGAGTTTAAACCCCACGGCAGTTGCAAACTGTGCACGGTGAAGATCAGCGGACGCACGGTCGCATCCTGCACCATGCCTGCCGAGGTCGGACTTGAGATCGAGAGCGACACCGAAGAAATGAACGCGCTGCGGCGAACCTTGGTACAGATGCTGTTCGCCGAGGGCAACCATTTCTGCCCCTCATGCGAGAAGAGCGGCAACTGCGTGTTGCAGGCCTTGGGCTACGACCTGGAAGTGCATTCGGCCGGCTTCCGTCATCAATTCCCCGATCGTCCGCTGGACGCTTCCCATCCAGACATCCTGCTCGACTTCAACCGTTGCATCTTGTGCGAACTGTGCGTACGCGCGTCTTCCGAAGTGGACGGCAAGAACGTGTTCGCGCTGGCCGGGCGCGGTGTCACCAAACATCTCATCGTCAATGCAGAGTCCGGTTTGCTCAAGGACACTGATATTGCGCTCACCGACAAAGCGATGAACGTCTGCCCAGTCGGAGTGATCCTCAAGAAGCGCGTCGGCTTCAGCACACCCATCGGTGAGCGTCGTTACGATCAACGTCCGATCAGCGCACAGGCACTGGACGATGCGCCGCGCCAAGTCGATGCCAGCGGCAGTTGCTCCGCCTGCGAGGGAGCACCATGAGCAAGAAGCTCCGCATCGCCACCACCTCGCTCGCAGGATGTTTCGGTTGCCACATGTCTATCTTGGATATTGATGAACGCCTGTTCCCCTTGTTGGAACTTGTTGAGTTCGACCGTTCGCCACTGACCGACATCAAACATTGCGGGCCGTGCGACATCGGACTCATCGAAGGCGGTATCTGCAACGCGGAGAACGTGCATGTACTGCGCGAGTTCCGCAAGAATTGCAAAGTCCTAATCGCCATCGGCGCCTGTGCCATCAATGGAGGATTACCCGCACAACGCAACCATCTTGACCTCAGCAGTTGCCTGACTGAGGTTTACCTCACTGAGCCGGGCCTTGTGCATGGACACATCCCGAACGACCCGGAGTTGCCGCTGCCGCTGGACAAGGTGCATCCGCTGCACGAAGTGGTGAAAATCGACTACTTCATCCCCGGTTGCCCGCCTTCGGCGGATGCCATCTGGAAATTCTTAACTGACCTCATCGCGGGCAAGACACCCGAACTGGGACATGGGTTGATCAAATATGACTGATTCTTTAGAAACCGCCGCCCACCCCGAAAACCTGCGCCGCGTCGCCATCGATCCCGTATCGCGCGTGGAAGGTCACGGTAAGGTGACGCTGTTGCTGGACGAGAACGACCGCGTACATCAGGTACGTTTGCACATCGTGGAGTTTCGCGGCTTCGAGAAATTCATCCAAGGCCGTCCGTATTGGGAAGCACCGGTGATGGTGCAGCGGCTGTGCGGCATCTGTCCTGTCTCGCATCACATCGCCGCCTCCAAGGCGATGGATATGATCGTCGGTGCGACATTGACGCCGACCGCCGAGAAAGTGCGCCGCCTGATGCATTACGGCCAGATCCTACAATCGCATGCGCTGCATTTCTTCCACCTGTGTTCGCCCGATCTGTTGTTCGGTTTCGATTCCGATGTGGCCAAACGCAACATCGTCGGCATCGTTGCCGCCTATCCTGAGATTGCCAAACAAGGCGTGCTGTTGCGCAAATACGGGCAGGAAGTCATTCGCATCACGGCGGGTAAACGCATCCACGGTACGGGTTCGATTCCGGGCGGGGTGAACAAGAACGTGAGTATCGAAGAGCGCGACTATCTGCTCAAAGATGCGGATCAGATGATTGCGTGGAGCCGCGATGCGGTCGGCATCATCCAAAAACTGTTCGAGCTGAATCCTGACCTCTACAACAGTTTCGGCAGTTTTCAAGCTCACACACTGAATCTGGTGCGTGCCGATGGCGCGATGGATCTGTATCACGGCGGGTTGCGCGCGCGCGACATGAACGGCCAGACCTTGTTCGACCATTACGACTATAGCCACTACTGGGACGAGATATTCGAGGACGTGAAGCCATGGTCGTACATGAAGTTCCCTTTCCTGCGCAGATTGGGGGCGGAGCAGGGTTGGTATCGCGTGGGGCCGTTGTCGCGTGTGACGCAATGCGACTTCATTCCCTCGCCGCTGGCAGAGGCAGAGCGCAAGACCTTCATCGCGCACGACGGCGGTAAGGCGGCCAAAGCGACTTTGGGTTTCCACTGGGCGCGCATGATCGAGATGTTGCATTGTGCCGAGATGATCCGCGAACTCCTGCATGACCCGGACCTTCAAGGTACTGACCTAGTGAGCAAAGGTGAACGGCAAGAGCGTGGCGTCGGCGTGATCGAAGCGCCGCGCGGCACGCTCATCCACCATTACAAGGTGGATGAGAACGATCAGATCGTGCGTTGCAATCTCATCGTCTCCACCACCCACAACAATCAGGCGATGAACGAAGCCATCCGCCAGGTAGCTCGCCAATTCATCGACGGCAAGAAACTCACCGAAGGCTTGCTCAATCACATCGAGGTCGCCATCCGTGCTTTCGATCCCTGTCTTTCCTGTGCCACGCATGCGTTGGGCAAGATGCCGCTAGAGGTGGAATTGCTGGGGGTGGATGGGGTGAGGGTGGATGTGCTGACGCGGTCTGTGTCTGAAGGGTTTTGCTGAAATACTGATTCAGGGTTCACTAGCAAGTGGCTGGGTTAGTGACCAAGCCATGCCTTAAACAAGTTGCCCTGTGATAAAGTAACCGCCATTCATAGATGCAAATAGATGCAAAAATTCTTTCCGGCAGTTAGGAAGGAATAATTTATAGGAGACTAAATTTATGAGCACAGCTGAAGTTATGGAGCAGGCATTAAACTTAAAGTCTGCCGACAGATATGCACTACTGGAAATGCTACATTCCAGCTTGGACAAGCCTGATCCTGAAATTGACAAAGTGTGGCACGAAGAAATTTTGCGCCGGATAAAAGCCTATGACGAGGGACGACTGGAAACTGTCTCGATAGAAGAAGCGTTTAGGAACTTATAGTGCAACTGATTTTTTTAACCATTGCGCGGGATGAGTTAGCTGAAATAAAGCACTACTATAATCTTCAGCAAATGGGTCTAGGCGATGCCTTTCAATGTGAAGCGCAGGCCGCAACAAAGTTAATACTAGAACGCCCACTGGCTTGGCAAGTTGAGATTGAACCCGCCAGACGATTCGTGCTCAACAAATTCCCATTCAAAATGGTTTATGTGGTGAAAAATAATTTGGTATTGGTGGTGGCCATCATGCACCAACATCGACTTCCAGATTACTGGATAGACCGCATCCAAAATGATCACCGACACCGAAATTAAAATTAAAAGTGTTCATTTGCTCAGCGCCCCCTTGGGCGATGTGGATGCGGAAAGATTTATCCTAAATCCGGCAGTTACCCCGCCCCAATAGCAAACAACTGATCATATATTCTGGGTG